>JAEEGG010002320.1_pt1 | contig 49333 bp, 36 predicted proteins | sample 9134161 | NCBI WGS metagenome assembly JAEEGG01 (sample SAMN16246543, study PRJNA631951) | gut metagenome | biome: gut microbiome; feature: rumen; material: CR-attached | host: Bos | place: Iran: Karaj | collected 2018-10
CCTGCGCCGATGGTACTGCAATGCAATGCGGGAGAGTAGGAGGCCGCCATCTTTATAAGAAGTGAAGCCCTGAGTCAGAAATGATTCAGGGTTTCTTCGTTTTTTGTAAAAAAAGAAATGACTATTTTTGAATTTTAAAATGGAAGGGCTTGTCGAAGTGGCGGCGGGAATAGTAGGTGACGGAGGGGTGGGTGAGATCCATGATCATTGTCCAGGCGGTGCCGAGGAATTTGCCTTTTATCTCTGGTTGCGATACTACCTTGATGGCCTCGGTAAGCTGCTCTTCGCTCATCACACCACCCGTCTGGTCGAATCGTTCGCAGAGGCTGGCATAGCGGTTATCGCCCTCCTCCAACCCTACGTTCAGTTTCTCCTCGCACAGGTAATGGTTGGCCGCAGCTGGCGACTCTACTACGACCATCTTGTTGTCAACATATTCCACAACCACGCTTTTGCCCGAAGCATCTGCCATGGCGTAATGGTGGGCTGAACCTATATCTGAATGCATGTCGATACCCTTCAGTAGTTCAATGGCTTCGGTGACGTTGGCTGCATTCTTCAGCATATAGCTGATGGCGGCTGTGGTGGTGAGGTCAGGTTTACTGGTATGCTGGTGCGTCTCTATCGTGTCGCCAGCCATCAGGTCGGCAATGGCGAGTCCTTTCTCGTTGATGCCATCGAGAGCCACAAACAGACCTGTCAAACACATATATTGGTTTTTGAATCCTTCAGGCTTGAAATTCTTGCCGAATCCATAGAATTCTACGTTGAAGGTGGTTATTGTTTCGTAACCACGATCAGGGATGGTATGAAGAATCACACCTAAGGCTGATGGAAAATCGAAGTTACGGCTCATTAATATGCCATTGTCGGGTGTTGAAACGGTAAGTGCTGAGCATCCATAATCAGACTTCTCAGTTTCCGTCTTGAGTTTGACGTGACCTTTCGACAAAAATTCGATGGCATAGTTTGCCAACTGGTCGGACTTTTCAAATCCGCCACGTTTCATCAGTTCGTCAAATCCGTCGTCACCCTTGTACTCCATATAGTACAGGCCATCGTCGAGTTTCTCGCACGACATCGCACCATTCAACAATGGACAGAATTCCATCCACATCAATACGCCTGCAACCACTACCAATGCCAATATGCTCAACAGCGCAATTTTCAGTACTTTCTTCATTTCTTCTTGTATTTGGTTTATAGTTTGACGAAGCAAGATGGCAGAAAGTTGCAAACTGAATAATGAAATTAGCTTTCGGCTACCGTTTCGAAATAGGTTTCAAGTTCTGTGCGGGCGCTGCCTTCGGTGTTGGGTAAGTCACGGATAATCTGACCTTTCTCTAACAAGGCGATGCGTGTGGAGATGTCGATGGTATGCGCCAGATTATGACTGGAGATGAGGATGGTGGCCCCTGTCTCACGGTTATAATCGGTCAGAATATGCTTCAGGACATTTTGTGACGAGGGATCAAGGAAGTTGAATGGCTCATCGAGAATGACCAGTTTAGGACGCATGATGAGGGCGGAGATAATGCCCACCTTCTGACGGTTACCGGCAGAGAGGTTGCGGATGAGTTTCTTCTGTCCGAAGATCTCACCACTTGCCAGCCGTTCATAAGCTTTCAGACGTTCATCGATTTCTTCCTGAGGAATGTTGTTGATCTTTCCTAAGAAAGCAAAGAACTCTTCGGGGGTAAGGAAATCCACGAGAAAGGAGTCGTCGATATAAGCGCCTGTAGAGTCTTTCCATTGCTCTGACTCCGAAGGGTTTACATCATTGATGGTCACCTGCCCCTCATCGGGCTTCAGCAGGTCGAGGATCATACGGAAGAGAGTTGTCTTACCCGCGCCATTATTGCCGACCAGTCCCAGAATTTCTCCGTCCTTGATCTCAAACGCTGGTATATCGCTGGCGACAGTCTGGCCAAACTGCTTCTTCAGATTGCTAACTGTTATCATAATCGTTTTTTTTTTTGCATCGGACTAACACGGACATTCTCGGACATATTTGAGAGTCCGTTTTAGTCCGTGTCAGTCCGATGCATATTATTACACGATGCCTTTTCCGTGACAGTTCTTGAACTTCTTACCGGAACCGCAGGGACATGGGTCGTTGCGGCCAGGCAGTTTGTCCTTGATAATCGGTGTGCGAGGCTGCTGGGCACGGGTGTCGTGTTGGGCAGCTGCCTGCTGATTCTTGTCGACCAACTGCTCCTCGCCAATCTCCTGCTTTGACTCCGTATACTGCTGACGCTGGGTGTGTTGCTCAGGAGCTGCCTCCTGCACCTGCTGCACCTCAGGAATCTGGGCGCGGGTGAGGATAGAGGTGATGCGGTTGTACATCTCATTGATCATGGCATCCCATACCTTTGCACTCTCGAGCTTGAAAATCAATAGCGGGTCTTTCTGCTCGTAAGAGGCATTCTGTACAGAGTGCTTCAGTTCGTCGAGCTGGCGGAGGTTCTCTTTCCAGGAATCGTCGATGATATGAAGTAGGATGGCCTTTTCGAACTCCTTGACAACCGACTTCGACTCAGTTTCGTAGGCCTCCTTGAGGTTACAGGGGATATTGAACATACGGCGACCGTCGGTAATGGGCACCATAATTCGCTCGTACATGTGTCCCTGGTTTTCATAAACCTGCTGAATGATGGGCTGTGCCACCTGCTGGATGCGCTCAGTCTTGCGGTTGAAGTTACCAATAGCAGCCTGGAAAGCATTCTCGGTGAGCACCTCACGTGGCTGGTTGATAAACTCTTCGCTGCTGAAGGGCACCTCCATCGAAAGGATGTGCAGGAATTCTTCCTTACAGCCGTCGTAGTCGTTGTTCTCGATGATGTTCACCACGCGATCCCAGATGATGTTGGCGATATCCATACCGATACGCTCACCCATGAGAGCGTGACGACGCTTCTCGTAAATAACGGTACGCTGCTTGTTCATCACATCATCGTACTCGATCAGGCGCTTACGAATACCGAAGTTGTTTTCCTCAACTTTCTTCTGAGCGCGTTCGATGCTCTTCGAGATCATCGGCGATTCGATCATCTCCCCATCTTTGAATCCTAAGCGATCCATCACAGAGGCAATGCGCTCAGAGGCAAAGAGACGCATGAGCTTATCTTCGAGCGAGACATAGAATACAGAACTTCCCGGGTCTCCCTGACGTCCGGCACGACCACGCAACTGGCGGTCGACACGACGGCTCTCATGACGTTCCGTACCGATGATGGCGAGGCCACCGGCTGCTTTCACCTCAGGCGAAAGTTTGATATCGGTACCACGACCGGCCATGTTGGTGGCGATGGTAACGGCACCCTTGCCATTGGTACTCTGACCTGCGAGGGCCACGATGTCAGCCTCTTTCTGGTGGAGCTTGGCGTTCAGCACCTGATGGGGAATACCCTCGCGCTTACCTGTCTCTGGATTGACATACATATCGAGCATACGGCTGAGCAACTCTGAGATTTCCACCGAGGTGGTACCAATCAACGTTGGACGGCCTGAGTTACGCATCTTCACAATCTCTTCAATGACGGCTTTGTACTTTTCGCGGGCGGTCTTGTAGACACGGTCATCCTGGTCGTTACGAATCACGGGGCGATTGGTTGGAATCTCCACCACGTCGAGCTTGTAGATGTCCCAGAACTCACCAGCCTCGGTGATGGCAGTACCTGTCATACCTGCGAGCTTGTGGTACATGCGGAAATAGTTCTGCAGTGTGATGGTGGCAAAGGTTTGTGTAGCAGCCTCTACCTTCACATGCTCCTTAGCCTCCACAGCCTGATGCAGACCATCGCTCCAACGACGACCTTCCATGATACGGCCCGTCTGCTCGTCGACAATCTTCACCTCGCCATCGATGACCACATACTCATCGTCCTTATTGAACATACAGTAGGCCTTCAGCAGCTGCTGGAGGGTATGTACGCGTTCACTCTGTACAGCATAGTGTGACATGAGGGCATCCTTCTTGTCCAAGCGTTCCTGATCGCTCAGGCCTGTCTCGGCCTCAAGGGCAGAGAGTTCTGAGGTGATGTCAGGTAGCACGAACAGCTGGGCATCGTTCACTTGCTTGGCTAACCAGGCGGTACCCTTATCGGTGAGGTCGCAGGAGTTCAGTTTCTCATCAACCACGAAGTAGAGAGGCTCTACGCACTCTGGCATCCTGCGGTTGTTGTTTTCCATATAGATCTCTTCTGTCTTCAACATACCGGCCTTGATACCTTCTTCAGAGAGGTATTTGATCAGGGGCTTGTTTTTCGGCATGGCCTTGTGAGAACGGTATAAGGAGAGGAATCCTTGATCGAGTTTCTCCTGACCCTCCTTCTTGTTGCCGGCCTCCATCAGTTCGTTACCAGCAGAAATCAGCGTCTTTGCATCCGCGAGATACTGAGTAGCCAATTGTTTCTGCACACCAACGAGTCTTTCTACCAGAGGTTGGTATTCCTCAAACATCTGGTCATCGCCTTTGGGGATAGGACCGGAAATGATGAGTGGGGTACGGGCATCGTCGATCAACACAGAGTCGACCTCGTCGACGATGGCGTAGTTATGGGCTCTTTGTACCAGGTCAGCAGGTGAGATGGCCATATTGTCACGCAGATAGTCAAAGCCGAACTCGTTGTTGGTACCGAAGGTGATATCTGCCTGATAGGCCTTACGGCGGGCCTCGGAGTTAGGCTGGTGCTTGTCGATACAATCGACGCTCAGACCATGGAACATATAGAGCGGCCCCATCCATTCTGAGTCACGCTTGGCCAGATAGTCGTTCACCGTTACAACATGAACACCATTACCTGTGAGAGCGTTGAGGAACACCGGGAGGGTAGCCACGAGGGTCTTACCTTCACCAGTGGCCATCTCGGCAATCTTTCCCTGATGCAGTACGACACCACCAAACAACTGCACGTCATAATGGATCATTTCCCATTTCAGGTCGTTGCCGCCGGCTGTCCAGTGATTATGGTAGATGGCCTTGTCGCCATCGATGGTAATGAAGTCCTTTCGGGGATCGGCTGCCAGTTCACGGTCGAAATCGGTGGCCGTCACAATGGTCTCTTCATTCTCGGCGAAGCGACGGGCGGTTTCCTTGACGATGGCAAATACCTCGAACATAACCTCGTCGAGAGCCTTTTCGTAAATCTCCAGCACTTCCTTTTCAATTTTGTCTATCTGTGCGAAGATATCGGCGCGCTCATCAATGGGGGTGTTCTCGATGGTGGCCTTCAGTTCGGCAATCTTCACTTTCTGCTCTGTGGCAGACGACTGTACCTGTTTCTGCAATTCCTTCGTACGCTGACGGAGTTCGTCATTGCTCATGGCTTCCACTTGTGGCGTGAAGGCCTTAGCCTTTTCCACCAGTGGCTGAATCAGTTTCATGTCGCGTGACGACTTGTCGCCAAACAATGACTTTAAGATCTTGTTGAAATTCATATGTTTATTTACAATTTTACAATTACTATTTACAATTTAATAAAAACGGGTGCAAAGTTACTCAAAATTTTCCAATTTCTCGTGGAAACTCCAAAATTTATTTGTAACCACCAAAGAAAAAGCCAGAACAATAGTTATCTGTGTCAGAACAGCGGTTCTGACGAACAGGCATTAGGCGCCCTTATACGGATGGTTTTTGCAATGGTTGGGGCAATGCGGTCAATGGTGACAGGCGTCTTTACACGCTCTGCCTTCATGCCGGTCCCGAATATGATAATGGGGAATTGTACAAAAGAGGCCCTTGACAAATAGTCTTCCTTAGTGTCCTCATTCTGAAGTTGCCAGCCTGGTGACACCTCGATAAGGATATCCCCATTGCGCTCGGGATTGAAACCGTTACGGATCTTGCTGATCTGCAAGTTGTTGCCACTGAGCAATTGTAAAGATGTATAGACATTGCGTACGCCCGACATCTGGGAAATAAACTCCTGAGCCCGTTGGGTGGCGTCGGTCAGACTGATACGCTTGGATTCCAGCAACTTATGATTCAGATAGATTTCGTTACTGAAGCATGTTTCAACATAACGGCCTTGTCCCCAGATAGCACCAAAATACATATTGAGCAGATTGGCGGTACGGTTGATATAGAAGATGCCTGAGGGAATGTGGTATTTCTCGTAGTTGGCACTCTCCACATCGCTGTACCCTGTGCTGGTGAGTACAAACAGAATATGCTCTGCCCCCAGCCGCTGTTCCAGAGTTGATATCAGACGAGACAATTCACGGTCGATGCGAACGTACGTATCCTGAAGTTCCATCTGACATTCTGACACAGGCTTATGGTCGTAAGTGCCTGCATAATAGGTCAGACAGAGCATGTCGGTTACACGGTCATAACCTAAGCCATTGTTGGATACGCATTGTGTGGCAAGGTCGGTGACGTCTGTATTCACCAAACCGCTGGCCTTATATTCTATGAATTTTCTTTCATCTTTGAAGGCGTGCTTAAAGGGCTTTTGGTCTCCTATGTGTTGGTAGTAATTGTAGGTACCAACAAGTGGAAAGACGGGTTCCCATTGCAGTGTTTTTATTTTTGCATTTGGAGACTGTATATCATTGAGGTACAATATCCATGAAGGCAATGCGTTCAAGTAATACTCCGATGTCTTCCACTGCCCACTGAAGTCATCCAACCAGAAGGCTCCGTCGGCAGCGTGACCTGCAGAGAGAATAGCGGCATCTTTCTGTGGTGCAATAGCGAAAATTTTTGCCTGTCCTTCGGTTGCCACCTTCAGTTCGTCGCAGATAGAGGACACCTGCATCTGATTAGGAGAGTCTAATCCTGGTTTGCGTTTATCGTCGGTACATAGCACAGAACGGAGCGTTTCCTTGTCGAGCCATTTCTCACCAACGATACTATGATAATAAGGTGAGACACCCGTGAATACTGACGAGATGGCAGAGGCACGGTCGATGGTTGAAAAAGGGTAGGAGGCGTTGTCGTAGACCAATCCTTCCTTCAACAACCTCTTAAATCCACCACTGCCATACAGCGGTGTGAAAGCCTCTAAATAGTCGCTACGCAACTGGTCGATGGTGATATTAACCACCAGTCGTGGGGCGTATTTGATAGGCTCCTGTGCATGGATACTTTCCGTATTGAATCCCAATACGGCAAGCAATGTAATGTATAGGTATCTGTTTTTATGCATTCTTATAATGACTCCAATATCTAATCAGCAAACATAATGCCAGAATTATCATTCCCTCTGCATAGACTTGGAAACACCGTCCGATAAAGAAGAGGATGATCATGACGAGGAGAATGGTCCACCAATAGGTGCTCTTCTTTCTTTTCAAAACAGCAGGAATGAAGAATAAGGGCAGGGGATTCAGCAGCAGAATCTGAAGATTGGTGCTGGTGGTGGGATGCTCAGAGAACAACATGGCAAAGAGCACACAGCCAGCCAACCCTTGTAACAGCATGAGCAAGGCATCCCAATATTTATAGGTTTTGTGCCTGCGCCATTCCAGAATGAGAATACAGACGGAGACCACCAATAATATCAGGAATGTGACAATGGGCGAAGTGGGGAAATCGTCGTCGATAATCTGTACACCAGGGGGAACTAACATGTCGCGCTGCGAGATGAGAGGACGGTATTCACCGTCTTTGTAAATCTGGGCATGATCGAAATCGTACATCAGATTTTGGGGCAGGAATTCCTGTTGCTTCTGGTTGGTAGGCTGGTCTGCCTTAACCCCCAGCAGGATATCGTTGCCGAATTTCGCCCAAGGATGGTTCCTGACACATTCGTGCACCATTTCGCGATAGGTGGGGAAGAAATCCTCACGCAACTGGTATTCTATTTTTCCGTTGATGCTCTTGAGGATAATGTCACGCGGACGGGTGGAGCAGTTGTCGTAGAAGAAATTATAACGATAAATGCGGTTCTCGGGCTGCAGGTTCTTGTTCAACGCTTGTATGACAGCCCTTTTTTCTTCTGCTGTCAGATTCAGTTTCTGCTCGGTTACACTGCTGCCCCATTTGCGATAGTAATTGCTGAAGTAGGGCATGGGGGTAGTACCTAACTCATAGTCGGTGAGTCCGAAAACGAAGCGGGCTACGAAATGTGGGGCCTTGAAATTGAAGAGTCCCCAGTTGAACACCACATCCTCACCTGTCCTGAGGTCGTGATAGCGGAGAGCCGAATGGCCATAGAGGCTGTAAATTTCCTCATGTGGTGAGCATGTGAGCAGACTAATGTCAACTGAGTCTAAATCCGAAGTTGGCTCATTTTGAGCCGCAATAGGCATTATGCTACTGATTATCAGCAGGATAGATGCTATTAAAGATGTCTTTAATGTCATTTCTAAATGTTTCACGATGCAAAAATAACTTATATTTTTCAGTAAAAAGCGAACTTTTCGATTTTTTTTCAATAATTTTGCACGCTGAAATGATTTTCAACAGATAGTAAGATACATTATGAATAGAATTCTGGTCAGTTTTCTGATCGCATCGTCTGCGATGACAGCCTTCGCCCAAGGTGCTACGAACTCTCCCTATAGTCAGTTCGGCTTAGGAGAGATTGCGCAGCAGGGGGGCAGTCAGAACAGAGGAATGGATGGCCTTGGTATCGCCCTTCATAAAAGCAACCAAGTGAATACCGCAAATCCAGCTTCCTATGCTTATGTCGATTCTCTCACGATGCTTTTCGACATGGGTCTTTCCGCTTCGCTGACTCATTTCGAGGAAAACGGGGTGAAGAAAAATGCCCGCACTGGTAATTTTGAATATGCTATCGGCTCGTTCAGACTCCTGAAGAACGTGGGCGCTACCTTTGGAATCCTACCCATTACGAATATTGGATATGAATATTCGAGTTCCAGATATATGGCTGAAATGGAATCAACCATGGCGACGGGCTATAAAGGCAATGGTGGCTTGCAGAAGCTTTTTGTCGGTTTGGGTGGTCGTGTAGGAAATCTCTCTGCCGGATTCAATGTGGGCTATCTTTGGGGTAGCTTTGATCGCAGCATTACCTTGTCGAGCTCAACAGCCGTCAATAGCCTGAAAAAGAAATATACGGCTGATTTCTCCAATTATGTTCTGGACTTCGGTCTTCAGTATGATCTCCGGATGGGAAAGAAAGACATGGTGACTCTGGGTGCTACATACGGGTTTGGTCATAAGTTGAGCGCTGATGCAACATGTGACATCATCAACTCCAACTCTACCATCAGTAAGGCTGATACCACCCATCTGGTGATCAGCGATGCTTTCGAACTGCCTCATACCTTTGGCGCAGGTCTGGCTTATTCGCATCTGAATACTTTGACGGTCGGTATTGATGGAACATTGCAGCGTTGGGGTAAACTGAAGTTCCCTAAGGAGTCGAACGGCCAGTACCAGCTGGCATCGGGTATGCTGAAGAATTCTTATAAAGTGACTGTTGGTACGGAATGGACACCTCGATACAATAGCCGTCGGTTGATTGATCGTATCAAATACAGAATCGGTGCCAGCTATATGACCCCATATTATAAAATAGGTAATATAGATGGTCCGAAGCAATACAGCGTGAGTGCAGGTTTTGGTATTCCCATCCAGAATCAGATCAATGCACGCTCTTATCTGAATATCAGTGCCCAGTGGGTGAACCAGTCTGCTGATGGTTTGCTGAAGGAGAATACTTTCCGCATCAATCTGGGATTAACCTTCAATGAACGCTGGTTCGCAAAGTGGAAGGTGGAGTGATTTAGTGAATAGTTAATAGTGATTAGTTAATAGTAATGACTGAGAGATGTTGGATTGTGAATAGCAGAAAGTGGTACCGGATGGTGCTGCCTCTGCTATTCACTATTCACTATTCACTATTCACTGCCTGTGAGGAGGCTCAGGAGCATACTGCTGCCGCTATTTACGACAGAGATTCAGTTTCGATGATGGTCTCCTATGGCGTCAACACCCTGATAAGTGACTCTGGTATCATTAAATATAAGATTGTCACTGAGCGTTGGGATGTGAATGTCATTAAACAGCCTACACGCTGGACGTTCGAGAAAGGTGTCTTCTTTGAACAGTTCGACCAGAATTTCCATGTCGAGGCATACGTTCAGGCAGATACCGCTTGGTATTATGACCAGCAGAAACTGTGGCATCTGCGCGGACGGGTGCGCATCAGGAATGTGAATGGTCTGGTTTATCAGAGTGAGGAACTGTATTGGGACGGTCTCAGGCATGAGCTCTATTCGAATGTGTTTTCAAAGGTGACCACTCCTGAGCGTACCTTGCAAGGCACCTATTTCCGCAGTGACGAGCAGATGCGCCACTATACGGTTAGTAACTCCAAAGGCTCCTTCATGACGGAGGATATGACGGGTGAAAACAAGAATCAGGAGTCGGCTCCTGGCGATACCACGCAGCAGCAGTCAGAACCCATTCTCCGTCCGCAGATACAACAGAAGCATGCCAAGACCATCCAAGAGTCTACACAATAACGTACTATAGACATGTCAACACTCATCATAGGATTGCTTATATCAATGCTTTTTTCGGCCTTCTTCTCAGGCATGGAAATAGCTTTTGTGTCGAGTAATAGGATGTTGGCAGAGATGGATCGTGAGAAAGGCGGATTATCGCAGAAAGCCATTAGTGTGTTCTATCAGCATCCCAGCAATTTTGTCTCGACCATGTTGGTGGGCAACAATATCGCACTGGTTATCTATGGTATCCTTTTTGCAAAGATCTTCGACCAGACACTGTTCTATTCCCTTGACGATGGATGGCGGGTTACCTGCGACACCTTGCTGTCGACGCTGATCGTCCTATTTACGGGCGAATTCCTGCCAAAGACAATCTTCAAAAGTAATCCTAACATGATGCTGACGATCTTCGCCATTCCTGCCTGGCTATGCTATATCATTCTCTATCCCATTAGCCGTATTTCTACGTTGCTGTCAAAAGGCATCCTTCGTATCTTTGGTGTGAAGATGGACAAGAACAGTGCTGATAAGGCGTTTACGAAAGTTGATCTGGACTATCTTGTGCAGTCCAGCATCGATAATGCCAAAGATGACGAGGAGATCGGTGAGGAGGTGAAAATTTTCCAGAATGCCCTTGATTTCTCGGAGACAAAGGTCAGAGACTGCATGGTACCTCGTACTGAAATAGATTCTGTAGAGGATACGGATACCATATCGGAATTAAAGCAGGTGTTCACAGAGAGCGGACACTCCAAAATTGTGGTTTATCACGAGGATATTGACCATGTCATAGGCTATATCCACTCTTCCGATATGTTCCGTCTGACGGCCTCCGACAATGTGCAGATTGCTGACTTGAAGTCGCAGATCATCCGTGAGATCAGTTTTGTACCGGAAACAATGTTCGCTTCCAAACTGATGAAATCGCTGATGCAGCAGAAACGCTCGTTAGCGATTGTCGTCGACGAGTTTGGTGGCACCAGCGGGCTTGTATCTCTTGAGGATATCATGGAGGAGATTACAGGTGAGATTGAGGATGAGCATGACAATAACAGTCATGTGGCGAAAAAGGTGGCAGAGGGCGAGTATGTGCTGTCAGCTCGTTTAGAGATAGAAAAGGTCAATGAAATGTTCTCTTTGGAGTTGCCGGAGAGTGACGAATATATGACAGTTGGTGGCCTTATTCTCCACGAATATCAGTCATTCCCAAAGCTAAACGAGGTGATACGTATCAAATCGTATGAGTTCAAAATATTAAAAAATACGGCCACAAAAATTGAACTGGTACGGCTAAAAGTCGTGGAATAAGCATTTTTAACCCTCTAAATGAGGTTGCTTGTGCTTTTTTTTGCTGAAAAATTTCGCTGTTTCCGACAATTTTAGTAATTTTGCCGACTGAATTGCGCATTGCGCATGAATAATAAGTTGTAGATTAAGAAAACAAAAAATAAAAAATTAAAACAAAATGGCAGCATTAGGAAAAATTAGAAAAAGAGGCGTGACTCTGGTGATTATCATCGGACTCGGCCTGTTCGCCTTCATTGCTGAGGAAGCTTTCCGTTCTTGTGAAGCAACCAAGAATCAGCAGCGTCAGCAGGTAGGCGAGGTGTTAGGTAACAAAGTCAATGTTCAGGAGTTCCAGGCTCTCGTCGACGAGTACCAGGAGGTAATCAAATTGACTCAGGGTCGTGACAACCTCACTGAGGAGGAACTCAATCAGGTAAAGGATCAGGTTTGGAACCAGTTCGTTAACGATCAGCTAATTGCCAACGAGGCAAAGAAGCTGGGTCTGACGGTGACCGACGAGGAACTGCAGAACATCCTCAAGGAAGGTACCAATCCCATGTTGAGACAGTCTCCTTTCGTGAATCAGCAGACTGGTCGTTTCGACGTCACCATGCTCACGAAGTTCCTGGCCGATTATAAGAAGGCAGCAGGCAACCCCCAGTTGGCTGAGTCTTATGACCGCATGTACAAATATTGGCAGTTCATCGAGAAGCAGCTCCGTACGCAGACACTGGCTCAGAAGTTCCAGGGTCTCGTTGTGGGTTCTCTGCTCTCTAACCCTGTTTCTGCCAAGATGTCTTTCGAAGGTCAGAATCAGGAGAGCGACATCCTGCTCGCCAGCATTCCTTACAGCTCTATCAACGACAATGATGTGCAGGTAAGCGATGCTGATATCAAGGCTAAGTTCGATTCTGAGAAAGAGATGTACAAGCAGACGATGGAAACCCGCGACTTCAAGTATGTTGATTTCCAGGTAGTTGCTTCTGCAGCCGATCGTCAGGCTCTGATGACAACGATGAACGATGCATTTGAGAAACTCCAGAGCGGTGCTAATCCTGCTGAGGTAGTTCGCAAGGCTCAGTCTCAGTTCCCTTATCTGGGTATGGCTGCTACCAAGAACGCTTATCCTCGTGATATCGTTTCTCGTCTCGACTCTATGTCTGTAGGTCAGACCAGCCGTCCGTTCGAGACCACTTCTGACAACACGCTGAACGTGGTGAAGCTGATCTCTAAGACTCAGGCTCCTGACTCTATCGAGTATCGTCAGATTCAGGTGACAGGTGCTACTCTCGAGGCTATCCGTAAAACCGCTGATAGCATTACCACCGCTCTGAAGGCTGGTGCTAACTTCGAGGAGCTCGCCAAGAAATATGGTCAGGAAGGCAAGTCTCAGTGGCTCACTTCTGCCATGTACGAGAATTCTACCAACATGGATGAGGAGTCGAAGAATTATCTGGCTACCATCAACAACCTCGCTGTAAACGAGGTGAAGAACCTTGAGTTCTCTCAAGGCAATATCGTGATGCAGGTTTTGAACCGCAAGGCGCTCGTTGATAAGTATGATCTGGCTATCATCAAGCATACCATCGACTTCTCGAAGGGTACATATTCTGACGCATACAACAAGTTCAGCCAGTATGTCAGCGAGAACAAGACTTTGGCTGACCTTGAGAAGAATGCCGATAAGTTTGGTTTCAAGGTGCTGGAGCGTAAGGACCTCTTCAATTCTGAGCACAATGTGGTAGGTCTGCGTTCTACCCGTGAGGCTATGAAGTGGATCTTCGATGCTAAGGAGGGTGAAGTGAGCCCGCTGTATGAGTGTGGTAATAACGACCATCTGCTCGTTCTGGCTCTGACCAAGATTCATCCTATTGGCTATCGTGACCTTGAGAGTGTAAAGGATATGCTGAAGACTGAGGTGCTGAACGATAAGAAGTTCGAGCAGATCAAGACTAAGTATGCTAACGTGAAGAGTTTGGCTGATGCCCAGAAGGCTGGTGCCAAGGTTGATTCTGTTAATCAGGTTACCTTTGGTGCTCCTGTATTCGTACAGGCTACCGGTTCCAGCGAGCCCGCTCTGGCAGGTGCTGTGGCTGGTGTGAAGCAGGGTGAGTTCAGTCCTTCTATCGTCAAGGGTAATGCTGGTGCTTACCTCTTCCAGGTAACACGTAAGGCTGCTCGTGAGGGTTCTAAGTTCGATGCCAAGGCCGCTGAGCAGCGTCTGCAGCAGCAGGCCGCTCAGGCTGCCAGCCGCTTCGTCTCAGAGCTCTATCAGAAGGCTAATGTGGTGGACAACCGCTACCTCTTCTTCTAAGCAGATACTTTAGAAACTGTATAAATTAGAAATAAATCCTGCAAAACTCTTGCAGGATTTATTTTTTCTTCGTATATTTGCAAACGATACACATTATTATTTATTAATAACTAAACAAAAAATAATTAAGATTATGAAGAAAAAGTTTATCTGTGCCGTTTGTGGATATATCTATGAAGGCGATGCTGCTCCCGAGAAGTGCCCCATCTGTAAGGCTCCTGCTTCAAAGTTCTCTGAACTCAAGGACGAGGGTGAGACCACCTATGCTACCGTTCATCGTATTGGTGATGGCAAGCCCGAGGGTGTGTCACAGGAGATGATTGATGACCTGCGTAACCACTTCAATGGTGAGTGCAGTGAGGTAGGTATGTATCTGGCAATGGCTCGTCAGGCTGACCGTGAGGGCTATCCCGAGATTGCTGAGGCTTTCAAGCGCTATGCTTTCGAGGAGGCTGACCATGCCTCTCGTTTTGCTGAGCTGCTGGGCGAGTGCGTTTGGGATACCAAGACCAATCTGGAGAAGCGTGCTGCTGCTGAGGCTGGTGCCTGCGAGGATAAGTTTCGTATCGCCAAGAATGCTAAGGCTGCTGGTTTCGACGCTATCCACGATACCGTTCATGAGATGGCCAAGGACGAGGCCCGTCATGGTGCTGGCTTCGCCGGCCTGTTGAAACGCTATTTTAAGTGAATAGTGAATAGTTAATAGTGAATAGTAACAATAAATCGAAGGAAAATCCGTTTTATCTTATGATGAAGCGGATTTTCTTTTTTCTGCTGATCCTTTCAGCGCTGGTATCCTGCGAAGACGATGACAATTTCTCATCGTCTAACAGTTTACGACTGACCTTCGAGACCGACACCCTCAAAATGGATACGGTCTTCTCTAAGTCGGCCTCTTCTACTTATGGATTCTGGGTCTATAATAACAACTCCGAAGGTCTTCGCCTTTCCAGCGTTCGCCTCTCACGAGGCAATCAGACGGGCTTCCGCGTGAATGTCGACGGCTCTTACCTCGACAATTCGAACGGCTCTCAGGTGAACAATCTCGAGATTCGTCGCAAGGATTCCCTTTTAGTGTTTGTGGAACTGACGCCTGCTGATGCCCATCAGTTAGAACCGCGTAGCATTGAGGATGATCTGGTGTTTACCCTTGAGAGCGGTACCGTCCAGAAGGTCAACTTGCGCTCCTGGGCGTGGGATGCTGAGCGTTGGGATCATCTGACGTTGCAGCATGATACCACCATCAGTTCTGCGCGTCCCATCATTGTATTTGGCAAACTGACGATTCCTCAGAATGTAACGCTGACACTCAAAAATACTACGCTGTATTTCCACGACCAGGCAGGTATTGACGTTCATGGCACGCTGGTCACAGATAGCTGTGTGATGCGTGGCGACCGATTAGATAAGATGTTTTCCTATCTGCCCTACGATCGTGTGAGTGGTCAGTGGGGTGGGGTTCATTTCTTTGAAACATCCTCGAAGAATGTCCTGACGGATACCGAGATCCGCAATACTGGCGAATATGCCATTCAGTGTGATTCGGCTGCCTTCAATGCAGATGAGTTGCGACTGGATCTGTTGCGTTGTGTGCTCCATAATGGTGAGGGTGATGGTCTTACCTGTCGTAACGCCAATATCCGTCTGCAAGCATGTCAGATTACGAATATGGGTGGTGAGTGTGTGGCCATCGAGGGCGGACAGGCACAGATTCATCGTTGTACCATTGCCCAGTTCTATCCTTACGATGGTAACAGAGGGGCTGCTCTGTTGTTTACGAATACTCTGCCTTTGCAGTCATTATTCTGCGACAGCAGTATCATTACGGGCTATGCTGACGATGTCATCATGGGTATTCAGACGGATACGGTTCAGGTCTTCGAATATCGCTTCATGCACAGTCTTCTTCGTACACCAAAGGTAGAAACGGCTGATTCCGTTCGTTTCTCAGATATCATCTGGGAATCGCCCAAGGACAGCATCCAGGGCACTCGTCATTTCTGCCTCATCGACGAAGACAACCTCATTTACGACTTCCACCTCGACAGCCTCTCCACTGCCCAAGGCTTAGGATGTTATTAGAACTCAGCGAAGCAGAGGGGCAGCAGCGTCTCTATGCCATCCATTACATAGACACATTTCTTTCCATAGAGCAAAATCCGCATCGGCCCCCCAGCTCGTGTCTCCGACTCCAGAATCACCTGCCTGCAAGCACCGCATGGCCCAGTAGGCTCTTCTGTCAGCTCTCCATCCGTACCACGGGCAGCAATCGCTAACATACGCACAGGAACATCGGGATACTCCGATCCTGCATAAAACAGCGTGGTACGCTCTGCGCAGATGCCTGACGGGTAAGCAGCATTTTCCTGGTTACTACCCGAAAGCTCTACACCGTTTTCAAGACGTACGGCAGCACCCACGCGGAAATGTGAATAAGGAGAATAGCTACGGTTGGTAGCTTCGATGGCCAATTCTACCAAGTGACGCTCTTCGGCTGAGAGCTCTTCAAGCTGACAGACCTTGATAAGGGATTTTAGTTCCAGATTTTCCATATATTGCTGATATTTTCGGCAAAGTTACAAAAAAATAGTGAATAGTGAATAGTGAATAGTGAATAATTTCGTAATTTTGCAGCAAAATTGCGTAAATCATGAAGAAATTCCTCATAATACTATTCACTATTCACTGTTCACTATTCACTGCGAATGCACAGATTCGATGGAATGAGCGCTATCAGCAATACATCGATCAGTATAAGGATATCGCTATCGAAGAGATGCATCGCTGGAAGATTCCCGCCAGCATCACCCTCGCGCAGGGAATCTTCGAGAGTGGGGCTGGACAGAGTGAACTCGCCCGCAAGGGTAACAACCATTTCGGCATCAAGTGCAACGGCTGGGAAGGTCGTAAGGTCTACCACGACGACGATGCCCGCAACGAATGTTTCCGTGCCTACAATTCGGTCTATGAGTCATACGAGGACCACTCGCGTTTTTTGGCAAACGGTCAGCGCTACCGTAGCCTGTTCAATCTGAAAACCACCGATTACAAAGGCTGGGCACGTGGATTGAAAGCTGCGGGCTATGCCACCAACCCGGCTTACGCCGATAAACTGATAGAACTGATTCAGCTCTACAAGCTCTATGAGTACGACAAGGCGAAGAGTGCCGACCGCTTCATGGTGGAGCATACCAAGGATCATCCTGTTGGAGGCGCGGCTCTGCATCCCATCAAGATCTTCAACAAGAACTACTACCTCATCGCCCGTCGTGGTGACACCTTCAAATCAATCGGCGAGGAGGTGGACATCAGCTATCGCAAGATTGCCAAATACAATGAGCGTAACAAGAACGACCGTCTTACAGAGGGCGAGGTCATTTGGCTGAAGAAAAAGCAGAAGAAAGCTCCCAAGGATTACAAGGGTCGTCTGCACTACGTTCGTCAGGGTGAATCGATGTATTCCATCGCCCAGTCATACGGCATCCGTCTGAAGAGCCTCTACAAACTGAACCACATGTCACCCGACGATGACCTCCACATCGGCCAAGGTCTCAAGCTGCGCTAATGCAATAAATCGTATAATGTAAATAAACTCAAACCTCAAGAAAATGAAAAAAGTATTATCACTCAGTATCGGCCTTCTTATGGCTGTTTCCGTATTCGGACAGAGTATCAAAGTGTCGCCTGTGCTTAAGAAGGGCATGAGCAAGACCTACACTAATGCGACAGCCATTACGACAATGGATCAGACTGTCAATCTCAACAGTGAGTGTATTCTTACAATCACCAAAGAGACGCCTCAGGGCTATGAGATGTTGATGGAAACCGCCAACTTCTCAAGTGATGCAAAAGATGATAATCTGGCGAGTCGCCTTCTTACCATCGGTATGGAAATTATGAAAGACACTAAGATTAATGTCAATCTTGATAAGGAGGGGAAACTGCTTGATGTTATTAATTATGAGGAAGTTAAGACGAAATGCCTTGCCACTGGAGAACGTATGGTCGACGAGTTGATGAACGCTGCCCCCGAGATATCTCAGGTACTGACGAAAGAGGCGCTGATGGAACAGGTCTCAGCCACTCTGACACAGGAAAACCTCATCAAGTCGCTGACAGGAAATACCAACCCTCTGGCTCTCTTCGGACGCAGCATTGCCAACGGTATGCAGGATAAATACAACAATGGTATGGTTGATCTGAAGCGCACTTGGCTTGTCAACGGAAAGAAGATATTTGCTTCTGCCAAGTCTGAGATGAGTAAAGAGGAGTTGAAAGCCTATCTCCTTAACCAGATTGAGAAGATCGCTCCCCAGCAGGCAAAGATGGTCAAGGATAACATCGATATGGTGCTCTCTACTGGTCTGATCAAGATCGATGTCACTGAGAATGCCAACTATGAGCTTGCTGATGACCTTTGGGTCAAGTCTATGGAAACTACCATGTCAACTGAAATGATGGGTCAGAAAAGCGGCACTCACACCAAGATTCAACTAAAGAATTAACGCATTATTGCATAATATCACGATATTACTGACATCCGACATAGATTGTGTCATAACTGTCTTATTTTTAATGTGATATCGTGATATTTTGCTGTTATATACTGACATAAAACCGACATGATACTGACATAGAACCGACATAAATCCAGCATTTGGCCGTTTTATTGATGCCTTATAATGCTTTATATGGTGGCTGATGGATTGGATACTTGTCCCTTTCGCTTTTTCTGATTAACAATTGTTTTTGAATTCTCTCGAGAATTTAAGCAATAACCCTGCTTTCAGCAATTGCGAAGACTAACTTAAGCATCAAATTCTCTCGAGAATTCAAAAACCAACTTTATGCAAATCATTGCTAAGCCTTATTCGCTAATTCGCTCTCCTTAGTTCTGACAATTTATAAGCCACTAGGTATAGAAAGGATGACTTGATGTCTGTTTTATGTATGTTTTGTGTCAGTAATATGTCGGTATTATGTCGGTTTTATGTTAGTATGTATTTTTATATTATATTAATAATCAGTAATATAAATGCATTTTATGTCGGATGTCAGTATGTTTAGCATTCTTTCTATTATTCATTCAATTGTTATTGTGGTCTTTTCTTTTGTATTTCGTTGAGTATTATATTTTTTCGCTAAAAGGCGGCTACTTTCCAAATTATTTTGTACTTTTGCACAAAATCACACCAACGACTTAAAATTGTGTAGAATATGGAAGGATATGTTCAGAAGTTATCGGATGGAAAGTTGAAACGGTATGTGCAGTTTCTGGAAATCAGCGAAGATCCGGAATTGGTGGCACAATATCGTAAGTGGCATTCTGAAGAGTATAGTTGGAAGGAGGTGCGCGACGGTATCAGGGAAGTGGGTATCTTGGAGATGGAGATATACATACTGGGTAGCAAACTCGTGATGATAGTCGATACGCCTGTGGATTTCCGATGGGAAGAGGCGATGGCTCGTCTGGCGACGCTGCCAAGACAGGCAGAGTGGGAGGCTTTCGTTTCGAAGTTCCAAGGCTGTTCTGCTGATGCTCGCAGTGATGAGAAGTGGCAACCTATGGAAAGAATGTTTCGGCTCTATTAGGATAGAGACTCATGTAAAAGATGAATTAGGAATTTCCCCACAAACGAATAGGGATTTCCTTTTTTCAGTTTGTAGAGAATATCCTATCTTTGCACCATCAAAATTCATTTTAAATGTATACGGTTATGAAACAGACAGCATTTTTATTTAGGTCACTTATGTTGGCGACAATGATGGGATGGACATTGATGAGCCAAGCCCAGAGATATGAGATTGATCACGGTCGGGTGGTTTTCTGCGATGAAGTTATGATGCAGGTTGATACCCAGAGTTTTGTTGATTTAGGCTGCGGCTATGCAAAAGACAAGATGAATGTGTATCTGAACGGTCGCGTACTCGAGAATGTCGACCCGTCGACGTTCCGTCTGAAAGAGCGTTCTGCCTCGCATCATTTCAGGCACGGGGAGATGGATGAGCCGATGTCAGCGCACAGAGGTTATTTCAAAACCAACTTCAATGTCTACTATGGTGACAAGAAGATAGACGCGATGGCCTCCTCGTTTGTGGATCTGGGTGGTGGTTATGCCAAGGACTCCTTCAACGTCTACTATTTCGGTGAAAAGTTAAAAGGCTGTATGGCGTCTAATTTCAAGATATTGGAAGGCGGCTATGCCAAGGATTCCTTCAGCGTCTTCTATCGTGGGAATAAGGTGGAAGGAGCCGTTGCCTCTTCGTTCAAATATACTGGAAATGGTTATGGCCAAGACAATTTCAATGCTTATTACAGAGGAAAGCAATTGAAGTAACAAATGGTAAAGCTTAAAAACGAAAAATAAAGGTTATGGATTGGTTACACATTATCGCAGTCATAACACTGATCGCTATCGGTGTTGTGATTTACATTAAGAAAAAGCAGGATTAAGGTTAAGTCAGACTGAAGAGGAACTGCTGATCGGTGTATTCCCACTGGGCTGTGCCGAAACGGATGAGGCGTGCAAGCAGGGTGATGACCTTGGGACGTGGGAGCTTTGAGAGGCGGACGATCTGGTTCAGCGTCTGGCGACCTCGCATGACGTCGAGGAGCTGACGGACTGTTTCGTTGTAAGTCATCATGGTGCCTTTAGGCTTCTGAGCCTCGCGCCAAAGGGCCAGAAGAACGGGTGAGGCCACGATGTTCTCATCGTCAATACGGATATAGGCCCGCAGTTTACCTTCTTCATCTTGGGCACAGATAGGACACTTGTCGGAGGGTGGGATGGTGGCTATAACGATGGTGCGCCCATCTGCGTGATAAGTGTCGAACTTGATGCTGGGTTCGGGCTTGCAGTATTTGTAGGCAGCCTGGTGCATCATATAAATCTCCTCCTCGGAACGAACGCCTGACAGATGACCGTCATCGCGGACACCTATCAGCAACCGCCCTCCATCGGTGTTGGCAAAGGCTGATACCGACTTGGCCAGTTTGCAGGCATCGGCTACACGGTACTTGAAGTCCTGCTGCTGATGCTCGCCCTCGCGAATGAGTCGGAGAAGATAGCGTTTATCGTCCATCTTAGTTGCTGAGGCCCTTCATACTGAGTGAGATACGGTTACGACGACGGTCGACCTCGATGACGCGGACGCGGATATGCTGATGGAGCTTGACCACATCAGTAGGATGGGCAATGCGACGATTGGCCATTTGTGAGATATGTACCAAACCGTCCTGATGGACACCAATGTCGACAAAGGCACCGAAGTTGGTGATGTTGGTGACGATGCCAGGCAGTTCCATACCCTCGATGAGGTCGTCGACGGTATTTACTCGCGAGTCGAATTCAAACTCCTCTATCTGCTCGCGAGGATCGCGGCCAGGCTTTTCCAATTCTTTGAGGATATCGGTGAGGGTAGGGATACCTACCTCGTCAGTCACGTAGCGCTTGATATCGATGGCCTCGCGCTTCTCCTTATTATTAATAAGGTCAATGACGGCACAGTTCTGGTCTTTGGCCATCTGCTCAACGATATCGTAGCTTTCAGGATGAACAGCGGAGTTGTCGAGTGGGTTCTTTGCACCAGGGATGCGGAGAAAACCCGCACATTGCTGGAAGGCTGCTGGCCCCAGACGGGGCACCTTTTTTAGTTGGGTACGTGAAGTGAAAGCTCCGTTTTCTTTGCGATAGTCGACGATGTTCTTGGCGAGGGTAGGGCCAAGGCCGCTGACGTACATGAGCAGATGCTGGGAGGCGGTGTTGAGGTTGACGCCCACGTTATTGACGCAGCTCTCGACGGTCTGGTCGAGGGAGTTTTTGAGTTTCGTCTGGTCAACGTCGTGCTGATACTGGCCTACGCCAATGCTCTTGGGGTCGATCTTGACGAGTTCTGCGAGGGGATCCATCAGGCGACGTCCTATGGAGACAGCGCCACGGACGGTGACGTCTTCATCGGGGAATTCGTCGCGGGCAATCTTCGAGGCGGAATAGACAGAGGCGCCGTCTTCGGAGACGGTGAAGATCTGGGGGCTAGACTGGCTAGAGGGACTAGATGATATAGACTGACTAGAGGGACTTGAGGGGGTAGGAATGTCGTAGCGGCCAGCGAGGACATCGCGAATGAAATCGTTGGTCTCACGACTGGCAGTACCGTTGCCGATGGAGATGGCTTCAATCTGGTATTTCTTCAGCATTTTCTGGACGGCCATTGCTGATTCCATCCGTTTGTTGATGGGCGGATGGGGGAAGATGGCCTCGTGGTGGAGCAGATTACCCTGAGCATCAAGGCAGACGACTTTGCAGCCTGTGCGGAAACCGGGATCAACGCCCATGACACGTTTCTGACCTAAGGGTGCACCAAGCAACAGCTGACGGAGGTTTTCTGCAAAGACGCGAATAGCCTCTTCATCAGCCTTCTCCTTGCTGATTGCTGCAAATTCGGTTTCGATGGAGGGTTTGAGTAATCGCTTGTAGCCATCTTCGACGGCTTCTGCCACTAATTTGCCACAGGGTGTATTGCCATAGACGTAATGGCGCTGGAGGCGTTCGATGCACTCATCATCGTCTGGCGAGATGCTAATGCGGAGGATGCCTTCGCTCTCACCTCGACGCATGGCTAAAAGACGGTGGGAAGAACAGCGTTTGAGAGGCTCCTCCCAATCGAAATAATCGCTGTATTTGGCAGCTTCATCAGTATTTGCTTTTGCTTTGACCACCTTTGAAGTAATCATGGCCTGACGACGGAAGGCGCCTCGAAGCTGCTGACGACTTCGCTCATCCTCGCTGACCATCTCGGCGATGATGTCCTGAGCGCCCTTGAGGGCTTCTTCAATTGATAATGGAGAATGGATAATGGATAATTGATGGGAAGCAGCATGTTCGGGATCACGCTCACGTTGGAGCAGGAGAATTTTGGCGAGGGGCTCTAAGCCTTGTTCACGGGCTACCTGGGCTCTGGTACGGCGCTTGGGCTTATAAGGCAGGTAGATGTCTTCGAGTTCGGTGGCGTCCCAGCAATCGGTGATGCGCTTCTCCAGTTCGGGGGTCAGCATGTCGAGGTCGGTGATGGTTTTGAGGATCGTCTCCTTACGCTTCTGGATCTCCTTAAACCGTTCATATTGGGTACTGATGGCAGCAATCTGTACTTCGTCGAGGCCACCCGTCCGCTCCTTACGATAGCGGGAGATAAAAGGAATGGTGCAGCCCTCGTCGAGCAGGGCTAAGGTGTTATCGACAGCCCGCTCCTGAAGGTTGAGTTGCTGGGCAATCAATCGTGCGAAGATGTTCTTTTCCATACAATTCGTTAATTTATGCTGCAAAAATACTAATAATCCGCGAGAAATGTGTACTTTTGCACCTTGAAATTGAAAAATAATGAGAAATAAGTTATTATTAGCTATCGTGTTGCTATTGTCGGCACTGACCTCTGTAAAGGCTGAAGATAATCCAAATGCGCGCCAGGCAAGGCGCATTTTCAATCAGGCTTATCAGCAGGTGTTTGGTGAACAGGGTGCCACTCTGCGATACGATGTGAATATTATTGGTATCTACAAAACTTACGGAACTATCTGGTATAAAGGTAAGAAGAGCAAATTTGTGGACGCCAAGATGAACTCGTGGAATGATGGTGAGACTGTGTATACCATCAAGAAGAAAAAGAATGAGGTGGAGATTCACAGTGCGAAGAACAACAAATCGGATAAGTATTCGAGCAAGTTTAAGTTCGAACCTGAGAATTTCGATTATAGCATTGCCAATCACGAGCAGGGACTGATGCTGACGCTGAAGGCTAAGAAGGGGGCAAAGGGTATCAAGGAGATACATGCCTTGGTGAAGCGCCAGAGCTACGAGCCTATCAGTCTGCGTATCAAGATCGCCTTTATCTGGACCACAATCAACATTTCAAATTTCAAGTCGGGGGGTATCACAGACGAGATGCTGCGCTTCCCAGCTGAGAAATATAAGGACTATAAGTTTGTAGACAAGCGATGATATCAGTAGAAGGACTGAGAGTGGAGTTTGGGGTGAAACCCCTGTTTGCTGATGCGAGTTTCGTCATCAACGACCGCGACCGTATTGCCTTGGTGGGAAAGAACGGCGCAGGGAAGTCGACGATGCTGAAAATACTCTGTGGACAGCAGAGACCGTCGGCTGGCAATGTGAGTGTTCCTGTTGATTGTAGGATTGGCTATCTGCCTCAGGTGATGATCCTGCAAGACGACACGACGGTTCGTGAGGAGGCACAGAAGGCTTTTGCTGACATCACCCGGATGAAAGCCCGCATCGACAAGATGAACCAGGAACTGGCTGAGCGAACGGATTACGAGAGCGAGAGCTATCTGGCACTGATCGATAAATATACCAATGAGCACGATCGCTATATGATGTTAGGAGCCGAGAACTATGAGGCGGAGATAGAACGGACACTGATGGGACTCGGATTCCTGCGGACAGACTTTGAACGGCCCACCTCAGAGTTCTCTGGTGGCTGGCGTATGCGTATCGAGCTGGCAAAGATCCTGCTTCAAAAGCCGGATGTGCTATTGCTTGACGAGCCTACAAACCATTTGGATATCGAGAGTATACAATGGTTGGAACAGTTCCTGGCACAGTCGTCGAGTGCTGTCGTTTTAGTGAGCCACGACCGGGCCTTTATCAATAATGTGTCGAACCGTACGTTGGAGATCTCCTGTGGACGGGTTGTCGACTATAAGGTGAAGTATAATGAGTACGTCGTTTTGCGCAAAGAGCGTCGCGAACAACAGTTAAGGGCTTACGAGAACCAACAGAAGGAAGTGGCTGATATGAAGGATTTTATCGAGCGCTTCCGATATAAGGCAACGAAGGCTGTTCAGGTACAGCAGAAGATCAAGCAATTAGAGAAAATCGTACCTATAGAGATTGATGAGGTGGATAATTCAGCGATGCATCTAAAGTTTCCGCCTTGTTTGCGTAGCGGAGACTATCCAGTGATCTGTGATGAGGTGCGGAAAGACTATGGCGCCCATACCGTTTTCGACCATGTGACGCTGACCATCAAGCGAGGCGAGAAGGTGGCTTTTGTGGGTAAGAACGGTGAAGGAAAGTCTACGTTGGTAAAGTGTATCATGGGTGAGATTCCTTATACTGGTGAGCTGAAGATCGGGCATAATATCCAGATTGGTTATTTTGCCCAGAATCAGGCGCAGTTGTTGGATGAGAACCTGACGGTATTCCAGACGATTGATAATGTAGCAAAGGGCGACATCCGTTTACGTATCAATGATATTCTCGGTGCCTTTATGTTCGGTGGCGAGGAAAGCGATAAGAAGGTAAAAGTGCTCAGTGGTGGCGAAAGGAGTCGATTGGCGATGATCCGTCTGCTGCTTGAGCCTGTCAACCTGCTGATTCTCGATGAGCCTACAAACCATCTTGACATGCCTTCGAAGGATGTGCTGAAAGAGGCAATTAAGACGTTTGACGGCACCGCCATCATCGTGAGCCATGACCGAGAATTCTTAGACGGACTGGTGACGAAGGTCTATGAATTCGGAGGCGGTAGGGTGAGGGAGCACCTTGGTGGTATTTATGACTTCTTAAGAAGTAAGAAAATATCAGAGTTAAATGAGCTGGGTCAAACAGAGAAGAGCTTCCTGCAATCCAATTGCCAGAACAATGCAGGAAAACAGTCGGAACCAGATAAAAAAGTATCTGATTCAAAATCTGTTGTCAGTCAGGAGGCTTTGTCGAAAGCACTCGATTATGCAGAGCGTAAAGAACAGCAGAAACGTATCAAAAGAATAGAAAAGGCTGTAAAAGAATCTGAATCGAAAATTGAGAAGATGGAGGCTCGGCTGAAAGAACTTGACGAATTGTTGATGCTGCCAGAGAATGCTTCGGATATGACGCTCGTGATGGAGTACACCTCAACGAAGAAATGTCTTGACGAGGAAATGGACCGTTGGGAGAAATTGAATGAAGAATTGATGGTGTAAAGGTGACTTAAAGACCGTTATCGCATAAAATTACCGTCGTAAATGTAAATTTACGGCGGATTTTTTTGTTTATTTCAATAAAATTATTAATTTTGCGCCTAACTTACGTAAATAACATGTTATGATGAACGAAGATATTACCCTAAACCCGAGCCAAGGTGCCAGTGGTATGCAAGAACTGCAACATGAAGAACTGACAAGGGAAAATGCCTCGTCGGGCAATTACCAGCAGCAGATGCGTACTCAATCTGCACAAGGCATACAATGTCCTTATTGTGGTACTGTGAATGAACCGGAAGCCATGTTCTGTGCTTCGTGTGGAAAACCGATTGGCAAGACAAGTTGTCCCAATTGTGGTGCAGAGATTGATCCTGATGCTGACTTTTGCGAGATATGCCATCATTATATTCGCAAGGATGTTTGCTCTTTCTGTGGTGCCCATCTGACAGGCAAGGAGGCTTTCTGTCCGGAATGTGGAAATCCTCGGGGAGGTATCGTGTGTCCGACGTGTCATACACTTAATGACTTCTCTTTCTGCAAACAGTGTGGTACACCTTTGACAGACGAGGCGCGCCAGTTGCTGGCAGAATTGCAGATGACGCCCGAATATAAGGAGATGGAGGCCTTGACCAAGGAGATTCAGCAGATGGAGATGGTGATTCCTCTGTCGACAGAGCGTGACAAGGTGCGTGACCAGTTGAGCAGAAAACTGCGTGAACGTGTTCTGACATTGCTGGCTCGTGATAATGGCATTGCCAACCCTGTGATTGAAGAGAAAGGGGCTTCTATCGAAAAACAGGAGTTGGATGCACAGAAAGAGGCGCGTCTGAAACGCTTGAATGAAATTCTGGAGCAGATGGCCCAGAAACCAGAACCTCAACCAGCCAAAGTCCGCAACTATGCGATGGCCTGTAAGCCTCAGGGCGTACGCCTTGCATGGGAGTGTAATTTCAAACACGCCCTGCATTCCAGTCCTTGTGGTTGTGCTAAGCCGCAGTTAGGCGGAAAATGGATTATTTTGGGAAAGAATTCACGAAAAGAAATTAAAGACGATAAATAATGGAAAATCCTGATGTTGAGAAGACTATGCATGTAGAGCCTGCAGGAGGTGATATGACCATGCGCCCAGCCACTGTGGATGTGACGGTTCGTTCTGATGCGATGGATATGACCATTCGTACTGCGGAACAAGCCGATGATGACAACACGATACAGGATACTGCTGGTGACTATTTCATCTTAAAAGGCGTCAAATATAAAAACAAGCAATGTCTCAGTGAGAATTCTGGTGAGGCTCAGGTCTATCTTGTGGAGCGCGACGGCGAGGAATATGTCTTGAAGATTTATTATCCGACGTTCAATGTCAACAAGAAGATGCTGCAGGCCATATACAATTTCAAGTTTGAGATGATTGTTTCGCTCATCGATTACGGAAAACTATATGTCGATGGTAAGAGCCGGAACTATGAGTTGATGGAGTATCTCCGCGGCGGTTCAATGGCTGAATACCACCTTAACGGCGATCTTAACAAGTTCCGTCGTATAGCCCTGCAGGCAGCGGCTGCCTTAGCCTATTGTCATGGCAACAATATTCTCCATAAGGACGTCAAACCGAGTAACCTGTTCTTCCGAGACAAGGAACATACAGAGGTGGTTCTTGGCGATTTCGGTATCTCCAGTATGCTGGAGAATGACGGAAAGCTCCACCAGACGACACAGGCCAGAACACCTATCTATGCTGCACCTGAAATGTACTCGGATGTGATTGACGGTGTAGTGGAGGTGACGCCTGCTGCTGATTTCTACTCATTAGGTATTACGCTGATGTATATCTGGCTTGGCGAGAACCCGATGAGCAGTAATGAGCGTGTGATGATGCGTCAGAAGAGTGAGGGCCGTCTGCCTCGTATGAATGAGTTGCCTGAACGGGTTAAAATGATTATTCAGGGTATGACCGTTGTCAATCCGTTGAACCGCTGGGGGTACGATCAGGTTGAGAAATGGTTCGAGGGAGAGAGTCCTGAAGTGGATTTGAGCTCTCCATTCCTGAAGTATAAGAGCTTTATCGTTGATCCTGACAGGAATCTCGTGGCTGACAATATTCATGAGTTGGTGCCTTTGCTGTTAGACAACGAGAAGTTGGCGATTGGTTATCTGTACAATGGCCGTATCAGTTCATGGCTGGAACAGTGTGGCAACGACAAGCTGAGCACGATTGTCAAGGACATCGTCGTGAACAAATATCCTGTTGACCAACATGCCGGATTGATGGCTGCCGTCTATATGATGGAGCCGACTTATCCTTATAAGGACATTAAGGGTAACTTGTGCGACGATGTGCATAGCGTGGCAATTTCCTTACTGAGTTATATCAAGGAGTATGGCATGTTGTTGGTCAATCCAAACGACTCCCTGTATCAGTATTTAGAGTCGCACACCAAATGCAATATTGACCGTCTGCGTTCTTATTTCACTCAGTCGGAGAAGTTTGATGCGAAAGTGGCCGTGATGCGATTGGTCTATGAGATTGATCCGGAAATTCCTCTGCTTTCCCGATTCCCCTCCTCGTCTTTGAAAGACATCGTCAGTACCTTTGGCAAGGAACAGTTAAACGAGGATGAATGGCACAGCCTGACAGATGGTAGATTGTTGTCGTGGATGTATAGCCATGAAGACAAGATGGCATGTGAGAGTCTCCGTATCCTGACCAGAAATCAGCCTTACTCAGAGGCTTTGGCCTATAAGGTTCTCTACAATCTGGACCGTAATGCTGCCTATGACCTTCGTGATGCCAATACACCTCAGAAGGTGGGCGAGCTGTTGAATGAGCGGCTCAAGAACCTTGAACATGCAGATGAGAAAGAGTTCGAGAAACAAATGTCGGATATTATTAAATTGAATGGCCGTTTCTCTTATTTCGCGCAACTGCATGGATGGTCTGAAGTTCTGAATGAGGCCAATCGTTGTTTTGATTTCAATAGCGAAGAGAATAAAGAGCGTTTGGGTGCATACGATGCGAAGACGGCAACATACCGCTTCTGTAAGATATTAGGCGTGACGCCAGTTTATGTCTTGGCAGATGGTACAGAACTGACAGATGGTCGCAATATCCATTCTCATGATTATGCTCAGATCAGGAATGAGATGCGTAACGGCTCCTTTACACAATGGCTCTCTGTATTCTATCACGAAGACCCATTTGCTGACTTCACGGAGGAATATGCGTATGAACATACTCTGGAGGAGTGGTTGAATGCCATCGGAAAGATTGACAGCCACCAGTCGTTCTATAAACGTTTTGTCGATGCCCGAGAGGAAACTTCTAACAGAATTCATAATGTAAGAAGCGGATGGGAACGTGCAAAGGGCAAGGAGAAAGTGTGGCGTATGGCTTTCTACGCCCTGTCGGCCTTGTGGATATTAATGATGCTGTTCATCGGTGTCAAGGATCGTACCTTCCTTTTGGGACACTCCTTTATCTCTATTGGACTGCCCTTGGGCGGTATGACGGGTATTATTGTTGCCACCAGGGCCTACTTCAGGGGCTATGACTTCTTCTTCTCCTTCTTATGGGGATTGGGCGGAGCCTTCTCGTCCTTTATACCTATTATTATTTTAAAATATATGGACCAGTCGCATCCCAGCCTGTTTAATCTGACTGTCATCGCGATAACGTTGGTTTATATGCTCATAAGCCACCTGACAGACTTCCGTGGTGACCAGAAAGCTGATAATAAACTGATTACAGAAGTGCTTGACAACGATATCAAGTCAACCTTGCTGGAACCCCTTTACTATACTTTCAAGACAAAGTCTTACAAGTTTAAGGGATCTAAGTTCGGATTGCTCGACGATGTGACGGATCAGGTACGTTCCATCAGTGGTGAGAGCGTGCTCCACTATGTGTTGTGGAGTATTCTGGCACTTATCTTTGTGCTTGACTTTATCATCTATAGTCCGAGTCTGCTGAATGTCAGCAATCCTGATATTGATAATTTCAGCTTCAGACCTTCGGAAATGATGCAGAAAATAGAAAAAGATGTAGAATAATGATATGTGAACATTGCCATAAGGAAAACAGGAGCGTAGCCAAGTTCTGTAAGTGGTGCGGACAGCCCATGATTAGTCAGAACTTGCTCGACAAGTTGGTTGGTCTTGATAATGTCAAGCAACAGCTGAAGATGATTGTCGATACCTATGCTTTCCTGCGGTCACGAAAGGACATCGCCCAGGTGCGTATCTCCGTTAATGCCATCATCATTGGTGAGACAGGAACGGGTAAGACGGCGCTGGCAGAGATTCTCCGTGACTATTTCTATCAGAACAAGATTATCGACAAACCGAAGCTGACGATGGTTGATGCCGTTGATTATCAGCGCTTTGTCGACAAGTGGGAAGAAAACATCAAGAAGGCAAAGAATGGTATCCTGTTCTTTGACAATGTCCAGAAACTGCTGCCTGACAAGTATTCGAATCAGGTGAATCCCTTGGATAAGCTCTTTGTCGAGATGGACAAGTGGGAGGATAACCCTGTTGTCATCATCTCCGGCCTTCCCAAGGGTTTGGATGACTTCTTAGAGAGTAACCCTGCTGTAGCCAATCGTTTCAAGTACACCTTCCGTCTGCCGACACCAAACTACAATGAGTTGACGGATATCTGTAAACTGAGTCTGAAGACGCGTTATGGTATTGCCGACTTCACACCAGAGGCCGATGATCAGTTAAAGCGTTATTTTAAGTATCAGATCAAGATAAAGGACGAGACCTTTGGTAATGCCCATCTGGCCATGAAGACGGCTGAAGATATCTTCACGCAGTTTATCAGTCGAGGCGCACAGGCTACCATCGTAGAGAAGGGTGACATTAAGGGCTACGTACCCGAAGAGCGTTCTGTGGAGGACATTCTGAAAGATCTCGACAAGTATATCGGCATGGATGAGGTGAAGGCTGCCGTCCGTGAGATTGCATACGCAGTGAAGAACAGCGTGGAGCGTGCTGAACGTGGCTTGGGTGAGCAGGAGAAGATGTCGATGCATATCATCCTGACAGGTAATCCAGGAACAGGTAAGACCACTATCGCCCGTAAGTTGGGTGAGATCTTAGCTTCTATTGGCTATCTTGATAGTGGACATGTGGTAGAGGTAGACCGTGCCAAGATGGTCAGCCCATATCAGGGTGAGACCCCGAAGGTGGTAGATCGTCTGTGCGACAAGGCGATGGGTGGCATCCTCTTTGTGGATGAGGCTTATACCTTAGCACCCGTCAGTCAGGCTGGTGACCGCGATAATCAGGGTGCTCAGGCTTTGGAGAAACTGATGAAACGTATGGAGGACGACCGTGGAAAGTTTGTCGTCATCGCTGCCGGCTACCGCACGGAGATGGATAATCTCTTCCGCATCAACCCGGGGTTCCGCAGCCGTTTCAATTATTTCCTGAATATCGAAGATTACACGCCCGATCAGCTTTACCAGATCATGTTGGTCTTTGCCAAGGAGAAGAAGTATCTGTTCTCGGAACAGGCTGAGGCTTTGACGAAGAAGATGATCACGGAGTTGTATAAATCTCGCGATAAGGACTTTGCCAATGGACGTACGATGCGTTCGTTGTTCGACCAGATTTGCAAGAAACAGGCCCAGCGTCTGCAGGGTGAGAGTATCTCTACGATGAGTAATGAGGAACTGATGACGATCGAGGATCAGGATATCCCGTACGAGGCTCCACAGGCTGTAGACTATACAGAGTGTCTGAAGAAACTGGATGGTCTTGTAGGATTGGGCGGTGTGAAGAAAGAAATCTCCAATCTGGCTGCCTATCTCAATCTGCAGATCAAGCGTGGCGAAACCAATACGTTCCAAGGCAAGCATTATGTCTTTACGGGTAATCCTGGTACAGGTAAGACCACGGTGGCCCGTATCATGGCTGATGTGTTCAAGACCTTGGGTATCGTATCACGAGGTCAATTGGTAGAGGCAGACCGTGCGAAATTAGTAGCTGGCTATTCCGGACAGACTGCCATCAAGACCAATCAGCTGGTTGACCAGGCCATGGGTGGTGTGCTGTTTATCGATGAGGCCTATACACTGAAGTCGAACGATGGCGATTCATTTGGTGCTGAAGCCATTGATACACTGTTGAAGCGTCTGGAGGATGACCGAGGTAAGTTCATCTGTATCGTGGCAGGATATACCGACCAGATGCATGACTTCATTGATACCAATCCTGGTCTGAGGAGCCGCTTCACGCAGACAATCCATTTCGATGACTATACGCCTGATGAGCTGACCCAGATTTTCATCAACTTGGCGAAGGGTAAGAGCTTCACAATTGATGAGGAGACTGAAGGCGCTATCCACCGTGAGTTTGAACAGCTCTATCTGCGTCGCGACAAGAACTTCGGTAATGCCCGTGAGGCCCGTCGTATCTTCGATGGTGCTGTAGAGCGTCAGAGTCAGCGATTGGTGAAGTTGATGAGCGATCCTGGTTTCCGGGAGGAAGATATGTATAAGCTGACGAAGGAAGACCTGCCGATGGCTCAGAGTGAGGCCGCCCGTCCGTTGGAAGAGGTGCTCAATGAACTGGATGAGTTTATCGGCATGCGTACCGTCAAGAATTCTATCCGTCGTCTGGCTGTTCAGAGCATGTTTATGAAGCAGCGTGCTGCGATGGGTGCTGGTAAGGTTCAGCAGATGGCTATGAACTTTATCCTGACAGGTAATCCCGGAACAGGTAAGACCTCTATTGCCCGTAAGATGGGTGAGGTGCTTCAGGCTATGGAGATTCTTCCTACTGCCCGTGTCATAGAGGCCAGCCGTGCTACTCTGGTTGGCAAGTACATGGGTGAGACCCCGAAGATCGTGAACAATATGTGTGACAAGGCGATGGGTGGCATCCTGTTCATCGACGAGGCCTATACGCTTAGCGATGGTGGTGACCAGTATGGTAAGGAAGCTATCGACACGCTGATGAAGCGCATGGAGGACGATCGTGGTAAGTTTGTTGTGATTGCAGCAGGCTATAAGGATAAGATGGAGGAGTTCCTGATGATGAATCCCGGACTGGCCAGCCGCTTTACACACAAGCTCCATATTGATGATTACAACGAAGATGAGTTGCTGGCTATCTTCAAGCACATGGCTCAGAAGGATCAGTACAACTTGTCGCCGACCGCAGAGTTTAAGGCTTTGGATACCATTTATAAGATGGTGCTTAACAAGGATGAGTCGTGGGGTAATGCTCGTGAAATGCGTAACCTGCTCGACGCTACCATTCAGAAACTCTCGCTTCGTGTTTCACAGATGCCGCCAGAGGAGGTGACGAAGGAAACATATCAGTTGATATTACCAGAAGACTTATAATTAGACGATTATGATTATTTGCCCGACTTGCAAAGAAGAGATAGATAACGATTCCCATTTCTGTGATCAATGTGGACAGGCGTTGTTGTTCTGTGATCGTTGTGGAAATGTGGGTGTTGGACGTCGTTGTACACAATGTGGCGGCCTGATGGTTGCTCCGAAAAATAGTTCTGCTGAAGGTGTTCCTGGAATGTCGGAAAGCCTGAAGATGGATATGGCAACTTCAGTTAGTATGAGAGGAAATCAACAACAGAATGGTAATGGTATACCGGTTCTGACGCTGGCAAACGACAGTTTGAATATCCGTATCGTGGGAATCAACGGTGCTATTATCGGTCGTCGTACTGGACCTTATTCCCATTTCTTTGAGAAATATCCATACGTATCAGGAACGCATGCACAGTTGAAATTTGCAGTCAATACAGGTTGGTGTGTTGTTGATAAGCATTCTTCCAATGGAACGAAGTTGAATCAGCGTAACCTTCAGCCTGATGTTGACATGTCGCTCAATAATGGTGATGTGCTGACGATAGCTAATATTAATTTGCAAGTGATTGTAAGATAAGCCAGAGATGATGAACTTGTATGTGACAGCTGCAAGCAGAGTAGGCTGTGTTAGAAAGAATAACGAAGACATGATACTGGTCGGCAGTTCATTTATTCGGAATGACAATTTTAGCACCATGATAAAGCTCGTGCCAGAGAAACGTACAATTCTTGCTGTAGCAGATGGAATGGGAGGACACAATAGTGGTGAGGTGGCCAGTAGCGACACCTTGCACAACCTTCATTTCTTCTTTAATGACATTCCTACAGGCTTGACGCCAGGAGAGTTCAATGAAATGATGGTGGTGTGGTTAGAATCCATCAATCTGATCGTCGAATCCAAAGGTCGTAACGATGATCGGTTTAAGGGCATGGGAACGACCTTAGTGGGCATTGCCTATTATGGCGGTAACTTCTTCTCCATGAATTGCGGTGACAGTCGTTTGTATCGTCTGCGTAATGGCTTGCTGGAGCAACTTACTACCGATCATTCCCTTAATAACATGCTTGGTTCCACGAAGCATAGCAGTATCATCACAAACTGCATCGGGGGAGGCAACAAGAATTCTTATATGGACATCGTTAAGATGACCGATGATATCCAGTCGTCTGATATCTACCTGCTTTGCAGCGATGGATTGAGTGATATGCTGAATGACCAGCAAATAGAAGTCATGCTGAAATCGGGGGGTGATGCTGATGCCCTCTGCCAGGCTGCTGTCGAAGCCGGTGGTTTCGATAATGTGTCGGCCTGTGTGATAGAAGTGAAAAGTGAATAATGAAAAAGTAAACAGCTACCATGCCGTTAAGATTACCAGATAGATTGCCTGCCATAGATCTGTTGAAGCAGGAAAATATATTTGTGATGGACGATACCCGGGCTCATTCTCAGGATATTCGTCCATTGCGCATTGTCATTCTGAATCTGATGCCGTTGAAGATTACAACCGAAACGGATTTGATTCGTTTACTTTCCAACACACCCCTGCAGTTGGAAATCAGTTTTATGAAGCTGAAGAGTCATACGCCGAAGAATACGCCGATTGAACACATGATGATGTTCTACCGTGATTTTGCTGAGATGCGTCAGGAGAAATTCGACGGTATGATTATTACAGGCGCTCCCGTTGAGCAGTTGGAGTTTGAGGATGTCTATTATTGGGACGAGATCACTGAGATCTTTTCGTGGGCGCGTACGCACGTAACGAGTACATTATATATTTGTTGGGCCGCTCAGGCGGGTCTCTATTATCATTATGGCATTCCCAAGTATCCGTTACCGATGAAGATGTTCGGTATCTTCTCACAGAAGCCCTTGGATCCCCAGCTTCCCATCTTCCGCGGATTCGATGATGAGTTTATGATGCCCCATAGTCGTCATACAGAGATTCACCGGGAGGATATTCTGGCCAATCCGAATTTACGTCTAATCGCAGAGTCGGAGGATTGTGGCGTCAGTGTCGTCATGGCTCGCGAAGGGCGTGAATTCTTTATCACAGGCCATCTGGAGTATGCGCCTAATACGCTTGACAATGAGTACAAACGCGATAAGGATATTCGTAAAGACGTGGCTCCTCCTTTGAATTACTATCGGAATAATAATCCGGCTAATCCACCTTTAGTCACGTGGCGCTCTCATGCCAATCTCTTCTATACCAACTGGATCAATTATTACGTTTATCAGGAGACACCGTATAATATTGAGGATATTAAATAGTTGAGAGCGTTAGAACTACTTGCCCCTGCCAAGAATCTTGAATACGGTATGGCTGCCATCGATCATGGCGCCGATGCCGTTTACATTGGCGCCTCGCGCTTTGGTGCCCGTGCTGCAGTGGGCAATAGTGTCGACGATATCCGAAAACTCTGCGACTATGCGCATCCTTTTGGCGTGAAAGTCTACGTCACGGTGAATACCATCATTTATGATGATGAATTAGAGGCGACTCGTCAGTTGCTTGCCGATTTGTCAGATGCGGGAGCCGATGCCATTCTGATTCAGGATATGGCAGTCCTCCAGATGATGAAAGACATGCCTATGGCGGCGCATGCCTCTACTCAGACGGATAATCGTTCAGTGGAAAAGGTGCGGTGGCTGCATGATTTGGGCTTTTCCAGAGTTGTGCTGGCCCGCGAACTTTCATTGGATGAAATCAGGGAGATTCATCATCAGGTGCCCGATGTGGAGTTGGAGGTCTTTGTTCATGGAGCACTTTGTGTTAGTTACTCTGGTCTCTGTTATGCTTCGCAGTATTGTTTCGGCCGTAGTGCGAACCGGGGGGAATGTGCGCAGTTCTGTCGTATGAAGTTCTCGCTCCAGGATGCTAAGGGTAGGGAAGTGGTACGTGATCGTTACCTGCTGTCCCTGAAAGACATGAATCGCAGTGATGATTTGGAGAAACTGGTAGAGGCTGGGGCCACATCGTTGAAGATCGAAGGGCGGTTGAAGGATCTCTCCTACGTGAAGAATGTGACGGCAGCCTATAGTCAGCGTCTCAATGCGTTGATCCGTCGTCATCCAGATCAATATTGTCGCAGTTCTGCGGGTGTTTGCCAATATACCTTTTCGCCTGACCTCAACAGAACTTTTAATCGTGGCTATACCACCTACTTCCTTCATGGTCGTCAGGCAGACATCACTTCATGGGACACTCCCAAAGCGATGGGTGCTTTTGTGGGTACCGTGAAGGAGATCCGCCACGACAGCTTTAATGTGGCTGGTGTCGCAAACTTTGCCAATGGCGATGGTCTCTGTTTCCTTGATGGCAATCGGGAGTTAGTAGGATTCCGGGCTAATAAAGTGGTGGGAAACCGCATCTTCCCTTATCGTATGCCCAATGGCCTCAAACCTGGCGTGCGACTATACCGTAATAACGATCAGGAGTTCGACCGTTTGATGTCGAAAACGAGTGCAGAGCGTCGGATTCCTATTCGGATGTCGTTGCGGGCCGTGGAGGACGGCTTCGAGTTGAATGGGATTCATTTTGCAATGGAGCACCAGATAGCACAGCGCCCACAGAGAGAGAATTTAATTCGCCAGTTGACAAAACTTGGCGATACGATATATTCATGTGATGAGGTGGATATCCCTGATGACTTCAATTACTTCATTCCCAACAGCGTTCTGTCTGAAATGCGTCGGAGCCTTGTTGCGAAGGTATCTTTTTCTCCCCCTGAGTCAGGGGGAGTCAGAGGGGGTCTGAACGACAGCAGAAGATCGCGCGTTCAGACCACCCCGCCTATCGGCACCCCTCCTAACTTAGGAGGGGAAAAGAATTACCTCTACAATATCTCCAACCGTATGGCGCAGCAGTTCTATGGTGCGAAGGAGATCTCTGCCTATGAACTAAAGGGTGGTTCTGGTCCCGTCATGCAATGCCGTCATTGCATCCGTTACTCCCTCGGCTTTTGTGTCAAGCATGGTGGTGAGCGCCCCACATGGCAGGAACCCCTTTCTCTCGTTTTAGGCGACGGTCGCCGCTTTCGTCTTGAGTTTGATTGCCATCATTGCCAGATGAACGTTTATACAAGTGAATAGTTAATAGTGAATAGTTTAGAGAATCATCATCGGATTGTGCATAGATTGTTCAGGGCTTTGCTTTGGATACTGTTCACTATTCACTATTCACTATTCACTACCTCCTGTTACAATCAGGGACCTCTCACGCCTGATGCTTGGAATCTTACTGAGCAACAGCTCGATTCCATTTCCTTCTATACCACCCATCACTATACGCAAGGCTACAATTTTGTTGTCAGCAAGGATTCGTTAGTGATTCTCGAACAACAAAACGAGATGATGCCCGTGCCTGATATCCTTACCTCGGAGATAACGGCGGGCGACGAGACTATGCCCATGCTTTCGCTGGTAGACTCGATCACCCTCAGAAAGCATGACCATCTTGTGGTGGCCGACATCCATACGGTTCCTACTGACTCCATAGACAGCGTGTGGGTAAAGGTGGCTCGCGATCAACTGACTTTTGGCTGGCTGCGAGAGACGGATCTTCTGGCTGCAGTCTCGCCCGACGATCCCATTAGCCAGTTCATTGATTTCTTCTCCGACTCCCATCTGCTGATCTTCCTTGCTTTCTGTGCGCTTGTCGGCGGTGCATACGGTGTAAGGCATTTACTGCGCAAGGGTGCCAAGATCGTTCATTTTAACGATATCCCCTCATTCTATCCTACGCTACTATGCCTGTTGGTAGCATCATCAGCGGTGCTTTATAGCAGTATCCAGCTCTTTGCACCAGAAATGTGGCGACACTTCTATTACCATCCGTCGCTGAATCCGTATGCTTTGCCTTGGCATCTCGGATTGTTTATTGTCTTTGTCTGGGCGCTGCTGATTGTAGCCATTGCCACTGTCGACGATATCCGTCATCACTTACCGTTGGGTGAGTCCATTCTTTATCTTGGCGGATTGGCGGCTGTGTGTGCTGTCGACTATGTCGTTTTCAGTTTTACCACCTTATATTATATAGGCTATCCGTTGCTGATAGCCTACATGATATTTGCCATCCGTAGGCTTTCCCTGCAAAAATCATTATAAATAAGGATTGCACGGTCTGCAAAAAAGTCGTACCTTTGCAGCCGAAATCATATAATGCAGGATTTATGAAAAAAAAATATTGTATCTTGTCCTTTGCTCTCGCATTTGTTTTACAGACACATGCCCAGCAGGATGATATGCGGAAAACGGTGGAATATCTGGCCTCGCAGGAGCTTGGTGGCCGATATCCTGCCACTGCCGGTGATACCCTCGCCTCTGAATTTATCGCTTCTAAACTTCGTCAGCTGAAGTTGAAGCCTGTTGTCAAGGAAAAAAGGAACATGGGCTTCTATAACGACTTCACCTACGGGAAGGATGTGCAGCGGACGACCCATAATATCATCGCGGTTCTTCCAGGAAAAGACAAGCGTCTCAAGCATGAATACATCGTGGTCGGTTCGCATTACGATCATTTAGGAATGGGTGGTCAGGGGTCTGGTTCACGCCGTCCTGACACCTTAGGCGTACACCCTGGCGCTGACGATAATGCCAGCGGTGATGCAGTGGTGCTTGAACTGGCGAAGCATTTTAAGAAGGCCGGTTCGCCACGAAGTATCATATTTGCTTTCTTTGGTGCTGAGGAGCAAGGCCTTGTGGGCTCCAAACATTTCTTAGAATGGATGAGGCAGGATGATGCCCAGCGCAAGAACCTTCCAAAAGACCTAAAAAGTATCGTAGCCATGGTGAATCTGGATATGGTGGGACGTATGCGCGACAATGCCCTGAGTGTTTCAGGTACAGGAACCAGTTCCGGTTTCAAGGCGATGGCAGAACAAGTGGCTGGTCAGACCGGTTTGCACGTCACCTGCGTTCCCGACGGCTATGGTCCCAGCGACCAGGCATCGTTCGTAGCAGCAGACATCCCCGTGCTTTTTTTGACTACTGGTGGTCACATGGAATATCACACGCCTGCTGATGTGCCGTCAACCCTGAATTATGAAGGGATGCAGCAGACTTTGGATTACACAAAGCAATTGGTTAGCCGATTAGCCAGCATACCCGAGACGCCGGATTATATAAATGTGCCAAGCAGCAACACCATGAAGCATGCCAATTTTAAGGTCACATTAGGTCTCATGCCCGATGTCATGGGAGCAAGTCGCATTCCTGGTCTTCGTGCCGACATTGTGGTGGCTGGAAAACCTGCACACACAGCTGGTATCAGGAGCGGTGATGTCATTCAGGAAATCGACGGTAAGCCCGTCAAGGACATCGAGGAGTACATGCAGCGATTGTCAGAGCTGCAGCCAGACACCACTATTCCTGTGAAAGTCCTGAGAGGCACTGAGATCTTAACGTTCCAAGTTCATTTGACTCCTGCAAAGAAATGAAGAAATATGTATATTGGCTTTTAGCGATTGTCATCACGTTGGTGTTGAGCGTCTACCAGCGCATGACGGGGCCTACGCATCCCAAGCGTGTGACCGTGGAACTGGATGGGGAGAGTTATAAAATCAAATTGCCACGAAGTGGCGTGCAGCATGATGAGATTCTGACGCTGAAAGGCGTTCCATCCAATACCAATGCTCAGTTGCACTACCGTCGTTATCCTACGACGGATGATTACACCACAGTAGATTTCAGTTGGACAGACGGTGAGTGTCAGGCAGTACTGCCGGTACAGCCTGTCGCAGGTAAATTGCAGTATTATATCACGGTTGATGGTAAGGACTATCTGGCCGATGAGCCGTTAGTGATGCGTTTCCGCAATGATGTGCCGGCCTACATTCTGGTGCCCCACATCCTGCTGATGTTTGCGGCCATGCTGTTTGCCGTCTATACGTTCCTGCTTGTCATTACCCGCAAGACATACAGACGATGGCTGAAGATCACGGTGGGAACCTTGTTTGTCGGTGGTTTCATTCTGGGTCCGCTCGTTCAGCATGTGGCCTTCGGTCCCTGGTGGGCGGGCTTCCCATACGGAACAGACCTCACAGACAACAAGACCCTCCTGTCTTTCCTGTTCTTTGTGGCTGCCCTTGCTACAGTGAAGTGGAAATACAACAAGTGGGTGGTCGGCTTGGCAGTACTGTTTATGATTGTCATCTTCAGTATTCCTCACAGCACATACGGATCAGAGTATGACTATACAACACAACAATTAAAAAAATAAATTATGAAGATCAGAAGTTTTATGACCATGATGGTTGCCGCAGCAGCCTTAGTTATTGGAGTTAGTTCATGTGGTGATGACAACGATGAGCCCGAAGTGGCTGTAGCCGCACAGGTGGCAGGCTCTTATACAGGTAATGAGGTCATGACAGTTATGGGAGAACCGGATGAAGGTGTTAAGACCTTCGAGTTTACCAAGGCCACAGATGTCTCAGTCGACATGACTATTCCTGAATACGGCGAGGGAATGATGTCGCTCCCAGCACTTCCTGTGAAGGGCATCACCCTGACAAAGAACGGAAATAACATTGCGGGAACGCTTGCTTCCTACACAGGTTCAGTGAAGAATGCCGATGGGGCAGAGAAGGCATATACAGTCAGTAACGTTACTGTCCTCTTCAACGACAAGAACGTAGTTGTGACCTTCTCGTTGAAATATGGCAATATGCCATTTGATTTTGTAGGTCAATTTACTGGCACCAAGAAGTAAATCGTGAAAGTATTCTTGACGAGCAGGATTTTTATAGCTGGCATGGCATTGGCTATGCCAGCTATTGGACTCTCTGCCCAGTCTTTTCGTGATTCTGTCGAGCTTGAGCCGATTGTCGTGACGGCCACTCATTCGCCTAAGACGCTCAAGGATGCTCCTGTAGTCACTCGCCTGATTACACTCCACGACATCAAGATTACCGATGCGACGAATATCCAGGACATGCTGATGCAGGAGATACCTGGCTTGGAGTTCGGTTTTGCTATGAGCCAGGAGACCTCTCTCAATATGAGCGGCTTTGGCGGAAATGCCGTTCTCTTTCTGGTCGACGGGGAACGGATGGCTGGCGAGACCATGGACAACACGGACTATAATCGGATGAATCTCGACAATGTAGGACGTATTGAGATCGTGAAAGGCGCCTCGTCGGCACTCTACGGTTCCAATGCCGTAGGAGGCGTGATCAATATCATCAGTCGCGAGAATCTGGAGCCTTGGACGGTCAATGTCAATTCGCGTTATAACACCTTCGGCCATGAATGGCGCAACGGTGCCAGTTTCTCATTGAACACGTCGAAATGGAACTCCCAGACGAGTTTCCAGCATACTGTCATCGATCCGGTTGATCTGCCCAAGGCGCACTCCTCCGAGGAGGTCGCCATCGAACTGATGAAGAAGGCGCAAGGATTGCCATACGACGAGTCGGTGCTGAATGATGACTCCAACCTAAGCCGTCTCTATGGACAGAAGACCTACAATGTCAAGGAACGACTGATATGGCGCGCCACAGACCAGCTGACGTTGACAGGGCGAGGTGGCTATTTCTTCCGTACCAGCGAGCGCGATACTCACGACTACCATTTCAATGGCTATAGTGCCGGACTGAAAGGCCTTCTTAAATTCCCCTCCCATTCAAGGGGAGGGGCAGGGGTGGGGTCTACCCTCGAACTTTCATACGCCTTCGACCAGTACGACAAGGCCAATTTCCTGCCCGACGGCACACGTACCCATGACCACGACTACAGCAATCAGCAGCATGTCGTCCATGCGCTCTACAACCATTCGTTTGGTAAGAACAGCCTGATTCTTGGAGCCGACTACATGCACGACTATCTCTCCACCTATCAGTTCATTTCAGGTACGAGCCATTCACAGGATAATGTCGACGGCTATGCGCAGTTCGACTGGAACATCACCGATCAACTGAACATCGTGGGAAGTGTCCGCTACGATTACTTCTCGGCATCTTCACAGAAGGCCCTTACCCAGCGTTTTGCCGTCGTCTATAAATTTCCATGGATGACCTTCCGCGCCAACTATGCCAGCGGATTCCGGGCTCCTACGCTCAAGGAGATGTATATGCACTTCGACATGGGAAACATGGGCTATCTGCTTCGCGGAAACCCTGATCTGAAGCCGGAGAAGAGCAACAACTTCAACGTCGCCATTGAGCGGACAAACCGCATCCGTAACAGTGGATTTCTCGACGGCCGTTACAACTTCACCCTTATGGGCTATTGTAACGTGTTCGATAAGCGTATCACCACCATCGACGGTGGAATGTCCGAAGGGATGGAGAGTGCGCTTTACTGGAACGAAGATGGCATAACGGTATGGGGCGTGGATGTCGGTCTGGGTCACATTTGGGATTGTGGATTGATGCTCAAGCTCAATTATTCCTGGATGAAAGAAACGGGCAATGTCTATTACTCTGACTTTTATCAGCCACGTTCCCATTCCTTGACATGGCGGTTAGGCTACGACCATCGTTTCTCGCGCTACTATGCCCTTGATGCGGCACTCTCCGGCCGTTACCTCGGCAAACCGCAATCAGGCCGCAAGGATGTGGATCAGGGATATACCATCTGGAAACTCATGCTGCAGCACCATATCTGGCGTGGCATCCATCTCAACACGGCCATTGACAACCTCTTCAACTTTAAGCCTAAGTCCTATTACTATTGTTCTCCGCTGACAACAGGCACCTCTTTCAGCATCGGCTTGTCTGTTGATTTGGATTAGAAGAAATGAATCCCCCCGCTGCTTTTCTTATCAATGCCATAATTCTATTTCGTTCTACTGGAATTTCATTGGAAATATTACAATATTACATTACAGATTGCTTTTTCTGCAAGAATGGTTACAACTGTTGCAGGCGGGCGATGTATTTGCCGAGGATGTCGAACTCCAGGTTGACGACGGTGCCCACGCGGATGTCGCAGAAGTTGGTGTGCTCGAAGGTGTAGGGGATGATGGCCACCTGGAAGGTGTTGTTAGTGGGATTGCAGACGGTCAGTGAGACACCATTGACGGTGACAGAGCCTTTGTCGACGGTGAAGTAGCCCTTCTTGGCCATTTCGCGGTTTTCGAGATATTCGAAGGTGAAATAGGTAGAGCCGTCGGCATCGTCCATGGCGATGCAGCGCGCCGTCTGGTCGACATGCCCCTGTACGATATGCCCGTCGAGCCGACCGTTCATCAGCATGGAACGCTCTAAATTCACTTTGTCACCAACCTGCAGCAGGCCGAGGTTCGTGCGGTCGAGGGTCTCCTTCATCGCGGTGACGGTGTAAGATGGCTGAGGGCAGATGTTTGATGGCTGATGGATGGCGACCACCGTGAGGCACACGCCGTTATGGGCGACGCTCTGATCGATCTTCAGTTCGTCGACAAATGAACACTTCAACGTAAAATCAATATTCTCGCGGTCTTTCTTAATCGCTACAACCGTAGCAAACTCTTCAATTATCCCAGAAAACATAACTATTCACTATTCACTTTTCACTATTCACTAAAAAAGCGGGTTCGTGCCGATGATTTGGTGAAAACTCCTGTTTCACACGATATGGGTGCTCTCCGTCGTTGTAATCCACCGGCATCATGATGCTCTCCCGAGGGATGTGGCCCGCCATTGGCAAGAGAAGCTGTCCCGATTGATTTATTTAATGTAGAGTATCCCGATCTATGCGGCACGACCCGTATTTCTGAGTGCAAAGATACAAAAAAATAGTGAATAGTGAATAGTGAATAGTGAAGAATTTGCTGCTGCTTGGTATTTTTTAACTATTCACTAATCACTTAATCCATTACTCTTCCAGATCCGATGCTTCGATGACCTCATATTCTTCAGACGCATCATCCAATACTTGCTCCTTTCTCTTTGCCTCGGTACTCTTAGGGAGATACTTGAGGAAATAACGTTTGAATCGAATCAGGAGGAAGATGACCACAAGGACAAAGATGGCCAGATAGATCCAGATAGCGATGGTGGAGAACATGGTATGCGACGGCACGATAATCTCGATGGTGCGCATGTCGAATTTGTCGGGCGATTCAAGCAGGAAAGCCTTGACCTTGAACTTATAGGTACCACCAGGCACGCCAGAATAAGTGGCGATGCGATCCCGGCCTGCATTCTGCCAGTCGGAGTCGTAGCCTTCCAACATATATTGATAATGTACGCGATGCTGGAGCTGGTAGTTGAGGGCGGCAAAGCGGAAGGAGAACACACTGTTGTAACTGGGGATGGTGATGCTCTTGCTCTCTGCTGGGTATTCTGTATAATAGTTGTTCAGTCGCGGACTCTGTATCTCACCGTTGATAAAGAAATCTGTGATACGTAACTTCAGCAATGATCCGGTTGTCGTCATCAGTTTCTTACGGTCTACGATATAGTAGCCGTCGAGCGTACCGAAGAGAATCTTGTCGTTGCCCATGGTGATGGCGGCACTTTCGCCTTCTGAGAGCATGGTCTCATCGACACCGTCAAGGCTTGAGAAGGTGGTGAAGATCTTCTTCTTCGTATCGAAGGAACAGATGATATGGTCGGTTCCGAACCACGCGTTGCCGTGGATGTCGAAGATGATGCTGCGGATTTCTTCGGAGGGGAGACCTGACGAGGCATCGTAAGTGTCGAAGAGCCAGCGGCCCTGCTGATCCTGTCCGATGGTTCGGCCGATACCGCCGCCCATGGTGCCTACCCACATGTTGTCCTCCTTGTCGCGGGTTATACATACCACATCGTTGCACATCAAGGCCTTCTCGGGGTCGTCAGGAATCTGCAGGGGCTCGATGCTGAGCTTCCGGTCCTTGTACGACATGATCAGAATGCCGTCGGTGGAGCCAGCCCAGACGTTGCCATATTTGTCGAGGGCGAGGGCACGTATCTTGCGATGCGATTTAGCGGGATACTTGTGCATCTCATTGTCGCAGTGCAGGAACACTTCCTTGCCGTTCATCTTGGTCAGGATGTTGACACCGCCGCCGTAAGTGCCCACCCAGATGTTGCCATCCTTGTCTTCGATGGCTAAATAGGCGCTGTTGGCCGACATGCTCCATTTGTCGTCGTCGATATGATAGTAGCGCTTCAGCGACCAGCCGCTTCCGGCCTTGGGCGACATCTTAAACAGACCGTAGTCCTTGGAACAGACCCAGTAATTGCCCTTGGAGTCTTTCGAGATACCATAGACACGTCCAATGGGATGGCCCTCATCGTCGTGGGTGATGGTGGTCCGGGTACTGTCGGGGTTATAAATAAAGAGGCAGCTGTTCTTGTTGCCGATCAATAACAGTTTGCGCTGCTCATCGTAGAACATGGCACGTGTCTCGTTTTCGATGGCTGAGGTGGCATTGGGCTCAGGACGCACTTTGACAATGGTGTTCTTGAGGATTTCCAGCTTTTCCAGACCTCTGCGGCTGGTAGACTCCCATATCACACCTTCCTGCAGTTCGAGGGTGGCATTGACGGTGTTCGAGAGGTTCCAGGGATTGGAGGGGTCGTTATGGAAATATTCCACTTCGTCTTTCTCGCGGTTGTAGTAACCATAGCCGCCGATGTTCATGCGGATCCATACCACACCGCTGGATTCGCGGAACTGACTGCCACGACCATCAAACTCCGGCACGAGTACCACCTGTTGGAACAGCTTCTCATTGCCATTGGCGGGATTGATGCGTGCTGCTCCCGTCCGGTCGTCGCCAAACCAAACGATGCCGTGACTGTCGACAAAGACACTGGATACGGGATTGCCGTTAGGACGGCGTATCTCTTCCGGCTCTTTTCCGTAAGAGAAACTGTAGATGCCGCCATCGGCCGTTCCTGCAAAGATGTTGAAACCGTTTGACTGGAGGCATCTGATTTCTTTCTCAGGCAGAATGGCTTTACTCTCTATGGTCAGGTTGCTGCGGTCCAATCGGTGGATGCCTTGGTTTGTGCCCAACCAGATGTCGTTCTGGTAGCCTTCGGCCATGCTGGTAATCGTCAGTCCGCCGGTGGTGGCCTGTTCTACCTTCAGTCCCCGTCTGTCGAGGCGCATGATATAGAGGCCCATGCCTTCGATGGTCACCAGGACATCGCCCGTACTTGTGACGATGATGGGATAGTTCGTGGTGAATTCCTCATAGCCGCTTTCTCCCTCGAAGGGGTTGATGATCTTGTCGATGGTGCGGTTCATGACGAACACACGTCCATCGTACATTCTCATCCAGATGTTCTGCGACTGGTCGATGGACAGGTCGAGAATACGGTTGTGTAAGTTCTTGATACCGCTACTGTTACCGGTTTTGTAGTTGTAAAATTCATAGCCGTCAAAACGTGACAGGCCATTCCATGTAGCCATCCATATATAGCCGTAGTCATCTTGATAGATGCCGGCAATGGCGTTACTTGCCAGACCGTCGTCGGTTGAGAAATGCGAGAGGGTGGCCTGTATCTGTTGGGCCTTTCCTGTCTGGCAGCAACTGAGGGCTATGATTCCTATTATGATCTGTTTCAGCATCATCGTTTCAGGGTTATTATATTGTTAGGTTGGCAAAATTAGCTATTTTTTGTGAAATACCAAAAGATTTTCGGATATTTTATTTATCTTTGCAACAAATTAGAGGTAATTATGCAAAAAACTATCTGTATTGTGGCTGGCGCCCGCCCAAATTTTGTCAAGGTGGCGCCCCTTTTGCGAGCTATCCATAAGTCGGGGCAGATTGCTTCTTATCTGGTGTATGCCGGCTGTGAGGATGATCCGACTTTAGAGCCGTCGCTCTTCGATGATCTCCAGATGCAGCGGCCAGATTTCTATCTCGGTGTGGATTCTGAGAGCCTGAATGAGATTACGAGTAGGGTGATGGGGGAGTTCGACCGATTCCTTGATACCCATCCTACGGATGTGGTGATCGTCGTGGATGACCTGGCTTCTACGATGGCGGCTGCCATTGTCACGAAGAAACGGGGACTGCGGTTAGCTCATCTTGTGGCGGGAACACGCTCTTTTGATATCAATATGCCGAAGGAGATCAACCGTTTAGTGATTGATGCCCTGAGCGATTATCTGTTTACGGCTGGCGTCCGCAGTACCGGCATCGCTACCAGAGAGCAGTCGGAGTCGTCGCAGACATACATGGTGGGGAATATCCTGATGGATACCCTGCGTTTCAATCACGACAGATTGCAGCGGCCTGCCTTGATGGATGACGTACAGGGGAGGTATATCGTCTTCACACTGAACCGCCGGGCTTTGTTGGCCGACGAGGAAAAGATGCGGCGGATGGTGATGGCAATGACAGAGGCTGCCGGTGATATCCCCATTATCGCTCCCCTCCGTCCTGATGCCGCCAAGGTAATCTCTCACCTCTTACCTCTCACCATTCCCGAGCAAAGCTCGCCTACCCGTAGCCTTTCTCACCTCTTTATTTATACCCCGCTCAGCTATCTGGAGTTTGGCTGGCTGACGGCAAATGCGGCAGGTGTGATTACCGATTCCGGCAATGTGGCTGAGGAGGCAACATTTAATGGAGTGCCTTGCATTACCCTGAATAACTACACGGAACACCAAGAGACGGTTACCGTTGGTTCGAATGTTCTGGTTGGCGAGGATGCCGACAAGTTGCGTGAGGCGGTCACTAAGATGGTAAATGGTGACTGGAAAAAGTGTGCCCTCCCAGATCGCTGGGACGGACGTACCGCAGAACGTATTGTTCAGATAATTACACAGTAGGGACGGTTCCTACTGTGTAATTTTGAGGAAATAACCGAGTTTGTAGAGCTTGAATAATGTGAGGTTAGGATGGGAGCCGCAGAGGTTCTTCCGTTCCCATTTGCCAAAGAGCTTGTGCCAGTATCGGATGAGACTGAGGATGACGGGCAGATGAATGCCTTCCACCAAGGTGAGTAGACGGGAATATCCCCGAAGATCGGCCTGGAACTGATGGAGGGTTCGCAGTCCTTCCTCGGTTTTAATGATAAATTGAGTGTTTTCTTCGAAAGTACTGAATCCTAATGGATTATCAATATGAGTAATGGTAATTTTATTCTGCCGGAACTGCTTACCTAAGAGCACATCCTCATAGCCATAATATCTGAATCGTTCATCGAAAGGATGGGCTAACATCAGGTCGCGACGGATCAGGAAATTGGCGGTGTGGAAGTCATGATAGGGATGTTTCTGACGTATCTCCGTGGTATGTTCTTGTTCGGAGGCTTTCTCATAAAGATAGCGGAGATTACCTTTGAGGGCTTCCGGGTCGCCTCCGATACAGACGCCGCCATCGACGACTTCTGCCGATTCCATTGTAAGATATTTTGCAAGGTAGTCTTGTCTCACCATGCTCATGTCGCTGTCGATGAATAGCAGCCAGTCATGATGTGCCTCCTGGACAAGAAAGTTTCTGATGGCAGCCCTGCCGATGTTCTGGTCATGTCGGAGGTAATGGCAGTGTGGCCAGTCGTCAATCTTCCGGTTTTCATCCACAACTGCGGTGTTGGTCGATCCGTCGTCGCCTACCAGGATTTCATAGTCAATAGTGGCTTCCTCAGCCTGTTGTCTGAGGGCGTCCACCAGCTTGACACACAAGTCATTATAGGTAGGAATCAGGATTGATAGTGCCTTAATTGCCATGTTTCGAGCACAAAGTTAGTCATTTTCCACAATATTTAATATATAAAACACCCAAAAATAGTTAAAAAAGTGTATGCGGTAGCAAATTATTCACTCTTCACTCTTCACTTTTCACTTATTTTTCGTACCTTTGCAGCCGCTTTTACGAGATAAGAGCATGAAATTCAATTTTTTAACAACAAAATTAAGATTTAAACAATGGCAACAAAAATCAGATTGCAGCGCGGCGGCCGTAAGGGCTATGCTTTCTACAGTATCGTAATCGCTGACGCTCGTGCACCACGTGATGGTAGATTTACTGAGAAGATTGGTACTTACAATCCTAACACCAATCCTGCCACAGTAGACTTGAATTTCGATCGTGCACTCTATTGGGTAGAGAC
>JAEEGG010002326.1_pt1 | contig 49250 bp, 42 predicted proteins | sample 9134161 | NCBI WGS metagenome assembly JAEEGG01 (sample SAMN16246543, study PRJNA631951) | gut metagenome | biome: gut microbiome; feature: rumen; material: CR-attached | host: Bos | place: Iran: Karaj | collected 2018-10
ACCTGCCTTCACATGATCACCTGTGAGGCGCTTGGCGTAGTTGGGGTCGAAGGCGGCAGGCATGGGCACGATCTGTTCGAGTTCAGCACGCACGGGTTCGATGTCCTGCGCTTTGAGCACCTCGGCAAACATGGCCGCCTGATAGGCATTCTGGGGATAGACATCCCAACAGCCGAACACCAGGTCGGAGAGACGAGCTAAGGGAACAATCTCCTCATATTTCAGATACTGACGGGCATCGCCGCTGCCAACACGGATCCTGTCGAACTGCGTCATAGAGCCTATCGGCTTTGCCAACCCTTTACGGGCCATCAACACACCCGTGATGAACGTGGTGGCCACTGCGCCACAACCTACTACCAAGATGCCTAACCGACCTTCTGCCGGACTTACTTTCACTTGATTCATATCGTTTTGCTTATTTTTGATTCAACCATACGGCACGACAACCCAACTGACGGGCAGGCAGAATGTCGTTTTCCAGACTGTCGCCCACCACCGTCACTTCTTCTGGCGACATGCCCAGCGCCTCGATTCCTAACTGGAATATCTGAGGATCGGGTTTACGGATACCCACCACCGCCGACTCGATGACCTGTTGGAAACAGCCATCGAAGCCAAACTCATGCAGCACCACTGAGAGATTGCCATAGAAGTTGCTGACCAGTACCTTAGGCACATCGGGGAGCTGACGCAGGACTGCCACGCTATGCGCCGTCTCGCGCTTGGCTAAGGCGTAAAGGTCATCGACCAGAACGGCGTGATACTGCGCCATCGCTGAGGGCTCCAAGCCCTGCCCGATGAGGTATTCCAACTGCAGGCGCACCTTGAGCTCCAACGTCTGACGGAAAGTGAAGTCGGGCTTCACCAACGGCTGCGCACCCAACTGGCGTTCGACAGCGACGTAAGCCTCGCGGAACTGCTCCGAAGTAACGGGTACTTGATGACGCTCGTAAGCCTGCCAGATGACCTCGCGCCAATGTACGCCGCCCGTATCAAGCGTGCCGCCATAATCGAAGATGAAACCCTGATGCGGGGTCAGCGAACGGCAGAGCGCTTCATGCGTACGATGCATATAGACATACATCGCCTGGAAGACGGTGATCTCCATGAGCGGATAGACCCACGGACAATCCAACAGACAGGCGACATAGAGGGTGATGGCACGGGTGTTGAAGGTGAGCAGGTTCGTGTATTTCATCAGCGGACGGCTGCCCTGCAGGAACTGTTCACGCACCTGGGCGGGCGGCTGCTGGTGCAAGCGGGCAAAGAACTGCTGGAAACAGGGGGTGCGACGCTCCTGACTCTTGCAGTAGTTGGCATAATTATAATAGAACACACGCGAGAAAAGCGCACGCTTGGGCAGCTGTTCGTAGATGGCACGTTGCTGACGATAGCTGTCGAGTTCGCTACCCGTCTTTCCCAACAAGAAATAGAGATGGATCTGACGGTAGTAATCCGCCAAAGCACACTGGGGCGCGTGGCAGCAGAGACTCGCCACAGCCGCCAACAGAAAGGCACCGATGCCCCATGAGAACGACAGGCCAGGAACGGGCTGATGCCACAGACGCACGATGATGGCGATGTAGATGGCGGCAAACCACACATCGCCTGAGAAGCCGTCGAGTACACGCCCCACCAGGGTTTTCTTGCCTGTAAGGCGAGCCATTTGTCCGTCCGTAGAGTCGCAGAAGTTGGCGAGCATCAGCAGGATGACACCATAGAGGTTATGAAGCAAGTCGGTGAAGTGGAACATCCAGCCCGCACCGATGCCTAAGAAGATAGAAAGGATGGTAATGGCATTAGGATGGACGCCCAACCGATTCCAAAACAGGGCGAACACCAAGCCGACGGGACGCGTGAAGTGGACATCCAACCACTCCTCCGTGTCCTCAGACTTAAACGACAACTGTAATAATTCCCTGAATGTAGCCATACCTTTATTAATTAACCAGACTCGCGATGGCCTCTGCAGCCTCTTCCCGACAACGGGAGAAACTCGGCCAATCGTTGAAATCGATCATAAACCAATTGCCATCGGCAGTGACGATACAGTCACCGCCATAGACCTCCAAACCCACCGCTGCTGCCAGCGCCTCAGCTTTTATCTGCAGGTGGGCAGCATCAAACGGATAATGATGCGCCTGTCCGTTCCGATGTTCCAAGCCGAACTTCGACAGACCGTCGTCCGTGGGATAGAAACAGCGGAAGAACCCAGCGGCTGGAACACCATAGAATTTCACCAGATCACCCTCGACATGCGGACTGATGATATAATCGCGGATGCCACGGGCCCGCATGGCAGCCTCCACCTCAGCGAGCGTCTGACTGTCGGACGCAAACACCACATCGGCCTCCGTCTGGGCAGCGGCATCAGCCCGTTTCAGCCAATAGCCGTGAAGCCCCTCGCCTGCAGGAAACGGGATGTGGAGTGACGTCATGAGCGCCTGCACCTGACGGCGGGCGCACTGCGAGACACCCTGAGGGGTATTGACAACCCTCACCCCTGACGCCCCTAATAGACGGAGCGACTCAGGCAGACGGGCCATGGAGAAGATGAAGTCGGGGGTATCAGCAGCCAGGACGGAGGCGAGCGCAGCCTCATCGACCTGCGTGACAGCATGGCCCTGCTGAGACAACCGCAAGGCCACTGCCTCAAGGATCGCCCTGTCGTTCTCCACCGAATGAGGCGAGAACTGCTCTGCCCGTCGTATCATCAGTATCTTCATACGCTCAAGAATTGTTCTGCCTGACGGATATCCGTCACATGATCGATGTCGAGTACCTTCGAAAAAGGCCACGCCTGCAGGCGAAGACCATCGGCTACTAAGGCCCGTTGGAAATTCCGCATGCGCTGTTCGCCTCGGGCTATACAGCGGTCTAAGGTGTCGAAGCACTGCGGCGTCAGGCCATAGATACCCGCGCTGATGAAATGCGGCTGCTCCGAGGTGTCGGTAAAGTCGGTGATCCGCAGTGTATCGTCGGTGCTGACATAGAGTGGCCGCTCATCGTCGATATAATCCGTCACCCCCATCAGACCATCGGCAGTCGTCTGACGGAAGGCCTGTACATAGGCTGCGAACGTTTGTTCCTGAAAGATGGTATCGACAGTGGTCAGAATGAAGGGCGCATCGTCGAGCCACGGGCGGAGTTCCCAGAGGCTGTGCATGGAACTGGGGGGGGATCTGACCATGAAGCGCAAGGGGATCTGCCCCGCGAGGCGGAGTGATTCCAGATAAGCAGCGACTGCCGTCATCTGTGAATTACAGATAACGGCAATCTCCGTAGCGTCGTTTGCCATAAAGACACGCAACAGCCGGTCTATCAACGTCTCACCACCCACACGGATGAGAGGCTTGGGGCGCGTTTCACCTTCCTGCACCAGTCGCGAGCCATCACCCGCGGCCAAGATTGCATATTTCATTCCGTCTAATTTATTTCACTATTTGCAAATGATCGATATCGATGTCGCCTGAACCCGTCTTCTGCTGAGAGAACCGGCTCACGACACCACGCAGCGTGATATCACCAGAGCCTCGCAGTTCACTGTCAACAGCCTGACAGCCCTCGTTGAAGTTCACTTTGATATCGCCGGAGCCTTTCAGACCCAAGCGGGTAGAGAGCACCCGCCACTGGTTGATGGCAATATCGCCAGAGCCTACCAGCGTTACATCCGACTCTTTGGTCTCCAGGCGATCGATATTGATATCGCCAGAGCCTACCAGTTCAACATGACAGGCATCACAGATCAGATCCCTGACAGTCATATCGCCAGAACCACGAAGCACGACCTCCATCTGATCGGTATCGATGCGCTTCTCTGAAGTGAAGTCGCCAGAGCCATTCAGACGGACACTGATCAGATCGGGCGAAGTGACATAGATTTCAGCCTCGTCTTCATCTTGAATCACGATGTTCACCACACCCATTTTGCCGCGATTGCGAATGGAGAGCGTGCCGCCATCTACCTCTGTCAGGATATTCTCCATAGCGTCTTTGGGTCCTCTCACCTTCACGGAGAAGGTGTCGGCCTGGGTATAATACACATTCGGCGAACCGCTGATCTCAATTTTCTCGAAATCCTTCAAAGGACGGTATTCTGTGGCGATATCACCACTCAAACCTACCTTCATATTGACACAAGAGGTGGATAACATGGCTACTGCCATCAGCAGAATACCCATTAGGAATAATTGTTTTCTTTTCATCTTTCTGTCTTTTTTTGGTTTTACTTCCTGTACATTTGACGAAAGCATGGACCTAAAAGTTGCAAGAACAGATTTATTTATAGATAACATGATCAGCTTAACGGCAATTCTACCCAGAACGTAGAGCCCTCGCCTACCTTTGACTCGACACCAATCGAACCATTCAGGCTGAGTGCATGCGATTTGGCCACAGAGAGGCCAAGACCTGTGCCTGGGACGTATTCATCCAGTTTCACGAAACGTTCGAAGATTCTCTCCTGATCAGCTTCAGGAATACCCTTACCCGTATCCTTCACCCAGATGCGCAAACGGTCGCCCAGAACATCATAGCCCAAAGTGACGCTACCAGCTTCGGTAAACTTCACCGCATTCTGTACCAGATTGTCGAGAATCTCAAACAGTTTCTCTCTATCGGTCTGGATAGGCAGCTCCTCTAACGGACACTCTGTCATGATGGCGAGCATGGTGGTGGGCTGATAGGTATCAACCATCTGCTGGAGCATCTTGTTGACATCAACCTTTGCCATCAGCAGGCTCTTGGCACCTGCCTCAATCTTCGCCATACTGACAAGACCGTCGATGATACGCAGCAGCTTATGGTTGTTGTTCTGGATCTCCTGAATCAGCTGGTTGCGGTCTTCCTCACTTTCAACCACAGGCAGCAAATCGGCAAAACCTACAATCGCATTCAACGGGGTACGGATCTCATGACCCATGTTTGCCAGGAACGCTGTCTTCAGGCGATCGCTCTCCTCAGCCTTATTACGGGCTGTCACCAAAGAAGACTCCATCTCCTTTCGTTCGTCGATACGCTGGGAGGTACCTACGATCTTCAGCGGTTTGCCGTTCTCATCACGTTCCACGATGGTGGCAAAGCTATCCTCCCAATAAGAGGCGCCCACCTTAGGATCCACCCTGTATTCCTCGTGATAGAAATCCGTACGTCCCTCTAAGATATCGCTGAAAGACTTATTGACACGCTCTTTATCAGCCGGATTGATCGCAGAAAGCGTATCTTGGAATTTCTCATTATCCGAAATCACATAGTTGTTCATGCCCTCACGGAAGTCGTTCTCATAGGCAAAAGACTGATCCCTGGCATCATAGCGCCACACAGCAATCTTCATGGCCTTGAGCACAAACTCATATTCAGTGTTGTTCTGCTTGATTTTATCCAATTCCTTAAGCTCTTCCGCCAAATGTTTGCCTTTCTTACGCTGAACGAAGATCGCACTAACGAATATGAAAACAACGACCGCAGCCAACGCCCAGAAAAGGAGGACGAAGACATTCGTCTGAGGGGATGATATGAGAAGATTCACCATAATTCACACTAGTAGATGTGCGCAAAATTAATAAATAATTTGGAATAACACAAAAAAGCGCATCTTTTTTTGCGAAATATTTGTTTTTTCGCCCGACTTCCATTAACTTTGCACACGCAATTCCGCAAATTGCCCAATATGCAACAATAAAAATGGAACAGAATTTTGAATTGATCGCCAAGACGTTTATGGGACTGGAACCTGTACTGGCGAAGGAGCTGACCCAATTGGGGGCTAAAGATGTGAAGATCGGTAGGCGAATGGTATCGTTTACAGGTGATAAGGAGATGATGTATCGTGCCAACTTCCAGTTGCACACAGCCATCAGAATATTAAAACCCATCCGACACTTCAAGGCAAAGAGTGCAGATGACGTTTATGATGAAATCAAGAAGATAGAATGGTCACAATATATCGGACAAGACAAAACCTTTGCCGTTGACTCGGTGGTCTTTTCCGAAGAATTCCGCCATTCGAAGTTCGTATCTTACAAGGTAAAAGATGCCATTGTCGATCAGCTTCGCGAGGCAACAGGCAAGCGTCCGAATATCTCGGTAGCCAATCCGGATATCCGTCTGAACATGCATATCGCTGAAGACCATTGTACGCTCAGTCTGGACTCCAGCGGTGAGTCGCTTCACCGTCGTGGCTACAGACAGGAGAGCGTGGAGGCGCCTCTGAACGAGGTGCTGGCAGCAGGTATGATCCTGATGTCAGGTTGGAAGGGTGATACGGATTTCATCGACCCCATGTGCGGATCCGGTACACTGCTGATCGAGGCCGCCCTGATTGCCAAGAATATGGCACCAGGTCTGTTCCGTCACGAATATGCTTTTGAGAAATGGCCCGACTTCGATGCCGAGCTCTTCGACAATATCTATAATGATGAGAGTCAGGAGCGGGAGTTCAAGCATCATATCTATGGCTATGATGTTGACATCAAGGCCGTGAATACGGCACTGCTGAATGTGAAGGCAGCTGGTCTCTCCAGCGACATCACCATCAAGCAGCAGGACTTCAAGGACTTCACACAGCCTCAGGAGAAGAGTATCATCATTACCAATCCGCCCTATGGAGAGCGTATCTCTACGCCCGATCTTCTTGGAACCTACAAGATGATTGGTGAGCGGTTGAAGCATCAGTTCAAGGGCAATGACGCCTGGGTGCTCTCTTATCGCGAAGAGTGTTTCGACCAGATCGGCCTGAAGCCCAGCATCAAATATCCGCTCTATAACGGGTCGTTGGAATGTGAGTTCCGCAAGTATCAGATGTTTGACGGCAAACTGAAGGATTTCCGTTCTGAGGGTGGTATCGTGAAGACGGAAGAGGAGAAGCGCCAGATGGCAGAGAAGCACCGTTTCAAGAAAAACCGCGAATTCAAACAACGTCTGGAGGAGACGGAGCAGAACGAAGAAGCGGACATCCGTTCGTTCACCTTCCATCGCCACCAACTGGGTAAGCCGAACCGTGGCGGACATGAGCGCTTTGACAGAAGCGGTAAAGGTAAGTCTTTCGGGAAAGGAAAAGATTTCGATAAGCGGAAAAGGAGATTCGATGATGACGATGAATAAGTTCAGACTAACCCTATTAGCGATACTGACCATATTGGTCTCTACAACGATGCGTGCACAGGACAAGCTTTTCACACTTGAGGATCTGAACTACGGTGGCACCAACTACGCCAACCTGCGTCCTCAGAACATGTGGCTGACATGGTGGGGGGAGCAACTGATTCAGACAGATGTTGAGGAGTGCTTTACCATCGATACCAAGACGGGCAAAAAAGAAAGCCTGTTCACACTCGATGACATCAACAAATGGGCTGAGAGTAACGACGAGAGATACGTGCGCCACCTGATGAATGCCACCTTCCCCTATCCTGACAAACCTATTGTGGCTGTAGGCAACAGGAAGGCTTTTATTCTGATAGACTTCAAGGCTAAGAAGATCGTCTGGCAGGACAGTATCTCTGGAGAGAAGGCCAACGACTGGAACGCAAAGTCGCGAGCTACCGCCTACGTGGAGGATCACCAGCTTTTTGTGGTTGACGGTCAGGGACAGAAGCACCAGCTATCTACGGACGGCAGTCGAGAGATCGTATATGGACAGGCCGTGCATCGTAATGAGTTCGGTATCAACAAGGGTACCTTCTGGAGTCCTGACGGCAACAAGCTGGCCTTCTACCGCATGGACCAAAGTATGGTTACCGACTATCCTCAGGTTGACATCTTCCCACGGGCGGCCACCCACGAACCCGATAAATATCCTATGGCAGGTATGACCAGCCACAAAGTAACGGTTGGCGTCTATGACCTTCTGACATACCAGACCGTCTATCTGCAGACTGGCGATCCGACTGACCGTTATTTTACCAACATCAGTTGGAGTCCTGATGCCAAGACGGTTTATATGTTTGAGTTGAACCGCAAGCAAACCGACTGCCGACTGGTTTCCTACGACGCTACTACGGGTCAAAAGATAGCCGAACTGTATCGTGAAACCTCCGACAAATATGTGGAGCCTCTGAATCCTATTCAGTTTCTACCCTGGGATGATACAAAGTTTGTGATGCAGAGTCAGAAGGACGGCTACAATCACTTGTACCTGTTTGATAAGAGCGGTAAGGAGCTGAAGCAGATCACCAGCGGCAAATGGGTGGTGCAGGAGGTCGTTGGCTTTAACACCAAGACAAAGAGTGTGTTAATTCTCAGCAACGAGGTTTATCCATTGAACAGCAATCTGTATGCCGTTAACATCAATAATGGTGATCGCAGACTGATGGGTAAAGGCATTGGAGTGGTTCAGAGTGCCCAGCCATCAGTATCAGGACAGATGGTTGCCCTGAAGCTCTCATCTTTCAACAAGCCGCGCATCATTGACGTTATCAATACTAATGGCTGGGGAAAAGTGACAGAGTTACTGGATGCCGAGGATCCCTGGAAGGACTACCAGCAGCCCATTTATTCCAATGGTTACATTACAGCAGCAGATGGCATTACAGACTTATATTTTAGGATGGTAAAGCCACACGACTTTGACCCCAACAAGAAATACCCAACCGTCATTTATGTATATGGTGGCCCTCACGCCCACAATGTAGATGCATCGTGGCACTATGCCAGTCGATCTTGGGAAACCTATATGGCACAGAAAGGCTACATTGTGTTCGTATTGGACAATCGTGGCTCGGAGAACAGAGGTAGGGACTTTGAACAAGCCACCTTCCATCAGCTGGGTCAGATTGAGATGCAGGATCAGATGAGAGGTGTGGAATATCTGAAAAAGCAGCCATACGTAGATATGGATCGTTTAGGTGTTCACGGCTGGAGTTTTGGCGGATTCATGACTATCTCGCTGATGACCAACTACCCCGATGTATTCAAAGTCGGTGTGGCAGGCGGACCTGTCATCGATTGGAAATGGTATGAAGTGATGTATGGTGAGCGTTATATGGGAACGCCAGAGGATAACCCTGAAGGTTACGCCAAAAGCAGTCTTATCGACAAGGCCAAGAACCTGAAAGGCAAGTTGCAGATTATCACAGGCTATAACGACAATACGGTAGTGCCACAACATTGTCTATCGTTCCTTGATGCCTGTATCAAGGCTGGCACCCAACCTGATTTCTTCGCCTATCCCGGAGAGGAGCATAACATGCGAGGACATGCCTCAGTGCATCTGCACGAGCGCATCACGCAATATTTTGAAGACTATCTGAAATAATTGAGAATAAAGAATTAAGAGAATATATGAAAATCTTATTGTTAGGAAGTGGCGGACGTGAGCACGCCCTGGCTTGGAAAATTGCTCAGAGCAGCAAGTGTGAGAAACTGTATATTGCCCCAGGTAACGCCGGAACAGGCAACTGTGGCGAGAATGTCGCCATGAAGGCTGATGACTTCGAGGCTATCAAGGCTTTTGTCGTAGAAAAGGGAGTCAACATGGTGGTTGTAGGTCCTGAGGATCCTCTGGTAAAGGGTATCTACGATGAGCTGAAGGCAGATGTCCGTACGAAGGATGTGCCTGTGATCGGCCCCTCGAAGGCAGGCGCAGTGCTTGAAGGTTCCAAGGATTTTGCCAAAGGTTTCATGCAGCGCCACCACATCCCTACAGCCCGCTATCAGACATTCGATGGTGAGCATCTGGAAGAAGGTCTGAAATTCCTTGAAACCCTTGAGGCACCTTACGTACTCAAGGCCGATGGTCTTTGTGCAGGTAAGGGCGTACTGATTCTCCCTACCCTCGACGAGGCTAAGAAAGAACTGAAGGAGATGCTGGGCGGTATGTTTGGTAACGCTTCGAGTCTGGTGGTGATTGAGGAGTTTCTGAGTGGTATCGAGTGCTCTGTCTTCGTTCTGACAGACGGTCAGCATTATAAGATTCTGCCTGAAGCCAAAGATTATAAGCGTATCGGCGAACACGATACAGGCTTGAATACTGGTGGTATGGGCAGTGTGACCCCTGTACCATTCGCCACTAAGGAGTGGATGCAGAAGGTGGAGGATCGCATCATCCGTCCTACCGTAGAGGGACTGGCAGCTGAGAACATCGATTATAAAGGATTCATATTCTTTGGTCTCATCAATGTGAAGGGTGAGCCGATGGTTATTGAGTACAACTGTCGTATGGGTGACCCCGAAACAGAGAGTGTGATGCTACGTCTGAAAAGTGATATCGTGGATCTCTTTGAGGGTGTAGCTGCAGGTGATCTCGATAAGCGTGCCATCGAGTTCGATCCCCGTTCAGCCGTCTGTGTGATGATGGTTAGCGGTGGTTATCCTCAGGCTTACCAGAAGGGCTACCCCATCACAGGTATCGATCAGGTGGAAGGAAGTATCGTCTTCCACAGCGGTACAGCCCTGAAGGATGGACAGGTAGTGACTGCCGGAGGTCGTGTGATTGCAGTCTCTTCATACGGTAAAGACAAGGCCGAGGCCCTGCAGAAGTCGTTTGAAGAGGCACAGAAAATACAGTTTACCGATAAGTACTTCCGTCGCGATATCGGTGCTGATCTATGAGCAAACGCATACAAAATAGTATTGCAGAGAGCCGTTATACATTACCTATAACGGCCATCTATAGTATTTTCATCTGGCTCATTGCGGGGCTGGTGTCCCAGCAGTGGTGGATTCAGTTCGGCTGCTTTGTGGTGTCTGCGTTGATGATGATGATGCTCAACAAAGAGAATATGCTCATCCGCATCTACAGCCGTTTGGTGTCGAGCGCCTATCTTGTGCTTTCCTGTGCGGCAGTATTTCTTTTTGCATCACGTTCAAGTGCGATCATGCAGATGGGTGCCGCTATGTCACTTTTCCTGCTCTGGCATAGTTATCAGGACAAAAGTTCCGTAGGATGGACGTTTTATACTTTCCTCTGTTTAGGTGCTGGCAGTCTTGTGCTGAGTGAAGTGCTTTATTACCTGCCTATCTACTGGCTCATGATGGCATGGTTTATTTTCTCTCTGTCGTGGCGCACTTTCTTTGCCTCGATTCTAGGACTTATCACGCCATACTGGTTCTGTCTGCCCTATTTTGCTTTAAAAGGAGAAGACTGCTTTGCACTTCTGATCAATCACTTAAGCTCACTTCTTAACATCGTATCACTTCCGGATTACTCGGTACTCAACTTGTCAGAGTGGATTTTCTTAGGCATTCTCATACTACTGATGGTTATTGGAAGTTCCCATTTCATCGCCAACAGCTACAAGGATACAATCCGTGTGCGGGAGATATATTACAGCTTTATCGTTACAGCGGTCTATTCACTGTTTCTGTTGCTAATCCAGCCACAATGCTACGATATGGTGATACATGTACTGATTCTGGTTGTCAGTCCGATGATAGCTCATTTCTTTGCACTCACCCACTCCAGATTCACGAATATCCTGTTTATCATTACGCTGACAGTCATTTTGCTCTTCACTGGCTATAATCTATGGATTTCATTATTTCATTTCTAACCCAGTATGGCTATTGGGGTATGCTGCTGGCAGCTTTCCTGGCAGGCAGTTTCTTCCCTTTCTCCAGTGAGGCTGTATTAGTGGGGCTCATGGCAACAGGCTTAGATCCCTGGCAACTGATGATCTACGGTACCATCGGTAACGTCATGGGCAGTGTGGTAAACTACGGCATTGGCAGAATGGGAAAGATGGAGTGGATTGAGAAATATCTGCATGTGAAGAAAGAAGACCTTGACAGGGCACATCGTTTCTTAGCGGGTCGTGGCGCCTGGATGGGATTTTTCGCCTTTTTACCTATTTTAGGTAGTGCCATCACAATTGCTCTAGGCCTGATGCGTTCCAATATTATCATTACTTTCACCGCCATCACATTAGGAAAAATATTCCGCTATGTTATACTCATCTATGGGGCGGGGCTGTTTTTGTAACGTTAATTTATGTAGAGCAACCATAATTTCTTAATTCATCATTCTTAATTCTTAATTTTAAGTTGTACCTTTGCATCCGACATTCGGATTTTAACGTTAGATAATATAATTCTTTAAATGAAACAATTCAAATTGGTGGACAATATGCTCGGTTGGCTATCTTTCCTTATAGCCGCTATTGTCTATTGTTCTACGATTGAGCCGACAGCCAGTTTCTGGGACTGTCCGGAGTTTATTACAACAGGTTACAAACTGGAAATCGGTCACCCTCCTGGGGCACCATTCTTTATGCTGACAGCCAATCTGTTCTCGCAGTTTGCCAATGATCCGACACAGGTAGCGAGAATGGTTAACATGATGAGCGCACTTCTTTCGGCGACATGTATTCTGTTCTTATTTTGGAGCATCACACACCTTACTCGAAAGTTGCTTATCAGCGATTGGAATGAGCTGACACTCCCCAAGACGATAGCCATCGAGGCATCCGGTCTGGTTGGAGCCCTCATTTATACTTTCAGCGATACTTTCTGGTTCTCTGCTGTTGAAGGTGAGGTTTATGCCTATTCGTCTGCTTTTACGGCAGTGGTTTTCTGGCTGATCCTGAAATGGGAGGATCATGCAGATGAGCCTCATTCTGACCGCTGGCTGGTGCTGATCATGTATCTGACAGGCATCTCCATCGGTGTCCACCTGCTGAACCTTTGCTGTGTTCCGGCCATCGGACTGGTGTATTACTATCGCCGCTTCCCCGATGCCAATCTGAAGGGTTCTATCGCGGCATTATGTGTCTCAGGCATCATCTTAGGAGCAGTGCTCTATGGCGTCGTTCCTGGTATTATCACGGTTGGAGGTTGGTTTGAACTGTTCTTCGTCAACAGTTTAGGCATGCCTTTCAATACGGGTGAGATCATCTATATTTTCCTGCTCATCGCCATCGTCATTTGGGCTGTCTATGAGACCCAGACACAACGTCACGGACAGAAGATTCAGAATATCGCATTTCTGCTCTCCGTAGGTATGCTTGGCATCCCATTTTACGGTTATGGATGGTCAGCTTTCATCATCGGAGTCATTGTATTAGCAATTCTCTGGTTTGTACTGAACCTGAAGAAGGAGAAGCAGCCGCTTATTACAGCCCGCATCAAGAACACCATGTTGCTCTGTATGCTGATGTTGATGATCGGTTATTCAAGCTACGCTCTGACTGTTATCCGTTCTTCTGCCAACCCCCCGATGGATCAGAACTCACCTGAGGACATCTTCACTCTTGGTGATTACCTGGGTCGCGATCAGTATGGCTATCGTCCACTCTTTTACGGACAGGCATATACCTCACAGGTTGCCCTTGAAAGCGATGGTCAGTACTGTCGTCCAGTCATGTCGAAAGGTAAACCTGTCTATCAGCGTAAGGAGAAAGCATCGGCAGAGGAAAAAGACTCTTATTTTGTGGTCCGTACCAAAGATGAATACAAATATGCTCAAAACATGATTTTCCCGCGCATGTATGATGCAGGTCATACAGCTGCATATGAATCATGGATGGGTGGTGTTGATGGTTCTGAGGTTCCTTATGACCGTTGTGGTGAGCCGATGATGGTTAAAATGCCTTCACAGCTTGAGAACATCCGTTTCTTCCTATCATACCAATGCAACTTCATGTACTGGCGTTATTTCATGTGGAACTTTGCCGGACGCCAGAATGACATTCAAGGTAACGGAGAACTGGAGCATGGTAACTGGCTCTCAGGTATCCCATTTATCGACAATGCACGACTTGGAGACCAGGATCTTCTGCCTGACGAGTTAAAGGAGAATAAGGGCCATAACGTCTTCTATTGTCTTCCTTTGTTGCTGGGTCTGTTAGGTTTGTTCTGGCAGGCATGGTACACCAGGAAACGCACCATCACAGAGAATGGACAGGCTAAGACTGTTGACGATCCTATTGGTATTCGTCAGTTCTGGGTGGTCTTCTTCCTCTTCTTTATGACAGGTCTGGCCATTGTCATCTATCTGAACCAGACGCCTATGCAGCCTCGTGAACGCGATTATGCCTATGCAGGTTCATTCTATGCATTCGCCATCTGGTGCGGAATGGGTGTGGCAGCCATCATCGACTGGCTAAACAGAAAATTGAAGAAAGAAAATCTTGTTCTGGCATCTCTCGTAGGACTAGTTTGTTTGGCTGTTCCTGTCCAGATGGCATCTCAGACTTGGGATGATCATGATCGTTCTGGTCGCTATTGCTGTCGGGATTTTGGTCAGAATTATCTGATGACCCTTCAGGAGAAAGGAAATCCGATTATCTTTACCAATGGTGATAACGACACCTTCCCGCTCTGGTATAATCAGGACACAGAAGGCGTTCGAACGGATGCACGCGTTTGTAACCTTTCCTATCTTGCAACTGACTGGTATATTGATCAGATGCGACGTCCTGCCTACGACTCACCTAGTGTGCCTATCACCTGGAGCCGTCTGGAATACTGCGCAGGTACGAACGAATATGTTCAGATTGACCCATCGCTGAAGAGTCAGGTATTAGAACTCTATCAGGATAATCCAGAAGAGGCGCGTAAGCAGTTTGGTGACGAGCCGTTTGAGCTCAAGAACATCTTGAAGAACTGGGTACGTTCGAAGCATCAGGACTTCCACGTTATTCCTACAGATACTGTCTTTGTTACCATCGACAAGGAGGCTGTACGTAAGAGTGGCATGATGATGGCCAGCGACTCTATCCCTGACAAGATGGTTATCTCTCTGAAGGGCAAAAGTGCACTCTATAAGAACGACCTGATGATGCTTGAAATGATAGCCCAATGTAACTGGACCCGTCCTATTTACGTGGCACTCACTGTCGGCTCAGAGAACTACATGAATCTCGGTGACAACTTCGTCCAGGAAGGTCTAGCCAACCGCATCACACCGTTTACAACGAATAAGTCTGGTGTCAAGAGCTTTGATACAGAAAAGACATATAACAATGTGATGCACAAGTTCAAGTTTGGCGGTATTGACCAGCAAGGCATCTATCTCGATGAAACCGTAACACGTATGTGCTTCACCCACCGTCGTCTGATGGCACAGTTGGCGCTGGCACTCACTCAGGAAGGTAAGAAAGAGAAGGCTAAGGATGTACTCGCTAAGTGCGAGAAGGAAATTCCAGCCTATAATGTGCGGCACGACTACCAGAGTGGTTCACTTGATCTGGTACGTGCTTATTCCTTTACAGATCAGAACGAAAAGGCACAGCAGATTCTGGATCAGCTATGGAAAAAAGCGGGCCAGTATGTTACCTGGTATTGCTCACTCGACAACACATGGTTTGGGAACTCTATGCAAGATTGTATGATTCACATCTATATCATGCAACAACTGCTCGATGTTCAGGATCTCATCAATCCGAAGAAAGCAGAGCAAATGGAGAAACAGTTTGAAGGATACATGCGCCTTTACCAGTCAAAGGGAGGCACATTCGGAGAATAAAAATATAGGTTATGTTTATTGAGCAACCAGCAATCTATCTCCGCTGGCTCTACCCAAAAGCCTATTGGAGAATGGACCATCACGACAGGTCAGTCTATCTGACCTTCGATGATGGTCCCATCCCCGAGGCAACCCCTTTTATTCTCGACACACTTAAGGAATTCGGTATTAAGGCGACCTTCTTCATGGTGGGTGACAATGTGCGAAAACACCCCGATCTCTATGAGCGTATTATAGCTGAAGGCCATCAGGTAGGCAATCATACCCACAACCACATTCAAGGACTCACCCACTCTATCAAGGAGTACAGCTATAATGTTGAAAAGGCCAACACCTATATCAAGAGTCACTACGTACGTCCGCCTCACGGTTGGATGCGCCTGGCTCAATATGCTTGGCTGAGTCGCAAGTATAAGATTGTGATGTGGGATGTTGTGACCCGCGATTATTCTAAATGGATGACTGCAGAAGACATCGTGGCAAACGTAAAGCGCTATACCCGTAACGGTTCTATCATCACCTTCCACGATTCACTGAAGTCTATTGACAAACTGAAGACAGCCCTTCCAGAAAGCCTTCGTTGGCTACGTGATGAGGGCTATGCATTCAAGGTATTTCCTTAAAACATCATAATTTTTAACCTCTCAAAACAATGAAAAAATTATTAATTACTTTGATTACAGCAACTTTTGCTATGACAACAAATGCTCAGCCCCAGCTCCGCGCCGATAATATCGACGAGGTGCTCAAAGCAATGACCCTTGAGGAGAAAGCAAAACTTCTCGTGGGAGGTGCCAACAATTTTTTCGGTGCAGGAGCCGTAGTAGGAGGTGAAGCCGATCTTGTGGCAGGAGCCGCAGGTACATCACCAGCCATCCCTCGTCTTGGCATTCCTGCCACTGTGCTCACTGATGGTCCTGCAGGTGTGCGTATTGATCCGACACGTAAGGGTACGGATAAAACCTATTATGCCACAGCCTTCCCTATTGGTTCCTGCCTGGCTTCTACTTGGAATACCGAGCTGGTAGGTCAAGTTGGTGAAGCTATCGGTAACGAAACCAAGGAGTACCGTTGCGACGTGATCCTTGGCCCTGGCATGAATCTGCATCGTAATCCACTTTGTGGACGTAACTTCGAGTATTACTCAGAAGACCCTCTTCTCACTGGTAAGATTGCTGCCGCCTATATCAATGGTGTTCAGCGTCAGGGTGCTGGTGTCTCTGCTAAACACTTCGCTGTCAACTCCCAAGAAACTGATCGCACCTCTGTTGATGAGCATGTATCTCAGCGTGCAGCCCGTGAACTCTATCTCAGAGGTTTCGAGATTGCTGTCAGAGAGAGTGATCCCTGGACAATCATGGCCTCATATAATAAGGTAAACGGTGAGTTCTCTATGGGTAACTACGATCTGCTTACCAACATTCTCCGTGAGGATTGGGGATTCAAGGGTATCGTCATGACAGACTGGATTGGAATCCGTGAAGGACTGCCTACTACCCGTGAAGTGCATGCTGGCAACGACCTGATGGAACCAGGTCAGCCCGCTCAAGTACAGGAGATTATCGAAGGTGTTAAGAATGGTAGCCTCGACATTGCCGATGTTGATCGTAATGTGCGTCGTATGCTCGAATATATCGTGAAGACTCCAAGTTTCCACAAGTATCCCGCTTCTAACGCTCCCGATTTCAAAGCTCATGCAGCTATTACCCGTCAGAGTGCTGCTGAGGGTATCGTGATGCTGAAGAACAATGGCGCCCTGCCTTGGAAGAACGGTGCTATCAAGACCGTCGCCCTCTTTGGCGAGAACTCTTACGATTTCCTTTCTGGTGGTACAGGTTCTGGTTGCGTACATCCCCCCTATGTAGTTGACATGCTGGAAGGTCTGAAGAATGCTGGTATCAGTTCATCTGAGACCCTCACTGATATCTATCGCAAATACATCGCCTATGCCCGCGTGAAGTTCCAGGCAGAACGTCATCCTGCCAAATGGTTCCAGACAGAGATGATGGGTCAGCAGAAGTATCCTGAGATTTCTATTGCCCCCATCGCCATCAACAAGGAGGTTCAGGGCGCAGATGCAGCCATCATCACCATTGGCCGTCAGGCAGGTGAGGGTATCGACCGCGATGTTGATACTGAGTTCAACCTCATTCCTGAGGAGCGTGCTTTGATCACTGATGTCTGCAACGCTTTCCATGCTGCTGGCAAACCTGTCATCGTCATTATCAACTCTGGTTCTGTCATTGAGACCGCCTCATGGAGTTCTTATCCTGATGCTATTCTCTGTGCTTGGCAGCCAGGTATGGAGGGTGGTAACTCTATCGCTGACCTGCTCACTGGTAAGGTCAATCCTTCTGGTAAGCTTACAATGACCTGGCCCATCGCAGCCACAGATCATCCCTCTACGAAGAACTTCCCTGGTAACATCGATGATTATACCTTCCAGATGATGGTAGGCATGAAGATGCCCGTTCCTGGACACGCTTATACCAACCACGAGGAGGACATCTATGTAGGCTATCGTTACTTCGATACTTTCCAGAAGAATGTCGCCTATCCTTTCGGTTTTGGTCTCAGCTATACCACATTCAGCATCTCTAAGCCCGTTGTGAAAGCTAAGGGTAAGGATGCCGTTGAGGTTTCTGTAACTGTCAAGAACACAGGTGCTGTTGCAGGTAAAGAGGTAGCTCAGGTTTATGTAAAGGCACCCAAGGGACGTCTTGAGAAACCAGTACAGGAGTTGAAGGCCTTTGCCAAGACCCGTGAGTTGAAGCCAGGAGAGGTTCAGACCCTTACGATGGTTATTCCTGTTCGCGACCTTGCCTCATTCGATGAAGCCAATAGTCAGTGGATCACTGAAGCAGGTACTTACACCTTCTGCATCGGTTCCAGCAGTCGTGACATTACTGCCACCGCCCAGCTGAATCTTGCAGAATATACAGAGAAAACCACTAATGCACTTGCTCCCCAGCAAGAGCTCAACCTGCTGAAGCAACAATAAACAGCAATTACATGATTAAAATAACATTAACCGCCCTTCTGATGACAGCCGTCCCTGTGACGGCTGTCACTGAGGGGAACTATGAAAGACCTTAGTGATAAATCCTCAAGATCGTCAGATTCTACTGCTGGCTCTGCCCTCCATCGTTTCGAACATCACCGTTCCACTACTTGGAATGATTGATGTAGCTATTGTGGGGCATATGGGCAGTGCCGTCTATATCGGTGCAGTGGCAGTGGGTTCTATGATCTTCAACCTCGTGTATTGGCTCTTCGGATTCCTACGCATGGGTGCCAGTGGCATGACAGCTCAGGCATTTGGTCGCCGTGACTTATCCGAAGTAACATTGCTTTTATCACGTTCCTTAGCAATTGCCTTAGGTATTGCTTTCTTACTGATCATCCTACAGATTCCACTTAAATGGTTGATGTTCTGGCTGATCGGGCCGACGGCCGATGTTGCTCCATTTGCCTCAACCTATTTCGATATTGTCATCTGGGGTGCCCCTGCCTCATTATCTTTGTTTGCTCTCTCAGGTTGGTGTATCGGCATGCAAAACACCCGCATTCCGATGATAGTGAGCATTATGCAGAACATTGTCAACATTCTGGTATCACTGACGTTTGTCTATGGTCTTAATATGAAGATAGAAGGTGTGGCCTTAGGTACTGTTATCGCCCAGTATATCGGTTTTCTGATGGCTGTCGGACTGATACAGAGATTCTATCATCGTCTGCGTTCTTATTGGAAACTGAAAGGCACATTCTTACGTCAATCCATGATGCAGTTCTTCAGCATCAATCGGGATATCTTCCTCCGTACACTCTGTCTGGTGGCAGTCAACCTCTACTTCACATCAGTTGGCGCCCGATACGGGGCTGTGATTCTCTCTGTCAACACTGTACTGATACAACTTTATCTGCTCTTCTCTTATTTCATGGATGGTTTTGCATACGCAGGCGAAGCCCTTGGAGGCCGATACTATGGTGCTCATAACAATAGCCAATTAAACATGATTATTCGTCGTCTTTTCGGATGGTCCTTCATAATGACTGTTGCTTTTACCTTATTATATATAATAGGAGGCATGAGGATTGTCAGTATTCTGACAAATGAGCCTCATGTCATTGAAAAGGCTGACGAGTTTATTCCATGGGCCTGGTTCATCCCTACGGCTGGTGCTGCAGCATTTATCTGGGACGGTCTTTTCATTGGTTTTACAGCCACCCGTGGCATGCTTGTCTCATCAGTCATCGCAGCCCTGATTTTCTTTTGCACTTATTTGCTAACAGTCAACCTGATGGGGAACCACGGACTTTGGTTGGCTCAAATCTTATATCTCTCTACACGAGGTATCATACAAACCATCTGGTATCATTTTATCACAATATGTACAAACCAAGATTCAACAAGCGCCAGGTCTTAGTGTTCCGACAGTTCGGAAACAAAGGCTACTCGCTCTTCAGTTGTCTGGGGCGCGAGGTTGTATGTAGTGTGCTCTCTGTAGCCACACTGACGTATGCCTCCGCAGAGAGTGTCTCGACTCATCCTGTCGTGACAGACTCCACCGCCATGACAACAGCACGCGAGATGCAACTCGAGGAGGTCAGTATAACTGGCTCGAGGGCGCCCCTGACGAAAAGTCAGGCAGCGAGAATGGTCACTGTACTGGAACGCACAGATATTGCGCAGGCTCCTGTACAAAGTATTAACGATCTGCTGAAATACGCCGTCGGCGTTGATGTCCGTCAGCGAGGTCCTATTGGTGCCCAGACCGACATCTCCATCAGAGGCGGTACCAGCGAACAAATCATCATCTTACTCAACGGCATTAATATCTGTGACCCTCAGACAGGTCATAATGTGATGGATCTGCCCATCGACCTGAGTGAGATTGTGCGCATCGAGGTGCTCGAAGGACCAGCAGGTAGGATTTACGGCACTTCATCACTTGTAGGAGCCATCAACATCGTCACCCACCCTGCTGCAGAATCCAGTGCCGACATCTCGCTCGAAGGTGGTTCCTTCGGCTATGGCAGAATCAGTGGCAGGGGCAATCTGAAACAAGGCAGATGGAACAACCAGATCAGTGCAAGTTACAGCCGCAGCGATGGTTACAGCCGATCGGAGAGTGGTTCACTAAACACAGACTTCAGTGGCGGTAAAGCCTTCTACCAAGGGCAATACGAAGATGATGCCGTGCGAATAAACTGGCACGTAGGAGTTTCCGACAAAGGTTGGGGATCCAGTACCTTCTGGGCTTCTCCCAAATGGCAGGCCGATAACCAATACGAACACACCACCAAGATTTTCACCGCCATTCAGGCTCAGACAAAATGCGGCCGTCTGCGATTTGCCCCCAGCATCTATTGGAATCAGAATCAAGATCGCTACGAGGGTTATCGTGGACAACCAGAGAAGATGAAATTCAACCATAACCGAACAGATGTCTATGGTGTGAATCTCAGTAGTTACTTTGACTGGATAGCAGGTCGTACAGCGTTTGGTGCAGAGTTGCGTAATGAAGATCTGGTGAGTGGAAACTTAGGTGAGCCACTCTCACAACCTGATGGCGATTATACGTTAGGTGTGAACCGTACGAACATCAGCGGTTATTTGGAACATAACCTGCTATTCAAGGATTTCACCCTCTCCGCAGGACTGGTAGCCGTCAAGAATACCTGGAACAACAAGCATTTTACAGTCTATCCTGGTGTAGATATCAGCTATCGCCCCCATCAGGACTGGAAACTGCATGCCTCCTATAACACCTCCCTGCGGATGCCTTCATTTACGGAGATGTACTATAAGGTTCAGGGCTATAGCGCCGATCCGCATCTGAAGCCCGAGGAGATGCAAGCCGTTGAGCTGGGCATCAACTATCAGCACAAAGGAATCTATGGCACTGCTGTCATTTGGCACCACCACGGTAAGAACATGATCGATTGGATTATGGATACTTCCAAAGGTAGTGATGCCATCTGGGAGAGTGTCAACCACACGACCATCAACAGCATCGGTGTCGAGTTAACTACAAAACTCGATTTTACCCAGTTGCTACCCTCCCAGCAGTTCCTGCGCACCTTTACCCTCAATTACAGCTACATCAATCAGGATAAGAAACAAGAAGAAAACATTGTGTCACAATACGCACTGGAGTACCTGCGGCATAAACTGGTGGGGCATGTCATGTTGCAATTGTATCATCAGCTCGACCTCAGTCTGAATGTCAGATGGCAGGATCGTGTAGGTTCTTATACCGACTTCGACGGTCATGTCAACGACTATCAACCCTATTGTCTGACTGACGCACGACTGACTTGGCATGCAGAGAAATGGAAACTCTATGTGGAGGCCAATAACCTATTTGATGTCAGCTATCATGACTATGGTTTGGTGGAAGAACCAGGCAGATGGCTGATTGCAGGTGTCAGTATCCATCTATAACAATAATAGCTCGCCAGTTGGCGGGCTATTATCTTATTTCTTCAGCATAAACGAATTTTCGATGCTACTCAGTTCAGCAGAGAAGGCATGATCCACTTTCAAACGCTGTTCTACGGTGTTACAGCTATGAATCACTGTAGAGTGATCTCGCCCACCAATCAACTGTCCGATACGACCTGCAGGCATCTTCGTGTATTTCTGAGCCAGATACATCGACACCTGACGCACCTGTACGAAATTGCGCTTACGGCTCTTGCTGAATACGTTCTGCTGGCTCACACCATAATGGTTGCAAACCTTCTCGAGAATATCATCGATGGTCAGTGGATGGTTGTCCACCTTGACGGCACGCTTGATGACGCGCTCAGCCAGACGCATATCCACATTCGAGTTATAGACAATCGAATAAGCCATCAACGAGTTCACCACACCTTCCAAATCGCGTACACTGCCATTAGCCGTCTCAGCAATATACCGAATTACCTCTGCAGGAATCTTCAGACCGTCACGACGGCACTTCGCATTCAGGATATCCACGCACAACTGCACGTTAGGCTTCTCAAGCTCGGCAATAAGACCGCAGGAGAAACGTGTCAGCAGACGATCTTTCATACCCTGAAGATCCACTGGCGGACGATCGCTGGCAAGAATGATCTGCTTGCCGCAACGGAAGAGATGATTGAAGATATGGAAGAAGGTGTCCAGTGTCTTCGGAGAATTCATCCACTCCTGAATATCATCGACAATCAGCACATCAATCGACTGATAGAAGTTGATGAAGTCGTTCGTCGTGTTATGTCGCACTGAATCCGTAAACTGCACCTGAAACAGACGAGCTGAGACATATAGTACACGTTTCTGAGGATAAGTCTCCTTGCAGCGCACACCGATGGCGTTGATCAGATGCGTCTTTCCGCAACCAGAGGGACCATAGATATAGAAGGGATTGAAGGTGGTCTTACCTGGATGCTCGGCAATCGAAAGACCGACGGTGCGAGGCAACTTATTACTATCACCTTCTATATAATTATTGAAAGTCTTCTTGGGATCCAACTGAGGATTCAAATCCTGTGGTACGGCTGCATCCAGAGTTGAAGGAGCCTTGTTACCGCCATGCAAGGGTTGTGGAGACTCAATCTCTGCAGGGCATTCACTATCAACATCCTGCACAATACCATGTCCTTTATCAGTTACAATCCTGTAACGGAGGGTCACATCAGCTCCAAACACCCGCGCGAGTACCTTACTTAATAGTCCCACGTAGTACTGCTCCAAGTACTCGTACACGTACATACTTGGAACCTGCACCAGAAGCGTATGCTCTGCCTCAGAGTATGACTCGAAGACAATTGGCGCAAACCACGTTTTAAACTGCTGCTCTGTAACGTTCGCCTCAATCAGATGAAGGCATTTGTCCCAAAGCGCCTGATGACTATTCTCCATTCGGCGGGTTATTATTACTTCAATTTTTTAATTTTCTCTATAGGTACAAGACTTAGGCTTGTAGAGTTGATAATTGTGAGTGCAAAGGTAGATGTTTTTTTTCATTCCTGCAAATGTCAAGAATTCGGTGTCGTGTGTACAATCATCATCAACCTCCTATTTTTGTGGCAGTTAGAATGTTTCACGGGGTATAACAATTATGCCCCCTCTTGCATAATTCAAATTCCCTATAATTAGGCGATTGCAGACGATATTTTCTATCCTCAAACAACTTGTCATTCTTTCAGAACAACTTCATTTACAGGCTTTTGCGAAAAGATATGAGTTATCGGCCTGAATTTTGAGATTGATTTTTCTATTTAGATAAAATCTAAATTACTTGTCTTTTTTGCCGAAAATCGAGAAGTGAACGTAACGTTTGGGATGCTGTTTCAGATCAATCACTAGTGAGTCGGCATGCATCATCGTAGAATTCAAGTTGTTATACAATTGCGGGTCGCGCATCAGCAGTCCGAGTGTACCCTCATTGCTGTTCAACTTCGCTGTCATCTCCTCCACATTCTGAAGGGTCTTGTTAACCTTTGCCATCGTGACAGCCAGATCGAGTTCATTCAGATTACGGGTCAGATCATTGGCATTGGCAAGCATCCCATCGGCATTTTTAAGCATCGACGGCATCTGATTGTTTATACTGGCAGTCAGGGCATTCAACTCATTCGATGTCTTTACCAGATTTCCTGTAATCTCATCGACATGATGCAGCGAGTTCCTTAATGCAGGATCAGATAAGAGGATGTTGACGTTTGCCAGGATAGAGTCCAGCTTCGGCAGCATCTTCTGAATCTGAGGCACCATACTGGCAGCCATACCCATCACACCACTTTGTAAGCCACCAGTAATCGTATCACCAGGCTCAACCAGATCATAGGCATTCGGGCCCAGCACCAACTCCATTTTAATGTTACCCAACAGATCGCTGACAATCTCGGCTGTACTGCCTTTCGGGAGACGCATCTCTTTATTCAAGCCTACCACAGCCACGATATGATCCTGATGCTCGTAGTCGTAGATGATATCTTCCACGACACCAACCCTGAAACCGTTGGCATAGACAGGACTTGATGCTGAAAGACCTGTGATATTATCAAACTTCACAAAATATTTGCTATCTGATGAAAACACGGTCAGCCCCTTGAGGAACTGAAGGCCGAAATACAACACGACAACTCCTACTACGGCCACAAGACCTATCTGGATTTCCTTACTGATCTTAATCATATCTCTATCTATTATTTTTTCGACTTAAACTCCTTAATTGCTTCCACGACGTTCATTCTGCTACCATCCTTAAAGGCAATGATGAATGCCTCTGGGAAGTCGGCAAGCAGCTCCTTGCGGAGGCGGTTGATGGCATTATAGTCCTCCGATGCACCAATCGTGTATTTATACATACCGCCTTCCTGATAGAACACGGCGTCCTTATGCTTCTTGAAGCGGGCATCGTTAGCCTTCAACTTCACCGAACTGGCGAATATCTGCACCTTGAACACCGGTCCTGCAGGCTTCGGAGCCACCTTGACTGGCTCGGGCTGCTGAGGTTGTTCTTGTTGAGGCTGTGGTGTTGCCTCTGGCACAGGTGTAGGTGCTGGCTGTGCAGACTGCGATACTTCCTGCACAGGACTCAGGTCTATCTGTTCCAAGCCCTCAGGCGACTCGGGCACTACGATGGTCTCAACCTTCACAGGCTCTTCTTTCTTCTCCTTAGCCTTTTTCTCTTTCACAGGCTCTTCCTTCACCTCATTCTGAGGCACAATCTGCGGAATGACGATTTCTTTTTCCTCAGGCTCAACCTGGAAAGGAATAGTGATATTGCCATCATGCTTCTTCCGATAGGCGAGGAAGGCATTAAAGATGCCGCGGGCATAAGCCTCCTCGGCTGCCTTCGAGTTCATATACTGCTCTTCGTCGCGCGTAGAGATGAAGCCAAGCTCTATCAGACAGCCAGGCATCGATGAGAGGCGCAACACAGCCAGATTATCCTGCTGGGCACCCATATCCTGGCGCCCCGTAGCCTTACAGACGTAGCGCTGCATATACTTTGCCAACTCCACACTGTTCTCCATGTTCTTATCCTGAATGAACTCAAACATGATGTTACTCTCAGGCGAATTGGGGTCATAGCCATGATAAGTCTGCTTATAATCTTTCTCAAGCAAGATTACAGAGTTCTCGCGCTTGGCCACCTCAAGGTTCTGGGTTACACCCGTGTTCTTTCCCGTGCGCTTGCTGGAACCGAGGGTATATGTCTGGAAACCACGTGCCACCCTACCCCTCGGCAAGGCGTTGATATGCAGGGAGATAAAGAGGTCGGCCTTGTTGCGGTTTGCAATCTCTGCACGCTTATAGAGCTCCACAAAGACATCGGTCTTACGAGTATAGATCACCTTCACGTCAGGACAGTTGCGCTCTACCATCTTTCCGAAGGCCAAGGCGAACTTCAGCGTCAGGTTCTTCTCTTTCGATACAGCGCCTACCGCACCTGCATCGTGACCACCATGACCGGCATCGATGACAAGGGTGAATTTTTTGTTTGCAGCATCGGCTGACACTACAACACAACATATAGTTATCAGAAATAATACAATCTTCTTACGCATACCTTATTATAAAAGCGGTGCAAAATTACGCATTATCTTTTAGAAACCCAACTTTTATTATAATCTTTTATCATTTATTAAATGTATTTCCACGCCTGCCCCTTCAGCGTCTGCTCCCATCGGGGGATTCTGTTTCATTAGCGTTAAGTCTATGGATGTCACTAAAGGAAAGTGTTTGCTGATGGTCTTCACGATGCGACCCGCCACGTGTTCGAGCAACTTTGAAGGCTGTTTCATCTCCTGCGCCACCAGGGCATAAACCTCTGCGTAATTAAGGGTATCGCCTACCTCATCGCTCTCCATCGCCGTTCCGAGCGGATAGCCGATGCGCAGGTTGACAAGGAAGTCGGCTCCCACCTTCGTCTCCTGAGGCATCACCCCATGGAAGGCATGGAAGCGCACATCCTTCAATATGACATATCCTTCAATTAGTTTCACTTTTCACTCCTCGTTTTTCACTTTTCACTCCTCACTTTTCACTTCTTCCTCACTACCGGGGATATACTTCTTCAGGGCACGCTCGACACCCGTTTTCCAAGTGTTGATACTCTCATCCTTCAACGAGAGCGAGGCCACAAGCTTGATCACATGTTCGAGCGGCATACGGTAGCGCAGCACCCCTGAGATCAGCTTCGCATAGTTCCAGTATTCTGGGTTAAACTTCTCCGAGAGTCCCTCCACGGTGGTCTTATAACCGCGTTTGTTCTCAAACTGGAAGTCATAACGCTTCGATCCGTCGGGATTCACCTGCTTGATGATCTTGCCGTGAGTCACCGTCTTGGGCAGCATGATCCCCTCCTCATCGTCCTGAAGACCAGTAAATATCTCATAAGGATAGCCATCCAACAAGCCTACGAGGGCCACCCACTTCTCCTTATTATTCTGGAAACGCACCACATCGCACTCCAAAACCTGCGGGCGCACCTCGGTCACCTCGGGAATCACGGTCATCAGCCGCTGCTCCAGCAGTGCTATAATCTGTTCCTCACTCAGCGGGGCGTTCTGCTTCTGACCAGCCACAGCCAACTCATGCGCCACACGCTTCAATGTCTCTTTACGAATATTTTCTTCCATCACTTGATTGATTTTTCCGATGCAAAGATACAAAAAATAATCCGAATGAGCAAATTTCACCTCACTTAAAATGTTAAAAGTTACCCGTTTTGGAAAACTTTTTGTATCTTTGCAGCCAAGAAATGATTCAAAGATGAAAACGATACTCACAAGAAGGACGATCCGCAAATATGCCGACCGCGAAGTCAGCGAAACGCTGCTAAACCGTTTATTTTCGGAGGCTGCACGTACGCAGACAATGGGTAATCTGCAACTTTACAGCGTGGTTGTCACCCGTTCAGAAGAGATGAAAGCAAAGCTCTCGCCTGCACATTTCAATCAACCGATGGTGAAAGAGGCGCCCATTGTGCTGACCATCTGTGCCGACTTCAACCGCACCAGCGTATGGGCGCTCAACCGCAAGGCGACACCTGGTTACGACAATTTCCTGTCGTTCATCAACGCCGCTACCGATGCGCTGTTGTTCACCCAGACGCTCTGCAACCTGATGGATGAGGAAGGACTGGGCTACTGCTATCTCGGCACCACCGTCTATATGCCTCAGATGATCATCGACACGTTGCAGTTGCCGAAGCTCGTGATGCCTGTTGCCACGCTCACCGTTGGCTGGCCTGCGGAAGAGCCTCCCCTCTCCGATCGTCTGTCCAACGCCTCGTTTGTGCACAGCGAAACCTATCAGGACTATACGCCTACTGACATCGATACTTATTATACCGCCAAGGAGCAACTGCCCGAGAACCGACACTTCTGCGAGATCAACCAGAAGGAGACGCTGGCGCAGATCTTCACTGACATCCGTTACACGAAGAAAGACAATGAGGCAATGTCAGCAGGTCTGATCGAAGCGCTGAAGCATCAGGGATTCCTGTAAACGTCACACCGTCACACGTCCCATCGTCCCATTAAGGTCGATGCGAAGTGTTGGCGGTAAAACCTGATAGTATATAGAATATTATTATATTATAATATAATAATATTTAATAACCTACTTATCCATTTTCTGCAACCTGCTTAATGGGACGATGGGACGAAGGGACGCGTGACGTTCTCGATTCGCACATCTATTAACAGAATTTCACACTGCAGCGGCATCAAAATTTGGAACCGCAATGAAAATTTAGTACCTTTGCACTGTCGGGTGGAAGTAGTGCATGGGCGGCATATTAAGGCTAAAAATTGCGGGAATTAATAGTAGAAATTGCGCGCATTAATAGTAGCAGATTTTTCCATTAAAGAACCTACCCAGCAGTGACGGGAGGTCAACCGCTGGGCAGCGAAATATCTTAACGCAGTTGCGATAACCGCGTATGATCAGATTAATCTTCTTCTAACACCACAGGCTTGTACTTCGGCACCAAGGTCTTCATGATGCACCAACCGATGAGGTAGGCAACAGCACAGCCACAGAACACCACCATGTAAGCAGCGGGCTTACCTTCAAATCCGAAGAACTGGAAAGCACTACCCTGCTCAAGCGCCCAGGTAAAGAAGTAACCAGAGCCCATGTTGATTGCCATCGAACCGATACCGCCGACAGCCGTACCCAAACCTACGAGTGTACCGATGGTACTCTTGGGGAACATATCACCGACGGTTGAGAACAGGTTGGCACTCCAAGCCTGATGACCAGCACCGAGCAGTCCGATGAGGATAGCAGGCCACCAAGCACTGTAGGCACCGAGCGGCTGAGCCAGCAGTCCGAGCACGGGGAAGCAAGCGAAGATGAACATCGCACGCATACGACCCAGATAGGGATTCATACCACGCTTCTCAACGAAGAACTTGGGCAGATAGCCACCACCGATAGAGAGGATAGTAACGATGGCATAGAGCGTAAAGATAAGGGCGATACCCATACCAGAGTCTGAGGTGTAACCATACTGGTCAGAGAAGTAGGCAGGCGCCCAGAAGAGGAAGAACCACCACACACCATCCGTCATGAACTTACCCACGATGAACGACCAGGTCTGTCTATAGGTGAGACACTTGAAGAACGGGATCGCCTTCTCCTCCTGCTTCTCTGCTTCACGGTCCTGACACTCTGCCAGATCCACATCCTGCTCAATATAGTTGAGCTCAGCCTGGTTCACACGCTTGTTCTTGCGAGGTTTGTCATACAGCCAGAGCCACAGGCCCATCCACACATAACCCAGCACACCGATGATGATGAAAGCCATCTCCCAGCCCCACGCACGAGCCAGCAGGGGAATCGTGGCAGGTGCAGCGAGTGCACCCACAGATGCGCCACTGTTGAAGATAGAGGTGGAGAACGCACGATCCTTGGCAGGGAAATACTCCGCCGTAGCCTTGATGGCAGCAGGGAAGTTACCTGCCTCACCGATGGCAAGAATCAGACGGCAAGAGAGGAAGAGCCATACAGAGATGGTGGCGATGGCCACGGCAGCGTCGGAGCCAGCCTGTACCATTCGCAGTGCCTCGATATTAGGATACCCCTCGATGTTCATCGTCACCCAGCCACAGCCGGCATGCAGGACAGCACCCGTTGACCACACGAAGATCGCAATGAGATAGCCCTTCTTGGTACCCATCCAATCGATGAACTTACCAGCGAAGATGTTGGCGATGGCATAGAATAGCGAGAACATACCGGTAATGAAGCCATAGTCGGCATCAGTCCAGTGGAAGTCAGCGGCAATGAAGTCCTTCCAAGTGAGTGACAAGACCTGACGGTCCATATAGTTAACGGTGGTTGCCAGGAAGAGCAACGCACAGATGACCCAACGGAAATTGGACATTTTGGTAGTTTGTACAGGTGTCATAGCTTATCGGATATCAATTACAGGAATATTATCTTTATCATTATAGAAAAGGTTCTCGCCAGCCATACCCCAGATGAAAGTATAGTAGTAAGTACCGGCAGCGGCGTGCATCGACCACTCGGGGCTCATGATGGCCTGCTCGTTGTGGAGCCATACGTTTCGGCTCTCCTGAGGCTGACCCATCACGTGAGAGATCGTCTGACCCTCGGGCAGGTTGAAATAGTAGTAAGCCTCGATACGACGACCATGAGTGTGAGGCGGCATAGTGTTCCATACGGCACCCGGATTGAGCTGTGTCAGACCCAGCTGCAGCTGACAGGGGCCTTCTTCCAACACATCGTTCACAATGAGTTTATACACCGTACGGTTGTTAGCTTCCTCTACAGTGCCCACAGGTCCCCATACGGCAGCTTTCAGCGAACCCTTACGGCCATCGAGGGTGATCCACTGGGTCTTATAGTGCTGATGAGCCGTTGCAGAGTTCAGATAGAACTTAGCGGGGTTCTTGGGATCCTTCGAACGGAAAAGCACTTCCTTGTTCACATCTTGATCCTTACCGATGTGGCCACGTCCGACGTAAAGGGCCTCCTTCGGAGAGAGTGCATACTCTTTACCATCGACAATCACCACACCATCACCAAGACCGCAGTTCACGATGCCGATCTCACGGTTATAAAGGAAATACTTGTCCTTGATGGTATTGTCAACATCGAGTCCTAACTCCCAGAAGTTCTCCAGCTTCAACGTGGTGTTCACGGGCATGGCGCCACCGAAGATGAAACGGTCGTAATGTGAATAAGTGAGCAGGATTGAGTCAGCCGCCATCACCTTCTCCATGACAAAACGCTCACGAAGCAGCTTCGTGTCGTAATGCTTCACGTCCTCAGGATGGCAAGCCGTCTGGAACTTCACATGCTGAGCACCGACGAATCTGTCAGCCTCCTGTGCATGAGCAGCAGATAGCGAGAGGGCAAATGCCCCAGCAATCATCAGAATTGTTTTCTTCATTTCTTTATTTGTTTTAAGTTTATTGTTTACTTCGAAGCCTTCTCATCAGCCACGATGAGCTTACGGTTCCATAACACCATGCCGATGGTGATGAGCGTCAGGACACCTGCACCTACATAAGCCAGACTATCCACGCACTTATAGATCACCCAACCGAAGAGACTGGAGGCGAAATCGAGCGCACCAGCCTGGAATCCCTCGGGGATATGGGCAGCAGGATCGTTGGTCTGAGCATAGACCGTCTGGGCAGCCTGCGTGAAAGCTGGCGCCATATCAGTGACGAACCACAAGCCGATGCCGACGGTGACGATACCGACAATCAGCGTCTTCACCACATTTCCCTTCGTATAGGGCAGTACCATCACGAAGACATAGAACATTCCAGCCAGAGAGGCCAAAGGCAGGAACTCATTGCCAGGCAGGGCGACAGCCATCAGCAGTGCCAAAGGAATCAGGATCAGTGAGGCCACAAGGGTGGTAGGATGACCAATCACCAAGGCTGGTGACATACCGATATACACCTTCTTACCTGCCCACTTCTTCTGCACCACTTCCTGTGTTTTCTCAGCAATCGGTTTCAGACCGTCGATGAAGAGTTTCGTGATACGCGGAATCAACTCCATCACAGCACCCATCGTCACACCTAAGAAGAGCACCTTCTTGATATCCAACTGAGCCACCGCACCAATCAGGGCACCTACGATGACGCCTAGCACAATCGGCTCACCCAGCACACCGAACTTCTTTTTTAATCCCTCGGCATCGATGTCGAGTTTCGAGAAACCGGGAATCTTATCAAGCAACCAATTGATGGCGATGGCAAAAGCCGTGAAACTCTGACAGAAAGGTTGCGGAATGGAGATACCTTCCATATCCTCATAATAACCCTGGAACTTCGAGGCTGTCAGGTCAGCCATCACCAGTGTGATGATATAGCAGACGATCGCAGCGAAGTAACCCCATGCCAGCGACTGATCCATCACGAAATAAGCCACAGCGCCGATGAAGGCGAAGTGCCAGTAGTTCCACAGGTCGATATTCACCGTGCGCGTACATTTTGTAATCAACAGCAGGAAGTTCACACCTAAGCAGATGGGAATGATCAGCGCACCTACAGCCGTATTATAAGCCACAGCGGCAGCAGCAGGCCAACCCATATCAAACACACCCAACTGCAGATCATACAGGCGTGATATCTCTGACAGCGGACTTCCGAAGTTGTTAGTCAGCAGGGCGGTAACGATACCGAGTCCCACAAATCCGACACCAACATAGAGTCCTGACTTGAGCGATTTTCCAAACTTCATGCCGATGCACAGGCCGATGATGGTGAAGAGGATTGGCATCATGACCGAAGCGCCCAAGCTGATGATGTAACTGAATACTTGTTCCATTTGTCTTATCAATTAGTTCTTTCGTTTTAGCGAGTTGCGACTGCAAAATTACAAAAAAAATGGCAAAAGCATGATGTTTTGCCACTTTTTTTTAAGCAATCGTTTGCGTTCATTCCCCTTCAATGTTCTTGAAATAACTCGGCATCTCTTCGAACTTGGGCAGATTAGCGAGATAGGCCTGACCTGCCTCCGCACTGATATCACGACCGTTGAGCGAGCACCCATCGACTTCGCCAGCCACCAGAAGGGCTGTGAAAGTCTCGATAAGCTTACCTTTCTTAAACGCATAGACCTCAATATACTGCGAGGGACCACCGGCCGAGCCTGACAGACGGAGATAGCCCACATCACCTTTCTGTACCTGATAAGGCTTCATCTTAGCCGTCTCAGCAGCGATATACGTGAACTTACCGTCCTTCTTCAGGAAGAAGGCGCCATTCTCATCATTCTGGTCGCGCAGCCACAGCCACTGATTTTCGTAGTCGAGATAGAAGAAAGCATACTTGGTGAATTTCACATTCTCACGCTCATGAGGATTATCATCTACATACAGCTTCTGCATTTCTGCGATATCACGTTTCCAGACGGGGACATCCTCATCAACCATAGTCTGGAACATCTCATACTCATGCTCAATCAGCTTACCGTCTCGCAGATAGATCATACCGACACAGTAACTTTCAGGAGCGCCATGGGTGTAGCAAAGCTCTAATCCCTTGGGACCTTCGAAGGCAGCGACGATATCGTTGGAGATATAGCCATCGGCATCGGCATTCCAAGTTGTGCCCCATTCAGGAGAATAATAGCCCAGTTGCTCAAGTTTATAGACCTTGGCACTGTCGATCAGCACCTCAACGGCAAGGCCGAACTTACGCTCTTCATCATACGGATCCTTGGGCGCATTCTTATATTCGCCCTCAAACTCCACCGTACCATGGACATAACGGTTGTCGATAATCGCAATCTTCGAAGAAGCTTTGGCCTTCATGCCGTACTCCTTCTCCAACTGCTTGACAATAGTAGCATCAAGTTTCGGATACTCATAGTTCTTGGCACACGACTTGAGAGACAACAGCCTACGGGAGTTGAGATAACTGTCGGTGACAATCACCGTTCCCCAATTCGCACCATCTTCCTTCTTATCCTTGGCATTAGCAAAGTCAAAGCGTGCACAAAGGGAAGGAATCTCCTCACGTCCGTGAATCTGACCGATGCTGGGTCTGTTGCCATCAGGATCCTTCAGCACCTCGTCGATGAACTTCACCTTAGTAATCTTGTCGCCGCCTACAATCATATTGGTGTACATGGCGGCATTACGACGGAACATCTCCTGAAACTCCCAACGCTTATGAGAGGCCTCAAAGTATTCGTCATCACCTTCCGACTTCTTCGGCTCTTCAACATTTGTCCAATAGAGCATTTGCATATACTTACCATCACTACCGACCAGAAACATCGGTAGCGGTGTGGTGTCGTTCTCCTCGATGATACTGTCGATCACCGCATCGATGGAATCTTTACTATCAGCAGGAGCCGTCTGCCCCTTGTTCTTACAGCTGATCATCACCGCCATCGCGCAGATGGCCACAAGCATGAGTTTCTTCATATTATTCCGCATAGTTATTCAGATTCGATCCTTGGTCCCCCTTATCATCAGTTTTTCCGTCAAGCACATGCTGCATCCAGGTGAAGAGCGAACCGAAGGGATAGACATCGGCATCGATCCAGTTATGAATCTTCCAGGCATCATCCTCCAGATACAGGTTCATCTCAAGATGGCCCTTGTTGCCACGTTTGTCCTTCAGCCACACTTCTGCCTGAGCCTGATCGCCTGTAAGCAACTCTGACTTGATGGAATCTACTGTCACAGGACTACCGATTTCTGCCGTCCAGTGATGACCCTCATCGCCATCAAACATCACCTGACTCTCACGCACCTTTGCAAAGAGCTGATCCTGAAGTTCCAGGAAATCCTTTGAACAGAACATCGAATCCAGACGATTGATATAGATACCGTCTGCCTCGGCCATCTTGTTGACCTCATCGAAACATAAACGGATCTGGGCTTCTACGGCATCTACCGTCCAAAGATCGGTCACGCCAAGCACCACGCTGTCAGTCATCAACGAATCTACCAGTGTGGAGTCAACAGCCTCCCCACCCTTCGTCTTATTGCCGCAGGCGGCCATTGTCAGCACACCAACCACAACGATCAAAAGCTTCTTCATATTATTCTGCATAGTTATTCAAGTTCGGGTCTTCTCCGCGCTCCTTCAGCCTGTCACGGATATAACCTTTGAAATACTCCTTTTCTCCATCTTTTCTGTCAGGCGAAAGGAAGTCATCGACATACCAGTCACCACGCTCAAAGTAAAGACCCAGCACGATGGTATAATCATTGCCGTAATTCTTGCCATAGATCTCAGCGAAAGCCGTAGAATCAGTAATCTGATCTATTCTCCCTACCTCATAAGTGAAGTTATTATCATCCTGGGAGTTAGTCCAATGATCGTAGTCGAGCACGATATCATCGTCACCTGCCATCTCCTCAGCCTTCGACAACAATGCCTGATAACGTAAAGAACAATAGGCACTGTCGAGATTGACACGCTGCATCAGTCTGGATCCAGACTCATCATACTTCGGGTTCTTATAACAGGCATACATCCCATCAACACGCTGACGGATATAGTCAACCGTATGCTTCCCGTCATCAGCCAAAGGAACGGAGTCTGTTTCCAGAGAATCCACCTCACGTTCCATCCCTGGCCCATCAAGGATCTGGCCTCTGAAATACTTACAACCTGCAAATGCTGCAGCCACAAGCACAAGAGCCAATACTGTCAATAGCTTCATCTTGTTCATCATGTTTAACCATTAGTTTTCTGGAATAAACTTTGAACCATTCCACGTCAGGCGCTTCTCAATCTTTCCAGAAGGAATATGGGAGATAAATCTAATCGTCTTTCCCTGACGAGGCAGTGAATGCGTCACTGCTTTGGTGCTGGGAGGATTATCAAAAGACAGACCCAAATCAACGACGTTAGCCGGTTTCATCTTGTGGGTGGCATTGTCGTAGATATAGAAGTCAATACCTGTGTATTGTCCTACGACAGCCTCGCCATCATCAAAGATGTCATTGGTCAGAGCCACCAGCTTGTGCTTCTTGTCAGCATAGTTCCAGTAGCAGCACTCGATAGTCAAATGAGCGGTTTCCGTCAAATCTGAATGATAGACCATATAACCGTTCTGAATGTCAACGGTAATCTCTTCACCAGGCATCAGTTTCATACCATTGAGATACATATCCCAGCTCTCTTTCATCCCAGCCAGCGATTCACCGATATTGTCACCCGAAAGGAAAGCGTTCATAAAATCCTTGATATTAGGATTGCTTCCCTTGAAGTTGACAGTGATTGAATGACCAGACAATCCATCATCAAATTTTAAGGATTCAGTCTTCGCATATACAGGCTTCATTCCATCCCAGGTAAAGGTGTGCTTGACAGGACCGTTATTGCCCCAGTCTTCAACAACGACGTTCTTACCTACCTTTGGCAGCTTGCAGAAGATCTGTGTATATGGCTCCCTATCGCCCCATCTGTAGCCTTTCAGGATCTCAGGCTCCGGCGTCAGGGTCTTCTTCGCAGGATCGTAGTCATAGAAGCACACGAAATCGATAAAGGGATCCGTGGGCTTACCCAAGCGGACAGCGAACAATTTATGACCGTTGCTTCTATTCCAATAACAAGTTGACATATAAGCTCCGTCAGTGCCGCCATCATCAATTTCAGCATAGCCGTTCTTGATATCAACGATGACTGTCAGGGCTGTCTCCTCATCCAGCACTTCCTTGTCGAGTCCTTTCTCCATCGTATGGCAAATGGCCTCACCTGACCCTGTAGGCCAGGTACGATTGAAGGACTCCAACATGATACCAAGACTGCCGTTAATGACATGGTCGATGGTTTTCGTCTTCCATCCTTGCTCAATCACTTCTAGCGGACATGACTCAAACTGCCTGTCTTGTGCTATGGCCGTCATAGCCGATACGAACATGGCGGCCATCAGGAATACTCTTTTCATACCTTATTATATTATTGGTCAATACGGGATCTGACAGAGAATCCGCCCTTGAGGTCATCAATCGTCAACTCTGTCAACTGCTTTGTACTCAGATTTGACTGACTTGAGAGTCGGTTAGCCTGCTGCTGAATGCTCTTCTCAAAGACATTTCTCGCATAACGGGCATTACCGAAGTTACGGTCCTTATGGGCTACCGCATAGTCAAAACATTCTTTCAGATATTCCTCGGCACCATCGGCAAGGGTGTATTGGTTCTTCTTCATATACATCTTGAAGATCTCAGTCAGCTCCATTCCAGAATAGTCGGGGAAGTCGATATAACGATTGAAACGTGACTGCAATCCCGGGTTAGAGTCGATGAAACGCTGCATCTCATTCTTATAGCCGGCGATAATCACCACCAGACGGTCACGATAATCCTCCATACGCTTCAGCAGAGTTGCAATGGCTTCTTGACCGTAGTCTTGTCCGCCATCGCCCTCAGGAACGAGAGAGTAAGCCTCATCGATGAAGAGCACACCGTCAAGGGCCTGTTGTATCACGGTATCTGTCTTCAGAGCCGTCTGTCCCATATACTTGGCCACAAGACCGCCACGGTCAGTCTCTACCGTGTGTCCTTTCTTCAGCACACCCAGATCCTTATAGATTCGTCCGATGATACGTGCCACAGTGGTCTTACCAGTACCTGGAGAGCCATAGAACACCAGGTGATAAGAGACCTTAGCCGTCTTCAGCCCCTGAGCCTCACGTTGTTTCTGAAGTTTCACGAAGTTTGCCAGCGAGCGCACTTCTTGCTTTACGCTACCTAAGCCAATGAGATCATCCAATTCCTGATAGGGATCCCCTTCGAGCGGCTCGTTTACAATGACGGAGTCTTTCTTCTCCACCTGTTCAGTCTGTTGTACGGTCTCCTCGGTTGATTTCTTCTTCTCATCATCATCAGAGAAGATACCAACGATTATCATCAAGATGAAGAATCCTACCGTCAGACATCCACAGCCTTTGAAGAACTTGCCTGCCATTTCCTTTATGTTATCCACATCCATACGATTCAGTTTTTCTATTCAGTAATTTATCTGGGACCAATGCCGCGACCTTTAATATTCGGATCAAGCGGATTGTCGATAAAGACAGTCTTATTTCCAATCTGCTCACACATCTTCATCGAGCCGAGATGCTCTGACGGATGATATACCTGACAACCCATCAGATAGAACGTGTTGTCGAGATTGAAAAGCGGTGCATCACCCCAATTGGCGAAGAAACGGCAGTCATCAAAGACCAGTCCTTCAACGCCCCAGCCCTCTACCAGACTATACTCACGGTTGCTGAAGAAGTCGCATTTGGTGAACTTCACTGACACACAGCTACGGAGTTCCATAATACCATAGGTGCAATCGTGTATGTTTGAGTTCATCAGGGCGAAATCAGAAGTCTCTATCAGATCGAGACCATAGGTACCGCAACCATAGAGGTCACAGTCCTTCACTAACGTCATCCGTCCTCCCCTGACACCTATCACACCTCCAGAGCAGTAACCGCCCTCGGTATGACCAATCGTCAGATTATGCACTTCGCAGTTCTCACAGTTGATGAAATAAAGACAATAGGAGTAACGGGGATCCACCTCGATACTCGAATTCTGTTCACCCTTTATAATCAGGTTCTTCATGTTCACCAGTGCCAGCTGACGTCCATCTGTTTCCGATTCACTCACAACCAGTGGTTCCTTACTGACGATAGCTGTAGCATCACCAGTCCAACGACGCCCACGTTCACCAACGAACATCTCCTCTCTCTCCAACACACGTGAGAGATTCAGATGCACACCAGCGGCGATAACCACCGTACGATTGCTACCTAGTGCTGCCAGGAATTCAGTCTCATTTGTGACGCTATAGAAATCTTCACCATCAATCTCATCAGGACCACGTCCGTCATCATCCAATCCGCCAGGGAACTGACCCTTGCCATCCACCAGTTCGCGCAGATCCTGATTATACACAGGAGCACTCATGTCCATATAGCCGCGCTCAGAATCAGGCACAATCTCCTCGCTCTTGATGAGCTGGACATTGGTCTGCTCAATGATGTTCAGCTTGATGGTGTTGTTATTTGCCACAGGTTTGTACCACGACTGTTTGCCGAAATACTCCTGCAGGTCCTTCGACTGGAACTTCCAACCGTGACGGGCAAGGATCTCATTACGCATCAGGCGCAGCTCGTCCTTTGAGAAACGACTCAGATAATTCGTGTTCAGCAACATACCCGTGATGATATCACTGACGGGCTGCTTCTCTGCCCATTCCTCCTGCCCCTTACAATCCTTCAGATTGTCGGGCGTAAGCACGAGGATATCCGATGCATCACCATTCGGTCTGCGTACCACCAGGAAATTCATACCTTCCTGACGGATATGCTGAACGCGCCATCCGAATTCGCCCCGCAAGGGAGGTCTGTCCTCTGCCTGACGACTCGGAATGATCTTATAGGCACCAGCCTTATCGCCGTCTTTTTCTATGGTCAGTTCGTTGTAATCAGAACCTTGGAAATAGACAACACCGCCTGCACGTACGGTCGCCGTATAGAGATCGGTACCGTCCCACCATTTAGAACCATTCGAAATATCCTGTGCCTGCACACTCAAAAGAGTGCACAGACACAAAAAGATCATCAACAAACGTTTCATACAGACTCTGGAGTTTGGGCCACATTCTTGTTACGGGCATTAGCAGCCAACTCTTTCAGTTTATCCTTTCCTTTGAAGGCAAACACCCAAATCAGGAAACCAGCCACTGCCAAGAGACAGATGGCGAGAACAGGACGATAGAATAGCCATGCGATGGCGATAATAATCAGCGACCAAACAATACCAACAATCGTGCAGACGACGCCAACACCCCATCCGAAGATACCGGCAACAAAAGGCACCACCTTGAGGATCGTCTCGATAAAGCCGAAGATGCCCTTCAGACCACCAATGACCATCAGGATACCAACGAGACGGAGGATCCAAAGGAACATATTATTAGCTTCCTTTTCAGCATCAATAATCTCGTCACCACTCTTCTTACCCATCACGAGCGTCTGGAAACGCTTGCCGTTCTTAGCCTTATAGGGCTTAAAGGTGTCGCCATCCACAACGGCCATCACCGTCACCTTGGCAGGAACCACCTTCTCGAAAGTGATACGTACATCACCCACCTCAGGAGAACCAGGCACGCGACCGAAATAGAGCACATTGCTGGCCTGGTGGATATACTCCAGATCCTTCTTGTTGTTGGCATTTGCCATCGCCTTATTGATAGAGTCGTTGATAGCCTGTATAGAGTCGAGTACAGCCTTGGCAGAATCAGAGAGCAAAGCCCTTACTGAGTCAGGGATAGCCGGAGTCTGAGCGGGCTGCTGAGTAGTCGGCTGCTGCTGGGCATTCTTCTGCACGCCATAGAAACGCTCATAAGCTGTTTGGGCACTCTTATCCAACTGCTTCAGCAGATCTTCTGCCATAGCCAGTTCCAGACCTTCACTGGAAGAAATACAATGGATCAAGCTCTCTGGCAACTTATAAGCACCCCACGATACATTCTCTGCATACTGCTCAGCATCCTCATAGGTGGCCAGCACGGTATTCTTGTTCTGATAGGCAGGATCCTTGAAACTGGCTGACTCGATAGGACTGCTCACCCATTCCTTCGTATAAGTATAAGTAGTGGTGGTAACTTCCTTACCGCCTAGTTTATCCTCCTTTTGCTCCTGGGCATGCTCTACCCACTGATAATACTCCACGTTACGTGTAAGAGAAATGGCCTTGGCGCCAATACCAAACTGAGCATCAATCAGTGAATCCTCTGTTGTAGCCAGAGCGGTACCACAGATCAATTCACCTTCTAAAGAGGCATCCTTCTTGTTAGGATTCTCCATCTCTACATAGGCACTACCTGCCTCGTCGAGCATCTTTTCGGTCTTCACAGCACGACCTTCGTTCCACCACAGCAGAGCTGTACCTGCAATAAACAGCAGAAAACCACTGCCGATTGCCCTAAACGAGTTTCCTACTCGGGTTCCATAACCCGTCGTTCTAACTTCTTGATAAGCCATAATGATTATTTTAACGGTTATTGTATTAAGTAATGATTCTACGCTTATTCGGTTATTGGTGGCAAAATTACAATAAATATTTGAAATATGCCAAGTTTTTAAGATTTTTTTTATTTCAGTTCCGTTGCGCTATAGTTGATTCGTAGGGCATACGACTTCTGCAAGGCCTGTTTGACATCCGTAATAACCCCCATGGGCGTATGGCGGTCGGCTCTCAGACTGACCGTTAATTTATCGGAATTCTCTGCCGACATCCCACCTCGGATCTCCTCGATGCGAGCTGGGATATCATCTATTGAGATCAGGTCACCGTTCAACTGCACAGCCCATTCTCCTTTGAACTGTCCTATATAGATATTCACCACCGATGCTTTGTTGGCCAGTTTCTGAACATCTTTACCTTGTGGAACCTGGAGTTTCACCTTCACTTCGTCGCTACGCATGTGGGTAACGATCATAAAGAAGAAAAGCACGGTGAAGATCAGGTCGGGCATAGAAGCCACATTGAGGGAAGGCACCTGATGATGCCTCCTTGGGAACATACTCTGCATCGGTTTCATTGCCCACCTCCTTTCATATCCTCACTGATACGCTGGGGATAATATTCGTTGATAACGGTACGTTCCTCATTATTACAAGCCATATAATGCTTGCCGAAATGCCGCTGAGCATAGTTTTCCCGTAAAGCAGCATATGCCCCAACGATGACATTCTGCATCTGGAAATAAGCCTCATAGCTGGTCTGGCGGTCAGCTTTCACTGCCACAACGTGTCCTTCACGATTGACAGAAGCCAACGACTGCACTTCCTCACCAAGTTGTTTCAGCGTCACGACCTTGCCATTGCAGGTCAACTGGTCCTTGGCGTCCAATTCCACTTGTAACACATGGTCTTTATTGATATCCGTCAGCTGTTCCTCCTGCTGAGGGGGCGGAGCCATCTGGCGCAACAGTCCTTTCTCCGTGTCCATCGACGAGGTCACGAGGAAGAAAATCAATAGCATAAACGAAATGTCTGCCGTTGAAGTGGTATTCAGCTCCGGAATCTGCTGATGATAGCGCTTACGAAACATCCGATAATCAAGAGGATTGAGGAATAGATAAACATATCTGTCGTCTTCAGCCAGAAAGTGTCGGCAAAGCGCACACCATTCGTCATGACAGGCTTTGAAGAACCAATGAGGAAGGTGACCACCAGGCACACAATCAATCCAATGGCCACACACCAGCCGATACGTCCGGCTGGTACGCCGTTGACAATATCATCGCCTTTTCGTCTGCTACGGAGCGTATGCCATACCGACCAGGCTGTCATAGCCAGTGCGACAACCAGCATCAGGTACATCAGCCCCAACATCAGATCTGCGAAAAAGGGCGATACAATATTCATGCTTTCTTGTTTTTATAGACTGTAATCATATCCAGCAATGAGATTGCCGACTCCTCCATCTGTGCTGTAAGACGCTCGATCTTGGAGAGAATATAGCTATAGAACAACTGCAGGATCAGGGCTACTACGATACCGAAAATGGTGGTGATCAGTGCCACCTTCATTCCTTGAGCCACAATCGTAGGACCGATATCACCTGCCTGTTGAATCTGATCAAACGCCATCACCATGCCGATCACGGTACCAAGGAATCCTAAGGATGGTGCCATCGCAATGAACAACTTGATCCACGAACAGCCTTTTTCAAGATTAGCAGCCTGCAGACCACCGAAGTTCGTGATACTACGTTCAATAGCATCCATTGGCTGGTGGATATGCAACAGTCCCTGATAGCAGACACTGGCCACAGGACCTCGTGTATTACGGCAAAGCGTCTTGGCACCTTCCACGTCATCAGCTTGTAGGCGACGTTCAATGTCCTCCATCAGCTTAGGTGCCTTGATCTCCGACAAAGTCAGATAGATGATGCGCTCAATACAGAAAGCCAGACCTAACACTAAGGCCAGGGCCACCAGCGACATAAAGCCGACATTACCATCAATAAACTTTGTTTTCAGCTGCTTATGGAAACCCTCCTCCTCTACTTCTGTATCCTGAGCATCCGTCAGCAGCATCTCATCGCTCACAGCAACAGAGTCAGCCGTTGCCGTCGTATCAGCAACAAGCACAGTATCTTGCTTAGACTTATCTTGAGCGATGACAGTTTGCGAAGTCCAAAGCAAACCAATCAGTGAAAACAGAATAATCAGTCTTTTCATAACTCATCAATATTCTGCGGAGAGAACAGGATTCGAACCTGCGAGCCAGTTTTGCCGACTACACGCTTTCCAGGCGTGCCTCTTCAACCACTCGAGCACCTCTCCTTTTACATTAAGCGGATGCAAAGGTAGTGTTTTTACCCCATATTCCGCTGATTACACACATATATTTAATATTTTTTCGCAGTTCATGTTCGTCTGGTTCGCCACCATCTCCGCATCCACCCCATAAGCTTCAGCCAAGCGTGTCAGCACATGTGCTACAAAAGCAGGTTCATTTCGTTGTCCACGCATCGGAACCGGTGCCATATAGGGTGCATCCGTCTCTAGCACGATCCTGTTAAGAGGAACACAGGCAGGAAGGACCTCGGGCAGATGCGATTTCTTGAAAGTCAGCACGCCCCCGATGCCAAGCATAAAACGCTCAAACTGAAGCAGTTCTTTGGCCTCCTGCTCATTGCCCGTAAAACAATGGAACACGCCACCAGGCAGATCAGCCTGATAGCATTTCAGGATAGCCACCAGCTCATGCTGCGCTTTCCTGCAGTGGATCATCAGAGGGAGCTGGCACTCGACCGACCATCTTACCTGTTCCTCGAAAGCAGCTAACTGAGCCTGTTCAAACTCACGGCTCCAATAGAAATCCAGTCCCACCTCTCCGATGGCTACCACCTGGGGATCACTGAGTCTCGGCTTGATCTGTGCCAGAACCGTCTGCCAGTCTGCCTTCACCTCCTCAGGATGAAGTCCCAGCATGGGATAACAGTAATCCGGATACCTGTTGCACATCTCCATGACGGTGTCACACGAAGCCAGGTCGATACCAGGAATACCGATGGCGCCAACACCAGCCTCACGGGCACGGGCTACAACGGCTTCGAGATCATCTCTGAACTCCTCGCCGTCAAGATGGCAGTGGGTATCAACGAATCTCATCAACTCTGACGGGTCATCATCTCTGCAGCGTAAGCTTTCAACACTTGCTTACGCTCTTCTGACACCTTAACCTTTGCCAGATACTCCAGCGCACGAGTGTAGCACTCATCCATCTTACGCTCACAGAGCCCACGGATGCCGATTTCATCGTAGAGCTTCGTGACAGCCTTCACTTTCTCGTTACGATCGAAATCTTTGGCAGCAATCCAATATTCGAGTTCCTTCCGCTGTGCTTCATTAGCCAGATTCAACGCCTTGATGAGCATATAGGTCTTCTTGTTGGAGGTGATATCGCCTCCAATATTCTTTCCGAACACCTTCGGATCTCCATACACATCCAACAGGTCGTCCTGAAGCTGGAATGCCAGACCGATCTGCTCTCCGAACTTATAAAGATTCTCCTGATCCTTTTGAGAAGCCCCTGCTAAGATGGCGCCGATCTTAACGGCACAGGCAATCAACACACTGGTCTTCAGACGAATCATTTCAATATAGTCTTCCTCACGTACGTCATCACGGGTCTCGTATTCTACATCAAGCTGCTGACCCTCACCGACCTCATAGGTCGTTATGAGGAAGGTGGCAAATACATCTTTCACCTTATCTACCTCACAATCCTCAATACGCTCAAATGCCTGAAGCAGCATCGTATCACCTGAAAGGATGGCCTGATTGGGATTCCAACGCTTATGCACGGTCTCATGGCCACGACGCATATCGGCATTGTCCATCAAATCGTCATGCAACAACGTAAAGTTGTGATAGGTCTCCAAACCGATGGCCTGAGTGATAATCCGCTCTGGGTCGTCTTTGTAGAGATTGTAGGCCAGGAGCATTAACACCGGGCGCACACGCTTGCCGCCGATTGCGAGCACGTACTTGATGGGCTCGTACAAGGAATAAGGCTGACGGTCATAAGCCAAACCATCCAACGCTTCATTTACCTTCTTCAGTAGTTCTTCTGCTTGATACATATTTATTATTTATAGATTAAACACAATGGGTATGCAGACTTTCGTACGACAGGGTTTGGCGTTCATCACACCAGCCTGCCAATTGGGCATCATCCGCAATACACGCAACACCTCACGGTCACAGGCGGCCTCCAGATGTTCCGTCAGCTCCAGATCGCTCACACTACCATCGGTATTCACGATAAACTGTGCCACCACCCTTCCTTTCACCTGTTTCTTCTGGGCAGAAGCCGGATACTTCAGGTTCTTCGTCAACCATTTCATAAACTCCGAGGCGCCTCCAGGAAACTGCGGCAGGTCTTCTACCACACGGAAATCCACAGGCTCGTTATACATATCCACGACCTCAGGCTTATCCTCATCGGCATCTTTCTGCTCTTTCTGCTCCTCCGGACGTTCTACAGGTTCTGGTTCAAAGGTCAGTTCCACATCATCCTCCACCAGGCGCAGCTGCTCCGATTTCGGCTGTTCCACCTTCTGCTCCTGAGGGAGCATCATTGGAATTTCATCCTTATCGCGCTTCAGCGGAGAGAGTTCCATCTCTGCCTCCAAGTCATCATCTGTCTCAAAGAAGGCCCAACCACTGTCGTTACTGTTCCATTCCAAAGCCACGAACAAGGCAGCGAGTACAACTACCAATCCCATCAGGAATCCTTGCACCCGCTGGTTCTCCAGATCTGCCCCACGACTTTTCTTGACTTCCATAATAAATCCGGCATTCTGCCGTTATAATCTTATAATCGGATGCAAAGATATAAAAAAGAAGTGAAAAGTGAAAGGTGAGAAGTGAAAAGGTTAAGAAATTAAGAATTATTTCGTAATTTTGCGCACAACTTAAGGAAAAAGGAATGAGAAATGATAGAAATGAGGAAATGAGGCCGATTTGGAGCAGAGTCCACAAGACTTTGTCCCATCGCCTGTCTGCTGTCCTTTTCTTAATATCTCAATTTTTCTTTTTCCCATTATCAGCATTCTCCCAGGAGAGCACCACCGCCTACAATTTCCTTCGGCTGCCCGTCAGCGCCCATGTGGCAGCTGTCGGCGGCGACAATATCACACTAACAGACGATGATGCCTCCCTGATCTTCCACAACCCTGCCCTGATCAATGGTGTCAGCGACAAGAGCATCAATCTGAATTTCATGACTTACATGGAAGGGGCCAAGACCGCCAGTGCCGCCTTTATGAAGGGGGCTGGCGATAGAGGCACCTGGGGCGTCACCGCCCAGTATATGGACTATGGCGAGATGAAGCAGACCACGCCCGAAGGTGAGGTACTCGGCACCTTCTCAGCCCGAGACATCGCCGTGGGTGGAACCTTTGCCTATGCCCTGACGAACGAGCTGAGCGGTGGTGTCACCGCCAAGTTCATCACGTCCTATATCTCAGGCTATAACGCTTTGGCAGTGGCTGTGGACCTGGGTCTCAACTACTTCAACGAGAATATCGACCTCAGTCTCTCGGCTGTGGCACGTAACCTGGGCGGACAGGTCAAAGCCTACGACGACCATTTCGAGCGTATCCCCTTAGACCTGCAGGTGGGAGCGACCAAACGCATCGGACAGTCCCCCTTCCGACTCTCTGCCACCCTCAGTCGCCTGAACGACTGGAGCGAAGGTTTCGGCCATCATTTCGCCTTGGGAGCCGATGTCCTGTTAGGGCGTAACATCTATATCGCTGCGGGCTATAACTTCCGCCGGGCAGATCAGATGAAGATCAACGACAACGAAGGGAGCTCTTCCCACGGTGCGGGTTTCTCTGCCGGTGCAGGTCTTCAGTTGGAGCGTTTCAAACTCCATGTGGCATACGGCAAATACCATGTCAGTGCCTCCTCCATTTTGATTAATTTATCTTACGCATTATGAAAAAAATAACTATTGCAATCGACGGCCACAGCTCTTGCGGAAAGAGCACGATGGCGAAGGATCTGGCCCGCGAAGTGGGCTACATCTATGTAGATACGGGCGCGATGTATCGCTCTGTCACCCTCTACGCGCTTCAGCACAATCTCTTCAATGCCGACGGCAGCGTGAAGACGGCGGAGTTGGAACAGGAGATGCCCAATATCCAGATCAGTTTCAAGTTCAATCCTGAGACAGGACGTCCCGACACCTATTTAAATAATGTACGCGTGGAAGACGATATCCGCTCTTTAGAAGTCAGCAACCATGTCAGCCCCATTGCGGCTGTCGGCTTCGTACGCACGGCGATGGTAGCCCAGCAGCAACAGATGGGCAAGGATAAGGGAGTGGTGATGGACGGCCGCGACATCGGCACCACTGTCTTCCCCGATGCAGAACTGAAGATCTTCGTCACCGCCAGTGCTGAGGTCCGTGCCCAGCGCCGTTTCGACGAACTGAAGGCCAAAGGGATGCCCGCCGACTACGACGACATCCTGAAGAACGTGCAGGAGCGCGACTATATCGACTCTCATCGTGAGGTCAGTCCGCTACGCAAGGCCGATGATGCTATCGAACTCGACAACTCCCACATGACCATAGCCGAGCAGAAACAGTGGCTCCTCGATCGGTTTAATGAGCGGACTGCGTAAACGATTTTGTTCCTTTTACGTAATTTTCTCGTCATTTTTTTCGGTTCTTAACGTTTTTTTGCTACCTTTGCACCCTGAAACCATTAGAACAGATATAATCATGATGAGAAAATTACTGTTTTCTGCTATGCTGGCACTCGCCACTGCAAGCACTGTCCATGCAGGTGGACTGATGACCAACACGAATTATCACATTGCTTTCGACCGTATGTTTGCACGTGCTGCCACGACGGAGATCGACGCTGCCTACAGCAATCCCGCAGGTCTCGCCTGGGGACATGAGGGCTGGCAACTCTCGCTCAACTTCCAGAAACCCTGGCAGAACCGCGACATCGAATGCAGTGTCCCCGGCTTTCTGGGTTCAAATTTCGACAAGAAGTACAATGGTGTAGCTTCTGCGCCCATCGTACCGGCCCTCTTCGCTGCATACAAGAAACAGAATTGGGCTTTCTCCGCCATGATCGGTATCGTGGGTAGTGGCGGCTTCGTGACATACGACGAGGGCATCCCCATGTTCGAAGTACCCATCCGTGCCCTGTTGGCACAAGCCGGTATGATGCCCGACAAATACAACTACAGTGCCAACATGAAGGGTAAGCAATACATCTACGGTGCTCAGTTTAATGTCACGCGCAAGATCAACGACCACTTCTCTGCTGCCATCGGCATCAGAGCCAACTACTACGATGGTTACAATCGTGGATTCGTAAATGCGAATATGACGGCCGTCCCCAACAACATTGATCTCATCGACCTGCAGCTCGACTGCATCCAGCGCGGTTGGGGCTTCGCACCTATTGTCAGCTTCGACTACCACGACACCAAACTGACCGTTAGTGCCCGCTATGAGTTCCGTACCAAAATTGCCACGGAGAACGACACCCGTACACTCTCTGCACGCATCAAGAACACCGATCCACAGACGGCCGCTCAGGTGCCCTATATCGAAGGGGCTGCCGCCCTTCAGATGTTTGGCGACAAGGTAGCCGCTTATCAGGACGGTGCCGAAACGCGCTACGACATGCCCTCACTGCTGGCTGTGGCCGTCGGCTACAACTTCACCCCGCAGCTTCGTGCCGCACTCGAATACCACTTCTATGACGACAAGCATGCGAAGATGGCTAACGACCGCCAGAAGACCCTGAAGCACGGTACCCATGAATTCCTCGCTGGTGTCGAGTACGACATCAACAAGAAGTTCACCGTCAGCTGCGGTGGACAACGTACAGACTACGGTCTCTCCGACGAGTACCAGCAGAACACCTCTTTTGCCTGCGACAGCTGGTCACTTGGCTTAGGTGGTGCCTGGAACATCAACGAGAAAGCCCGTCTGAACGTGAGCTATTTCTGCTCACTCTACAGCGACTATAACAAGACACAGGCAAACTATCAGGGTACACCCTATACCGGCACAGAGATCTACAGCCGCACGAACCACGTGATCGGCGTAGGTATAGACTATAAATTCTAAAGTGATTGGGGTTCTCTGATCTCGTTCAGGGGCCTCATCACAAACTCACGCTGATGCATCAGCGGATGAGGGATCTTCAGATCAGGTTCATCAACTATCAGGTCGTCATAAAGTAAGATATCAATATCGATAGGACGGTCCTGATAGTTGATTGTTTTCTGACGCTTCGTGGCATGGCATTTGCGCTTGCCTAAGTCCCGTTCTATCTGCTGCGTCGTCTGCAACACCTGACGCGGAGACAGTTCTGTCTCGCAACAGACAGCCGCATTGAGGAATTTGTTATCGGACTCAAAGTCCCAAGGCTCTGTCTCGATAAACGAAGAGCGGCGGAGCACCTGCCCCACCCGCTCATCGATCAATTTGATGGCCTGCAGGAGCACCGCCTCGCGATTGCCGAGGTTACTCCCCAGTCCCAAATATACTTGATGCTTAGTCATCCAATATCAGCATGGCATCACCGTAGCAACCAAACTTATAGCCGTTCTTCAGCGCCTTCTTATAGCCTTCATACACAAGGTCATAGCCACCGAATGCACACTGGATCATCATCATCGTTGACTCAGGATGATAGAAGTTGGCAACTAAGGCGTTCGACAAACCGAACTCATAGGGCGGGAAGATAAACTTGTTGGTCCAACCCTCGAATTCCTTCAGGTAGCCATCGGTGCCGACAGCCGACTCCGTGGCACGGGCGGTGCTCACACCGACAGCGCACACGCG
>JAEEGG010002327.1_pt1 | contig 49224 bp, 29 predicted proteins | sample 9134161 | NCBI WGS metagenome assembly JAEEGG01 (sample SAMN16246543, study PRJNA631951) | gut metagenome | biome: gut microbiome; feature: rumen; material: CR-attached | host: Bos | place: Iran: Karaj | collected 2018-10
ACATATTCATGGTTGACAGGGAACTCAGGATATCCGAGACATTCCCTGCCTATTCACTTTACTGGCCTCTTTGTATGGTTGGCGATTGGATGTGTGTCTATTCTCCCACCAGTCGCAGGCAGGATATTTGGCTGGTATCTCTTCAAGGTATTCCAGAGATACAACTGACCATTCCCATTCGAGGTGTTGGAATAGCAGGTGGCAAACTGTTCTTGAACAATGATGAACGGCTATATTATCTGCCTTTGGATTAGTTTAGACTAAAAGCATGTTGGAATGAAACAGGAAGAAAGCTGGCAAAAGCACTATGATGAAATCATGTTGTTCATGGAGCAGAATCATCGATGTCCTTCAAGACATAGACTGGAAGATCATAGGATGCTTAACTGGATTAAATACAACAAGAAGCAGATCGTTAAAGGTCTGCTTCCTGCTGACAGGCTGGAACGTTTTAATAAACTGCTTGAAACTGCCAGAAAATATCACAGGCTGAATCAGTATGCTTGATTGTTCATCCTCTATTAGCGGAGGATGGCATCATTCGTATTGAATGTCCCTTAATTTTGGCTGCAAAACTACTATTTCTCTTGGCGTCCATCACTATGCAAAATATAGCAGTTTGCGGAATAAGAACGGGTTACGATTTGGCAACCTAACTCCTTCAGCATTCCTCCCTAATTTGCATATCCCTGCATTATAGCCGCCCCTTATCAAGGGGCTCTAAATCCCCGTCTTGCCTTTATTACAGGCCGAATTGCGTTAATTCTCCAAAATCCGTTGTTCTTTACAAGCTTTTTTTGTAACTTTGCCAATAATTTGGCGAACTTACTCCGTCTCGGCAAAAAAAAGAATGAATTCTTTTGTTTTGCTCTCGACTTTTCGTAACTTTGCCGCAAAAAGAGTGAGAAGTATGGCTAAACAACTGTTTAAATTCAAGGAAGTGCCCTGGGACTGGGCATTGTGTTTCCGCGGCGAATGTCCATTTCACGACAATTGCCAGCGGTGGATAGCGGGGTCGCACGCCCCTCGGACGGTAGTGCTGCGTACCTGTGTGACGCCCCATGCGGTGAACGCGGAGAAGCCTTGCAAATACTACGTGAAGCCTGAGCCTATCTTGATGGCGCGTGGCTTCGGCGACATTTTCAAGGATGTCAAGCGGAGCGACTATAATGAGATGAAGGCAAAGCTCATCAATTATTTGGGCAGCGAGCGCACCTATTACTATTATAAGAAAGGTGACAAACTGCTGTCACCCAAGCAGCAGGAGTGGATACGCCAGCTTTTTGAGCGCTACGGCTATGGTGATTACGTGCAATTTACCGAGCTTGACAACATCTATCTTTTCCCCCATGCACGTCCTTAGAAGGCAGGTCGGAATGGTGTAAATCATCGACAGTTTTACTGTAAATTATCTACAGGGTTGTTGTAAATTATCTACGGGGTTGTTGTAAAGCATCTACAACAGTCCCGTAGATTATCTACAGGCTTGTTGTGGCATATCTACAGGAAGACTATAAAGCATCTACAGGAAGACTGCACGCCGTCGACAACATGCCGTGCAGTGAAAATTGCCTATAGAAAGTGGTGTTAAGGGGGCGTCAGAGGGCTATAAAATGCTGTAGATTTAACAAACTGTAACCTTTCAAGGAAAATATTCATCCATTTCTTTGGTTATGTCAAAGAAATTCTTTATATTTGCCTGTCAAAAGTAACAAAGTGATAGTTATCGTTAACTAACAAACTTATAATACTTATAAATACTTATACTATGAACGTAGAGAAAATCATGCAAGGTCTGGAGCAGAAGCATCCGGGCGAAGTAGAGTTCCTGCAGGCAGTACGCGAAGTATTGGAATCCATTAAGGACGTGTACAACCAGCATCCTGAGTTTGAGAAGGCCAAGATTGTGGAGCGCATCGTGGAACCCGAGCGCATCATCACCTTCCGCGTACCCTGGGTGGACGACAAGGGCGAGGTGCAAGTGAACATCGGCTACCGCGTACAGTTCAACAGCGCCATCGGTCCGTACAAGGGCGGACTGCGCTTCCACCCGTCGGTGAACCTCAGCATCCTGAAGTTCCTCGGCTTCGAACAGACCTTTAAGAATGCGTTGACTACACTGCCCATGGGCGGTGGCAAGGGTGGCTCGGACTTCAGCATCCGCGGCAAGAGCGACAACGAGGTGATGAAGTTCTGCCAGTCGTTCATGACAGAGTTGTATAAGGTCATCGGTCCCGACATGGACGTACCAGCCGGTGACATCGGCGTGGGAGCCCGCGAGATAGGCTACCTGTTCGGACAGTACAAGCGTCTGACCAGCCAGTTCCATGGTGCCACCCTCACGGGCAAGGGCATTGAGTGGGGCGGCAGCATCCTGCGTCCTGAGGCTACGGGCTATGGTGCTCTGTACTTCGTCCATCAGATGATGGAAACCCACGGACTGGACATCAAGGGCAAGACCGTGGCACTCAGCGGCTTCGGCAATGTGGCATGGGGTGCCGCCAAGAAGGCTACCGAACTGGGAGCAAAGGTCATCACCATCAGTGGTCCCGACGGCTACATCTACGACCCTGCCGGACTGGACGACGAGAAGATAGAATATATGCTGGAGCTGCGTGCCAGCGGCAACGACGTCTGCCAGCCCTACGAGGAGGAGTTCGATGGTGCACAGTTCTTCGCAGGCAAGAAACCGTGGGAACAGAAGGCTGACATCTATCTGCCTTGTGCCACCCAGAACGAGCTGAACGGCGACGATGCCGACCGTATCCTGGCCAACAAGCCGCTATGCGTGGCTGAGGTGTCGAACATGGGTTGCACGGCCGAAGCCGTCAACAAGTTCGTAGCTGCCGGCCAGCTGTTTGCACCAGGCAAGGCCGTCAACGCCGGTGGTGTGGCTACCTCAGGTCTGGAGATGACGCAGAACTCGATGCGTATGGCCTGGACGGCCGACGAGGTCGACGCCCGTCTGCACCACATCATGTCGGGCATCCACGAACAGTGTGTGAAGTACGGCAAGGAGCCTAATGGCTACGTCAACTACGTGAAGGGCGCTAACGTCGCCGGCTTCATGAAGGTCGCCAAGGCCATGCTGGCACAAGGAATTGTATAAAGTGAAGAGTGAAGAGTGAAGAGTGAAGAATTTGCTACCGCCATTGTGTTGCGACGTATAATTTTATGTGTCGTATTATGCTGTGCGGCAGCAAATTCTTCACTCTTCACTCTTCACTTTTCACTTCTGCACGCACAGGGCGTGCAGCAGGGTAAGGCTTCGTTCTATGCCCGTAAGTTTTCGGGGCGAAGGACGGCCAGTGGTGAACGGTTACACTACGACAGTCTGACATGTGCCCACCGCAGCTATCCCTTCGGCACCATGCTGAGGGTGTACAACCCTGCCAATGGCAAGAGCGTCATTGTTCGCGTCACCGACCGCGGTCCTTTTGTCCGCGGACGCATCATCGACCTGTCGTGGCGTGCTGCCAAGGAATTGGGCATCATCTCGCAGGGCGTGGCGATGGTCACTGTCCAGAAGGTCGACATGACCATCATTCCCTTCCGGCCTGACGAGAACATCGAGATTCCAGAACTGGAACTGGAAACCAACGACGGCTCTCCCGCCCTCGTACCCATCTGGCGGGATATGAAAAAAGATCAGGAAGAAGCACGCAAAGCAAAATAGCTCGCTTCACTGTCTTAGATTTATCACGAATTAGAGAATTAGAGATTGCACCGCCACTTTACTCTTTCTTATCACGAATTAGAGAATTTGAGAATTTTTGTTTGCTCCGCATATTAGGAAGAGGTCACAAGTGACCGTAGAATGTAGAGAAGAGGCTGCGCGCCACCTATTCCCTTAATTCTAAGCATCTTAAGATGCTCTCTCATTTAATTAAAATCCTCTAATTCTCTAATTCTTGATAACTAAAAAGATTTACTTAATCACGACCATGAGCTTCGCTCGAGCTTGTTCCCGCTCGGAAGAACTCAAGCAAGCTCGGTTCTTCGCTCACTTCATCACGACCTTGAGCTTCGCTCGAGCTCGTTCCCGCTCGGAAGAACTCAAGCAAGCTCGGTTCTTCGCTCACTTCATCACGACCTTGCGACCATTCACGATATACACGCCCTTGGCCGTTGGCTTACCACTGAGCTTGCGACCGTCGAGGGTATAGTAATCACTCCCCTCGCCCGTTGGAGAGGGGTCGGGGGTGAGGCTTATTCCAGTGGTGGTGTCGCCATCGAAGTTCAGTACGAACTCGCGGGCCGATTGTCCGTTGCTCAGCTCGAAGTACGCGCGGCAGGCACCAAGTTTCGTGGCAGCCTGTCCGTCGGGCCAGAACAGTGTGTTATTTTCGCCCAACAGCAGGATGCTTGGATATGCCGTACCTGCTGCCCACTCCGTGTAGTTGTAGTTGCCCTTGAATGCGCCACCGGAGAAGGTGACGTTGTTCAGTTCGTTCTCTACGGTGACGCCCTGGAATACGGGGTTCTCGATGTAGTTGGGTTCTGTGGCAGGCCACTTCACGATGTAAGGCACACCAGCCTCGATCTTGGTGGCGTCGACGAAGTAGAGCGTGAGTGTGCCCGTCGTGGCGTCGAAGCCCGTGCCGCTGCTGGGGCTGTTGGCGAGGGTCATGACGGTAGCGCCTTCCAATGGCGTGTCGTCAAACCAGTGATTGGTTGAAGCATTAGGGTCGCCTAGGTCGAAGGGCAGGCACAGCGTGTTCCAGTCGCCGTCCTTATAGAGCGTGCGGCCGGCGAGCGTGACGTTATAGACCTTGCCGTTGGCGTCGTCGATAGCGGTGCTGTTATCGGCGTCGTTGCTGAGCGTGAGGCGATAGTCGTAGGGGCGCAGGGTCTTGCCGTCGGGGATGTTGACATTGTCGCCACTGTAGGAATAGCCGTCCTCATCGTAGAACGTCTTGCCCAAAGCGATGGTGACATCGTCGTCGTAGCAGTTAACGTAGATGCGGTCGGTGGCGCTGGTCCAGCTGAGGGTGGCGCCTTGGACTGTGCCGCTGACGGTGAGGTCGCCGCCGGAGAAGTCGATGCCAGTCACGTTGTCTAAGCTGACGGTGCCGCCGCTGATGGTGGCGTCGCCCAGTATATCTCCGCCTGAGCTGACGGTGCCGCCGCTGATGGTGAGACTGCCTTGTATCCCGCCGGTGAAGCTGACGGTGCCACCGCTGACGGTGAGGTTAACAAACTTCTTGCCCTTGGCAGTGAGCGTGCCCCCGGTGATGGTGGCGATGCCGTAGAGGGCGATACTTAGATTAAGGGTTGCATCGAGGTTGACGATGCCACCATGCTGGGCGTAGAAGTCGCTAACGTAGATTGGTGCTTTGTCGTTGTTGGTGGAATTATTATAGACATTGAGCGTGCCGCTCTGTCCGCTCTGTCCGTAGATGGTGAGGCTGCCGCAGTGTAATCTATGATTGTTGTTTGTATTGTTTTTGTTACCGACGCTCATCGTGCAGCCGTCGGCGAGGATGATGGTCACGTCTCCGGCATTGACACTATGGATTGTGTAGGTGATGTCCTTTCCGACGAAGTACCAGCCTGTAGTGAGGCTGATCTCCGTGCCGTCGAGGGCGATGGCCTCGTGCGTGTCGCTGGTGCCGTACTCGTTGACGTAGCTGACACTGACGTTGTCGCCACCGCCGTAGAAGAAGGTCACATCGTCGCCGATGGTGCGGGTGAGGCCGTTGGAGTAGGCGGTGATGCCGCTGACGGTGTAAGTCTCAGCCGTCGGAGTGCCCACGGGTGCCGCCGTTGCGCTGTAGGGAGCCTTGCCCTGCGCGGTGCCGAGGGTATGGGTGTAGTAGCTGTTGGTGATGGTGCTTAGGCCGTTGCGCACGAAGGTGCAGCTGGGATAGGTATTGCCGACTCCGATGGTGCTGAGGTCGGCGGTCAGGAGGCAGTTGGTGACGTTGACGATGTTGTTGCGCCAACCTACGAAGCCGCCACAGCAGTTGGTCTCGAATCCCGTTGCGCTCTGGATACTTCCGTCGAAGATGCAGCCCTCGATGTTGGTGGTCGAGCCGGTCCACGTGCAGGCGATGAGTCCGCCGTGGGTGCCGTCGCCGTTGATGCTGCTGACGATGTTGACGCTGGAGCGGCAGTCGGTGACATTGGTTGTGCCGTCGGCCAGGCCGATGATGCCGCCGGCATGGACGTGGCTGGTGTAGATGTTGCCGCTGACGTGGAGGCCGCTGATGGTGGCGCCGCTGACGTAGCGGAAGGGAGCGATGTAGTCTTCATCCAAAGGCACGGAGGCTGTGCCGTAGCTGACGGTCAGCGTATTGCCGTCGCCGTCGAAGGTGCCGGAGAATTCATGGCCGTCCGAGCCCGCCATGCGGGTGACGGTGATGTTGTCGTCGAGATAGACCGTCTTGCCGCTGAAGCGGTCGTAGCTATTGTTGTCCTGTAGGGCGTCGCAGAATATGCCCCAGCCCGCGGCATCGAGTATCGTGTAGGTATTACCTTCCTGCGAGAAGTGATCAGAGTAGGGGGTGTAGGAAAGTGTCACGGCGGGATGCTCCGTCCCCACACCGATATTGCTCGTGATGTCGGCCTTGCCGTCGGTCGCGGAGACTGACTCGCCGTTCACGGTCAGCACGTAGTTGTCTGGCACGAGGACATAGACCTTGGTCGTCGGCTTGCAATAATCAAAGCACCCTGCCGCGATGCTGGTCAGGCTGTTGGGGAAGGTGACAGTGCCATTGAAGGAATCGAAAGCCATCGGCACGGACGTAAGGCTGGTGCAGGCGCTCATGTCGACTGATGCTTTAGCATGTAGAAACGCATTTTCCCCTACGCTGGTGAGCATGCTGCCGCTGGCAAAGGTCAGGGTGCAGCCGTTGATATTATAAGCCAAATCATAAAATGCTTTCTCCCCAACGCTCTCCACGCTGGCAGGAACGGTTAAGGCTGGCAGACGGAGGCATGTGTTGAAAGCCCTGTCCCCGATGGACGTGAGTCCTTCAGGAAGGCTGACGCTGGTCAGATACCTGCATCTATGAAATGCACTGGCCGCGATATGGGTCACGCCGCTTTGGACGGTGACCGAGGTAATATCATCGAGGTTGTCCTTCCATGGCAACTCTTCATAGCCGCCGAAGTCGATCATGTCGCCGGTGCCGCTGATGGTGAGCTGTTCGTAGTGACCGTTCTGGTCCTCGTCGTGCAGGGTGTAGATGACGTTGGTGTCGTACGAGGATCCAACTGGCACGCAGCTGCCCGTTATGTCGTCATAGCCACTGAGGTTCTCGGTGTCGGCCCATGCCGTCATGGCGGTAAGCATGACTAACATCAGCGCTACGCTCAGGCGCTGCCGTGCGCTCTTCAGTGCTTGCAGACTCTGGAGTCTGGAGTAGGCCATCATTTTCGTTTTCGGTTTCATGTTCGTTATCTTTTTAATGTTTACTTCTATGGTCGAATGCTATCACATCTTTGACACTGCAAAGGTACGAATAAGTGAGCAAAGAACCAAAGGAAAACAAGTTTTTCTTTTGTTCTTTCGAGCGAAAGTGACTTCTCCAAAGGAGAAAGGTACGAATAAGTGAGCAAAGAACCAAAGAATTATCTCTTTTTTATCACGAACAGCCATGAATTTATGGGGAGGAAAGAAATGGCCAGAAATTATCCAGAAATAATTATTCAAGGGCATTCATGTTTATTGCAAGCGGGGTGAGAGGACGGAGCAGGCGGGGTGAGAGGACGGAGCAAACGACAGGTTTGCACGGAGGAAACCACAAGTTTACTGGCAGGAAACTCATGCAGGGCGCCCGCTCAACAAATGCAGAGCGCCCACCCCACAATTGTGGAGCGGGCGTTCAGTATATGCGGAGCGAGGGGTCTGCATGCATTTTTGATGGTACTTTCAACATGAAAGCAAAAAGCGCTCACCATCCTTTCCTGATGCAAAGATACAAAAAAATTGGCGGAAATGCAAGGATTTCGCCAACTTTTTTCAACCTAAATCGGTTATTAGAAACGAATTGCCATAATGATCATAATTTATCCGTAATGACAACTTACTTGATCACCACACCACCATTGCAGGGAATAGTGACGGTGAGCTCCTGCTTCTTGTTCAGCTTTACGGTCTTCACACTACCGTTGAGCTGGGCGTCGTCGCTATAGACGGTGACCTGGCTGCCCTTGGCCCACATGGGCAGCGACAGCTTGGCGGTGACGGGCTGCTCCTGGGCATTGATGCCTGCCACATACCACTGGTTGCCGGTACGACGGGCCAAAATGGCAAACTTACCGGGATAGCCGTCGATGAAGCGGACCTCGTCCCATGTGGAGGGTACCTGCTTCATGAAGTCGATGGCCCAGGCGGGCGCATCCTCCAGGTTGTTGGGAGCGAGGGCGAAATGCTGCACGCTGCTCTGGAAGAGTACGGCAGTAGCCAGGGCATAGACGTCGCTGGTGCGGCGGGTGTTGCCGCGCTTGTTGTCGGCGTGATAGTGCTTGTTGAGTGCCGAGCCGCCAAAGTCCATCGAGGCTACAGCATTGCGGATGAAGACGTGGGTACAGCCGTTCTTGGCCTCAGCATCGCAGTTGTTCTGTCCGAAATAAAGATTCTCGGAAGCCAGCACAGCCTCGGAGGCCACATAGTTGGGATACATGCGCTCCCAGCCACGGGGCAGCGTACAGCCGTGGAAGATGCACTGGATGCCAAACTCGTTGGCATCGGTCAGAATGTCCTCGTAGAGCTGCATGGTGGGCTGCTTGTCTCCGGCAAAGAAGTCGACCTTGATGCCGAGGATGCCGTTCTCCTGCATCCATTTCATCTCCTTGCGGCGGACGGCACTCTTGTCCATCTTGTGGCGCGGACCCTGTGGGGCATCGTTCCAGGTGCCGTTGCTGTTGTACCACAGGAACAGGCCTACGCCTTTCGACTGGGCATAGCGCGACAGCTCCTCCATTTTCGGATAGCCAATCTGCGAATCCCAATGGGCATCGACCAGCACAGAGCGGTAGCCCAGGGCTGCGGCGAAGTCGATGTACTCCTTCTGTTCCTTGTAGTTACAGCTGCGGTCCATACGGATAATCCACGACCAGGTACCCTTGCCGTAGGTGTACTCCTTGGAAGCCTTGTACTTAGGCTGTACGAGGTCATTGGCCACGGTACTCTCCACGATGGGAGCCAGCGTGGTGCCCAAGGTCATGGTGCGCCAAGGGGTGGTGGCAGGCAGGGCGACGCTGACGGTAGGCGTTCCCCAGCCGTTCAGCTCCTCCTGCTGCGGGAAGCCGATGCGGTACTTGTTGCCGCCGTCGTTCAGCAGACGGCAACCGACATAGCTGCCGTCGGTGCCAGTCTCAGAAATCAGCACCCAACCCGCGGGGACCTTGAACAGACAGGGGAAGGTGTAGCCCTCGCCCCAGCCATTCTTGCCGGTCTTATCGTCCCAGGTGTAGGGGGTCTCGTAGCTGGGATAGGTACGGGCAAAGCCACCCATGGGTTTCACCTGCGGACACAGGAAGGTGGTAGTACCCTGGGGCAGCACGAAACTGCTGACCTCGCTATTGACAACGGCACTCATCATGTCCTTCTTCAGGGCATAGATCTTGTAGCGATAGGCCACATCACGTCCCGTCAGGCGGAAGATGATGTCGAGGGCGGGCTTGCCGTCCTTCTCAAACTGGCAGACAGCCTCGGTAGCATCGTAGCTGACGTGGCTCTGCTTGATGGTCTTCAGGGAATACTCGTCATGGATCGTCGTGGTCTGACAGTCCTTCAGAATCAGTCCCTGCGACAGGTCGTCGTAGTTCATCAGCACGCCTAACGGCGACGGTTCGATAAACACGGTACCGTTCAGGGCTACCTGGTAGGTGGGGCATCCCCCTTGGTCACTCACCGTGACAGCCATCGTGCCGTCAGGGCTCTGGAATGTTCTCTCTGCTGCCTGTGCGGTCAGCATCATCAGTGCCAGCAAGGCACAAGTCATTGTTCTTTTCATCATATTATTATAATTACCTCTTAATTCTTAATTCTTACTTCTTAATTCTTACTTGCCGTCAGGCAACACCTCTTAATTCTTACTTCTTACTTCATAACTTTCTCCTGCTTCCGTTTCAATGTCGTACTCATAGACGGGACGGATGGGCAAGAGCTGTAGGGACTTGAGTTCCGGCGAGTGCAGGGGCGTCTTGACGTCAGCAGGTGCCAGGAGGTCGTTGGGACAGTTGCCCTGAGCTTCTTTCAGCACGATACCCTTTGGACCTTTCTTTAATTGCAACGGCACATAGGAACGCAGGCGCAGCACGCCGCCAATGGTGGAATGGATAGTGGCTGAGCGCAGCTCTCCTTCACTCCAATTCTCGTCGACAATGAAACCGCCACGGGCACGCAGGCCCTTCACCTCACCCTCTAACCAGCTCTCTGGCAGGGCGGGCAACAGGTGGACGGCACCGTCGTGACTCTGCACCAGCATCTCGCAGACGCCTGCTGCAAAGCCGAAGTTACCGTCAATCTGGAAGGGCGGATGGGCATCAAACAGGTTGGGATAGGTACCGCCATGACCACCCCACTCCACCGAGTCGGGAATGACGGTGAACATGTTCCGGATGATCTGGAAGGCATGGTTGCCGTCGAGCATGCGTGCCCAGAAGTTAATCTTCCAGCCTAAGCTCCAGCCCGTAGCCATGTCGCCACGCTGTTTCAGCGTGTTGGCAGCCGCCGTAAACAGGTCGGGATGGGTATAGGGCGATATCTGGTTTGAGGGATAGAGTCCATAGAGGTGCGACACGTGACGGTGCTCGTCCTTGGGGTCGTCACCGTCCCACAGCCATTCCTGCAACTGTCCGTAACGGCCTATCTGCATGGGAGGAAGCTGGGATAATTGAGAATTGAGAATTGATAATGGAGAATTATCCTTGCCCAGGATTTTGGCGGCCTGTGCCGTCTGGCTAAGCACGTCGAAGACAATCTGGTTGTCCATCGTCGAGCCGGCAGTAACGGTGGTGCGTTTGCCCACAGGGCCATGCTCGGGCGACACGGTAGGATTGGTCACCAGCCAGCCGTACTTTGGATGCTTCTGCAGATAGTCTAACAGGAAGTCGGCAGCACCCTTCATCACTGGGTAGTAGTCGGCCAGCAGCTGCTTGTCACCCGTAAAGAGATACTGCTGCCAGATATGCGTCGTCAGCCAGGCGCCACCCGTCGGGAACATGCCCCACGTGGTGCCGTCGACAGGTCCGGCAATACGCCAGAGGTCGGTATTGTGATGAGCCACCCAACCCTTGCAGCCATACATCACATCGGCTGTCGTGGCACCGGTCTCGCTCAGGTCGCGAATCATGGAGAGCAGCGGCTGCTGGCATTCCACGAGGTTACCCACCATCGACGGCCAGTAGTTCATCTCGGCATTGATATTGATGGTGTACTTCGAATCCCAGGCGGCATTCTTCTTGTCGTTCCACACACCCTGCAGGTTGGCGGGCTGACCACCAGGCTGTGAACTGGAGATGAGCAGGTAGCGACCGTACTGCATCATGAGCGCCACCAGGTCGAGGTCGGTACCGTCGAAGGCTGACAAGCGTATGTCGGTGGGAAAGGAAGAGGAAAGAGAGTTACCGCCGAAGTCTAACGACACGCGGTTGAATTGCTCCTGGTATTTCTCCAAATGGCTTTTCAGCAGCTGCTTATAGGTCTTGCCCTTGATGCTGGCCAATGTCTGGTTGTTCTTCTTCACGGGATTGCCGCTGATGTCGTGATAGTTCACGTAGTTGGTGGCTGCAGTGATATAGAGCGTCGCGGTGGTAGCGTCGTCCACCGCTATCGATGTGGCCTTGCGTGCCACCTTGCCATCACACTCCACCATGATGCGGCACTCGGCTTTCAGACCGGCCTTGATGCCCTCCTGTTCGACACCGTCGACAACGGCAGCCAGTTCGTTGACTGTCCCGCTGATGCCTTCATGCTCAGAAACGGTAAAGACCTCTGCGTGTAGCTGGCTGTCGAAACTGACGTCGAACGCCAGCCTGCCCTTTTTGCCGGCCTTCAGCTGTACAATGATGACGTTGTCGGCCTGCGAGGCAAAGACGGTACGCTCGTACTTGACGCCACCGATGATGTAGGTGGTGGTATTCAGTGCATCGTCAAGGTTCAGCTCACGGCGGTAAATGGCAGGGGATTCTTTGCTATCATAGTCGAATGCCAGCTTCACGCTGCCCAACGGCAGGAAACGCATGCCGTGGGGACCTTTGAAGAAATATTTGTCGAGAATGGCATGAGCGGCCTCTTCCTTGCCGGCAAAGACCGAATCGCGAACGGCCTGCAAGTGGGCCTTAGCCTCCGGACTGTTGTTGTCGTGGGGCGAACCGCTCCAGAACGTCTCTTCGTTGAGTTGTATCTCCTCGACGTCAGTACGGCCATACACCATCGCGCCGAGGTGGGAGTTGCCGATGGGCAGGGCATCCAACCAGCGTTTGGCTGGCGCGCCATACCATAGCTTGTGTTGTTCTCTCTTTGAGGGTGTAGCAATGCCATGCGCCGTCGCCGACAGCGTGGTCACGCAGACGAGCATCGTAAGAAGCACTTTCTTCATAAATTCAATTATCAATTGTCAATTATCAATTCTCACTTCACTTCCGTTATAGTTGACAGTCTTCGTGGTGCCGTCAGGCCAAACCACTGTGAATGCTCTTTCGGAGAGCATTCCAGGATAGCTGCCCTGACGCTCGCCGATGGTCAGCGTGTGCGTCTTGTCATTCCAAGCAAACCGGATGACGCTGTACATGCCTTTCTCATAATTATAGTTGTCACCCTCATCCTCATAGAGCGTAAACTGGCCGTCGGCACCGGGATAGACGCGGATTTCGAGGTTGTCCCACGACTTCTCGCCGACATACTGCATCTCAGGTCCTAAAGGCAGGATGCTGCCGGCACGGACGAACATCGGCACACGGTCGAGGGTGGTTGTCAGCGTCACGGTCTGACCGCCCTGATAGCGCTTATTAGTCCAGAAGTCATACCAAGCAGTACCTTTGGGCAGGTACTTTGTTGCTGTCTTAGAGGATTGAAAAATTGAAGAATTGAAAGATTGAAGTTGATTGTTACTTCCATTTTTTAATTTTTCAATCTTATCATTTTCCCTGTCCCACCCGGTCATGGCATCGGTGCGGACTATTTTCTCCTCAGTATACTGCGGGTCGACGATGGGGGCAGCCAGGATGCTGCGGCCAAACATGAACTCGTCGGTCATATTCCACACCTTCTTGTCGCTGGCGAAGTCGCTGAACAGCGGACGCTGGTAGCTGTCGTTGTTCGTAGTCACCTGCCAGGCCGTACTATATAAATAAGGTATCAGGCGATAACGCAGCCGGATCATTTTCTCGATGGCATCATAGACGGGTTCGCCTTTCTTGCCGAACTGCCAGATCTCACGGGGCGCATCGGCACCATGGCTGCGGAAGACGGGACAGAACAAACCATACTGCATCCAGCGCACATACAGTTCCTGGAACTGCGGATTACGTGGTGCCGAAGCCGGTCCTTGGGTATTGTAGGCATTGCAGAAGAAGCCACCGATGTCGGTATTGAAGTTGGGATTGCCCGTCAGCGAGAAGCTCAGACCGGCAGGCACCTGCTTGCGCAGCATGTCCCACGACGAATTCACGTCGCCACTCCACATGTTTGAGCCGTAGTGCTGCTGGCCGGCAAAGCTGCTACGGGTCATGATGAAGACACGCTTAGCCTCACCCCCAGCCCCTCTCCAAGGGGAGAGGGGAGTAGTTACTTTATCCGCTGCTTTTCCATCTTGAGAGTATTTACTCCCCTCTCCCTTTGGAGAGGGGTCGGGGGTGAGGCTCCTCTGTGCCTCATATATTCCTCTCACGGTTTCCAACGGGAAGGCATTACGCTGTGAACGCCAGGTACCGCCATACACCTTGTGGGCATAGTCCGACTCACGGGGATTGAAGAAGTCGGGATCGGTGGAGTCCATCCACCAAGCATCGGTGCCATAGTCGTAGAGACGCTTCAGGTGCTTCCAGTAGATGGCACGGGCCTCAGGACTGAAGGCGTCGTACACCTTCACGCCGGAGGGATAGTCCATGCGTGGCGGCCAGATATGCGAGATACCACTCTGCGGCCATGTCTCGAAAGGCAGCAGCAGGCCCTTTTCGTTGAGTTCACGGAACTGCTGGGTCTGCGGACCGAAGCTGGCCCAGATGGATATCATGAAGTGGGCATGCTTAGCATGAACATTGTCTATCATCTGCTTGCCATTGGAGAAGTCCTCCGACAGAAAGTCCATGGCATTCCACAGATAGTTGGAGCCCCAATACTGCCAGTCCTGGATGATACCGTCCAACGGCACCTGCAGGGCACGGTACTGGTCGACGATACCCTCGGTCTCGGCAGCGGTCTTATAGCGTTCCTTCGACTGCCAATAGCCATAGGTCCACAACGGAAACATCGGCACGTCACCCGTCAGATAGCGCATCTGGGCTATGACACCATCAGCACTGCCGCCATACATGAAATAATAGTCGACGCCCTGTCCGGCCTCGGAGGTAAACGTCATGCCCTGGGCATTATCCTCAAACAGCGTGGGCGAATAGTTCTCCCAATAGATGCCCCAGCCCTTGATGCTCTGCAGCACATTCTGGAAGTCCTCGAGGTTCGACTGCTCCATGCGTTTCTTCTCGCCACGACGGTTCATCTTGCCGTTCTGGATGGTACCCAGACCGTAGATGGCCTCATCCTTGTCGAGCTGAAAAGTCTGACTGACCTCCCATTCGTCTATCGTCTTCCGTATCAGACTCCAGCCTTCCTCCTTCAGGAGCACCTTGCCCTTGTTCGTCATAAAGGTCAGGCTTTGGATTTCCGGATTCAGTTTGACCGTCAATTCAGAACTGGTCCAAGTATTTCCTTTCTGGGTTACTGCCACATTCTGAGGCTGAGCCGTGATGACCAGCGTCTTCGTGGGCTGGCCCTTCACGACATGAACGATGCTGGGCGTGATAAACTCTATCTTCACATCCTGTGCCTGACAGGTGATGCCTGCCAACAGCAGGGCAATGGTTAATAGCTTTCTCATATCTTGTCTTTTCCTTTGATAAACACGGGGATATGGGCTTTGTCGACCGCCGTAGTGACGGTCTGGCCACCCTCATAATGCTGTCCGGTACGGTAGTCCGTCCAACCGTCCTTGTTCTTGGGCAGATAGGTCTGCCACTCGGTCACGCCAGGCTCGGTAACGGGACTGATGAGTAGCGACGGCCCAAACATGTATTCGTATTTCTGCTGCAGCGCCACTGGGTCGTCGGCGAAGTCGAACACCAAGGGACGCATCAGCGTATAGCCCTCCTTGGCGATACGCTCAGCACACCGTTCGATGTAGGGACGCAGCTGTTCACGCTCCTTCAGACACTGGGCGATAATCTGCTTGGCCTCGTCACCGTAGTTCCACGGCTCGGTATTGCTCATATAGCCATGCACACGCATCAGCGGCAGATAGACGCTGGTCTCTATCCAGCGCAGCATTCGCTCGATATAGTCCTGATTGGTGTATTGGTCGCCAGGACGGAAGAAGCCACCGGCATCATAGGTCCACCAAGGCACTCCGGCAGCCTGAACACCCAGTCCGGCCACAATCTGCCGACGGAAGGTCTCCCAGTCGTTGCCGACATCGCCACTCCACAGGGCAGAACCATAGCGTTGGATGCCTGGGAAGCCGCAACGGGTCAATATCATGGGGCTGTTAGCTGTTTGCTTTTTTCTCTTTGAGAGTGTGGCGTTGCGAGGGCTATTGGCTGAGAGCAGGCCTTCATAGACCGTCTTATTCACCAACAGAGGATAAACGTTACGCACCTGTTCCCCACTCCAGCGTCCATTGTTCACGCGGCGCCCAACGAGGTCATCGTTCTCAGGCTCCGTAGCATCCTGCCACCAGGCATCGATGCCTAGCGGCACCAATCGCTCACGGAAATTCTTCCAGTAGGCAGCAGCAGCATCGGGATTGAAGAAGTCTATCCAGTCGGTACCGGGGATATAGTTGTCGTCGCGTTCCATCTGACGGCCTACCTCGGAATTCTTGTCTATCTTCGACCACACGCTAACCATCAACCGGACATCCATGCGGTGCAGACTGTCGGTCAGGGCCTTGGGGTCGGGATAGAACTCCTCATCAAACTGCATGGAGTTCCAGCCATACTTGCCCCAATACTGCCAGTCCTGAACGATGACGCTCAGGGGCATCTGTTCCTGTTTGAAGCGGTTGGCCGTCTCAAGAATCTCCTGTGAGCTATGGAAGCGCTCACGGCAGTGGATATAGCCTAAGGCCCACGCCGGCATCAGCGGACACGGGCCCGTCAAGTCGCGGTAGGTGGCGATGACTTCGTCGGCGGAACCGACGAACACGGTATAGTCGACGGCAGTGGCCACAGGTGAGCGGAACACCGTCTCGTCGCATACCTTATTATAATATAAGACGGGCTTGTCGTCCTTCGTCAGCTCGGCACTCAGCGTATGACTGCCTTTCGTCAGATGGACGATGGTCGACGCCGTCGGTGGCAGCCACAGGTTCTGCATGTTGATGACTTCCTCACCATCGATGCAGAGATGATGGCGACGGGCCATCTTCTGATCAACATCGAGCAACAGCGCATAGTCACCGGTTTCTGCCACGTCAATGGTGGCTTGGAAGATATGGCGCTGACGTACCTCGCGCTTGCCGCCTTCGGTGGTTGTGACGTTCACAACCTCAGAGGCAGAGGGGGTGGCTCCTGACGGCAGAACCGTCAGGGACACGCTGTCACGGCAGGGATTGTATTCCGTCATGCCGTAGTTGTTCCACAGGATGCCATAGCCCTTGCTCGAGATGAGCATGGGCAGACTAATCTGCGTATTCACCTGCGTCAGCCGACGCGACAGGCCACGCACATTGCTGTAGCCATCCTGAAACTGGCCAAGGCCGAACAGACATTCGTCCTTGGGCGATGCAAAGGCCAGCGTCGCCACACCGTCGGAAAGTTCGTGACGGGTAGCAGTAAACACCACCCTACCCGTTTTATCCTTGATGGAGAGGCGCTGTTGGCTGGCATCGATACTGACGGACAGGTCGCAATCGCTGACCTCGTCATGCTTGACGTAAAGCCAGTCGGGCAGGTCGTTCTGAACCTGTCCTGTAGTGTACTGAATGCGCACGGCATTACGGGCCACACGGCTGACTTTCAGTTGTCCTAAGTCAGAAAGCTGCTGTGCCATGAGACACACGGCACAGCAGAAAAGTAAAAGCAAGCAGTTGATTCGTTTCATTATCTTTTGATTTGGTCATGCACGAGGGTTAGAAGCCACCGCCTCCGCCGAAGCCGCCGCCGCCACCGAAGCCGCCGCCGCCACCGAAGCCGCCAAAGTGAGGCATCTCAGGAGCGGGTTCCTTTCCGATGTCCAGCAACATCTTCACGAGGGCACGACGACGCTGGCTCCATGTGGGATAGTCGGAAGCACGCAGGGTACGAATCTTGAAGCCAGGCATCTGCATGCCACCCTGCATGAAATCGAGGCTACTGGTAGTGAGAATGCAGGGCTTAGTCTTGCCATCAGCTATCAGACGGTCGACAATAGCACCGGCACCACCTACCTTAAACCAACTTTCCATGGTATCGCCGTCGCCAGGAAGGAGCTGGATGAAGACGGGCATCATCATCTGAGGAGGCATGGGTGATGTGTACCAAGCCTCCATGCGGTCGAGCTCATAAGCTACACGGCCATGCTCGATATCACCCTGCGAGGCATAGTTGAAGGGGGAAACAGGGTTGTCGGCCACGCTGAACTTGAAGCCCTCGTCAGGTGAGAGATACATGTTGCTGGGATCGGCAACACGCGTACCATCGACGATGAAGCAATACTTAAAGGTCTCAAAGGGATAGTCAGTGAGCAGCGTCGACCACACACCGTCGGAGTCACGCTGCATCTCAATATCGTCGGGCAAAATCTCGCACTCCAGCAACACCTTCTTGGCCTCGGGAGCCTTAAAGCGGAAGGTGGTACCCGCCTCGCTGTACTCCGGCGAGATGATAGGTTTCGGGAACAGACGGGCCATTACGCCAGGCGTGAACTGCTGCTCCTTACCAGTAGCGGCAGGAGCGGGCTGGCCATCCTTCATAGCCGCCTCGGCAGCCTTCTTGTTAAAGAGCAGAGGCAGGGTCTTCGACAGGAAGTATTTGGCATTCATCCACGTGTGACCGTACTTGTCGGTAGTGAACTCCTTGACGGTACGGATGCCCTTCTTGTCAAGGAACTCCATGTAGTCACGGGCATTGCCATAGAGAAAGTCGTCGGTACCCACACCGAGCCAGAACAGGTGAATCTTCTTGTTCGTGTCGTCAGCCTGATCGTAGACATTGGGGATGTCGGTCGACGTAAATGAGCTGTAGGAGCAGAGGTACGAGAACTTGTCGAGGTTCGTCAGGCCATTGAACAGCGCCTGGTTGCCACCCCGTGAAAAACCGCCGATGGCACGGGAATCGGCGTCGTTCTTCGTGCGGTAGTTCTTCTCAATATAAGGCATCAGGTCATTGATGAGATCCTTGCTGAAGGGGTCACCACCAAAACGCATCTGTCGGGCAATCTCCTCACCGCGTTCCTTGGTGGTAGCACCCGGCACCGTCGTGGGTGCTGCCTGTGACTTCAGCTTCATGGGATTGCCATAGGGCATAACCACAATCATCTCCTTGGCCTGCTTACTGGCAATGAGGTTGTCGAGAATATAGTTCACACGGCCAACCTTATAGTACACTTCCTCGGTATCGGTCGTACCGCTGATGAGGTAGAAGACGGGATACTTCTTTTGGTCGCCCATGTTAAACTGCATGCCCATCGGGTTGTAGCTGGGTGGCAAATAGACAACGGCATGGTTGGTAGCTCCCAGCGTCTTAGAGTAATAGCTGACATACTCTATGCGACCATGCTGCACGTTGGTGATATCGTGAGGCAGACTGCCGTTCTTGGCAGGAATCTCCAGCAAGCTGTTCTTGAAGCCCTCGTTAGGGAAATACTGAGGATTCTCAGGGTCCATGATGCTTACACCGTCGACAATGTAGCAATAGGGATACATGTCGGGGGCCGCAGGACCAAGGGTTACTGTCCACACGTCGTCGGCACCACGTGTCATGTCGTGACGTCCGGCAAACTGCACATCGACCTGCACCTTCGTAGCCGACGCATTCTTATACTGGAATGTCACCGTGCCGTCGTCGTTCACACGGGGCTGTGCCGACATGGCCAGGGACACCAAGGCAAAAAGGCCAAATAATACACTTCTTTTCATAGTACACACTTATTTTGTGTCATCAACCATAAAATCACCCATGTCTGAGGCTTCTACATCCTTCTCGTCAAGCTTGAAGCGCATGAACTCGGGCTTCTCCGTCGTACATGGTTCCCAGCCAAGACCTTCACCCTCGCCATTAGGATCGCTATACTTGGCAAAGTTCGACCATGCCGTCAGCATCTTCTCGGCCAGGTCCCAGTCGCCCTGTGTCCAGGGACGCCAGCAATGCTTCAGCGACTTGAACACAAACCACAGGTCACTTGAGTGGAAGGCGCCCTTCAAACGGGTGGTAATCTCAGGATGCTTGCCATCGTCGGGCAGCTTGCGGGCAAACTCGTATGCCCACGCCTTGGCACCCTGACTCTGACGAACCTTACAGAACTCGGCAATGCCAGGACCCATCGAGCCCATATCGTTCAGCGTATAGCCAATCATATACGGTACATCGGCTATAGAGCCTTCGCGGGTGGCCTCGTCGAACGACTTCAGACTGACGTAGCCGTCAATAATCGGACGCTGCATCAGGAAGACGTCGGTCTTGTTCACCATGTTATACAACTGCGGAATGGTATAAAGAATCTCTGTCGAGGCAGCACGCAGCTTCTGCAGGTCGGTCAGTCCGGCCCAGTCCATCACCTTCTTCGTCTCGGCCTCGCTCTCGGCCAGTGTCGGATTATAGGTAAAGAACTTCACCATCGGTGTGGCAGGCTTGGCTTCCTCACCGTCCTTGGCAGGCACATTGATGCCACCGCCGCTCATGATGACGGCCTTGTGGAACAGGCCACGGGCCAGCGGACTCTCACAGAGGGTACGCACGCTACCAGCACCGGCACTCTGTCCGAAGATGGTGACGTTGTCGGGGTCGCCGCCAAACTGTTCGATGTTGGCCTTCACCCATTTCAGCGACTGTATCTGGTCCAGAATGCCGTAGTTACCGCTGACGTGGTTGGGACTCTCTGCCGACAATTCGGGATGGGTCATGAAGCCGAAGATACCCAGACGATAGTTGATGCTTACCAGCACGACGTCCTTCGAGGCCCACTCCTGACCATCGAACTCAGGTTCCGAGCCCCAGCCCTCACGGTAGCCGCCGCCATGAATCCACAGGGCCACGGGCAGTTTCTTGCCCACCTCACCGGGTGCTTTGGTCCATACGTTCAGATACAGGCAGTCCTCGCTATAGGGTGCCTCGTCGCCATAGCCCCACTCCGAGGCATAGAAGCCCGGATAGTGCACGGCCTGATAGCCGGGATGTCCGAACTTGTCGCACAAGCGAACGCTGTCCCATGCCACCACGGGCTGCGGCTCTTTCCAGCGCAGCTCGCCAATCGGCGCTGCGGCGTAAGGGATGCCCCTGAACACATACACGCCGGCATTCTCTGCCCTTACACCTTGAATCTGACCGCCTTCAACTGTCAGCACAGGACTCTTCTCGTCTTCAACTTGTGAACCACAGCCCACCATCAGTGCCATCAGCGACACCAGTAACCATACATTTCTTTTCATAGTCTTCAGTTTATTGATTTTTATTCAGTTTTATGTCGTTATGTGTCATTACGTGACTTCGTTCAATTCGTGGTTTACTGCCTGCGGCTCTTGAAGAACGCCTCGAAGAAGTCCAACTGAGGCTGGTTCTGAACCTTGTCCAAATGCAGGCCCTCACGCATAATCATCACCGTCGGCTTGCCCTGTTCGTAGACCGTCCAGTAAGGCAATCCCTCAGCGTTGGGGTCACCAGTCTTGGTGAAGTTCATGATGTAACGCGTAATCATGTCGGCCATGCGCTGCTCAACGGGTGTCATCTCACCAGAGCCGAACTTATAGCCGTAGAAGAAAGGCATCTCGGCCACATGGCTGGCACCGCCCTTGAAGCTGGGCATGATGGTATTCTTGGAATTCTGGTCGAAGTAGTACATATACACGCTGCCCTTACCCGTCTTGCGCTGCAGATTGGCCCAAGCGTACGTTCCCCAGGCAAAACTGCCGTCGCGGAAGACGTCTGACGAGGCGAAGTACACCTCCTGCTCGTTCGTGGCAGGATAGAGCTTCAGCATCTGGTCGGCAAACTCGCCATAGTTGTCACGGATACGTTTCTCGTAATCGGCAACGGGTGCAGGGCGTGAGAACATCGAACCCTCGTCGGAGTTGGTACCGATGAGCACATTGACATCGTTGTAGTTGCCTGCCTCATACAGCTTATACTGGTCGTCGATGATGGAGTAGCCGTCAACAATCGGCCAGAACTGTCCCATGCCGGCACCCTGCTGCTTCAGCAGTTCCTCGTAAGGCATCTGACGCAGCTGCTTCAGATTCTTCTTGCCTAATGTCTTTTGAAAATCCAGTCCAGCCTGCTCGGCAGCCTTCATCGTCACCATGGCCGAATTGTCGCCACGCTGGTCGCTGACGGGCCAGAATGAGCTGCCACTCTCACTGATAGCACCACGGAACAGTCCCTTGCACAGCGGCGAGGCACACAGCATGCTCACTGAGATGCCGCCAGCCGACTCACCGGCGATGGTCACCTTCTCCGGGTCGCCACCAAAGGCCGCAATATTGTCGTGAATCCACTGCAGGGCCATAATCTGGTCCTGTATGCCGTAGTTGCCCGACAGTCCCTTTGGCGACTCTTTGCTCAGTTCCGGATGAGCCAAGAATCCCAGCACACCCAGACGGTACTCGATGCTGCAATAGATGATGCCCTCGCGAACAAAACTCTCCTGGGTACCGCTGTAAGAACCCGTGGCAAAACCGCCACCGTGAATCATCACGAATACCGGCAGGCGCTCGGCAGCCGTCTTGGCTGGTGTCTCCACACTCAGATACAGGCAGTCCTCACTCATCGGAAGACCCCCGCCGTTGTTGTTCGGATCGTTGGGCTGCGGGGGACGGTCGCCCCACTTATCGGCCTTATACACACCCGTCCAAGGCTTCTTGGCCACAGGTGCCTTCCAGCGCAGGTTACCCACTGGAGCCTCAGCATACGGAATGTTCTTATACAAGGCATGACCTTCGTGAGCCACACCCTCAATCTCTCCTTGAGCTACGGTAGTCCGCAGCAGCTGTGCCTGAGCAGGCACTGCCAGCATCATGCCGGCAACAACAGCAAAAAGCAGTTTCTTCATAGTTTACGTTTTCATAATTCTTAATTCTTAACTTTTTCTGCTGCAAAGATACAAAAAAATACGCGAAAGGGAGGTCCTTTCGCGTATCAAAGAGTTTTGCTGATGTTACATCACCACTTTTCTACCGTTGTATATGTAGACACCCTTGGTCGTCGGCTTACCGTCGAGCTTACGACCATCGAGGGTGTACCAACTTGTGGCGGTACCAAAGTTCTCACTATTCACTATGACCTTTTCACTCAAGCCTGTTGAGTCATCAAGGAAGAACATGTGAGCACCTCCAGTGACATCGCCTACAGTGATACCGTTCAGCTGGAAGTAGGCGCGCTGGGCACCGATATTGGCACCATTCTCAGGCCAGTAAAGCTTGTCTTCAGCACCGACGAAGAGGATGGTATGATCGGCTGCGGTGAACGACTGGTAGCCGTAGGTGCCTACGAAGCTGACTTTGGTATCTTCACTAGTGACACTTCCTGCAGTCTTACTGCTGACGGTTACACCAATAAATACAGGATTAATAATGTCGTCATTTTCAACATCGTTCCACTTAATGATGTAGGGCGTGCCGGCCTTCAGCTTGGTATCCTCATTCTTGAAGTAGAGATACAGCGTGCCGGTAGATTCCTCGAAGCCAGTTTTCTTGTTCGTCTCATACGTTCCATTGACGTCAAGTTCCTTCACATCCACGCCATTCTTATCGAGGACAGAGCCGTCGATGGTCACGTCGAAGGGCAGACAGATGGTGTTCCAATTGCCGTCGCGATAGAGCGTACGGCCGGTGAGTATCACCTTCACGTCCTCAATGCCCTCGAACTTCTCTATCTCATTGCTGTTGTCGGCAGCGTTGGCAAGCGTCAGCTCCTTCTTTGTGAAGTAGCCGGTGTTGGGGTTAGCCATGGCGCCGTCGATATGGTCGTCGCTGTAAGTGGCGTTGGGACTCTTGAGCTTTCTACTGTTATAGAACATTTTCTGTGTGGTGGCGATGGGCCAGGTATCGTTGCAGAAGATGGTCTCTAGGTTATCGCAGTTACCGAACATTGACGAAGCATTGGTCACCTTGCCCACGCTGAAGCTGTTGACGTCGATGCGGGTCAGGGCATCACAGTCGTAGAACGTGGAGTTCATCACCGTCACTTCGCTGGTGTTCAGGTTGGCAAGGCCGGTGAAGGATGTCAGGGCTTTGAAGTTCCAGAACCAGCGGTTCATGCTCGTAGGCTTCACATCCTTGAAGGCTTCGGTGAATACCACCGTAGTGGCTGAATAAGCGAAGTCGCTCCATTTCGGTATGCTCCAACCAATGTTCACCACGTCGTTGCCGCTCCACACCTGGGTAACAGTCTGATCGTCGTATTTTCCTGTGTAGCTTTCGCCCATGTTCACTTTGGTGTCGGAGTAGTCGAAGTAGAGCGTCTTGTTGCCGTTGCACCAGATGGCGTATGCCAAACTGCCGGCGCCCGTGATGGTGACGTCCTTGGCGGGCATCGTGAAGTGGTAGTTGTGGCTGCTGTCTTCCGTCAGTTCGACCGTTGCACCGTCAGCATCCTTGGCGGCAAGATCGATAGCTGTCGATTCGAAATAGACGTTACCACCCGAAGCTGCCAGCCACTGATACTCGCCCTCGATATCGCCGTCGTCTATCTCATCAACGACGAACGCCATCATACTGGTCTTTGTCGTTGTACCGTTGGTATGGGTGATGATCATGCTGACATTATAGTAGTCGCTGATGTTCTTGATGTAGCAGCTCTCCGACTCGTCTTTAATCACCTGAGCCTTCTGTCCCTGAGCAGTACCCAGCGTGGTGGTGTAGTAGCAAATATCACCAATGGTTAAAGCGCCGTCGCCGGGTTCCGTGTTGGCATAACGGCTGAAGGTGTTGCTGTAGCTGCCCGACATCGTCACCTCCTTCGGGGCAAAGAAGCTGTCGTAGATGGTCAGGTAGGGTTTTGAGCCCTTGATGCCGACAAAACCACCGACACCATCCGATTTTTCGCCAAGCAGCGAACCTTGGAACGAGCAGCCCACAATGGTCGTACCCTTTGTACCCTTTTCGTCACCGTTGACATTGCCGATGAGACCGCCGTGAGAAGCGGGGTCGTACGGTTGAATAGTCGATGAATCGAACGATGAATGGATGTTGACGGTGCAGAGGATATTGCTGAGCGTGGCTTCGTTATAGGTCTGAGACACGACGCCGGCACCCCCCTTGGCGCTGGTGTAGATGTCGCCCGTCACGATGAGGTTTTCAATCCTGGCACCGTATCCGATATAGCGGAAGGGGGCGCAGCGATCCTGATTGAAGGGCGTCTCCTCGCTGCCGTACTCAACCTCCAGCGTGTAGCCGGCACCGTCGAAGGTGCCCCGGAAATGATGGTCGTCCGTACCAATCATCTTACCGGCCTTGAAGTCCTTCGTCATGGTGAACCTCATATTTTTACAACTGTTACCTGCGTTTACGTAGGCGGCCAACTGGTCCCAATCCTCGGTGCTTGCCAGCTCGAAGACATTCTTTGTGGCGGTGAAGTAACCGGTATATGGGTTTGCCATCGCGGCGGTAATCTTTCCGGCGTCGAAATCCGCGGCACCCTTCAAACTAGTACAACCAGAGAACATATCGGAAGAAGATGCCGGTGTCCATGTATCATTACACTTTATAGTAGCCAATAAAACACATCCATGGAACATATCGGTCATGTCAGTTACTTTGCTCATGTCGAAACTGCTCAAGTCGAGTGTGGTGAGCTTGACACAATTTCCAAACATTCGTACGGTGGTGGTCACTTCGTTGGTCTTCAGATAATCCAGTCCAGTGACATCCTCCAAATTAGCAAAGTTCTTAAACCATTCGTACAGGCTTGTAGGCTTGACGGTGGTGAAACTTGCATCGAAGACCACATGGAGGGGCTGTACATTGAGTCCATCATTTAACCACTGAGGATGTTCAGAGCCTGTCTTAATCACGTCATTACCATTCCATAAGTACGTAATGGTCTGTCCGTTATAGGTATCACCCTGATGAATTGCGCTCTCCGACGTGATGAAATACAGCGTCGCATTGCCCGAGCACCAGAGGGCGTAGACCTTCGTATCCGGCTGGGTGAAGTAACCCTTGGTGGGGTTCGCCATGTCGCCGTCGGGCTCGTCTTCGCTGTAGCGTACGGCACCGACCAAATTAAAGCAATGGGAGAACATATTCTCAGAGGTGCCGATGTTCCACGACTTGCTGCAATAAATGGTGGTCAAACTCTGGCAATTCCGAAACATGCTGGTGGCATTGGTCACCTTGCCCATGTCGAAATTGTCCAAATCGAGAGTCCTGAGCGCTCGGCAGCCATAGAACGTGGAGTTCATGTTGGTCACCTCGCTGGTGTTCAGATAGCGAAGGTCGGTGATGCTAGTGAGGTTCGACATATTGCAGAACCACCAGTATAGACTTGTGGGACGGGCATCGGCAAATTTGGCGTCAAACACCACAGTAGTAACTGAATTGGCGATGCTGTTCCATTTTGGTGTGCCCCATCCGACAGCCAGGACATCGTTGCCCTTCCAAACACTGGTAACGGTCTGTTCTTTGTACGTGTTACCGGCCTTGATATCATCTTTAGTATAGTCGAAATACAGTGTCGCGTTGCCCGAGCACCAGATGGCGTAAGCATACGTGATCTCATTAGCAGTCATCGTCACCTTTTTGGCAGGCATCGTGAACTGCAGGGGATCAGCATCCGTATTACTACCAGAGACAGCGACATTGTTATTATCTGCATCCTTCACGGTGATGTTGGAAGTCTCTGCGGTGAACTTCACCACATCGCCTGCTGCAGCATAATACTCATAGTCAATATCCCAGATCATGCCTTCATAGATCTCGTCAATCTGTCTAAAGCAAAGTCCGCCGTTCTGATTGTTGTCACCGTAGAAAGTCAGCGTGGTGGGATAGGCTTGTCTGATGGGTGTGAGAATAGCCAAATCTTCAGCACCGTCAATCTCATAAACCTGTGTCGCTCCACCCAGGCCGTTGGTGCTGTAGCAGCGTGAGCCGCTAAAGGTCTCACCGCTGCTACCGGTAGTCCACTTATAGTTCATGCCCTTATTGGTGAAGTTCGTATAGGTGCCCAGCTCAAAGCAGTCACTGACAGTGATGCCGCTGTAAGTGTCACACCAGCCCACGATGGCTCCAACATATAGGGCAGCCGCCGTTTCTTTTTTCACTGTACCTTCAAAAACACAACCACTAACGGTCAGTGTAGCACTCTGGCCGTGGCCGATGATGCCGCCGGCATGGGAATCTGAGGTCGTGATGGTGGTGCCCTTGACCACATAGCAGTCGGTCACCATATTCGTACCGCTCACTACATTACCTACCAATCCTGCAGTGTGTCTTCCGCCCTTGATGGTTCCGTCAACCGTCACACCCTTGATGGTGGCGCCGGCGATGTGGGCAAAGGGGGCCGTATGTATATTAGTTCCACCGTCAATATTGGCAGTCAGCAGTTTGGTGTTGCCGTCGAAAGTGCCGTTGAAGGGGTGAGCACTCGTACCAATCACAGTGGTTACCGTGAATTTGTCCAACATCTGGAAGTGGAGACTGCTACAGTCCTTACCGGCGGCCACGTAGTTGCCGACCACATCCCATTCCAGCGCCTTCGAGAGTTCAATGGGCTTGTCTGCCGTACCCTCTCCGCTCATGACCGTGCCGTCCGTCATAGTGAAATAACCCGTCACGGGGTTGGCCATCGTGGCATTGTAGTCCAACGCCGTCTCGCGCGAGTATTCCCGGGCACCCTTCAGATTCCTGCAGGCCCAGAACATGCTTGACGAATGCTCCTCGTCGTAGTTCCACGTCTTGTCGCAGGTGATGGTCTTCAGGTTGTCACAACCCCAGAACATATTCTGCACCGTCGTCACCTTGCCCATGTCAAAGGTGTTGACATTGATGGACTTCATCGAAGAACAGGCGTAAAACATGGCCTTCATCGTCGTGGCCTCGCTAGTTTTCAGGTTGCTCAGGCCGTCGAACGCCGTCACGTTTTCAAAGCCCCAGAACCAGCTATCGAAGCTCGTGGGTGTCACGTTGACAAAGCTGTTGTCGAACTTCACCTTGGTCACGTCGCGCCGGATATTGCGCCACCCCGGAGTGCTTTCACCTGTGGCGGTGACTGCGGTTCCGCTCCATACGTCGGTTACGGTCTTGGTGTCAAAGGTATCGCCCTTCTTGACAACAGTCTCTTGATAAATAAAATAGAGCGTCTTGTTACCCTCCACCCAGACAGCCTGTGCCGTCGATGTCGCCTTCGCTCCCACTACTATCAGTAGCAGGGCAAGCATCATCATTAACTTTCTTCTCATAATTCAGTCAATTATTATAATTGGGTGCAAAGATACAAATAAGTGATGACAACACAAAAAAAAAATTAATTATTTTTTGTTAATACAGCCCTATCATCCAGCGAAATGGGTAAACGGAAGACAAAAAAAAGAAATCCAAGCTACTGAAAGAACAGTAACTTGGACTCTTTCTGTCGGGATTACTGCCCTACTTCGCTTAAAAACCATTAAATTCAATTAATTTCAATTTCTTTTTATCTAATTTAATATCAATTAGTTACACTCATAATTCATTTTAAGTCAAGCAGACGCAATCACGCCAATTTTAGATTATCACGCCAAAAATACGCCAAAAATTCCTTGGTGGTTTGGAATACTTATAGTATCTTTGCACCCAGAAATTAAAACATATATTATGGCACAGATAGAATTAAGGATTTCAAGTAAGGTACAGAAAGAGACGGGTATGTGTGAAGTGCTGATCCGTTTCTTCCAAGGTTCCAAGTTCAATTTGAGGGCTAAAAGTGGTATATTCATCAATCCAGAATATTTTGAGTACTACATCGATAGAGCCAAGACGGAAAGCATAGGAATAAAAGTTCCTGGCAATCTGCTTACGGCCACAGAAGAAAAGGCAAAGAAAAGTCACTATGTCCTTCGACAAAGCGGTACCATCGTCATCAAACAGCGTTTAGAGACGCCCGAAGTCAAACAACACCGCGAACTCGCAGACCGTCTTGACACTTTGAAGAAAACAATCATCGAAGCATACGAGAACAATAAAGATGCAAACCTTACAAGCGAATGGCTTCAGTTAGTAATAGACAGACACAACCATCCTGACAAATATATCGTCAAGGCTGAGGAGAAAAAGACATTTTACGAACTGGTCGAAGAGTATATTACTAAAAGACATCTGGCATACACCCATGCCAAAGTCTTCCGTGTACTTATGCGAGAAGTTGCAAGATTCGAAGGTTTCATCCGGGCTACAGACTATAATCGCGGTGACTTCACCTTCGATATTGATACAGTCACCAGGAGTGATATAGAGGACTTCATTGACTATCTCCGGCACGAATACACACTATCCACAGAACACAAAGATCTGTTTAAGAAACTACTTACGGAATACCCTGCCAGTGTCACTAAAGGAAATTGCAAGCTGGAGGATCGTGGAGAGAACACGGTTATCAAAGGAGCCAAGAGACTAAAATCGCTCTTCCTTTGGTTCTACGAAGAGGAACTGACAAAGAATCGTCCGTTTGATGGCATTAAGATTGAGACTGAGAAGGTCGGTACACCTTATTATATAACTATAGAAGAAAGGAACAAGATTGCAGAGACAGACTTTGTCGCTGCCTACGAGAACATGTCAGAGGAAGAAAGAAAAGGCATCGACAAGACCAACCTTGCAGGCTATGGCATACAAAGGGATATCTTTATCTTCCAGTGTTTCGTAGGTTGTCGTGTTGGTGACCTCTTGACGTTAGGTCCAGGGAATATCATAGATGGTATTCTGGTATACACGCCACACAAGACCAAGGACAACGGAGAACAAGCTATGCAGGCACGTGTTCCTCTGCATCCCAAGGCTCTTGAATTGGTCAAGAAGTACGAAGGTGTCTGCACGAACGGACTACTCTTCCCGTTCATCACTGCTCAGAAATACAATATAGCCATCAAGAAGATATTCAAGTTGGCAGGTATTACTCGCAATGTCATTATCCGCAATCCCAAAACAGGAGAAAATGAACTGGTGCCTATCGATACTGTTGCATCAAGTCACTTGGCTCGTCGTACTTTCATCGGAAACGCCTACTTCAAGGTTGCCGATCCGAATCTGATAGGTAAGATGTCCGGCCACGTGGATGGTTCCAGAGCATTCAAGAGATACCGTAAAATTGAGGATGAAACACTGAAAAGCGTGATTGACTTAATTGGTTAAGAGTGGATTTAAGGTTAACTATATATAATAAGGTATAGCATTTTGAAGAAAAAGTAGTAACTTTGCACGCAAATGATGACGATAGAAGAAATAAGGATAGGGAAAGAAGGTCAGACGTTTGACCTGAAGAGCATCCTGATAGACCCCAAGGCATTGGCAATACCCATCGTGGCGATGGCTAATGCTGATGGCGGTTTATTGGCAATCGGCATATCTGACAAGACCAGAAGAATTGAGGGCGTTAATCAATATGCGGAGAAACTGAACGAACTGTTGCGCGTCCCCTTCGATTTCTGTATTCCATCCATACCCGTCAAGTGCAGCTACATGGATTGCACAGACCAGCATGGGAATGAGAACCGAATACTGTTGATGGACATCCCTGCCAGCATGTTCCTGCATACCAATCAGGCTGATGAAGCCTATATCCGTGTTGGCGACAAGAGCCGTAAACTGACATTCGAGGAGCGTTTGCAGCTGATGTACGACAAAGGCGAGCGTTCTTATGAGGACACGGCTGTCTATGGTGCCACGGTTGATGACATTGACATGGATGCCGTTGCTGACTATGCCAAGTTGCTGGGATATGGAAAGTCGCCAATGGAGTACTTGCGCGAGAACAACAACTTTGTGACGACCAACAACAAAGGTGAGGAGGATGTCAGTGTCGCCTGTATCCTGCTCTTTGGCAAGAACCCTCAGAAGTTTTTTCCTCGTGGCCGTACCCGTTTTATCAGATACGAAGGTATTGACGAGAAGGTGGGTGCAGAGATGAACGTCATCAAGGATGTCACCTTTGAAGGAACCATCCTGAATCAAGTTAAGAAGACTATTGAGTATCTGGAGACACAGGTACGTGAGCATACGTTCCTCGGACAGCATGGCCAGTTCATTACTCGTCGCGACTATCCTGAGTTCGTGATACAAGAGATGACCGTAAATGCCTGTTGCCATAGAGCATACAACATCAAAGGAACTGAGATTCAAATCAAGATGTTCGATGACCGCCTTGTTTTTGAATCGCCTGGCAAATTGCCAGGACTGGTAAAGCCTTCAAATATCCGAACCACCCACTTCTCTCGTAATCCGAAGATAGCTGCATTCCTCAAAGCATATCACTATGTGAAGGAGTTTGGCGAGGGCCTTGATCGTATCTGTCGTGAGCAGGAAGCCAATGGTGCTAAGGCTCCATCTTTCCGAACCGACGAGTTCATCCTGAAGATTACTGTACCGAAGGTCACAGAAAACGTCACAGAAACGTCACAGAAAACGAACAGAAACCAAACTGTAGAGTTACCAGATAATTCTCATGGGTTGACAGAAAAGTTACCAGAAAACGAGGAAAAGTTACCAGAAAAGTTACCAGAAAGCCGTCCTGGGTTGATTGAAAAGTTGGTTGAAAAGGCAAAATTGAATGGCGACAAGTTGACAGAAAACAGAATCACGATGTTACGCTTGATGATTGAGAACCCTTATATCTCGAAATCAGAAATCGCAACGGTATTAGGGATAAGCTATACAGCAGTTGGTAGCAATATTAACTACCTGCGTGGCAAATACCTCCGTCGTGTTGGCCCAGATAAGGGCGGTTTTTGGGAAATAATTATATAGGCACAAGAGCATGAAGAATAGAATACTGGATGCAGTTTCAGGGTTTCATATCATTAACGGATTGTTAAGGAAATACGTTCGGGAAGGTTCTCTTTGCCTTGAAGAGAAAAAGACTATATGGGAAACCTATAAAAATAATAAGGATACGAATTCATTAATAGAGGATGCAGAACAAGAAGCCCACAAAAATATTGATGAGTTATACACTGATGCATGCTTGTTAAATACAGAATCAAAGAAATGTACTGAGATACTCAAATCCAATGCTGCTGTGTTTTCTTCTTTTGAAGGAAAGACGGTCTATAAATGGATTGTTGATCCATATGAGAAATTATGGAGAACTGAAAGTGAAAAGGCAAATGAGCTATGGAGGAAATATTCAAGTCTCAGTAATAGTCTTGACAGCATGTTTTATGGTGGGTGTTCAGAAGAAGAGATAAAGAAAGTTGAAGAAGAGTGCGACGCTACAAATGAGCAATACAAAGCCTTAAAGAAAAAGTATGAGCACCTTTACGATGAGTATATTGAAGCACGAAACAAATGGATAGGCCTTATTAGCTTTGACCTTACGCTATTGGATATTCTTGCTAATAAATTAGCTGCAGTAAGCCAATGCATCATAAATGACATAACGGAAATCAAGAAGGAGGGTGGCGTATGACAAGATTATTAAAGGAAACCACCAAAGAACTTGATTTAATCGACTCTGCCATTTGTACCTTCGTTTGGAGAGTTTGCAACAATGTGCTTTTTCATGAAATCAGGTGTACGGACTTCATTTTGCTAATGAATCTCAGGGAGCCAATACCACAAATAAAGAAAAGAAATCGTGAAGATGGCCGCATCTGTTATATGATATGTGAGCTCTCAAAACATATCTATAGAAAGAGTCTTACTGAGCATTGGATTAATACTATCCTTGAAAAATTCAATATTGGTCGTGACACCTACGACCACCATCATTATATCAATTCGAATTCAAGTAAAGCCAATATTGAGTTTGCTTCTGACATACAAACAGCCATTAAAAATGGCCTGAACCAAGGATAAACAGAATCACATTCCCAATTATTTCCAGCAATTCCCGAATTTAAGATTATTTAGCAGTCAAGAATTCCGTATAATACTGACTTTCAGTTGTATACGGAATTCTTTTATTTCCCAAGTTTCCTACCATTCCCAAATACTACCAATCTAAAGGGCTACCTTTGCAGCCAGATTTTTCAATTCAATTTGATATGATTAAAGATAATGTTTTTGCAAAGGATGCCAACCAGGTTGGCTACTTTGAGCCAAGTGAAGAAAGTGAGTTGTTTGCCAAGCGACTCGTGTCTGCAATTTCTAAGGGCGGTGACCACATCTCCCTTACTCTAACGGAGAAAGGTGCCATCGCCTTCGCACGCGAACTATCTGAATGTTTGTTGGCAGAGAAAGCCGCTCAGGCATCCGAAGACCACGAAGACGAAGGTGTACTATTGTCCAAACAAGAAGTTATGGACAAGATCGGTGTCAGTTCCACTACATTATGGCTATGGGAGAAGAAGGATTACCTCGTGCCTGTCAAGATTGGCCGTAAGGTGTTCTATCGAATTGCTGACATCAATAAGCTCTGTGAAAACAAGCATTAGGAGCCACGCCCGTGCCGCAAAAGTGCGGGTTTGACTTCCATTGCCGTTATATAAAAACATAATAGAAGTATATAATATAAATTATGAATAAGATAGTATTATTCTCAAATATTAAGGGTGGAGTCGGTAAGACTACAACCTCAGCCCATTTTACTGAGTATCTGACTGAGAAAGGATTTCCGGCCATTGCTGTGGACGCAGACCTTCAGGCTTCTTTGAGCAGGCATCGTGAGCGTGAACTTGAAACAGATCCTGAGCATCCGATTCCTTGGGAGATTATTAAACTCAACACGCTCGATGCAAGCAAGTTGAAAGCCGATATGAAGAGGTTGCGCCAGAAAGACAGCATCATCGTGATTGACTGCCCAGGTAATCTCAACGACAACAATCTCTCCATCATCTACTCGATGGCAGATCTGATTGTCATCCCCATGTCCTATGATGTTGACACGATTGATGCAACAGGCATCTTCGTTTCTGTCATTAGACAGACGACATCTGCCCGTCTGGTATTTCTGCCTAACCGCATTAACACTACAGAGGGTAAGGCTCATGAACGCGAGATGAGGGATGAGACTATTTCCATTCTTGGCAAACTCGGAACAGTCACTCCACGAATCAAGCAGAGCGTGGTCATCAAGCGATACTCCACCCTCTATCCTCTCGACAAATACCAGTATGCCGCCGTAGAGCATGCATTCGACAGAATCATTGAAGAAATTAATAAACAATAGACATTATGGGAAAGAATACAAGTAATCAAATGGTGAATCCATGGCATTCCAAGAATAGTAACGGTAAGAGCCTTGCCGAGAGCGTCAACGAGATTATCAACAACAGCCCTGTCCTGTCTGAAGCAACAGATGAAATCACATCGTCAAAGTGCAAAGCCAGAGAATGGAAACGATTTACGGCACTGCTCGAAGACTATACGGGTGTGAAGGGACAAGGTGCTGCAGTGTGGATTCCCACCGAGGTCAAGAAGCGTATTGAGTTCGTCCGGGCCAATGCCAAGACGAACATTCCTATCCGTGCCCTTGCCGCAGCTATGATTGTAGCGTTCATTGATGAGCATCGCAATGAACTCAAAACACTGTAATCCATTATATAATTGCATAATACTTTTATAGAATGATTGATCAGAAATACATTGATGAAGTTCTCGATAAAGTCGATTTGGCGGAAGTGGCAGAAGACTATGGTATTACTCTGAAACTTAAAGGCCATCGAGCCTGGGCCTGCTGTCCCTTCCACAATGAGGACACCGCATCGTTCTGCATCGATACGGCTAAGAATCTCTGGTATTGCCATGGTTGTAACAAAGGTGGTAATGTCATCACCTTTGTCATGGAGAAGGATGACCTTTCCTTCCCTTTGGCTGTGAAGAAACTATTGAAAGATAAACTGGGCCACAATCTGACGGATGATGAAATGAAGTCCACACCCGAAGAAGAGGAAAGATACAAGAAGCTGGAGTCCATGCGTATCATCAACGATAGGTTGAACACCTTTTTCGTTGAACAGCTTCAGAAAGACACGGAAGATGCCAAGGCTGCTAAAGCCTATATGCTTAACCGATGGGATGAGAAATACTGCCAGGAGCAACGTATCGGCTATGCTCCCAAAGACTGGTCTTCCGTTGTTGATTTTGCGACGAAGGCAGGACTGAGCCTTGACCTGATGCAAGAGATGGGCATCCTGAAACTGAGTGAGAAGACGCATTCGCTATACTGCGTCTATAGAAACCGTATCATGATTCCAATCAGAGACAGATACAATCATATCGAGGGATTCACGGCACGGGCATTGGATGAAGATGCCGATTGCAAATACCTCAATTCTGCCGATAGCGAACTATACCACAAGTCTCATTCCATCTTCGGCATCGACAGTGCCATACGTTCGGCTAAGAAGCAGGGAAAACTGTTCTTGGTGGAAGGGGCTCCTGATGTCATGAAACTACAATCGCTCGACATATCCAATACGATAGCCTCCCTTGGTGGCTCATGGACAGTCAATCAGTTCCAGAAACTGAAAGACTATCGCTTGCAGGATTGCACCCTCTGCTTTATTCCAGACTCAGATATTCCGAAAGACGGGGAAGAACTCGGTGCAGGCTTTTGTAACGTTATACGTAACGGAGCCCTTGCTATGCAGCAGGGTTTTACCGTCAGTGTCAGGGAGATACCCAATGACCTCAGCGTAGAACAGCCAAAGAAGATTGATCCCGATGAGTATTTCAGCGACAAGACCGACCTCAACAAATTGGAAGAAAGGGAGTTCTTGTTATGGGCATTTGAGAAGAAGTTTGATAAAAACGGTACGACGGAGGAGAAACAGAAGGTTATCGATGAAACGTGCAATCTGCTCCTGTGTATCAAGGATGATACCATCTTGGAGCGTTACATCACGGAACTGGCTAAGATGGACGGTAACAAGACCATCTGGCGACAGGCTTACAATTCTGCTAAGAAGCGCCAGCAGGAACGTATCTCTGAGAAGAACAAGGAAGGTGGCATTGACATGCTCCGGTCTTTCGGTTTTACCGTTCAGCATGGATGCTATTATGGCTTCAACAAAAACGGTGACGAAGTACAATGGTCAAACTTCACATTGAAGCCGTTGTTTCATATTAAAGACGACATCCGACCTGTTCGATTATTTGAAATCGTAAACGATGTAACAGGGAACAATAGGGAAATAATAGAGTTGGATATGGACGCAATGACCTCGGCAAGGGCATTCCGCAAAAAGCTGTTGGGTATCGGCAACTATACTTGGCTGGCAGGTGAGGATGCTCTGATACAACTACAACGGTATCTCGCCAGAGTTACAGAGACGGCTGTGGAAGTGAAACAACTTGGCTGGCAATCGCAGGGGTTCTTCTGCTTCTGTAATGGTGCGCTGGAAGAAAGCATCTGGAAACCGGTGGACGAACTTGGAATAGTCCGCTTGGCTTCTGGCAATTATTACCTTCCTGCCATGTCTCAGCTCTATAAGAACTCAACAGTATTATATACCAATGAGAAAAAGTATTGCCATCTTTCCACCTCCAATATCTCACTGCACGACTATTTTGCCAAGATTATCGGTGTATTCGGGGATAATGCAAAAGTTGGGATCAGCTTCTACATCGCTACGCTCTTTCGTGATATAGTCATGGGCAAGACGGCATGTCTGCCTCTATTGAATATCTTCGGCCCTAAAGGTTCTGGTAAGACTGAACTGGCAGAGACACTGATGTCGTTCTTCATGACTGGCAACGAGCCGCTGAATATTGAAACGGCAACTGTTCCAGCCTTGGCTGATGCTATAGCCAGCGTAAGCAACATGCTTGTCCATGTTGATGAATACAAAAATGGTATCGACATAAAGAAGGTAGAGTTGATGAAGGACGCATGGGCAGGAATCGGACGCTATAGGATGAACATGGACAAGGATAAAAAGCGCGAACAGTCGCACGTAGATTCCTGCATCATATTGACAGGACAGGAAATCCCTACGGCAGACATCGCTCTTTTCTCCCGTCTTATATTCCTGACCTATGAGAAACAGCATCACACACTGGAAGAACGCGATAAGTTCTCTGAGTTGATGCAATACCGACAGATGGGAGCCACTCATATTACATTGGAAATTCTCAAATTGCGTCCTACGTTCATTGCCAACTTCGACAAAGCATGGCAGAAGGCCAGGATAGATTTACATTCCCGTACTGCTGCATACAAAATCAATGATCGCATCGAAAAGAACTGGCTCTTTTCACTTTCGGCATTCCTGACAATTGAGACCTGGATATCATCGCAGAAGATGATGACGTAGTTGTATTTGTAGAAGTGAAGACGCGCCGCAACAACATCTTCGGTGACCCCGAAGAAGCCATCGACTTCCGCAAGCAACGGAGTCTGCAGCTGGCCATCAACCACTACGTGAAGGAAAATCGGATACGGAAGGAGATACGCTTTGACATCATCGCCGTCACCGGCACGCCAGAGACAAGCCATGACATCCGGCATATCCAAGACGTGGCGTTGTTATAACTATTGTGAGAGATATAAAAGGATTTTGCGACAGTTATGGCAAGGTTTGCCGTTTCTGTCGCAAATTTCGTATATGCACCATAGGAAGGAGAATTGAAAAAATGAAGAATTGTAGGATTGAAGTTGGAAAGTGCGTACCTTTGCCGTCGTAATTAAGAAACAAAGTATAAACAAATAAAAAATTAAGATTATGGCAAAGAAATCATTTTTGGTAAAGACAGTGCTCATGAGCATGCTTACCGCAGTAACTTTCACTGGTTTTACATCCTGCCAGGACGATGACTTCGACCTCGACACCATGCCTGAACAGCCCGCGATGACCCGTGGCCTCGGCGGCTACGACAACGTCAACGACGAGGATTATCTGGCGTGTAATAACAAATTCACGAAGGACAACTGGCGCCAGAACGCTTTCATCTACCTCTACGACAAACAGTCGAGCGACGACTGGGGACTCCTGGCCCGCCAAGGCTATAAGAAGGTGGCACTGCCCTGGGCTTCGAAGGTGGACAACAGCCTGAGCGTGCAGAGCCACATCCCTTCTGCGCTGGTGGACCAGACAACCCCCGAAAACGGATGGGAGATGGTGCTCAACTATTGCGGATACAACCAGGACGCTAACGCCAACCTCATCTTCTTCTACAACAAATATACGGGCATGATGCGCGTGATGTACTACATTCCCGAAGACTTCAGCGGCGGCGGCGACCACTTCTGGGAGATTTCCGTGACCGACAACATGGCCTATCGCTCACCTTGGAGATACGGCGTGCCCATGGACAGAACCATTACCGACAAAAGCGCCATCAACCAGAATGATCAGGGCAATATGCACGACCTCGTGATGCCCTGGTGCAACGAGATGGGTGCCGACGCACGTACGCCAAACCAGGGATGGTGGGCCTTCGACTTCGACATGTCGAACTATAACACCAATCACATGATCACCGATAAAGACGAAATCGTGCTGACGATGCACACGCAGGATAAATCGGCAGTGACGCTGCAGAGTACCCTGACGGGTCAACTGAGCGGTACCATCAACCTTAGTTCCGCCGGCGGTCTCTCTGGCGGCGACTGCGCCAACGGCATCATGACAGGCATCGCCTCTGTCGGGAAGTTTATATCTGGCGGTGTAGCTTTCAAGAAAGCGACCGCCGTAGAAGCCTTCAGCGGACTGGCCGACGGTCTGGGTCTCGGTGCGGCTATGGCAGGCATCTTCGGCGGCGGAGACGGAACCAGCCTCGATGGAACCATCAGCCTCGGCATGACCGGCAACATCGATACGCAGGGTATCATCAAGTCGGCACAGGTTGCCAAGGGCTTCCCGTCGGCTCTCCATATCAAGATGGCCAAGTTCGACCTGAAGAACTCGCACATGGGGCAGGGCGTGTGGAACCTGAAGACGGCTCCGTTCATCTATATGACCAATCAGATGCAAGCTGGTTATAACGTCCCATGGAAGGATGAAAAAGATGCCAAAGCCGATATTCCCTGTTTCGGATGCATTTGGTTCTTCGACCCTCACAGTGTTCAGGTGGAGCTGAATCATGATATCTTCCCAGAAGGTCAGATTGAATCTATGAAGGTGGATGTCCTCCCTGGCGCCCGCTTCGCCAACAAGGTGACTGGCACCGACGGATATCGGAAATTCCTCGGACTCAAAGACCGAGACCTGAATAAGATTAATACTTTTGGTTTTAATACCGGATTGGGAGATATGGGGAAGATAGCTAGTAAGTATATAACATGGGGTCAGGCAAATCAGAGTGAGATACTCTCCTACTACTACAGAAATTGCTGGAATGATCGTCCTGAGGGCACAGAATATTGTATTTATGCTCCGATAGAGAAGGTGAATGGTAGCCCGCAGGTTGTATATGGTATGGGCATAAGAAAACAGAAGTGCATTGTTGAACCTCAGTTGGCGGTTAGCGCTTCTAGTAATTCATGCATCGCACCCCCAGTGGAAGTCAATGTGCAGGTAACGCTCACGATGAAAGATGGCAAGAAATACGTCTTCAACCGCATCTACCTGCCGCAAGTAGAGTTCAAGCAGAATACGCAGCAGAATCTGGTGGATCTGTGGAACAATAACTTCAACGTCAAGGACTACAAGAACTATCAGAAGTACGACCTTGAGACCTACGACTACAACCGCAAGCGCTGCTACGACAAGATCAAGTTTATGTTCCCCAATGCCAACATCAGCTACGAGGCATGGGACAAATAAGATGAAACAACCGATTTGCGGCAGTTATGGCATGGTTTACCATATCTGCCGCATTTTTTCGTTTTCTACTGTCAGGCCTTGATGAACGCCACCTTGCGGCGGTTCTGCTGGAAAACGACAAGATTTTGCCCTATAGACCACTTATGTCGTTTCGTTCCCACCCTGTCGCAACAACTCAGAGAAGATTTCGCCTAAATTTTTGGAATCAGGCAAAAGTCGCTGTACCTTTGCCGTCGCAAACAAGAGAATTAATAAAATAATAATAAGTAAAATTAAAACCCAAGTCCCGGAAGGGCATTAAGATTATGAAGAAAATGAATGTAAACAAGGAGCAGGTTTCAATGAGCGAGCTGGAACAGGTGAACGGTGGTATTCTCCTTAGTAAACATCTCCTTCCAAAAAGTGTTTCAGCATGGAATTCTAAACTCTAGTCGTAACACAATTATTGCGTTTATTAGCCAGAGGGCGCTATAAGTATCCATTACAGTGAAGGGGCTCGCAGCAATGCGGGTCCCTTCACTGTTTTTTGGAGCAAAGGAATCAATGGGAGTGAGGCTGACTTTTTTGTGGGTTTTGCGACAGTTATGGCAAGGATTGCCGTTTCTGTCGCAAATGTCGTATATGCACCATAGGCTTCTCTGCCGGAAATCATCCTTTTTGTTGGAACGGGCCACAAATCGCCGTACCTTTGCCGTCGCAAAACCGCGAATAAGCGAGTAAAGAGCCGAAAGAATTTCGAGCTATTTCGAGCGGAAGCGGTTTCGAGCTTTAGCTCAAACAGAAAATAAGTATAACAAAAAATAAGAACAATGAAAAAGAATTCATTCCTGGTAAAGACAGTGCTCATGAGCATGCTTACCGCAGTTAGTATTTCATTCGCATCTTGCTCAGATGACGACGACCTGATGACCAACCCGTACACAACGGACACCCCAGAGGCCGCCATGACGAGAGGCTTCTCCCCCAGCGATGCCTTTAAGCCCAATGTTGACTACAGTCAGTGGATGGCTCCGCTGAGTAACAGCCGACTCGTGGCCGACCTCTCACTGCCTGGCACCCACGATGCCTGCACCGGCGAGGGCTGGCATCTGGCCTCACAGATCGGAAAGTCGGCGGCAACGACTCAGGACTTGACCATCGACGAGCAGCTGAAGGTGGGAGTACGCGTGTTCGACCTGCGCCCGGAGCGCGTGCTGAGCACTACCGACGCCACCTACGACCTGCGCTGCTGTCACGGCATCATGCAGACCGAGCTGCTGGTGAAAGACTTCTTTATCAAGATGCGCGACTTCCTGAGAGAGAATCCCACGGAGTTCTGCATCGTGACCTCCAATGTGACTGATACCCCCGACATGAACGCCTGGGCAGAGCAGTTCGCCGCCCTAGTTAACGACAGCGAGTTCAGCGGGCTCTTCGCCGACTTTGCGCCCCGTCTCACTGTAGGCGAGATGCGCGGGCATGTGCTGCTCCTCTCACGCGACGCCTGCAACGGCATGACCGCCGGTGGATTCCTGAAAGGCTGGAGCAGCAGCAAGCACATCAACGAGCAGCAGAACGGCACTATCAAGGGCACCAATGGCAATTCGACACCCCTCTGGACCCAGGACTACTACGCTATCGGCTCTGACCTGACTGGCAAGGACGACGCCATCCGCAAGATGCTCGATGCCACAGCATCACGCGACCTTACGGCAGCAAACCCCGCCTGGGTGTTCAATTACTCAGCAGGCTATCAGGGCATGGTAAGCTCTAACCACTACCGCGAGAATGCCGCACGCACCAACCGCCTCGTGATCGACTATCTGAAGAATCCGCTCCATAATGCCTCTACTGGTGTTGTCTTTATGGACTTTGCCGGCATGCAGAAGTCGCCTGCTTCGGGCGGTGGTGACATCTACGAGACCAGCGGCCTGGAACTCGTCGAGGCCCTCATCAGCCAGAACTTCCGCACCCCAGGCACCATCGACGCTTCGCTCTTCACCGTATGTACCCTCAATGTCGATGGTCTGCCCGCATACGATTTTGTCAATAACGACGGTCCCGACACAAAGTACACCCCCGTCATCAGCCGCTATCTGGCCGACCACAACTTCGACTTCATCGGCGTGCAGGAGAACTTCGACTTCGACCAGGAACTGGGCCGCTACCTGACAGCCAACTACGATCACGACAGCTGGGCCGGCGGCATGTCACCCAACAACCTCTTTGACGACGGCGTACATTCCTTTGTGTTCCACACCGACGGCTGTAAGGCCTGGTGGCAGAGTCATCTGAAGACCGTCCGCACCGACAGCATCCGCTGGAACAACCGCTACGGCTACGACACTCACTGTCGCGACGAGGCTGCCACCAAGGGCTTCCGCCGCTATGAGATAACCACCACCGAGGGTTTTCAGCTCGTGGTCTATAACATGCACATGGAAGCCAGCGAGCGCTGGGACGAAGTGGGAGGTACCGACTCTCTCGACCGCGACTGCCGCAGCAAGCAGTGGATTCAGCTCAAGCAGCACATCATGTCGAAGCTCGACCAGCGCCCAGTGCTCGTCATCGGCGACTTCAACACCTACTACTGCCGCGACAACATGAAGACTGTGTTCATCGACGCCATCAACGCCTCTGGCCGTGCCACCTGCGGGGATGCCTGGATCGAGAAGTGCAAGGGCGGTGTATATCCCGAGCTGGAAAAAGACACGAAGATCAAGGACGACGGCGACTATCTGGGATGGACTATCCGTGGCGAGATGCCCGACAAGATCCTCTACATCAACCCCGTGGGAGGCCACAGCGTGGAGCTGCTCAGCTGCGAGTACGACAACAGCAAGCAGACCAGAGCCTACTATAAGGATGGTGGCGACGAGCCTCTGGGCGACCACTTCCCACTCTTCGCCAAGTTCCGCCTGAAGAACTAAAAAAAAGACTTTTGCGACAGTTATGGCAAGGTTTGCCGTTTCTGCCGCAAATTTCGTATATGCGCCATAGGCTTCTCTGCCGGAAATCATCTTTTTTGTTGGAACGGGGCCAAAATCGCCGTACCTTTGCATCGTCAATCAGACAAACCGCTCGGCTTTGCCGCTTGCATGAAGCAAGAACGTTCTTTGACTTACTGATACAGATTACAATAAAAGAGGTACAGACCGCAGCACCTCCCCCGAGGTGCTTACACTTATCAGTTTCGCCCTTACTGACACAAGAAAGGGACCACAGGTTTCTTCCTTCCTACCAAAAAGGATGCACAAAACAACATTTCAAAATAATAATAATAAATAAGTATAAACAAATAAAAAAATAAAATATTATGGCAAAAAAATCATTTTTGGTAAAGACCGTGCTCATGAGCATGCTTACCGCAGTTACTTTCAGTTTCACATCCTGCCAGGACGACATTCTCGACCCAGACATGGCTCCACAGACGGAGGAAAAAACCATGACCCGTTCGGCGGGAGCTACCAGCTATAACATCAACGACCACTATGCCAAGAAGGGCGGGGAGTACTTTAAAGACTTTAACCGCAAGGAGTGGTGGAAACAGAAGTCCGTATTCCTCTATGTGGGCGGTGCTGGCAGTCAGGACATCGAGGGAATGCAGTACGGTGCCTTTTATAAGCAGTCGGGCTATGAGCTGCAGTACCTGCCCTGGTCGACGGAAGGAGGTACTACCTCGTATATTCCACAGGCTATCCTTGAAGACCTGCAGAACGACAAGGAGAACTGGCAGCTCGTGCTGCTGCAGGCCGGCAACGAGGGCACCAAGAACGGCAACTACCTGGGCTTCTACCACAAGTATCGCGGCATCCTGCGCATTCTGACTTACATGAAGCCCGGCACACTGAACATAACGAACCACATGTGGGGAATATCCATGGGCGACGCCATGGCCAGCCACTCCGTGTTCGGCTATGCACTGCCTGTAGACAAGGCGGGCACGATAGAAAATAGCAGACGAGTGCTCAACATGAACGACTGGATGAACAAGACCGTCACCCCGATGATGAACAAGTCGACATGGGACGCCCCCGACGGCAGTATCCAGCCCAACGAGGGATGGTGGGCGTTTGACATCGACCTCTCTGTGTATAACCCGAATACCATCGTGGAGACGGCCAACGAGAGCGACTTGATGCTGAGACTGCATCCGTTGGGCTATGCGACGGATTCGTATGAATTCAGCAGTGCCCTGAAAGCCGCCGCCAGTGGCGACATCAATCTGGAGCAGTGCCAAGCTGCATCGGATGGCAGCGTGATCGGATCCTTCCTGAAGGGGCTCGACGCAGTAGCCAAGGTGGCTGAATTCGCAGGGAAGTGTGCCGAGGGCGACGTGGCAGGAGCTATCTCCGGTGGTGTGGAGCTGGCCAAGACGGGCTGCGAGATTGCAGGTATCAGCACCGACGAGAATAGTGGCAACTACAAGGGTGACATCCACCTCGACATGAGTGGCACCATCACCACCACAGGCACGAAGAGCACACCCGTGATCTTCAACGAGATGCCCGCAGCAGATCTGAAGGCCGCCAGTTTCGACTTCAAGGGCAACACCTTCGGACAGGGCGTGTGGAACCTGGAGACGGCACCCGTGGTGTATTGCACCAATGCCGTGACCAACTGGGTTGTTGATTTTAGTTTTACTCACATAGATGAAAGTGTTCCTACCCTGTGGTATACTTATGCACCTGTACCTAGTCCTTTTGGCGGTCTGGACGCAGGCGAGAAATTTAAGAAACCCTGGCACGGACTGGTATGCTTCTTCGATCCCAGCAGCGTGAAGGTGTCGCTGAACCCCCAGGTGTTCACGCCCAGCGAAATTGAAGGCGCAAAGGTGACGGCAGTCTGCGGCGTGCGCAAGGGCACCAGCTTCGACCGCTATGAGCTGCATCGCACGGCACAGCAGCTTCAGAGTGCAAAGCACCACGTGAACAACACCTACCAGTTCCCCAACCGTTATACTGGTGAGGCTCCGTTCAATGCCTACGGACGCGGCGTACATCAGTTCAGTGCAGACCCTGTAGATAATAACGAAGTGGGCTACATCGGCGGCGGCGACAACGACTACCTGATTGAGCCAGTAGGCCTCAGAGGACAGAAAGACCAAAAGTGGGGCGACTACTACCTGCCTACCTACGAGGTGACCGTGACGGTGACAATTCCTCTTGACAACGGTAAGACCATAGTGCTCTCACGCACATACCTGCCGGAGATTAAAGACATAGACGCCATGCAGGTGGAGAGCTACTACAACAAGTTCAAGAATGGCGCCCTCGGAATGCCCGCCCACTACAAGGGGAACGTCTTTATAGGGCAGGTGGAACGCATCGGAAAGCTGGGCCGCTGGATCCGCAGTACAACCATCGCTACTAAAGGTACACCTACACAACTGTATTTTGATATTATGAACGGTAGTTGGGAAGATAATCCCCTCTGTTCCTTCTCACGTCTCATCGATGGCGACAAGAATTCGAAGTGGGCGAGCCATGTGACGAACAGATACAAAAAGGGAAATCGCGAATATCAAACCAAGACCGTCGAGAAGAACTGCGACCACAACTGCTGGTTTGCCGAGTTCAAGACCTACGGCAAGATGAAAGCCAAGAGCTTCACCCTGACCGCCAGCAATACCGGCGACAATAAGAAGCCGCGCAGCGTCCGCTTCTTCGCCCGCAACGACAACCAGGGCGAGTGGGTACAGCTCTACTATCAGAACAACATCCAGATGCCCAGCGGCCAAAATACGGAGATGACCTTCAACATTCCTTCCAACGTGCAGGGCAACTACAACACCTACCGCTTCGAGGTAGTTGACAACTGGGGCGGCGACTGGCTCGACCTCAACGAGCTGACCATGAACTGGGCAGAGTAATCTGTAACTTGAAAATTGCGGCAGATATGGCATGGTTTACCATATCTGCCGCATTTTTTTGCTTTCTGCTGTCAGGCCTTGATGAACGCCACCTTGCGGCGGTTCTGCTGGAAAACGACAAGAATTTGGCTCACGAACCCCTTTTGTCGCTCCAATCCCACCCTGTCGCAACAACTCGGAGAAGATTTCGCCTAAATTTTTGGAATCTGGGCAGAATCGCCGTACCTTTGCCGTCGCAAACAAGTTGCAACGGCGAGTGAAGGCTGCGGCTCAGCAAAGCTCGAACAAGTTCGGCTCTGCGTTCACCTTGCACTTCACTTGCATCAGAATTAAGAATTAAACGTTAGTTATAAAATAGGTTGATAGTTTTTCTTTTTCATACTTTGTATTTTGGTTTTTAGTTAGTAATGATGCACATCGGGCTCGCAGGGATGCGGGCCCGATGTGCTGCGGGCCCCTTCGCTGTTTTTTGGAGCAAAGGAATCAAGGGGAGTGCACTCAAAAACTTTTTCCAGTGCAGGGGAAAAAGTTTTCCTCCGCACTCTGGAAAAACCGTGAGTTAACTCAAAAGTCCCGTTGAGTTAACTCAAACGGCAAATCGAGTTAACTCACGACAAAAAAGAACCTCACCGCCCGTCGTCCGGGCAGTGAGGCTGACTTTTTTGTGGGTTTTGCGGCAGTTATGGCAAGGTTTGCCGTTTCTGTCGCAAATCTTGTATATGCGCCGCATGCTTCTCTGCCGGAAATCTTCTCTTTTGTTGGAAAGAGCCGGAAATCGTCGTAACTTTGCACTCAGAAATCGCGAGAACAGGCTGCACCTCAGCAAAGAGCCGAAAGAATTTCGAGCTATTTCGAGCGGAAGCGGCTTCGAATGAAGTTCAAAGTATAAACAATTAAAAATAAAAAGATTATGGCAAAGACAAGAATGATGGTAAAGCAGGTGCTCATGAGCATCGTTACCCTGGTGAGTTTCGTAATGGCACAGTATGAGGACTTCAACCGCGTGACAAGTATCGGTGGCGGGTTTGCAGGCATGGGCTACTACTCTTCTGAAGACAGGTGAGAGGTGAATGTTTGGAGGAAAAAGGAAAGAGGAAAGGGATTAGCGACTGTCGCAGAAGTAATCTCTTTCCTCTTTCCACTTTTCTCTTTCCTCTTACTTTAGCCGGAAGGTGGCGTCGGCGATACTGACGGCGCTTAGCGCGACGAGTTGCGCGGGCTACGGGCCTATCGCACTCTGATCCAAACGTTGGAATAGCCAACAAATAAAAGGATTTTGCGACAGTTATGGCAAGGTTTGCCGTTTCTGTCGCAAATTTCGTATATGCACCATAGGCTTCTCTGCCGGAAATCATCCTTTTTGTTGGAACGGGGCCAAAATCGCCGTACCTTTGCCGTCGCAAACAAGTTGCAACGGCGAGTGAAGGCTGCGGCTCAGCAAAGCTCGAACAAGTTCGCCTCTGCGTTCGCCTTGCACTTCACTTGCATCGTAATTAAGAAACAAAGTATAAACAAATAAAAAATTAAGATTATGACAAAGAAATCATTTTTGGTAAAGACAGCGCTCATGAGCATGCTTACCGCAGTAACTTTCACAAGTTTTGCATCCTGCAGCAACGACGATGATATGGCCTACGAGCCTGTTTCCCCCGTCCCCACAAGAGAGCACGTCGCCGACTCAAGCCAGCGCGTCATCAAATTCGAAGGTGTGGATAACGCCCGCGACATGGGCGGACTCGTCATGCAAGACGGCCGCACCGTATGTTTCGACAAGCTCGTGCGGAGCGGCAAACTGGTGAAAGCCACCGATGCCGACGTGGCCATCCTCCAGGACCGGTATCACCTCAGCGATGTCTTTGACTTCCGCTTCGCCCTGGAAATGAGCGAAGCCTCCGACCGCGTCATCAGCGGCGTGACCTACACCCAGGTCTCCACGATGCCCCAGAAGCTCATAGAACTTCAGGAAAAGTTCGGTGCGGGCTCAGGACAGTTATCCACCCCCGGCACGATAGACGTGCTCATGAAGTACGCCTTCGATCCCGAGGTGCAGGAGATGGTCAAGCAGCTCTATCCGATCATTGTGACCGACCCGCAGTCGCAGGCCAACTACGGCAAGTTCCTGCATGGCGTGCTGGATGCAAAAGGCGGCGTGCTGTGGCACTGCTCTGAGGGCAAGGACCGCTGCGGATGGGGATCGGCATTCCTCCTGGCTGCCCTCGGTGCCAGCAGGCAGGTCATCGTCGAGGACTTCGACAAGTCTAACGAGAGCTATGCCACCGAGGTGGAGGCACTCTCTGCACAGGTGCGCGACATGAAGGGCGGCGAAGGTGCCGTAGAATTCATACAGGCCATGGTGGGCGTGAGCACTAAGAACTTCGAGGCCACCCTCGACCTGATAGACCAGCAATACGGCTCCATGGAGCAATACCTGGAGAACCAGCTCGGATTCTCCAAGGAAGAGCAGGATCTGCTCAGAGCAAAATACCTCACTGCCGCAAATTGAAACAAAGTATAAACAATAAATAATATAAAGATTATGACTAAAAAATCATTTTTAGTAAAGACAGTGCTCATGAGCATGCTTACCGCAGTTACTTTCAGTTTCGCATCTTGCTCGCAGGATGACGACGACATGATGGCCGAAAACGTAATGTATCACGAAGCAGGGACAGAGACGGTTGCCCAGCCTATCAACGGTGTATGGTACGCCGCATACAAGGCCAGCGGCACTGCCGTCAGCGACAACAACGATGGAACGTCGATTGATTACGCCCACGCATTCGATGTCTATGAGTTCCATGAGGACGGCACGGGTTCGTTCCATCGCCACTTCATCGGTGAAGGCGACAGGACACCCGAGTTGTCGTGGGGCAAGGAGGGTAAGGGAGATTTCACCTACACCTCGACAGCCGACGGCCAGGTAAAGGTCACCCTCAGGAACGGGCAGGGACTGCCCTACGACTGCCAGTGGAGCATGAACTACTGCGAAAAGGATGAAAACATCGTAGCCACGGGTGCCGGTAACAGCGACATCACACTCACCCCTGCCTGCGAGAGCATGAAAGAGGTGCTTGACGAATGGAACGCCGACACGCGACATGCGACACGATACGCTGCCGCTGCTGCAGGAGCCGCATCGGTCAACAAGCCCGGCATCGACATCATCGACACATACGGCCTGCTCGTCAGGTTCACCGGAGCCCTTCTTGGCAAGTATGGCGAGGGATACATCTGCGGTATGATGGTAGGCGACCATCGCGAACTGGTGGAGATTCCCGAGTTCCTGAACTGCGGACTGATCAACGCTCCCCTGCAGTATCGCATCATCGGTATTGACAGCTGGGCCTTCAGGGGCCACAATCACATCAAGCGGCTCACCATCGCACCGAGCGTGCTCTATATCGGCATGGAAGCCTTCAAAGACTGTACCGGGCTGGTAGATGTACAGCTGAATCCCGTAGAGCTGGGCGACGGTGCCTTCATGGGCTGCACGGCATTAGAGTCGGTGAACATATCCGATGCCAGCACACTCAACAAGATAGGCAAAGACTGTTTCAATGGTTGCACGCGCCTCTCGTCGTTCCAGTTTCCCCTGACCATTAATGTCATCGGCGACCGTGCCTTCAAGGGCTGCAGCAACCTGATGTCGGCCACCTTCGGCATGCATCTCACCACCATCGGCAAAGACGCCTTCAACGGCTGCTCCAAACTGATGTCAGTCAACTTCCCGTCACAACTTGAGATCATCGATGACGCGGCCTTCCGCTACTGTGTCAAACTCGTCAGTATAGACATCCCCATCGGTATCCGCAAGATCGGCAAGAAGGCCTTCGCCGACTGTTCAAGGCTGTCGTCAGTCTCTCCCTACCAGTTTGAGTACCACACCGAGATGGCCACGGACGCATTCGAGCACACGCCCATGCTCCACAAGCCCACAGTAAAGAAATAGGCCTCAGGCCGTCAGGCTCAAGCCCCTTTTGCGACAGTTATGGCAAGGTTTGCCGTTTCTGTCGCAAATTTCGTATATGCACCATAGGCTTCTCTGCCGGAAATCATCTTTTTCGTTGGAACGGGGCCAAAATCGCCGTACCTTTGCATCGTGATTCAGAAATAAAGTATAAACAATAAAAAAATAAAAAGAACAATGAAAAAGAATTCATTTTTGGTAAAGACAGTGCTC
>JAEEGG010002329.1_pt1 | contig 49206 bp, 35 predicted proteins | sample 9134161 | NCBI WGS metagenome assembly JAEEGG01 (sample SAMN16246543, study PRJNA631951) | gut metagenome | biome: gut microbiome; feature: rumen; material: CR-attached | host: Bos | place: Iran: Karaj | collected 2018-10
GCTTCCTCTTCCATGAGAAGGGCGATAATCCTGGTCCCGGTCCCGACCCACAGGTTGAGCACGAGTATGTTGACCTCGGCTTGCCTTCAGGCACTTTATGGGCCACATGCAATGTCGGCGCAAACTCACCTGAGGGATACGGCGACTACTTTGCCTGGGGCGAGACAAAGCCGAAGAAGAGCAATGGTACATGGGGGGATTACAGTTGGGGAACCTATGCGTGGATGAACCCAGGTCAGGCAGATTGGACGCAAATCAACAAATACACCTTTGCCGACAATCAGACGGAGGCTTGCTGGTACGACAGCAACGGCACGTTCATTGGCGACGGCAACACTGAGTTGCTCCCTGAGGATGATGCCGCAACGGCCAACTGGGGCAGCGAGTGGCAGATGCCAAGCATCTATCAGTTCGAAGAACTCATTGACAGCGAGAACACGACGTCAACGTGGACGACGAAGAACGGAGTGAACGGGCGCCTTATCACCAGCATCAGGAACAACGCAAGCATCTTCCTGCCTGCCGCGGGGAGGCTCAACGGCACCGAGTCGCAGTGGGAAGGCTCCTACGGCTTCTATTGGTCGAACATGACCTATAGATCCTGGTCTGACCGTGCGTGGCTGATTAATTTCGATGCAAGCAGCGCATCCGCTACGGGAAGCTTCGACCGCTACGCCGGCGAAAGCATCCGCCCCGTGCGTGTAAAGACGAATTAAGGAAATAAGAAAAGGTGGCAGGTTTGCGTTAATGCAGGCCTGCCATTTCCATCTTTCCGTTGAAAAAATCCTGACAAAAAAGTGTGGGTTTTAGTGCGTTGTTAGCCGACGACGCCAGCGTCGTTTCCCAACGCCGCACGCGACGTTTGCAAACTTAACACGCGGCGTTTGCAATTTCCCCATGTGAAGTTGCCCAACGCCCCATGTGGAATTCAGCGAATTTCTACGCCTAAATTACCATCGGGGCAGCATGGGCTTGTATTTTCTTTGCTTCGAGCCTCAAAACGCCTCTTCTGAAAGCCCCGATTTTAGGGAGAAACGCGTTTTAAGCGCATTTCTCGCGTTTAGGGTAGGATTGTGCCACAAGGCTCAAAAAACGCCGTCAGAGAAGGTCGGCCAGGAAAAAATCTTTACAAGTCCCCCCTACTCTATCTCGCTGAGCTCAAGCCAGCGCATGGATTTCTCGTCGAGGAGGTCGTTCACCACAGGCAGCCGTTTGCTCATGTCGATGATGTCCTGTGTGGAGAGAGTGCCGCTGCTGAGGGCTGCCTCGATGTCCTTCTTCTCCTGCTCCAAGGCATCGATTTCCTTCCCCAGGGCCTCGAACTCCTGCTTCTCGCGGAAAGACATCCTGCGCTTCCTTTCCCTCTGAGTGGTCTGATTGCTCGGAGTGGTCTGATTATTCCGAGGAGCGGTCTGAGGTTTTGGGGCAGCCGGCTCCAGCTTCTCCCACTCCCTGTACTGCGTGTAGTTGCCGGGGAAGTCCTTCACCACGCCGTTTCCCTTGAAGACGAAAAGGTGGTCCACCACTTTGTCCATGAAGTAGCGGTCGTGGCTGATGATGATGACGCAGCCCTTGAAGTCCTGCAGGTATTGCTCCAGAATCTGCAGGGAGTTTATGTCGAGGTCGTTGGTCGGCTCGTCGAGGACAAGGAAGTTGGGACTTTGCATGAGCACGGTGCAGAGGTAGAGGCGCCGCTTCTCGCCGCCCGAGAGCTTGTAGATGTAGTTCTGCTGTTGCTGGGGCGAGAACATGAAGTGCTGCAGGAACTGCATGGCCGAGAGCTTCTGCCCGCCTCCGAGGTCCACGTACTCGGCGGTCTTGCGGACGGCGTCGATGACCTTCATCTGTTCGTCGAACTCCATCCCGTCCTGACTGTAGTAGCCGAAGCGGACGGTCTCGCCCACGACGAAGCGTCCGCTGTCGGGCTTCACAAGGCCCAGCAGCATCTTGACGAAAGTGCTCTTGCCTGTGCCGTTGTTGCCCACGATGCCCAGCTTCTCGTAACGGGAGAAGTTGTAGTAGAAGTCCTTTATCAGCACGAGGTCGCCGTAGGCTTTGCTCACGTACTCTGCCTCGAATATCTTGCTGCCAAGAAAAGTTGAAGAATTGAAAAGTTGAAAAGTTGAAGTTTCAGGTTCCTTTTCTTTTAACTTTTTCACCTTTTCACCTTTTAACTTTTCCAGTTCGTAGAAGGCTTCCTCGCGATACTTCGCCTTATGTCCGCGGGCCTGCGGCATACGGCGCATCCAGTCGAGCTCCGTGCGATAGAGGTTCGTAGCCCTCGCCACCTCTGCCCTTGCCACTTCGAGGCGCTGTGCACGCTTCTCGAGGAAATAGGCGTAGTTGCCGTGATAGGTGTAGATGGTCTCTTCGTCGAGCTCAAGTATGACGGAACAGATGCGGTCGAGGAAGTAGCGGTCGTGCGTCACCATCAGCAAGGTGATGTTGGATCGCGAGAGGTAGTTCTCGAGCCACTCTATCATCTGGAGGTCGAGGTGGTTGGTGGGCTCGTCGAGGATGAGCAGGTCGGGCTCCATGATAAGCGTGTTGGCCAATGCCACGCGCTTCAGCTGGCCGCCCGACAACTGCGCGAGCGGCTTGTCCCACTCCGTGATGAAGAGCTTCGAGAGGATGGTCTTGGCACGATTCTCGTAGTCCCACGCCTTCTGCTGCTCCATGCGGTCGAGGATGTCTTGCAGGCCTTCCTGACTGACGGAGGACATGCAGGTCTCGTACTCGCGGATGAGGTTGGTGGTCTCGTTGCCATGCCAGAAGCAAGCCTCGATGACGGTAAGGTCGAGCGGATAGTGGGGCGTCTGCTCCAGGTAACCGACGCGAAGGTCGTTATGGAAGACAACCTGCCCCTCGTCGGCCTGGTCGTTGCCACAAAGGATGTTGAGCAGCGTGCTTTTGCCCGTGCCGTTCTTGGCGATGAGACCCACTTTCTGTCCCTCGCCAATACTGAAGCATAGGTCGCTGAACAGCGTCTTGTCGCCTACCCTTCGCGTCAGATTCTGTGCCTGTAAGTATGATACCACCTCTCTTTTTATTTGTGAATTTTCGGTTTTACGATTTACCTTTCACCCTTTTAGGCTACAAAAGTACAAAAAAAGGAAGAATAAACAAAGATTTTTCACTTTTCACTTTTCACTTTTCACTTTTTGTCGTATCTTTGCACTCGTAATACCAAAGATAAGTGCTGCCAGTATATTCTTTTCGGCAGTTCATTACTTTCCCTTACACATTATCTATTATTTATTAAGCATACACAGATTATGCACAAAAGTGAACTTGAAGGAATGACTCTGGCAGAGCTTACTGCGCTTGCCGGAAAACTTGGTGCGGAATTAAGTAACGACCAAACCACACTCATTTACAACATACTGGACGCTCAGTCATTGCAGGCCTCTGCTGAACCTGCTCCGAAGAAAAGAGGCAGGAAGCCGAAAGCCGCCAAAGAGGCAGAAGCTCAACCTGCAGAAGCAGCACCTGTGGCCGAGAAAGCCGAAGAGGTGAAGACACCTAAGAAGCGCGGACGCAAGTCGAAGGCTGAAAAGGCTGCAGAAGAAGCAGCTATGGTGGCTGTAGAGGAAGCGGCAAAGGAAGCGGAACAAACAGAGCAGGAAGTCTCCCCTCGGGGAGATTCAGAGGGGGCCGCTCCTGCAGAAGCCAAGCCCGAGAAGAAGCGTCGCAAACGCATCGGCGAGGCTAAAGCTGAAGCCGCTGAGAAAGTGACTCAGGCACAGGCAGAGGAAGAAAAGCCTGTCAGCACAGAAGCCACAAAAGCAGAGAAGGCTGTGGCTGCGGAAGGACCTAATGTCTCCGACGACTTCATCATCATCCAGGACATCCCCTCAATTGAGGAACAGACTAAAGAACTGACTGCCCCCGCTAAATCTCCCCGAGGGGAGACTTCTGTTCCCTCCCCCTCCGGGGAGACGGAGGGGAGCCGTGCGGCCTCTTACAGCTTCGGCGAGAACATTCGCGGCGAAGGTGTGCTCGAGGTGATGCCCGAAGGCTTTGGATTCCTGCGCAGCAGCGACTACAACTATCTGAGCAGCCCCGACGACATTTACGTCACCCAGCAGATGGTAAAGCAGTTCGGCTTGAAGACTGGCGATGTGGTGGAAGGCCCTGTTCGTCCGCCTATGCACGGCGAGAAGTTCTTCCCCCTGATTCGTGTGGAGCGCATCAACGGCTGCAATCCAGACACCGTGCGCGACCGCAGTCCTTTCGAGAACCTCACGCCTCTCTTCCCCGACGAGAAGTTCATGCTCTGCAAGGGCAAAGGTGACTCCCTCTCGGCTCGCGTGGTTGACCTCTTCGCTCCTATCGGCAAAGGCCAGCGTGCCTTGATTGTGGCGCAGCCTAAGACCGGTAAGACGCTCCTCATGAAGGACATAGCCAACGCCATCGCTGCCAATCATCCCGAAGCCTACCTCATGATGCTGCTCATCGACGAACGTCCTGAGGAGGTGACCGATATGGCCCGCACCGTGAAGGCCGAGGTGATTGCCAGCACCTTCGACGAGCCTGCCGAGCGTCACGTCAAGATTGCCGGCATTGTGCTCGAGAAGGCAAAGCGTATGGTGGAATGCGGTCACGATGTGGTCATCTTCCTCGACTCCATCACACGTCTGGCCCGAGCCTACAACACGGTATCTCCTGCCAGCGGTAAGGTGCTGAGTGGTGGCGTGGACGCCAATGCTTTGCACAAGCCCAAGCGCTTCTTCGGTGCTGCCCGTAACATCGAGAACGGCGGCAGCCTGACCATCATCGCAACTGCCCTCATCGATACCGGCAGCAAGATGGACGAGGTGATTTTCGAGGAGTTCAAGGGTACGGGCAACATGGAGCTGCAGCTCGACCGCATGCTCTCCAACAAGCGCATCTTCCCTGCAGTCAACATCGTGGCCAGCAGCACACGTCGCGACGACCTGCTGCAGGACAAGCTGACGCTGGACCGCATGTGGATTCTGCGCAAGTTCCTGGCCGACATGACACCCATCGAAGCCATGAACGAAGTGAAGTCCCGCCTCGAGAACACAGAGAGCAACGAGGAATTCCTGCTCAGCATGAACTCATAAAGACAAGCTTTTATAGAATAAAGGAGAGGGGTACAAGTCATCGGCCTTCGTACGATTCCTGCCACTCCGACAACAAAGGAGCCGGCGCTTCCAAAAAGCGTCGGCTCCTAATGTATTTTCCAATGAGGTGTGTTGGCTCGTGGGATGTTGGCTCTCAGCAGGCTGCCAATGACGGGCTACCTGACGATGACCTTTTGGCCGTCTTTCACGTAGATGCCTTTTTGCGTGGGCTTCGCGTCGAGCTTCCGCCCGTCGAGCGAATACCATCCCTTAACAGACGGCGCCTCGGGTTCGGCCACAGGATGATGGATTGCCGTTGGATCGATTTCCAAGTAGGTCAGCCGCATGACGCCGGCTCCACCAAGGTCGAGAAAGCCCTCTGTCTCTTCTCTTACATCCATTAGAAATCCCGATCCCTCAAGGTCACCGTTGATATTGGCGACGGTGTTCGGGCTGAACTGATAGCCGGCTTCGGGGCTGACCAACATAATCACGCCATAATAATAACCTTGTTTGAACACATCGCTCGGCTGCATAATCCTAAATTCCGCTTCATCTTCATCTGGCATCTCAAGCCAAATCACCTGATCGACGGTATAATGGCGAATGAATACCGGTTTGGCAAAATCTTTCGTGGAAGGAGGCTTGACGCCCGCCATCATCGACTCGGTCTGGAAGGAAGGATGAGCTCCATCCTCGGGTTCGGCAATGGTTTCCCTTATTGAGCGCACATACAATCCTCCTGGCGGTGTGGGCACGGTGTAGGTCCACGCAAAATCCTTGATGCGCTCATTTTTCGACAGCTGCAGGCAAACATTGTTTTGCGCATCGCCGATGTAAGCCGACGGGTCGCCATAGATGTAACCGTCCTCAAGTTCTATGTTGAACCTTATTTCCAAGCTCTCGCCGGTCGTTCCCACATAATCAGGATACAACTTTCGATTCCAGATATACTCAATGAAATTTATCTGGCATCCTGGCGTGCTGCTCGTGGCTTCATAGTCGGCAGGGGTGAAGTCCTCGGGCCAGTCGAAGCCGGTGATGTCCACGCGGTTCACAGTCTGAATCATCCCTTTGTCCCGACAGTCCACATCTACATGCATCGTCATGCCATTGCCTGTGTCAAAATCATATTTGGTCAGCCCTGCTGTTCGCTCTACGACCAGATAACCGCACTGCAACTGGCTGTCCTGCGCCACGCCATCCGATGTCAGGTTGGTAAACCTTGCCATGTTGAAAGCCTCCGAAACGCCTTTTACGGGCATAAGATATTTGCCGTTGAAATAGCGATAGACGTCCAAGGAGAATTTTTGTGCGCAGGATAAATCTGTCAGCTGCGTGTTCTTCGAAAGGTCAAGCGTGGTAAGCTTATTGTTTTGGCATTCCAACTTTTCGAGCGCAGGCCAACCAGACACGTCAAGCTTGGTCAGATTGTTGTAACCGCACGAAAGACGATACAGATAAGGTGCCGATGTTGGCATCTGTAACTGAGTTAAGTTATTGTGATCACATGCCACGAGCCTCAAGTTCCCCATTGCCGTTAGGTCAAGAACTTCCAATGTATTATAAGCACAGTACAACCACCACAGTTGGGTATTGTTTGTCAAATCAAGGGTGCTCACTCCACAATATGCACACTGAAGGTCCTGCAAGGCGGTATTCTTAGAGACATCGAAAGAAATGTTTTTGTTATTAGTGACACGCAATTCGCGCAAATTCATAAGCTTTTCTGTGTCAATGGATGTCAGTTGGTTGTTGCTGGCATCTATTTTTTCCAAAGCGTTATAAGGGTAGGATGGGGTAACAGCCGTTGTTATTTTATTGTTATTGAAACGGATATCTTTCAGCGAGAAAAGCCGTGAGAAATCTATTTCTGTCAGGTAGTTATAGGAGCAATCTAAATATTGCAGGTTTCGAAAGTCGTTGATTGGAAATGGATACAAAGATGAGAGGGAATTGTGTTTTAAGTCCAAATATTCCAGCCTCTGATAAAAGCTTGTGACAGGAAGCTTATTAATACGGTTATTTGCTGCCACAAGTTTCTTGAGTTGACTCAAATCCAAAATATAAGCAAGGTTATCCAAATTATTTTCGCTGACATCCAACTCTTCCAGATTAGAGAGATACTGAATGCCTTTAAGGCGGGAGATACCCTTATTTTTGAGGTTCATCGTTTTCACAGACTTCAGCAGTTCGTCCGATAGCTCAGAGTTCGGGGCAACATTAAGAATCAGGCACAAAGCACCCCTGAAGCTTTCATCGGGGAAATTGTTGTCATCCAACTTCACCGCACTGGCATGAAGGGTGAGAGGCATGAGGCAGACCGCCACGATTACTCTCTTGATAATACTCATGTCTTTCATAAAGCGTAATATTTTAGGTATGTGTTATTATGGCGCAAAGTTAACAAAAATAAATGAAAGGTGAAGTGGTAAGGCGAAAAAAATATAAAAAAACAAACGTAACACATGATGATTGCAAACATATCACGTCAACTTTGCCAAATCCACACGTCAACTTTGCCAAATCCACACGTCAACTTTGCCAAATCCACACGTCAACTTTTCTCACTTCCACAGCCGCATCCCCACAAAGACATGGGCGACCCACTTGTTCTGATGGACATTCACGGTGTTGTCGACAAAAAGGGAGTTGTTTGCCACAGCGGAAAGACCTGCAAAATAACGCGAGGAGAAGTTATAGACGACGGCGGCCCGCTCGTTGAAGAGCATGTTGAACTTCATTCGCCCTGCATGCTGGCTCTCGTCGTTGATGGTCAACTTGTTGCGATTATAAACGACAAATGTGGGAAGAAGAGTCAGATTGAGGAGCCACTTCTTGCCGAGGACAAGGTTGTATCCGTAGCCGCCTCCGATGCCCAGATGCCCGACATAGATGCTGACATCGGGGTCGTCGGGCCTTAGCTCCTTGCGCTCGTCGCTCGTCCTGATGTGTCCGCCCTGATAACTCAGGCCTGCCAGCCATGAGCCCGCACTGCACCGCTGGATGTAGCTCTGGTTGTAGGCAGCAGAGACACAATAGCGCCGGTGGTTGAAGACGTAGTAGCCCGTGATGTTGAAGACCTTCAGGTTCGCCTCCTCCCGCTGCATACGAAGTGTATTCTCTCCGAATGTCATGTCCCCGGACAAAGAGGAAGAGCGCTGATAGCTGGCATCTATGCAGAATCGGCTGGCATAGTAGCTGAAGTTGAGCTCGTAGTCGTTGTAGAATCCTTTCAGCTTGGCGGGATTGATTGAATAGGAGGCCGCGAGTCCTCGATAGGCACCGCCGATGGATATCGTGGTCTTGTGGCTCGTGCTGAGATACGATTTGAAATGGACATCTCGCACCGTTCCCCTCGCCCGAACGCTGTTGCCGGTCTGGCTTCCTCTAAGCTTCAGGGTGAGCTTCCCCTCTGGGCGGACCACATAGTTCGTGTCGTAGGGCGTGCGGTAATAGCGTGTCGTGAGGATGCTGTCGGCCTTCGTCCATAGCTTCTTCACGCGGCTCTCGGCTCTCAAAGGGGAAAAAGGGAAAAGGTGGAGAAGTAAAGCAACCAGCACGCACTTCCACCCTATACGTATATATATAATGTATATCGTCTTCACTTCTTAACCTTTCCTCAGAACTCATACCCAAGGTTCAAGTAGAAGTACGGCTCTTTCGTGCGATTGCTGTAGCCAAAAGTGGCACCGAGAGGGCCGAACATCGTCTTATAGTAATAAGCGGCCTGTATGCCATAGAGCGTCTTGTGGTCGAAGAGCTCTTTCAACTTCTCGGCCTGCTGTGCGCCTGCCAAGCGAAGCAACACATAGTTGTTGGTAGCGATGCGGAGCTGCCCCTGGAGCTGGACCGCCACGAACTGGTCGGCCACGAACTCCACATTGCCTATGCCGGCGAAAGGCATCTGCTGCTCGACATAATGACTGAACCAATCGCCTCCCACCGTGTTGGCAAAGATGAAGGGAACCGTCTTGCCAAGAAGCAGACGGCCATACGCCATAGGCTGAAGGGTGAAGCGCTTGCCGAAAGTGAACGACTTGCGCCAGCTGGCACTTATATCACTCAAGCCTGCATTCCCTTCGAGCTTGACGAGGTTGTCCGTCAGATAAGCATACTCGGCCCTGAAGCGTGCGCCTCGAGTGGGGAAATACCAGTTGTCCTCGCTATTGTAGTTGAGGCGTGCACGATAGCTGAGGTAGTTACCATTATTGAGCGTGACATTCGTCGACTTCTCCGACTCGAGCTTGTTGCGGTAGTGCATATAGTCCCACCGGAAGCCTATCTGGAAGTTGAAGTTGCGGAAGTCGTTGTTGATGGGCACCGCCTCTGCCTGGAACTGGTTGTAGAGGAGACTGTAGCCGCGGTCGCCGCCAACATAGAAGTCGATATCGTTGCGCCGGAAAGTATAGCTCAGGGAGGGCCGCGTGAAGCTTCGCGGATGGACTGTCAACTCGCCACGAGCCATGATGCGCTTGCCCAAGCGAACCGTCACCTCTGCGTTCACGGGGACAGCCGACTTGAGAGGCACATCGAGCCCAAGCAGGACAGCAGCATATTCCTCTGTATCGAAGCGCAAACCGACATTAGCCTGTATCGACCTGCGGTTGCCAGCAGTAAGAGCCACATGCACGCCGTCGTCATCGGGCAGCAAGCGGCACTCGGCCGTCTTATAGAAGAGGTCAACACGCATCGAGGTGGTGAGCTGCTGCTGCAATCCGGCATCGATGCTGTCTGCCTTGTTCAAATGGAACTTCTGCCTGAGGAAGCGCTCGTCCTGCGGCGTCATGTTCTCGAAGATGAAACTCTTGATGTGCTGCCGTTCGGTCATCACTTTCGGGCGGAGCGGATGATGACGGACAGGGGTGAAGCTGTCGTCGATGCCTATCCTCTGCTTGAGGGACATCAGCTCTCCCCAATGACGACGGGCTTCCTCTTCGCCTCGACGAACCAGCGTATCAATGGCAACCGATGAGAAGCTGGCTGTGCCATAACCTGTCGTGTTGATCTGAAGATGCAAATCTGTCATCGCAAGATTCTCATCGAGCTTGTTCTTGCAATTCACATCGACAATCTGAGACAGGATGCCAATCGTGCCTTTGATGTCGTCGGCCTTCTTCGGGTCGCCCTGAACGGTGACGCCGATAATGATGTCCGCTCCCATCTCTTTGGCAATGTCGGCAGGATAGTTGTTCTTCAAGCCACCGTCCACAAGCACCTTGTCACCAAGCCTGACAGGAGCAAAGGCAGCAGGAATAGCCATCGAGGCTCGCATGGCTTGAGGAAGACGGCCGCTATGGAAGTCAACCTCGCTATTGTCGATGATGTTCGTCGCCACACAAGCAAAAGGAATCTTCAGGTCCTTCGTGAAGTCGAGCGAGTCGGTGTAGCCCGTGCAGAGTTGCCCGAAAAGCTCGGCAAGGTTCTTTCCCTTGATGATGCCGCCATCGCCGGACTTATTCTTCTTGCTAAAAGAAATCCCCGTAGAGATGACATATTTATATTGCTTGCTGCGGTCGCTGAGGCTTTGATTGCGAAGGTCTTCCTTGTCGGTAATGACATAGCTCCAGTCCTGCTTGCGCACCACGGAGTCGAGCGAGTTGGCATTATAGCCGATGGCATACAAGCCGCCGATGATGCTGCCCATCGATGTGCCGGTAATGACATCGACAGGTATGCCTGCCTCCTCCAAGACTTTCAGCACACCGATGTGCGCCATTCCCTTCGCACCGCCACCACTGAGGACGACACCTACCTTCTTCCTGCCCGGAATGCTGTCCTGCTGAGCAAACATTGTGCTACTAGACAACAAGAGCAAAGCCAAAAACAAAAGTGTCTTCTTCATAACTATGGACTATGAACTTCTAACTATGGACTACGGACTATGGACTATGGACTATGGACTCTTAACTATAGTACATCTTCTTGCCTGCTGCAAGGGTATTGAGCATAAGCATGCAAATCGTCATCGGCCCTACCCCACCAGGAACAGGTGTGATGTAGGAGCAAAGAGGTGCAACATGTTCGAAGTCGACGTCGCCCTGCAGACGGAAGCCGCTCTTCTTGGTTGCATCAGGAACTCTTGTAGTGCCCACATCGATGACCACAACGCCGGGCTTCACCATGTCTGCCTTGAGGAAGCCTGGCTGTCCGATGGCTGCGATGATGATGTCGGCCTGCTGACACTCTTCCTTGAGCGTCTTGCTTCGACTGTGGCAAACAGTCACGGTGGCGTCGCCAAACTGCTTCTGCATCATGAGCTGCGCCATTGGTTTGCCCACGATATTGCTTCTGCCAAGGATGACGCACTTCTTGCCGCTCGTCTGTATCTCGTAGCGACGCAGCAGCTCGAGGATGCCTTTGGGTGTGGCGCTGATATAGCACGGAAGTCCTATTGCCATTCTTCCCACATTGATGGGATGGAAACCGTCCACATCTTTCTTGTAGTCGATGGCTTCTATTACCTTCTGTTCGCTGATGTGCTTGGGCAAAGGAAGCTGCACGATGAAACCATCTACCGAGGCATCCTTGTTGAGCTTATCTACTTCTTCGAGGAGTTGCTCCTCCGTGATATCGTCCTCAAAACGAAGCAACGTGCTTTGGAAGCCACAGGCCTCGCAAGCAAGGACCTTGTTGCGGACATAAGTCTCGCTGCCTCCATCATGACCAACAAGGATAGCTGCCAAGTGAGGTCGTTTCCCTCCTTTGGCAACAATGTCTTCTACCTCCTTCTTTATCTCTGCCTTAATCGTGGCAGCCGTCTGTTTTCCGTCTATCAGCTTCATATAATAAAAGGTGAAAAAGTGAAAAGGTTAAAGGGTGAAAAGGTGAAAAGGTTAAAGGGTGAAAAGGTGAAAGGGTGAAAAGGTGAAAAGGGTGAAAAGGTGAAAAGGTGAAAAAGGTTAAAGGGGTGCACGACCTTTCATCATAGAAGCCATCTGCTGCATCTTGCTCCTGTCCGTGACGAGCTTCATCATCTTTCGCGTCTGGTCGAACTGCTTGATGAGTTTGTTCACCTCCTGTATGCTGGTGCCTGAGCCTTTTGCCAATCGCATTCTGCGGCTTGTGTTGAGGCATTCGGGATGGCTTCTCTCTTGGGGAGTCATGCTGAGGATGATGGCCTCGATGCTCTTGAAAGCATTATCATCGATGTCCAAGTCCTTAACAGCCTTGCCCACACCAGGAATCATGCCTACCAAGTCCTTTACGCTGCCCATCTTCTTGATTTGTTGAATCTGCTTGTAGAAGTCGTTGAAGTCGAACTGATTCTTCTGAATCCTCTTTTCCAACCGACGGGCTTCCTCTTCATCATACTGCTCCTGAGCCCTCTCAACAAGCGATACGATATCACCCATACCAAGGATTCTGTCAGCCATTCGACTGGGATGGAAGGGATCGAGAGCCTCCATCTTCTCACCTGTTCCGACGAACTTGATGGGCTTGTTGACGACGCTACGGATACTGAGTGCCGCACCACCTCGAGTGTCACCATCAAGCTTGGTGAGAATGACACCTGTATAGTCCAGCCTGTCATTAAACTCCTTTGCCGTGTTCACGGCGTCCTGGCCCGTCATAGCATCTACGACGAAGAGGATTTCATCGGGCTGTACGGCATCACGAATGTCCTGAATCTGCTGCATCAGCTCCTCGTCGACAGCCTGACGACCTGCTGTATCGATGATAAGGACATCGAATCCCTGAGCCTTTGCATGCTGAATAGCATTCTTGGCAACAAGCACAGGGTCAGTTGCACCTTCTTCGATATGAACGGGAACGCCTACCTGTTCGCCAAGAACACGGAGCTGTTCCATAGCTGCAGGGCGGAATGTGTCGCAAGCGGCAAGCAAAGGATTCTTCCCTCGCTTTTCCTTGAGCAATTTAGCCAGTTTGCCACTCATCGTGGTCTTACCGGCACCATTCAAGCCAGCCATGAGGATGATTGCGGGATGTCCCTTCAGGTTCATGTCTGTGGTCTCGCCACCCATGAGTTCTGCCAGTTCATCATGCACTATCTTCACCATCAACTGCTGTGGTTTGATGGCAGTCAGAACATTCTGTCCGAGTGCTTTCTGCTTGACTGTGTCAGTAAAGGACTTTGCCACTTTATAGTTGACGTCAGCATCAAGCAGAGCACGACGCACATCCTTCAATGTTTCAGCAACATTGATCTCGGTGATTTTACCTTCACCTTTCAATATCTTGAACGACCTCTCAAGCCGTTCGCTTAGATTTTCAAACATCTTCTATAATTACAATTTAACTATTTACAATTTACGATTCCCTCAACGAGCGGCATCACGACCTTGCTGAGCACTTTGTCGTTGAGGAAGTGCTCGCCTTCGAAGAGCTGCATCTGCGCCTTTCCATAATGCTTCAGGAAGTCAGCCTGGCAGTTGACGAGTTTGTCCTGCGTGCCAAAGAGTCCCCACACAAGTGCCTTCTCTGTGGCATCGATGCCCTTAAAGCTCTCCTTCTCGACTTGTTGGAAAGCCTGAATCATCTCCTTGTCAACCTTAAACTCTGTTGCACCGTCTTGCCTCTTGTTGCGGAACTCATGTCGTCCCAATCCTCTGAAGGTCAGCAGACGGGCCATGTGGAAGGAAGGGTTGACAAGTATCCGCTTTATGCCCTTGAGTTGCTCTGCATAGAGAGCCCCCATACTTGTTGCCACGATGAGGTCGGGCTGCTCCTTCTGCACGAGGTCTTTCAGGAAGGCAATAGCTTCAAGAGGATTGACCGGCACATCAGGACTAATCACCTGCACGCCTTTCGGATAGAGATGATTGCGCATCTGTGTGGCAGAACCTGTACTGCCTGCTGAAGCGAAGCCATGTATGTAGAGCACTTTCTTCACGGGCACAAAATTACGAATAAGCAAGCGAAATACAAAAAGAAAGCCAAAGTTTTTCTTTTTATTTTATAGCGAGAGTAATTTCAAGCGCAAGTCAAAGGTACAACATATAATCGAAAAGCGAGAATCAAGGATGGCCGAGGCAGGATATTGCGGCCGGATTGCAAACACATCCAAGCGGAAACATGTTCTCTACATTTCCAATTGCCGGACTATTGCATGTGTCTTGCCTTCGACCTTTTGCCTTTGCTCACGAGTCAGCTCGCTTGTCTGAAGTTCAAAAGTTATGCTGTTATCTTCCTCGGAAAGGCGTGCCTTGATGAGCGGTAAAGCCTGTAAAGAAAGGCGAGTATCCATGTCTAAATCCTCGCTCAGGAAGTCCTCTACGGCAGGTCGCTCTATGGTTTGCAACTCATTCCATTTACTGTCGAAGAGGCGAACATGGCTGTCGGGGGCAGGAGCATTGTAGGTCTCCACCATACAGAAAGTGCTGTCGGAAAGCAGTCGCATCTCCACAATGCAATGCTCGGAAAGCTTGAGCCTCAGGTATCTGTCGCTGAGGACAAGCAACTCCGAATGGCCATCGAACTTGTCCTTTACAACAGCCTGCATGTTGTTCTCGCGAAAGTCAATCTGGTCGAGGCGGTTGTTCTTGGTCAGGAGAGGAAAGATGCTATCTGGAGCGGAGGCATAAATATCGCGGATGTGTGGCTGTGCATGAAGCAATCCCCCTCCTGTCTTTCCTCCAAGGAGAGATAATAATAATGTTATAAGAACTTTCTTAGTAACCATTGTCAGGTCGTTTTATTCATTCTCCCTTGGGGAGAGATGGGGAAGGCGGCTTCTTTATTTCAGTTTCCAATCCGTGAGATAGTAGCTTCTCTCAACGGCGTTCTCGATATCATCGGGCAAGTTGCAGAAGAAGTCAAGCCCTGTACGCTTCTCAAGCTCGTCGATGGTAATGGCATACTTCGAACTAACCTCGTCCGTATTACCCTTATGCTCCATCCAGAAGGCGATTGCATAGTAGCCGCCATTGGTCTTGGCAAACTTCTTGGCAAATGCAAGGATAGCCATGTAGAAGTACCTCGGACAAACCAACTGATTGTTGCTTCCTACCTTTGTGTAGTTCCCGGGATTCACCGTTCCGCCCTTGACCACATAAAGTGTATCGCGGAAGCTGGACTGGTCGTATGTGCTTCGAAGGAAACTCTCGAGGTTCCACCAAATGCCGTGTTCGTTGAAGTCTTTCAGCTGAGGCATGATGTTGCTCATATAGAATGTCTGTCCGTTGGCTTCCTTCGAGTTGAGGCGGTCTGCGCTGCCCAGGATGTGTCCTCGCTGATAGCTCCAATTGTCGTAATCGCTGGAAGAGACACGCAACTCTGCAGGTAAGACTGGGTCGGGTTGGAAGGGGTCGCCTGTACCTCCATAGCCGTTGAAGGTCTCGCCATTCCTCCACCTGCTTCGATTCCAATTCTTATTGTTCGAGGAGAAGCCGCTGTACCACTTGAAAGCTGTCCAGCAATTGGTTTTGAGTGTTTTATTGTACCCGACACAATAGTTGACTAACGCCGAGCCTTGATTGGACTCGCCGTCGGGAAGTGTGTGGACAATGAGTGCATCTGTCAAGCCCGATGTGAGCGAAGGAATCTCCAAGCGATGTATTACACCATTCCTGACAGAGGCAGACGTTGTGGCTTCGGTGTAGAGAGTTAGAGACATTGAAGTATTGGCGTTCTTGTTCTCTCCGGATAAGTTTGGCCCGTCGTCATGGTCACCGCCACAACTGATTAAGCAGCAGAAAACAAAAAGAGATGCAGACAACATGATGTATCTGCACCTCTTGATATTTTTCATCCTATTCATTTTGTTCTCCCCTTGGGGGAGTTAGGGAGGGGCTGCTTATTTCTTCATACGAGCGTAGCGGCTCATGAACTTATCGACACGACCGGCGGTGTCAACCAGCTTGCTCTTACCTGTGTAGAAGGGGTGAGAGGTGTTACTGATTTCGAGCTTGAACAGAGGATAAGTTTCGCCTTCGAACTCGATGGTTTCAGTTGTCTTAGCTGTTGAGCGGCTCAAAAAGCAGTCGCCATTACTCATGTCCTTAAACACTACCGGACGGTAGTTCGCGGGATGAATTCCTTCTTTCATTTTCTTGTTCTCCTTTTCTTTTTATGCCCCCGAGTTTCCTTCATTGGAAGTAGATAAGGGGCTGGTTAATACTTTTTAGCGGCCGCAAAGGTACGACATTTTTCTCAATGCACCAAACTTTTTGCGTGCAAAATGCATTTCGGCACAGAAAAAGGATGTTTCACGGGCTAAAACTCTTCCTCGGCTTCTATTGTTTGAGGCTCGGGAAGGGTAAGTTGCAGGAGTTCCTCATAGGAACCATTGAAGATGTTGCAGTCAACAAAACCTTTTATGCCTGAGACTTTGCCACAATCTGTGTGTTGCCAGAAGGTCCACTTGCCTTTATAGGCGAGCTTCTCGACATAGTAATGCGCTATCCAATAGGGATAAGCATCAAACTCAGGCGTGTTCAGATAGTCCACCTTGAACTTGTAACCTGTATAGAGAATAGGCTTCACGCCGTACTCCTTCTCCACCAAGTCGAGCCAAATCTTTGCATCCCGACGCAGCTGTTCAGGTGTCAAGTCGCCCTTCTTCTCGATGTCCAGAACAGGAGGCAAGTCGCCTGGTTCCAATTGGACAATGCGAAGGAAGAACTCTGCCTGCTTCTTCGGGTTGATGCCGGGCACAAAGAAGTGATAAACGCCTCTGATCAAGTCGTTTCGCTTAGCATTAGCAAAGTTCCTGTTAAAGTTATCATCGAAGAGTTTCTCGCCTTCTGTGGCCTTGATGAAGACAAAGTTTACAGGGGCGTCGCCGATGGAAGCATTGCGAAGTTTCTCCCAATTGATGCGGTCCTGATAGTGGCTGATGTCAATGCCGCGCACTTCGTATCCTTCCGGATAGGTAGGTTCGCCATAAAGGGCACGCCAACGGAAACTGAAAGGTCCTACAAAGAAATAGTAGAAGAAGCCTACGTAAGCAACCGTTATAAGGATACCTCCCAACCATAAAAGCCAAGCAGGGAAGCGGCGGAAGAAATGCAAGAAAGACACAGACCCTCTCCCCTTCCCTCCCCCTCTACGGGAAGGGCGTTTCTTTGTTTTCTTCTTTGGGGAGGGGGTCTTTGTCTTCATTGTTTTATATAACTCCCTCCTCCCATTGAGGGAGGCAGGGAGAGGATATGGTTATGCTTGTTCTAACGCTAAGGTCTTTGTGCACTGGTCGCACACCTCGCTTGGTCCCCAGTACTGGATGGGACCGGGATAGACGTAGCAGGTGTTCTTTGCCCATTCCTCACGCTTGCTAGCGAAGAACTTGAAGGGAGCGCCGTCGAGTTCTACGAGTGCTTTGCGGATGACGGGCTTCATAGCGCCGTTCCTGCGCTCCATGTTCATCATCATCGTGATGGGCACACCGCCTGCAATCCACTCGGCTGCGGGGGCTGTGGTGTTCTTGATGACGCTCATGTAGCCGGTCTTGCCGTTGGCAATCAGGCGGCTTGCGTTGTAGCCGAGGCTGTAGCAGTAGTCGGCATCATAGTTGCTGGGAGCTGCGCAACGACCTTCGTAACCGAAGAAGTGGTGCTGAGCGGAGAACTTGCCGTTGTACTTGCCTTCCTTCTTCCATGCTTCGAGCTTCATGGCAACCATAGCAGAGAGGAGCTTCTCGGTCTCGATAAGGCTGACCTGTACGTTGCCGTGGGGGTCGCGGTCGAGGCAAAGCTGACGCTCTACATCCTTGGGCAGAGACTCGAGGACGGCAAGGTTCTCGGGTGCGATGTGACTCTTCACGAAAGCAACCTGTGCGTCTTTGCTCTCGAACTCACGGCTCTCGCCAGTTGCGGGGTCTGTGAGCACTTCGTTGAGCTCCGCGATAAGTTTCTTGATGGCGGGAATGAACTCGATGAGGCCTTCGGGGATGAGGACAGTACCGAAGTTGTTGCCTTCAGCAGCACGGTCGGCCACAATCTTTGCGATGTAAGTCACAACATCGTCGAGGCTCATGGCCTTCTGCTCTACTTCCTCGCTGATGAGGCATGCGTTGGGCTGTGTCTCGAGGGCGCACTCGAGGGCGATGTGGCTTGCGCTGCGGCCCATGAGCTTGATGAAGTGCCAGTATTTGCGAGCACTGTTGCAGTCGCGCTGGATGTTGCCAATCAGCTCGCTGTAGGTCTTGCAGGCTGTGTCGAAGCCGAAGCTGGTCTCAATCTGCTCGTTCTTCAGGTCGCCGTCGATGGTCTTGGGGCAGCCGATGACCTGCACGCCATAGTTCTTGGCAGCATAATATTCAGCGAGGACGCAGGCGTTGGTGTTGCTGTCGTCGCCACCGATGATGACGAGCGCCTTGATGCCGAGCTTGCGGAGAATCTCGATGCCGCTCTCGAACTGGCTTTCCTTCTCGAGCTTCGTACGGCCAGAGCCGATGATGTCGAAGCCGCCTGTGTTGCGATACTCGTCGATAAACTCGTCGGTGAACTCCACATACTTGTGATCAACGAGTCCGCCGGGGCCCATGAGGAAGCCATAGAGCTTACTCTGCTTGTTGAGGGACTTCACGCCGTCGTAGAGACCGCTGATGACGTTGTGACCGCCAGGAGCCTGACCGCCGCTGAGGATGATGCCGACATTGAACGGTTCGAGAGGTTTCTGCTCTCCAGCCTCGAAGGTAATGACGGGCATTCCATAGGTGTTGGGGAACATCGCTTTGATTTCATCCTGATTGCCGACGCTTTGGGTTGCAGCGCCTTCTACGGCAACAACTGGCCCTTGCAGAGCCTTGGGAAGTTTGGGCTGATAGGCAGCACGAGCCACCTGTAGTGCACTTTTCTTCATGATTCTTTTTGTTTGTTGTTTATTTATATAATAATATAATGTATCTGTTCTTGTAGTTACTTCTTCCTAACAGGCCGTACGGTTAGACCATAAACTGGTCTAGGGAAAGACAGCAGACGAAGAAAGTCATGATTTTCCTCATGATTCTTCAGTTAATGAGGTGTTTCTGCTTATTTCGGCTGCAAAGGTACGAAAAAAAGTTTAGAGTTTTAGAGTTTAGGGGTTAGAGTTTTTGCTTATTCTTTCGTTTCCGCTCAAAAAGGAAGGACGGCAGAGGTGAATGTACTTTGGCAGGATTTATAGTTTATCAACAGGAAAAGAGGTGAAAAATCCTTTACAAAAATACAGTCGGAAAATGAGGCAATTGGGAACTCCACATGAAGAGATTTCAAACGCCGCACGCGAAGTTGGCCAACGCCGCACGCGGAGTTGACAATTACCCCACGCGGAGTTGGCAAACGCTCCACAGGGAAATCGGCCCCAAAGCACGCTCTGTTTTGCTATTTGGCGTATAGTGTTTGTACTTTCTTTGCCCGTCTCGCCAAAACGCCTCCTCGCAAACAACCATTCAGAAAGGGAAACGCGATTTAAGCCCATATTTTGCCTTCAGGGTAGAAAAGTGCCACAGGAGAAAAAACAAGCCGCCAGAGAGCGTTTGCCGGGAAAGAATGTTTACAAAAACCGAAGGCCGAGGCGGGGTGAAGACAATTCTTCATTCTATGTTTTTCATTCTAAATTTTTTCATTCTTCATTCTTAATTTTTCATTCTTCATTCTTAATTTTTTTTATTCTTCATTCTTCACTCTTCATTCTTCATTTTCAATTAATATTTGTCCCCCTCGCTTCGCTCTGCCCCTCCCCTAAAATGGGAGGGGAGATGGGCGCATGCTCTCCGCCCCTTAAGGGGAGGAGTGGCCGAAAGGCCGAGGTGGGGTGACGCCGTCACCATTCCAACCCCACCCCTCGCTTCGCTCTTCCCCTCCCCTAAAATGGGAGGGGAGATGGGCGCATGCTCTCCGACTCCCAAGGGGAGTTGTGGAAAGCCTGCCACACACGTTCAGTTTGCCAACCGCACACATCAATACACATGATTTTGCGGGCCTAAACAGTCCATTCGTCATATTTAAGTAAATAAAAGCGGGCAGATGGTTGGGATTTACAACAATTATCATTACCTTTGTGGGTGAATTATTCATCCTAAAACCTAAGTTTATATGAACAGCATACCTCTTATGAACCGTGCAGCCGACAACATCCGTATCCTGGCAGCATCTATGGTAGAGAAAGCAAAGAGCGGTCACCCAGGCGGAGCTATGGGCGGTGCCGACTTCATCAACGTAGTTTACAGCGAATACCTGCAGTTCGACCCGAAGAATCCCACTTGGGCAGGTCGCGACCGCTTCTTCCTCGACCCGGGTCACATGGCGCCTATGCTCTATGCGCAGCTGACGCTCATCGACAAGTTCACCCTCGAGGAAATCCAGCAGCTTCGTCAGTGGGAGTCCCCTACTCCGGGACACCCTGAAGTCTGCTACGAACGCGGCATAGAGAACAGCAGCGGTCCCCTCGGACAAGGCCACGCATACGCCATCGGCGCAGCCATCGCAGCCAAGTTCCTCTATGCAAAGACAGGCAATCCCTCTTTCCAAAAGGAAACCGTCTATGCCTATATCAGCGACGGCGGCATCCAGGAGGAAATCAGTCAGGGAGCAGCCCGCATTGCCGGCAACCTGGGGCTCGACAACCTCATCATGTTCTACGACTCCAACGACATACAGCTATCCACGGAGACCAAAGTCGTGACCTGCGAAGATGTGGCCATGAAGTATCGGGCTTTCGGTTGGGAAGTGATTGAGATTGAAGGCAACAATGTGGAGCAGATCCGCCAGGCGCTCGACAAGGCAAAGGCTGTAAGCGGCAAGCCGACGCTCATCATCGGTCATTGCATCATGGGCAAAGGCGCGCTCAAGGACGATGGCAGCAGCTACGAACGCAATTGCAAGACACATGGCGCCCCGCTCGGAGGCGATGCTTTCCGCAACACGATTACCAACCTCGGCGGCAATCCCGACGAGCCCTTCGCCATCTTCCCCGAAGTGAAGGCACTCTACGAGGCTCGCCTCAAGGAACTGGAAGGAATTGCTGCCGCTCGATATGAAGAGGAAGAGGCTTGGGCAAAACAGAATGCAGAGAAAGCGGCTTTGCTCAAAGACTGGTTCGATGGCAAACTGCCGAAGATAGACTGGGAAAGCATCGAGCAAAAGCCAAACGATGCCACACGCAACGCCTCTGCCACCTGCCTCTCGCTCCTCGCAAAGCAGGTGCCCAACATGATAGTCAGCTCTGCCGACCTCAGCAATTCCGACAAGACAGACGGTTTCCTCAAGGGAGGCGCGACTGTCATCTCTCGCGACAACTACGGCGGGAACTTCCTGCAGGCAGGCGTGGCCGAGCTCACGATGGCTTGCTGCTGCATCGGCATGATGCTCCACGGAGGAGTCGTTGCTGCCTGCGGCACGTTCTTCGTCTTCTCTGATTACATGAAGCCCGCAGTACGTATGGCTGCCCTGATGCAAGTGCCCGTGAAGTTCATCTGGACACACGACGCCTTCCGTGTAGGCGAGGACGGCCCGACACACGAACCCGTCGAGCAGGAAGCGCAAATCCGCCTGCTGGAGAAGCTGAAGAACCACAGCGGCAAGAACTCCGTGCTTGTGCTGCGACCAGCTGATGCCAAGGAGACCACTACAGCTTGGGCAATGGCGATGGAGAACATAGAGACGCCTACAGCTCTCATCCTCAGCCGTCAGAACATCGAGAACCTTCCCGAAGGAAACGACTACGAGCAGGCTCGCAAGGGCGGCTACATCGTGGCAGGAAGCGACGAGAATCCCGACATCGTTATGGTTGCCACAGGTTCCGAAGTCAGCACCCTCGTTGCAGGAGCAAACCTCCTCAGGGAGGAGGGCCACAAGGTTCGCATCGTCAGCGTTCCCAGCGAAGGCTTGTTCCGTGAGCAACCTGTCGCATATCAGAAGAGCGTAGTGCCTGACGGAGCAAAAGTCTTCGGCCTCACAGCCGGCCTGCCCGTCAACCTGCAAAGCTTCCTCATCGGAGCAGACCCCCGCAGCACAATCTGGGGCCTCGAAAGCTTCGGCTTCTCCGCTCCCTACAAAGTGCTCGACGAGAAACTCGGCTTCACAGCCTCAAACGTATATAACCAGGTAAAGAAGATACTATCATGATAGGACTTGCAAGCGACCACGCTGGCTTTCCGCTCAAGCAACATGTAAAGGAATACCTTGCAGAGAGGGGCATCGAGTTTCACGACTACGGGACATATAGCGAGGAGAGCTGCGACTATCCAGACTTCGGGCACGCTTTGGCGAAAGGCATGGAGGCGGGCGAGTGCGAGCAAGGCATTGCCGTCTGCGGCAGCGGGGAAGGCATCAGCATTACGCTCAACAAGCATCAAGGCATTCGCGCCGCTCTTTGCTGGATTCCCGAGATAGCCCATCTCGCCCGGCAGCACAACGACGCCAACGTGCTGGTGATGCCTGGCCGATTCATCACGAACGAGGAGGCCGATGCCATCATGGACGAATACCTCTCGACTTCCTTCGAAGGCGGTCGTCACGCAAGAAGAGTTGCAAAGATTCCTGTTCAAGAAGACTAAAATGTTCAAGAAGCTCATCATCGTTTCTCTTGCCCTCATCTCATTAACAGGACAGGCAGAGGAAAAGAAGATCATTCGTCAAACGGATGGCAGCATTACATTCGTAGTTGATGAAGGCCTGGAGCCCATAACTGAGCGCTATAAGCACTTTTATGATGGCGAGCAAATGGCAAAAGCCATTCTAAGCAAGGACAAGACCATCCTTAATAGTGCTTACAACATCGTTGCCACAAGCTTTGCCGATGCTAAGAACCTGAAGAATCCGGAAAAGGATGCTTTCTTTCAGAGCGTGTTGAGAGCCTACAAGACACACAAGTCCATTACGCTTTCGCCAGATATGGTTTGGTTGCTCATCAGCCAAGGATTCGCCCGATACGTGAATGCCCACAGCGAAGAGCTTCGTCCGCAATTGGTCAACCATGCAGGCAAGATGGATTTGACGATAAAGACCGAGCAGGACCTATTTTCTGGGAAAGCTGATTATGCGAAACTGATTGGCGAGTTTGCAGCTGAGATAGAGAAATACACGAAGGAAGACATCGCGCAAACCCTAACGGCAGACTTCTCGACGACTACACTTGCCGAGCGTGTCGCCTCGCAGATAACGCTGATGGAAAGCGTAAAGTGGTACTTCGAATACCTCGTCGAATATGCAGCTTGCGGCATTCCCACAATCACGCTCAAGGGAACACCAGCCGACTGGCAGCGCGTACTCGACAAGACTCGCAAGCTCTCACAATACGGACTTAGCGATTGGACCAAAAGCTTAGAGCCGATACTGGCGCAATTCGTCCTTGCTGCAGAAGGCAGGCCCAATCAACCTTTCTGGCAAAGCATCGTCAAGAAAGGGCCGATAGACAGACTTAAAGGCGGCGGATGCAGTAAGGAGAATCCTACTATGCTTGATGGCTGGCTGCTGAAACTCTTTCCTGACGAGAACGGATTAACTCTCGACAGCGTCTTCCACGAGAAGGAAATGCCGTCGGAACGCGTTTCTGTAGGCTTCAAATACCGCAAACTCGACCCCGATAAAGGAATCGTTATAAGCGAGACACCAATGGAACTCTTGGCAGGATTCATAGGAGCAGAAGAAGACACACTTACCAACACCATTACGCCTCAAATCGGGTGGATTATGCGTCAGGCAGAGACAGAAGAAGAGCTGTTTGCCGACCTACAGAAGAAAAGCGAGAAGGATCTCAACCTCAAGGTAACGGAAGTGCCCGAGATGCTTGCCAAATTGCAGCACATCAGGAGCTTGAAACTAACATTCACGGACGATATCGTGCTACCCGAATGGTTCGACCAAATCGAAATCGATAACCTTATTATTTGGGGCAAGCTTACAAAGATTGAGGATTTGCCCCAAGTGCTTGACAAAATAAAACAGATTTATTATCTGAATATTTATCTCAATCAAGACCTCAACTTTATCAGTCTTTACATCAGAAGTGAGAAGAGAGACACAGAGACTCTGGAAACTGCAAAGCCCCATCATATCAAAAATCTTAGCCTCGATTTCAAAGGAAAAGCCAAGCTGCCAGAATGGTTGAACGACCTCAACTTTGACCATCTCACCATCTGGGGTAAGATGACAAAAGCAGAGAAGAGAAGTCTTTCGAAAAGCTTGAAGAAAGCAAACATCAGGAAATTCGAGATACGGTAACGTGGATAGTATGCAAACTTAACGTGTTACGATAGCAAACATAACGTGGAGTGTTTGGACATTTAGCTGGCGATATTTAGTCTTCTCCCTTTGCTCGTCCTCGTACAACCCTATTCAACAAGGAGAGCCCGAAGTTTTATCTTCGGGCTCTCTCTTTATATATATATAATGTATTACCTTGCGCTGGTGAACTCGTCGAGGAAACGGACATCGTTCTCGGAGAACATGCGGAGGTCCTTCACCTGGTACTTCAGGTTCGTGATGCGCTCGATGCCCATGCCGAAAGCGTAGCCTGTGTAGATGCTGCTATCGATGCCGTTTGCGTCGAGGACTGCGGGATCTACCATGCCGCAGCCAAGTATCTCGAGCCAACCGCTGCCCTTGCACATCGAGCAGCCCTTGCCTCCACAGATAGTACAGCTGACGTCCATCTCGGCAGAGGGTTCCGTGAAGGGGAAGTAGCTTGGGCGGAGGCGTATCTTTGTCTCGGGGCCGAAGAGCTCTTGGGCAAAGAGGAGGAGCACCTGCTTGAGGTCCGTGAAGCTGACATTCTTGTCGACATACAAGCCTTCAATCTGATGGAAGAAGCAATGGGCACGTGCACTCACGGCTTCGTTGCGGTAAACGCGGCCCGGGCAAAGGATGCGGATGGGCGGTTGCGTCTTTTCCATCACACGAGACTGCACGCTGCTGGTGTGGCTGCGAAGGATGATGTCGGGATGCGACTCCACGAAGAACGTGTCCTGCATGTCGCGGGCTGGATGGTCGTCGGCAAAGTTCAAGCTGCTGTAAACGTGCCAGTCGTCCTCCACCTCGGGGCCTTCTGCAAGCGTGAAGCCAAGGCGGCTAAAGATATCGACGATTTCGTTCTTGACAATCGTCAGGGGATGACGCGAGCCAAGCGTAATAGGATAAGGTGTGCGAGTAAGGTCGATAGCGGCCGCACTGCTTGCAGAAGCCTCTCCTGCACCTTCTTTCAGAGCGTTTATCTTCTCTTGAGCGAGGTTCTTGAGCTGGTTAATCTTCATGCCGACTTCCTTCTTCAGGTCAGCAGGCACGCTTCTGAAGTCGTTCATCAATTGAGATATCTCGCCTTTCTTGCTCAAGTACTTGATACGCAGGGCTTCTGCCTCCTGAGCGTTCTTTGCCTGAAGCGCAGAGATTTCCTGCATCAATTGTTCTATTTTCTGTATCATAAAGAGCCTTTATTTCCGTTTTCGCGTGCAAAGATACAAAAAAACGAAGAATGAAGAATGAAGAATGAAGAATTCTTTGTACTTTTGCACGATTTTTAGTCGTTAGGTTGCAGAATGAGCATTAAGTGTAAGGTCTTGGGGGGGCTTGTGACGGTTACTTTGCTTTCGTGTGTAGGTAACAAGATCGACTCGAACAAGGATGAGATGGACTTGCTTCTTTCGGACAGTATTCCCGCCGATACTTTGACGAAGGAAGAAGATGAGCTTAGCCTTAACGAGGAGAATGCTCCGGCTTTGGATGGTGTGTTCAACGACTTCCTTTTTGCCTATCTACACAGCCGTACCTTACGGGCGGAACGCACAGCAAGTCCTTTGCGGCTGGAGCATATCGAGCGGCCAACCGAGTTGCTTGATGACTTCAACCCCGAGTTCGAGTTCAGTTTCCTTTCCGGCGAATACTTCACAACGCTGTATGGCAATGCCTCGCAAATGTATGCCGAGGACGACCAGGAGCTCGAAGAGGACTCTATTGTGAGCCTGCAGCGCATCAACCTCAACGACGGGACGATTCGCAACTTCCGTTTCCTTCGCGAAGAAGGGCATTGGAAGCTCGAAGCCATTCGGGAGGCGACGTTCGACGACGACGACCTCAGCGACTTCCTCAACTTCTATGCACATTTCTGTTCCGACAGTATCTTTCAGAGCGAATCCATTGCCGACCCGCTTCGCATCAGCATTCAAGACTCCGATGACGAGGAAGGGAGCATCGACGGCATTATAGATGCCGACCAATGGCAAACGTTCTGCTCCGAAGTACCCAGCGGCATCATCTCCAACATTCGCAAGGGGCAGACTTATGGCGGGCACAGAATTGTGCTGAGAAAGAGCGGCCTATCGAACGGCTTGCAGGAGGTCTTCACCTTTACCAAAGAACGAGGCAACTGGCGCCTTACAAGATATGAGAATTGAGAACACATTCGGCATAGAGGCAGAGGCTCGCGAAGTCATTACATACGACTCGGAGGAGAGCCTGACAGCTGCCATTCAGAGGCTTCACACATATAGCGAAAGCCTGCCAGTCCTACTGATAGGATGCGGCAGTAACCTGCTCTTTCTCAGCGACTATGACGGCATTGTCTTAAAGTCAAGCATAAAGGGCGTTTGCCTGCTTCAAGAGACGGAAGACGATGTGCTTGTCGAGGTCGGCTCGGGCGAGATATGCGATGAGTTTATCGCCTATGCCATCCGGAGAGGTTGGTATGGGATGGAGAACCTCTCGCTCATTCCCGGTCAGGTGGGAGCTGCTGCCGTGCAGAACATCGGGGCGTACGGCGTGGAGGCTCAGGACGTGATAGAGGAGGTGAAAGGCATCAGCCTGGCGGACGGTTCTCTGCGCGTCTGGAAGCGCGACGACTGCCGATACGGCTATCGCAGGAGTATCTTCAAGGAAGAGCTGTGGGGCAAATACGCCATCACCCGCGTCACGTTCCGCCTCAAGAAACATTTCGAACCGAAGCTCCAATACGGCGGCCTCATGAAAGCCGTCGAGGAGGCCGGCCTGACGACGGACACCCTGACAGCCCAGCAGCTGCGCCAAATCATCATCGACATCCGCAGAGCCAAGCTTCCCGACCCAAAGGAACAGGGCAACGCAGGCAGCTTCTTCAAGAATCCTATCGTGCCGAAGGAGAAGGCGGAGCAGTTGCTTTCCGCATTCCCGACGATGCCCCACTACCCTGCCGACGAGGGAAAAGTCAAGCTGGCGGCAGGCTGGCTGATAGAGCAGGCTGGCTGGAAGGGCAAGAGTCTCGGCCCTGCGGCGGTTCACGACCGTCAGGCCTTGGTGCTCGTCAACAAGGGAGGCGCCACGGGAAACGATATAAAACGGCTTTGCGAGGCCGTCAAGAAGGACGTCAACGAGCGTTTCGGCATCGAACTGGAGCCGGAGGTGAACTTCATAGAAAGCCCCCTCCCCGCTCCCCCTTTGGGGGAGGGCGACATTGTTGCTCATGTTTCCAGTATCAACAAGATTGAGGCACTCCCCCAAAGGGGGAGCAGGGAGGGGGCTCTATGACAATAACTATCCTTGGAACAGGCACAAGCATCGGAGTGCCGCAAATCGGTTGCCAATGCGAGGTATGCACCAGTAGCGACCCCCGCGACCGCCGCCTGCGTGCTTCGGCGCTCTTCGAGAAGGGCGACACGAGGCTCCTCGTGGACTGCGGCCCCGACTTCCGCGAGCAGATGCTGCGCATCAAGATGGCCAAGCCGCTGAGCGCCGTCCTCATCACCCACGAGCATTACGACCATGTGGGGGGCATCGACGACCTACGCCCCTTTACCTTCGAGCACGACCTTCCCCTGTATGCCGACGATTATGCCTGTAGGCACTTGCGTCAGAGGCTGCCCTATTGCCTGGTCCGCCACACATATCCCGGCATTCCGAAGCTGGAGCTGCACGAGATAAAGGAAGGCGACAAGCTGCAATTCGGGTCGCTCGAAGTGACGGCCATCCGTGTGATGCACGGCGAGTTGCCCATCATGGGATACAGGATTGGCGATGTGGCTTACCTGACGGACATGACGGAGTTGTTCCCCTCTTCACTCCCCCTGCTCCAGGGCATCAAGCTGCTCATTATCGGAGCCTTGCGACACACGCCTCACAAGACGCACCAAACCGTGGAACACGCCATAGCGTTCAGCCGAAGCCTGGGCAACATCCCCACCTATTTCATACACATGTGCCACCAAGTCGGCCTTTATTCCGTAGAAGAGCCGAAGCTTCCGGAGGGTTTCCACTATGCCTACGACGGCCTGGTACTCGAGGTGTGAGTGGCATTGTTTTGTGGAAACCCACCGTTTCCACGCTTGTATATTGGTGGAAAATCCTTTACAAAAAATGTGTCGAAAAACGCGGCATTCGCAGACTTGGCAGGGAGAGATTTCAAACGCCGCACGCGAAAATGCCAAACGCCGCACGCGAAGTTTGCAATTTCCCCGTGTTAAGTTGCCCATCCCCGCAGGCTGAATTTGGTAGAAAAGCACGCCTCATTTATCAGGACAGCCAGCAGGATTGACACTTTCTTTGCCCTGCGCAAGAAAACTCATCTTCCGAAAGTGCCTGCCACAGAGAGAAACGCGATTTAAGCCCTTATTTTCCTTCCGGGGTAGAAAAGTGCCACCAGACCAAAAACAAGCCGTCAGAAAGCGAGGCGCAGGAAGAAATCTTTACATTTCGCCGCAGCAGAACGCACATTCTTCGCTCCAAGCAAAGAATGCCAAAATTCGTTAAGTTTTCATTATTAGCGTAAATAAATCCTTATTCCTCTTCGTTTTTTCCTGTTTTTTTCGTAATTTTGCGCCCGAAATTCGCGTATATAAATAAGGTATGGACGCAAAGAAAAGCGTAAGACAATACAAGCCTGCGGGCAAGCCTGCCACGAAGCGGAAGAAGAAACAGCAGTCCTCGTGGCTTCGTTCGCTCAACTGGTTCCGCTCGAACATCAACGATGACGAGGAAGTTGACCCTAAGAAGAAAGGCGAGCACAAAGACAACCTCCGCTTTGTTTGGGGGGCTGTGCTGGCCATTCTTTCTCTGGCGATACTCATCGCCCTTGTCTCTCATGTCTTCACAGGAGCGGAGGATCAGAAATATGTGACAAGCGAGTCGTACACCGCAGCCAACTGGCTTGGCCGTTGGGGCTACGAGGTCGCTCATTGGCTCATGGACAACACCTTCGGTGTGTCGAGCATTCTCATCCCAGTCCTCATGCTTGCCACGAGCATCCGCATCATGGGGTTGGTCAAGGTGAGGCTCCATCTCTGGTTCCTCAACTGCATGATAATCATGGCATGGGCTTCTGCCTTTGCCGCCTACCTCGTGCATCTGTTCCCCAGCCTGCACCGGACCTGGATACTCTGGGGCGGCATGATTGGCAAGAACGAACTGGACTTCATGCTGAGCAAGGTGGGAGGATTGGGCACGCTGCTCATCTTCCTCCTCTCCGCCCTGCTCTATATCTTCTACCTCAGCGACGAGGCCATCACATGGATACGGCACAAAGTGATTAGGGGACAACGGACAACAGACGACGGACAACAGACTGCGGGCGACGGACAGCTGTCAACAAACAACGGACAAGAGGAGCAAGAGGCTTTCACTCCCCGGATGCCCGACAGCGAAGCCGAAGAGCCTCTCGAAAAAGAGGACGAGGAGCCGCACACGCCCTTCAGCGACGAAGCATCGCAAACCGCTACAACCATCGACTTTACCGACGACCCGCTGGCTCCCCTGAAAGGCTTGGAAAAGACAGACGACGAGGACAACATCACGGTGGTGGTGGGGCAGGATCCTGAGAAGGCCGACCTCTCCGACAGCCGGACGCTGGAGCCGTACGACCCGAAGCTCGACCTGGAGAACTACAAATACCCCACCATCGACCTGCTCACCCATTATGACACCACATCGAACGCCATCGACATGGAGGAGCAGCGCAACAACAAGAACCGCATCAAGACGGTGCTCAACAACTTCAGGGTGGAAATCCTCGACAACACGAAAGCCACTATCGGCCCCACCATCACGCTCTACGAGATAACGCCGGCACCCGGCATCCGCATCAGCACCATCCGCAACCTCGAGGACGACATTGCCCTGAGCCTCAGCGCCCTCGGCATACGTATCATCGCACCCATCCCCGGCAAGGGAACCATCGGCATAGAAGTGCCGAACCAAAAGCCCCAGATGGTGTCGATGGAGAGCATACTGAACAGCCGCAAGTTCCAGGAAACGGACTACGAGCTGCCCATCGCACTCGGCAAGACCATCACCAACGAAGTCTTTATCACAGACCTCGCCAAGATGCCGCACCTGCTCGTGGCAGGCGCAACAGGCCAAGGTAAGTCAGTAGGCCTGAATGTCATCATCACTTCCCTGCTCTACAAGAAGCATCCTGCCGAGTTGAAACTGGTGATGATAGACCCCAAGAAGGTCGAGTTCAGCCTCTACGCACCCATCGTCAACCACTTCCTCGCACAGGTGGAGGGCAATGAAGACATCGAAGAACCCATCATCACCGACGTCAACAAGGTAATACAGACGCTCAAGAGCCTCTGCATAGAGATGGACCAACGCTACGACCTCCTCAAGAAAGCCCATGCGAGAAACGTCAAGGAGTACAACGAGAAGTTCCGCGAACGCCAGCTCAACCCCAACAACGGGCACAGATACATGCCCTACATCGTGGTGGTAATCGACGAGTACGGCGACCTCATCATGACGGCCGGCAAGGAGATAGAGCTGCCCATCGCTCGTATTGCCCAGCTCGCAAGAGCCGTCGGCATACACATGATTATCGCGACACAACGCCCCACGGCCAACATCATCACCGGCACCATCAAGGCAAACTTCCCTGCCCGCATGGCATTCAAGGTGACGACAGGCGTGGACAGCAAGACCATCCTCGACCGAACCGGTGCCAATCAGCTTGTGGGCAAGGGCGACATGCTGTTGATGACAGGCTCCGAACCCGTGCGAATCCAATGCGCCTTCATCGATACGAATGAGCTCGAGGACATCGTACACTACATCGCAAAGCAGCAAAGCTACACCTCTCCCTACCTCTTGCCGGAAGTTCCGCTTGAAGGAGACGAGGAAGGAAGCCTGAACGATGTGGACATGACTCGCCTCGACCCGATGTTCGAGGACGCCGCCCGCATGATAGTCAGCGAGCAAAACGGCAGCACGAGCATGATTCAGCGCAAGTTCTCCATCGGCTACAACCGTGCAGGCCGCCTGATGGACCAGTTGGAGAAGGCCGGCATCGTAGGCCCCGCAAAAGGCAGCAAGCCCCGCGAAGTGCTGTGCGTCAGCGAAGAGCAACTCATGATGATAATGGACAACCTGCGTTAAACCCTCAAACCACACGTACCTACTTCTCAAACTTAACGTGCTTAATTGACGAAGTTAACATGCTTAATTGACGAAGATAACGTGCTTAATTAACAAACCATCCTAGTGTAATATGAAAAGACTCCTCATCCTTCTGCTCCTCATTGAATGTTCAATGTTCAATATTCAATGTTCAATGGCTTTCGCTCAGGACGCAATGAAGGTGCTCGACATTACTGCCGACCGCATCCGCAAGGCAGGCAATGTGAAGATTGAATACAAGGCAGGCATCTTTGCCGGCGCCACCGAGAAGGCTTCCTCCACAGGAACAATGTGGCTGCAGGAAAGCAAGATGAAGCTCGACACAGAGGACATCAAGACTTGGTACAACGGAAAGACGCGCTGGTGCTATGTGCCGGAAGCAAACGAGGTGAACATCGATGAGCCTTCCAAGAAGGAGATGGCTTCGATGAACCCTTATACCTTCATGAACATCTACAAGAAAGGCTTCAAGATGACCGTGAAGGAAACGGTCCTGCGAGGTGAAGCGGTCTATGAGGTCTACCTCCGTGCCCGCTATGCCAAGATGGATGTCAAGGAAGTTTATGTCGATATCCGCAAGAGCGACTACCAGCCTCTCTGCATTCGTGTCCGCGAAGACAACGACTGGCAGCGCGTCAGCATCCTCAGCTTCAAGGGCAACCTCCAGCTTTCCGACGAGTTCTTCACATTCAAAGAGGCAGATTACCCCAATGTTTTAATCAATGATATGAGATAACGATGAACCACACAAGACTACTTATCATAGGAAGCGGCCCTGCAGGCTACACAGCTGCCATCTACGCAGGACGCGCCAACCTCAATCCCGTTCTGCTCGAAGGACTACAACCCGGCGGGCAGCTCACCATCACTACTGAGGTCGAGAACTTCCCCGGCTTTCCCGAAGGCGTGGATGCCAACGAGTTGATGGACAACATGCGCCAGCAAGCCGAGCGTTTCGGCACGAAGATGCTGCCGAATGTTGCCATGAAGGTCGACCTCGATGTCCGTCCCTTCAAGGTCTCTCTCGATGACGGAAGCGAGTGGACTGCCGAGAGCCTCATCGTCGCAACGGGTTCGAGCGCGAAGTACTTAGGCTTGAGCGACGAGCAGAAGTACATGGGACAAGGCGTAAGCGCCTGTGCCACATGCGACGGCTTCTTCTATCGCAAGAAAGTTGTGGCAGTGGTTGGCGGCGGAGATACCGCATGCGAAGAGGCATCGTACCTGGCCGGACTTGCTTCGAAGGTGTACCTCATCGTTCGCAAGCCCTTCCTTCGTGCCTCAAAGATAATGCAGGAACGCGTCTTCAACAACGAGAAGATCGAGGTCCTCTTCGAGACAAACACACTCGGCCTATACGGCGAGAACGGCGTAGAAGGCGCACATCTCGTCTTCCGCAAAGGGGAAAGCGACGAGAGGAAGTACGACCTTCCCATCGACGGCTTCTTCCTTGCCATCGGACATCACCCCAATAGCGAGCTCTTCTCGCCTTGGCTCAAGACCAACGAAGAGGGCTACATCATTACAGAAGGCGACTCTCCCCGTACAAATGTGGCTGGAGTCTTTGCCGCAGGCGATGTGGCCGACCCGCACTATCGCCAGGCTGTCATAGCCGCAGCAAGCGGAGCGAAGGCTGCGATGGAAGCAGAAAAGTATTTAGCACAATGAACAAGTACCAGCTTTATAAACTAATCTGCAAGAATGCCGACCTGAAAGAAGAGCGGCACCCGATGCTCGACAAGAATCGCTTCATGAAGTTCCTGATGGCTTTCATGTGGCTATATTATGCCGCCATCCTAATCTTCATGGGTGTCGTGATGGCGATGGGCATGAAGAACAGCTACAATGGAGTGGCAGCATTCCATGTCTTCGACGGCGGCTTGCTTTACATATTGATAACAGACTTCTGGGTGCGATTCATTCTACAAGAGACGCCGGCACAGCAAGCACAGCCCTATGCCTTGCTGCCTGTCCGCAGAAGTTTCCTGATGAACGTCTATCTCACTCGTTCAGGCCTTGCCTGGGGCAACCTTTATTGGTTCTTCCTGCTTGTACCGTTCGGGCTTATCGCGATTGCCGTTCCTGCCGGATGGATTGCCTTCTTTGGGTGGCTGCTCGGCTGGTGGCTGCTTCTGGTTGCCAACGGCTATGCCTATCTCTTCTGCCGAGCCCTTATCCTGAAGCACATGGCTTGGCTGCTTTTGCCCCTTGCCATTCACGGAGCTTTGCTTGCCATCATGCTCGTGCCCGACAACAACCCGCTCGACATGCCCTGCACCCTCTTCTTGTACGACTTCCTGCAATGGAAGTTGTGGCCCTTCCTCCTGGTTGGTGCTCTCATCGCTCTGTTGTATTGGGCAAACTACAAGCTGCAGATGGGAATGGTGCACGACGAGATAGGAAAGAAGGAGGAGAAGGAAATCAAGCACGCCACGCAGTTTAATTTCCTGAACCGCTACGGCAAGCTTGGCGAGTACCTGAAGCTCGAAGTCAAGCAACGCCTCCGCAACAAGACGGTGAGGATGAGCTTCCTTGCCGGCTTGTCCATGATGGTGCTGTTCAGCGTCATCATGTACTTCAGCGATGTGTACGACAACAGCTTCATGCGCTCGTTCATTTGTCTCTACAACTATATTGTCTTGGGCATGATGACGCTCGTGATGATTATGTGCTACGAAGGAAACTACATCGACGGACTGATGAGCCGCCGCGAGAGCATCCTGCAACTGCTCACGGCAAAGTACTACTTCAATGTCGCGCTGTTGCTCATTCCGCCCATCATCCTGCTGCCCTTGATGATAATCGGCAAGATGTCCGTCTGGATGAACGTCGGCTACTTCTTCTTCACGGCAGGCGTGCTCTACCCTCTCCTCTTCCAGATGGCCGTCTATAACGACAACACGCTTCCCATGAACACAAAGATAACAAGCAAGCAGGGCAACACGGCTCAGCAGATTGTCAGCATCGTCATCCTCTTCCTGCCGATTGGTTTGGAAAAGGCTGCTACGGCTTTGCTCGGCGAGCCCTGGGGATATGTCTTCCTCGCGGTGCTCGGCATCATTGGTGTGGCAACGCATCAATACTGGCTGCGCAATGTCTATACACGCTTCATGGCCAGACGATATAAGAACATGGAAGGCTTCCGTGCCTCAAGACAGAGTTGAAAAATAGAAAAGGTAAAAAATGAAAAAGATATAGAGATGGACATTATTATAAAAGACCTCAAAAAGACATTCGGCGAGAAGGTTGCCGTAGACATTCCCGACCTGACCATCCACAGCGGCGACCTGCTGGGACTTGTCGGCAACAACGGAGCGGGCAAGAGCACACTCTTCCGCCTCATACTCGACCTCATCAAGGCTGATACGGGCACCGTTCACATGAAGGGGTTTAATGTTGATGTCAATGTGGCAGAGACAGAGGTGTGGAAAGACTGGACAGGCGCTTTCGTGGACGAGAGCTTCCTCATAGACTACCTGACGCCCGACGAGTACTTCCAGTTCATAGCCCGCCTCACAGATACCAGCGACGAGCAGCTGCAGGAGTTCCTTGCCCAGTACCAACACTTCATGGCCGACGAGCTTGCTGGCCAGAAGAAGCTCATCCGCACACTCAGTGCCGGCAACAAGCAGAAGGTTGGCATCATGGCTGCTATGCTCCTGAAGCCTCAGGTGCTCATCCTCGACGAACCCTTCAACTTCCTCGACCCCAGCAGCCAGAATGCCATCAAGCATCTGCTGAAGAAGTACAACGAGGAGACCGGCGCCACGATTCTCGTCAGCAGTCACAACCTGCAACACACTGTCGATATCTGTCCGCGCATCGTGCTGCTCGAACACGGCAAGGTGATTCACGACATCGACAACAAGGAAAAGCAGGCACAGACAATCCTTGAGAACTACTTCGAAATAAACGACTGATGACTGGGAGATTCACATTCCGCCGGTGCCACATCCTTCATATGCAGGTTGCGTATGAAGAGACGCAAGTTGCAGATGTCCGTACGCAGGCTGCGGCTCTTGATACGCAGGCTGCGGCTCAAGAATTGAGAACGGCAGAAAAGTGAATTCCCTACAGGACGACAGACTTCCCCAAACAGAAGAATCAAGAATATGAGAAAGGCCATCCTCCTCTTGCACCTTGCCCTTTGGTCCTTGCTCCCGACATCGGCGCAAACTGACCTGCGCATCCTCAACCATCTCTCTGTGGGAGCAGAGGTGGGGACGATGGGCGTGGGCATAGACCTCAGCATGCCGATTACGCCTTTTGTCGACGTGCAGGCAGGCTTCTCAATGGTTCCAAAGACATCGTTCAAGACTTCCCTCGGCATGAACGCGCCTTATCCAGGCATCGACAGGGTTCCCGTAAAATATCAGGGCTTGATGAAGAACGGGAAAGTGCTGGTCAACGTCATGCCCATCCCCGTCCTCACAAGTTTTCATATTACCGCCGGTGCCTACATCGGCTCCGACGATATTATGGGCCTCTACAACCCTGAACCTATGCCGGCTGAGATTGCGGCATACAACGGCATGAATCCCGACAACAAGCTGGGGCTGGCTCTTGGAGACTATCTGCTCGAGCCTGATGCTATGGGCAACATCGATGGGAAGCTCAAAGTCTTCAAAGCAAAGCCCTATGTGGGCATAGGCATAGGCCGAGGCGTCCCCAAACGCAGGATTGGCTTCAAGTTCGACATAGGTTGCGTCTTCTGGGGAAAGCCCACGGTATATTGCAACGACATGGAGGTGTTCGATACCGACGAAGGCGGCAAAGGCAAAGATGCCATGAGAATCATCACAAAGTTCAAGTTCTATCCTGTCATGAACTTCCGCCTGTGCGGCAGAATCTTCTGACAAACAGTAAAACGCAAATCGCAGAATCGTAAATGAAATACATACCTCGCGGCATTCCTTGCCTGATAGTCACCGTCTGTCTCTTCGGTTACCTGTCCTTGGTGATGGGGTTCACGAACATGCTCAACACTATCATGAGGACAGCCCACGACCTTCTGCTCAACACCGTCTTCTACCTCATGGCGATGTGTGTGCTGACAGGGGCATTGAGCCGCATCTTCAGCGTCTTTGGCGTAGTCGACCTGCTGCAAAAGATGCTCAAGCCTGTGCTGCGACCGCTCTTCAACCTGCCCGGCGTCTCTTCCGCCGGAGCCTTGATGACATTCCTCAGCGATAAGCCGGTCATCATTTCTGTGGCGAAGAACCCCCTCTTTGCCCGCTACTTCAAACGCTACCAGCACATCAGCCTCGTGAACTTCGCCGGCAGCTATGCCATGGGCTTGCTCGTCATCATCTTCATGATGGGGCACGGCTTCTATACCGAGCCGCTCTATGGACTCGTGGGAGCCATCATCGGCAGTATCATTGCGACAAGACTGATGCAGAGACTCGTGCTCAAGGAGTTCCCTCATTACAAGGATGAAGACGTCATGGAAGAGAATGGCCAACGCTCAATGGTCAATGGTGAATTGAAACGCACCCCCTATGAGACCGTTCCCGACGACCCCAGGCAAACCCTCTTTGTGCGAGTGCTTGATGCGCTTCTCGACGGAGGCAAGAGCGGCGTCGAGGTCGGCCTTGCCATCATACCAGGCGTGCTCATCATCTCAACGCTCGTCATGATGTTCACCTTCGGCACAGACCCCGAGACAGGGACATATACGGGAGAAGCCTATCAGGGAACGGAACTCCTGCCGCTGCTGGCCGGTCGTCTGGGCTTTGTCTTCAAATGGCTCTTTGGCTTCAATGCCAGCGAACTCGTGGCCTTCCCCATCACGGCGCTGGGAACGGTGGGAGCCGCCCTGGGCCTCATACCAGAGATGATGAGCAAAGGCATCATAGACAGCAATGCGATTGCCGTCTTCACAGCAATGGGAATGTGCTGGAGCGGCTTCCTCAGCGCCGATGCCGCCACACTCGACTCCCTCGGCTACCGGCACTTCATCTCACGTTCCTTCACCTGCACTTTCATCGGAGGCATTGTGGCAGGCATCATCACACACTGGTTATTCTTTCTCATAACATATCTCATAGAACTCTTAAACCCTTGAACTTTTAAACTCTTAAACTCATAAATATAACATGGAATTAGCTACGAAATACAGCCCCGCTGAGGTCGAGGCAAAATGGTACGAGTACTGGACAAAGCACAAGTTCTTTGCAAGCAAACCCGACAGCCGCGAACCCTACACCATCGTCATCCCGCCACCAAACGTGACGGGCGTGCTCCACATGGGCCACATGCTCAACAATACGATTCAGGACATCCTGATCCGCAAGGCCCGACTCGACGGAAAGAACGCCTGCTGGGTGCCCGGCACCGACCACGCCTCGATTGCTACGGAGGCGAAGGTGGTGAACCGACTGGCCGAACAAGGCATCAAGAAGCGCGACCTCACGCGAGAGGAGTTCCTGAAGCACGCGTGGGCTTGGACCGAAGAACACGGAGGCATCATCCTCAAGCAGCTCCGTAAGCTCGGAGCCAGTTGCGACTGGGACCGCACAGCCTTCACGATGGACGAAAAGCGCAGCGAGAGCGTGCTCAAAGTCTTCTGCGACCTTTACGACAAAGGCCTCATCTATCGCGGCCTCCGCATGGTCAACTGGGACCCCAAGGCTCAGACGGTGCTCTCTACGGAAGAGGTCATCTACAAGGACGAGAAGAGCAAACTGTATTACCTGAAGTATTATGTAGACAGTCCCGTATGTTGCGTTGCCAACGCAACAGACGAAACAGGGAACATCATCCATAAGGACGAGAAGGGCTACTATGCCGTAGTTGCCACCACTCGCCCCGAGACCATCATGGGCGACACGGCGATGTGCATCAACCCCAAAGACCCGAAGAACCAATGGCTGCGCGGGAAGAAGGTAATCGTGCCGCTGGTGGGACGCGTCATCCCTGTCATCGAGGACCGTTACGTCGATATAGAGTTCGGCACAGGCTGCTTGAAAGTGACACCTGCCCACGACGTGAACGACTATCAGCTCGGCAAGACTCACAACCTCGAGACTATCGACATCTTCAATCCCGACGGCACAATCAGCGAACAGTCGCCCCTCTATGTGGGTATGGACCGCATGGCATGCCGCAAGCAGATAGTGAAGGACCTCGATGCCGCAGGCCTGCTTGAAAAGGTCGAAGACTACGAGAACAAGGTGGGCTATTCGGAACGCAATCAGGACACAGCCGTCGAGCCACGCCTCTGCAAGCAGTGGTTCCTCTCGATGAAGCACATGGCCGACATCGCCCTGCCTCCCGTGCTCGAAGGCAAGCTGAAGTTCCACCCCACGAAGTATGTCACGACCTATCGCAACTGGCTCGAGAACATCCAGGACTGGTGCATCAGCCGCCAGCTTTGGTGGGGACATCGCATCCCGGCGTACTTCATAGAGTCTCCTCTCACAGCCTCCGCTGATGGCGAGGAGAGCGAGCGCTTCGTTGTCGCCCTGACAAAGGAAGAGGCTCTTGCTAAAGCTCAGGAGAAGTTCGGCAAGGACATCACCCTGGACATGCTCCGTCGCGATGAAGATGCGCTCGACACATGGTTCTCCTCATGGCTTTGGCCCATCTCCCTCTTCGACGGCATCAACAATCCCGGCAACGAGGAAATCAGCTACTACTACCCCACGAGCGACCTCGTGACTGGCCCCGACATCATCTTCTTCTGGGTGGCTCGCATGATTATGGCAGGCGAGGAATACATGGGCGACATCCCCTTCCGCAACGTCTACTTCACGGGCATCGTTCGCGACAAGCTCGGCCGCAAGATGAGCAAGTCGCTCGGCAACTCGCCCGACCCGCTCGAACTCATCGAGAAGTACGGAGCCGACGGTGTTCGCATGGGCATGATGCTCGCTGCACCTGCCGGAAACGACATCCTCTACGACGACGCGCTCTGTGCTCAAGGTATGGCTTTCTGCAACAAGATGTGGAACGCCTTCCGTCTCGTCAAGGGATGGGAAGTCTCTGCCGACCTCGTGCAACCAGAAGCCAATGCCACTTCCATCCTGTGGATGCAGGCAAAGCTCAACGCCACATACGCCGAGATAAACGACCTCTACAGCAAATACCGCCTGAACGAGGCGCTGATGGCTGCCTTCAAGCTCTTCACCGACGAGTTCAGCGGCTGGTATCTCGAGATGATAAAGCCCGCCTATCAGGCTCCCATCGATGCCAAGACATTGGCTGCCACGCTCGACATCTTCGACCAGCTCATGCACATCATACATCCCTTCATGCCGTTCATCACTGAGGAATTGTGGCAACACATTGCCGAGCGCAAGGAAGGCGAATCGCTCATGGTTTCAGTCTTCAAGACGGCTGCCCCGACGAAGGAAGATGCCGACCTCATCCAGAAGGTGGAGGAGATGAAGCAAATCGTCAGCGGCGTGCGTGCCGTCCGTCAGAGCAAGAACATCTCGCCTCGCGAACCTCTGGCCTTGCAAGTTGTGGGAGCCGCAAAGAACGGTGTCACCAGCATGCCTGCCCTTGCCGCCATCATCGTGAAGCTTGCCGGGCTCAGCCAGATTGAGAATGTCAGCGAGAAGGGCGAAGGCACTCAGGCCTTCCTGGTTGGCACCGACGAGTACGCAGTGCCCATCGGCAACCTGATTGATGCAGATGCCGAACGCGAGAAGGCCGAGACGGAAATCAAGCGTCTGCAAGGCTTCATGGCTGGCATCGAGAAGAAGCTGCAGAACGAGCGCTTCGTGCAGAACGCCCCTGCTCAGGTTGTCGAGCTGGAACGCAAGAAGCTCGCCGATGCCCAGAGCAAGATCGCAGCCCTCGAAGCTACCCTGAAAGCCCTTGGATAACAGCATGTTACGAGAAACCGACCGACGCCGCATGTGGCCCCTCAAAACGCCGCCTGCGGCGTTGGTCATTTCCGGCTGCGGCGATGGCAATCCCCGCACGCGGCGTTGGCAATCCCCGCACGCGGCGTTTTACACCCCCTCCTGAGGGCAAAATCAAAGCCAAAATGAGAACCTTTCGTTCTTCAACAAAAAATATAAAATAATACTTTGTTTTGTTCGCACTTCTTCGTAACTTTGCAAAAGATTATGCGAGTAAAGTTATACATTATTATATATATATGTCTTCCTTTTCTGCTGCTTTCGTGCAACAGGAAGGGAACAGACCGAGGCGATGAGGCCGGCGATACGCTGCAGTTCCGCTATGCGAAGAACCTGACGGTCGTGACCTTCAAGGACCGTATGGTAGCGACGCTTCGCAATCCCTGGGACTCGACAAGCGTGCTGGGGAAATACGAACTGGAAAAGCCTCTGAGCAATATTGCGGTCTTCGGTTCGGTGCATTGTGCATTGTTCCATGAGTTGGGAGCTGATGATGTGGTTGGCGGCATTTGTGACCTTGAGTTTATCAACCAGCCGTCTATCAAGAAAGGTGTTGCCGAGGGACGCATCGCCAATCTTGGCAACAGCATGCAGCCTAATCTGGAGAAGATTGTCAACCTCAATCCCGATGCCTTGATGCCGAGTCCCTTCGAGAACAGTGGCGGATTGGGACGCGTGGAGAGACTCGGGATTCCCATCATCTGGTGTGCCGATTACATGGAGAACACCCCGCTTGGCCGAGCCGAATGGATACGCTTCTATGGGCGCCTCGTAGGTCGTGCCAAGGAGGCCGACAGCATCTTCAACACAGTGGAAGCACGCTACCAAGAACTCTGCCGGAAAGCCCGAAATGCGGAAACCAAGCCGCGCCTCCTGCCCGAGATGCCCTGGAGCGGACAATGGACGCTGCCCGGCTCCGGAAGTTCCTCGACAAGGCTCTATCAGGATGCAGGAGCGGAGTATCTCTTTGCACACCTGAAAGGCAACGGAGGCGTTCCCCTCAGCACGGAGAAAGTGGTGGACAAAGCCGTGGAAGCCGACATCTGGATCATCAAACATCACGGCAGCCTCGACCGACAGCAGATGATATCAGACACGCCCCTGCTCGCAAGCATCAAAGCCCCTATCTGGTGGTGCGACACTTCCACTACCCTACTCTACGAAGAAACGCCCTTCCATCCGGAACGACTGCTCGAGAACCTCATCAGCATCCTGCACCCCGAGCTTGGCATCCACTCAGAGCATCAATACTTTCAACAGATTAAGGATTAGAAACTGATGAAAGACAAATATAAATTGAAACTGCTGGCCGTTGCAATGGTTCTCCTTTCCATCGCAAATGTGCTTTGGGGCTCGCTCGACATTCCTGTCAAGGATGTATGGCAGATTCTTTGTGGCAAAGAGATTGACGGACATCCAGCCTGGAGCATTATCGTGCTGCAAGGACGCATTCCCCAGATGCTGACGGCGCTCTTCACCGGCACCGCCTTGGGCACCTGTGGCTTGCTGCTTCAGACAGCATTCCGCAACCCCCTTGCAGGTCCTTCCATACTCGGTATTGATGCAGGAGCAAACCTGGGCGTGGCCATCGTCCTCCTGCTCCTTAGCGGAACCGCCACCATCGGCAGTCTCACCATCGGAGGGCACTTGCTTGTCGTTACCGCTGCGATGATAGGAGCCCTCGCAATCATGGCCTTATTGATGCTGCTCAGCAGGCTGTTGCGCAGTCAGGTGATGCTCCTCATCACAGGCGTCATCATCAGTTATGTCACAAGCAGCATCATACAACTCCTCAATTACTCAGCAACGGAACAGGGTGTGCACAGCTTCGTGATATGGGGCATGGGCAATTTTGCCTCTGTCGGCATAGAGCGACTCCCCGTCTTCCTTGTGCTCTCCGCCATCGGACTGCTGCTCGCCCTCCTGCTCATCAAGCCGCTCGACGCCTTGCTTCTCGGCGACCGATATGCCGAGAACCTGGGCATCAGGATAGGAAGAGTGCGACAAATGCTTCTGCTCGTCACAGGCCTGCTCACAGCCACCACAACGGCCTTTTGCGGACCTATTGCTTTCATCGGGCTGGCTGTGCCACACCTGGCTCGTCTCTCTCTTGGGACAGCATGGCACAAAACGCTCATGCCTGCCACTATGCTTATCGGAGCCAACCTCGCCCTTGTCTGCAACCTGCTGAGCACCTTGCCACGCGACGGAAGCATCATCCCTATCAGCGTCATCACGCCACTCATCGGTGCCCCTGTCGTCTTACACGTTATCCTAAAACAAAAATCATAGCACTATGAACAAGCGATTCTTATCCTTTCTCTTATCGGCTTTCTGCCTGAGCGCCCTCGCAGACGTCAATTATCAAGTCATTCCCCTGCCTCAGCAAATCAGCTTCGACAAAAGCGGCGGCTACAAGCTTCTGACCGAAGGCATGACCGTAGGCTATCCCTCGGGCAACCAGCAGATGAGGCGCAATGCCGAGTTTGCCGCCGAATACCTGAACCTTTCTCTTAAAGAAAAAGGGGATGGCAAGAAGGGAGCCGACATCAACCTCACGCTTGGCCTCAAGAGCAGCAATCCCGATGACTATGCCATCAACGTGGGCAAGAAAGGCATCACCATCCAAGGTGCCAGCGAGAGTGGTGTCTTCTACGGCATACAGACGCTCCGCAAGAGCATCATGAACGAGAGGGGCGAGATTCGCCTTCCCTATGCCTGGGTCTGCGGTTCGCCTCGCTTCAGTTACCGCGGCACGGAGCTCGACTGCGCCCGCCACTTCTTCCCGGTCAGCTTCATCAAGAAGTTCATCGACATCCTGGCCTTGCACGGCATCAACCGCTTCCATTGGCATCTGACAGACGACCAGGGCTGGCGTTTCGAGGTAAAGGCCTTGCCCGAACTGGCCCAAAAGGCAAGCATTAGGCCTTGTACGATTGTGGGAAAGAATGTAGGCCTCTCCGACCCCGACAACGCCATCTACGACGATACGCCCGAGACAGGATACTACACGCAGGAGGAGTTGCGCGAGGTGGTTGCCTATGCTGCAGAACGATACATCACGATTATCCCGGAGATTGACTTGCCGGGGCACATGATAGCAGCCCTGAGCGTCTATCCCGACCTCGGTTGCACGGGCGGCCCTTACAAGGTCTGGGGCATCTGGGGCATTGCCGACGATGTGCTCTGCGCAGGCAATCCCAAGACCCTGGAGTTCCTGAAGACCGTCTATGGCGAGCTGTGCGATGTCTTCCCAAGCAAGCTGATTCATATCGGTGGCGACGAGAGTCCGCGTGTCCGCTGGAAAGCCTGTCCGAAGTGTCAGGCGAAGATGAAGGAGCTGGGGCTGACCAAAGAGGCAGAGTTGCAGACCTATATCAACAAAGAGATGGAGGCATTCCTGTCAAAGCGCGGCCGCCAGATAATCGGCTGGGACGAGACGCTCGAAGGCGGCCTGAGCGACAATGCTGCCGTCATGAGCTGGCGCGGATACGAAGGTGGCAAAGCTGCCGCAAAGCTCCATCATCAAGTGGTTATGACGCCCACCAGCAACTGCTACATCGACTACTATCAGCTCAAGGACCAGAGGGCACAGCCCCTTGCCATCGGCGGCTATCTGCCCCTCAGCAAAGTGTATGCCATGGAGCCTGTGCCCGACGGCTTGACTCCCGAGGAGGCCAAGTACATCATAGGAGCGCAGTGCAATCTTTGGACAGAGTATGTGCTCAGTCCCGACCATGCAGAGTACATGTTGCTGCCCCGTCTGGCTGCCATGAGCGAAGTGCAATGGCTGAAGCCCGAGGCAAAGAGCTACGAGCAGTTCCTCGAGCGACTCCCTGCCCTCGAACAAGTCTATCGTCGCCTCGGATATAAGTATTGTACAACCCACGAATGATTGAACTCCGTCACCTCACCGTCGGTTATGGCGAGAAAGCCGTTCTGTCCGACATAAACCAAAGCCTCGAGGCAGGTCGCCTGGTTTGTCTGCTTGGCTCGAACGGTGTGGGCAAGAGCACCCTGCTCCGCACCCTTGCAGGCTTTCAGCCTCCGCTTGCGGGAAAGGTTCTGCTCGAAGGCAAGGACCTCGCCTCCCTTACCCTCTCCGAGCGAAGCAAGGCTGTTTCTGTGGTGCTGACAGAGCGTGTGGAAGTGCCATACATGAAGGTAGCAGACCTCGTAGGGATGGGGCGCTCGCCTTACACAGGCTTCTTCGGAACACTGACCAAAGAGGACAATGCCATTGTGAGCGAAGCCATCGAAATGGTTGGGATCGCCGACCTCGCAGCGCGAACCATCGACACCCTGAGCGACGGAGAGCGACAGAAAGCGATGCTCGCCAAAGCCCTTGCCCAGCAGACACCTGTCATCCTGCTCGACGAACCCACTGCCTTCCTCGACTTCCACGCCAAGATAAGCACGCTGCGACTGATGCTCCGCCTTGCTCACGAAACGGGCAAGACCATCCTGATGAGCACACACGACGTAGAGATGGCGCTCCGCCTGAGCGACATACTCTGGATTGTCCAGCAGGGCCAGATCTCGACCGGCACAACAGCTTCCCTCGACGAGAGCGGAATCCTCAGACAGTTCCTCGGCGACGAAGAAGTCAGCTACAACGAGACGAAATAATGCTTTCTGCCGGCTCCGATTTCCCCCCCGAACAAGCCTTAAAGATACCACTAAACTAAAGATCTCACCCCAAGCGGGGGAATCATCCTCGGCAGCAGGAGAAATGACATGCATGCCGCGCCAGGTTCTTGCTACGCAGGTTGCGTATGACGGGACGCAGGTTGCGAATGGACGAATGCAGCCTGCATTTCTTCATTCGCAGCTTGCGCATGAAGAACGAAACATGGCTGAAGGATGATTTCTGTAGCCCGCGACATGTTTGCTAACGCTCCACATTGCATTAGCAAGCATTGCACATTATGTCGGGCAGCTGGTGGAGCTTGGTCGAGTTGCTGCCCTTGATGAGGATGGTGGAGTTCGAGATGGGCTCTGCCTTCAAAGCGGCCTTCACCTCCTCGACATTCCCGAAGACTCGCATCCCCTCTTCTGCCACCTTTCCGAACTCTTCTCCAACGAGCCAGATGCGCTCCAAATCCATTCCCTTCAGCTGCTCTACGATGCGCTTATGCTCCTGAACGCTTTCTTTCCCAAGCTCTCGCATATCGCCGAGTATCACCATCTTATGCTTGTCCTCGAAGAAGGAGAAGTTGGTTAGGGCAGCCGACATGCTCGAGGGATTGGCGTTGTATGCATCCACGATAAGCCGATTGCTTCCTGCCTCCCTCAATTCGCTCCTGCTGTTGGTAGGTTTGTAGGTCGAAAGAGCGTGGTCAATCTGTTCGGGCGTGATGCCGAAATAGAGGCCAATCGTGACGGCAGCCCGAAGGTTGGCAATGTTGTATGCCCCGATGAGGTTGGTCGGAACCTGATGCCAGGCACCGTCGACATCTGCCTTCCACTTCATCTTGACGAAAGGCGTCACCTCGCACAGTCTGCCCTCGACGTATGGCAGGGCATCCTCTCCAAGCGTGAAACCGCGATGCTGCGCCATCTCCACAAGGTCGTCGTCGAAGGCATTGATGAAGATCCTCTTGCGGCGTTTGCGGAGGTCTGCATAGAGTTCGCCCTTCGTCTGCTTCACGCCCTCGAAGCCTCCGAAGCCTTCCAGGTGGGCACGCCCCACATTCGTGATGAGCCCGAAGTCTGCCCCTACGATGCGGCATAGGTCAGCAATCTCTCCAGGATGATTGGCGCCCGTCTCGATGACGGCAATATCGTGCTCCGGCTTGATGCGAAGCAGGGTGCGAGGCACGCCGATGTGATTGTTGAGGTTGCCCTCGGTGAAGAGAACCCGCTTGCCCTCGGAAAGCACGGCAGCGATGAGCTCCTTCGTCGTAGTCTTACCATTCGTTCCCGTAATCTGCAGAACCGTCTTTCCCCATGCTTTGCGATGATGGGCAGCCAGTTCCTGCAAGGCCTTCAGCACATCAGGTACAAGGATGAGCCGCCTGTCCTGCTTCGCCACCTCGGGGTTATCGACAACCGCAAAGGCACAACCCTTCTCGAGCGCCTGCACGGCATAGTTGTTCCCGTCGAACGTTTCTCCCTTCAGGGCAAAGAAAATGCTTCCTTCCGATGGTTGTCTGCTGTCTGTCGACACCAATGGATGCTCTTTATAAATGGCATATAATTCCTCTGTATTCATAGTCTTTTTCCGTTTTACGCTACAAAGTTAAACCTTTTTTCGCAAATCCTTGCCCTTTATATAAATTATGTGTAATTTTGTGCGAAATTTAAGTATATTGTGTCCGAAGCGCCATCGTATAGCATCAATGTAGGCGGCGAATTGCTCTCGCTGGAGGCACCCATCGTGATGGGCATCCTGAATGCTACGCCCGACTCTTTCTATCAGCATGACGAAGGAGCCGACGCCATTCGCCTGCGCACTCGTCAGATGCTTTCGGAGGGCGCAACCATCGTGGACGTGGGCGCATGCTCCACTCGTCCGGGCTATACGCCTCCCGACGGGAAGGAGGAGATGCGAAGGCTCAGGGAAGCGCTGGCTATCGTCCGGGAAGAGGCTCCAAAGGCTATAGTGAGCGTGGATACGTTCCGGGCAGATGTCGCCAAGATGTGCGTCGAGGAATATGGCGTGCAGATGGTGAACGACATCAGCGAAGGGGCTCTGGATGACAATATGTTCAAGACCGTGGCAGAGCTGCATGTGCCCTACATTCTGACGCACAACAAAGCACTCCCAGAGGGGGAGCAGGAAGGGGTCTCTGAGTTTCTCCGGGACATGGGCAGGAAGACAGAGGAGCTTCACGAGCTTGGCGTCTGCGACATCATCCTCGACCCTGGCTTTGGCTTCGGCAAGACACTCGAACAGAACTACATCCTCATGCGAAACCTCGAAGTCCTGCACGAACTCCATCTGCCCCTGCTTGTCGGTGTCAGCCACAAGAGCATGATATACAAGCTGCTCGAGACAACGCCCGACGGAGCCCTGAACGGCACGACCGTGCTGCACACCGTGGCCCTGCAGAAGGGAGCACACATCCTTCGGACTCACGAAGTCAGGGAAGCAATGGAATGCATAACAATTGTCGAAAAGTTGAAACGGGAGTAAATAGTAAATGGTAAATGATTAAATGGTAAATGTAAGGTGCCAACAATAAACTTCAAAGACATAATAGACATCTTCCTTGTGGCAGTTGCACTGTTCTATTGCTACAAAGTGATGAAGCAGTCGCGCTCGATGAACATCTTCTACGGCATCCTGCTCTTCATCAGCGTATGGATTCTCATCAGCAAGGTGCTCGAGATGAAGCTGCTTGGCGGCATCCTCGACCAGCTCGTGAGCGTTGGCGCCCTTGCCATCATCATCTTGTTTCAAGAGGACATCCGCCGCTTCTTCTACAACATAGGAGCCCGACAAAGAGCCCACCGCTTCCTGCGTTTCTTCAGGCTCGACAAGCGCAAGAACTCAAGCGAGTTCCGCAACGAACGCGAGACGATCTTCCCCATCGTGATGGCTTGCATGAACATGAGCAAGCAACGGGTTGGCGCACTCATCGTCCTGCAGAACGACCTTCCCTTGGGCGACTTCATGCGGACAGGCGAAGAGGTTGACGCGAAGATAACACAACGACTCATCGAGAACATCTTCTTCAAGAACAGCCCTCTGCACGACGGAGCAATGGTGATAGCCAATGGCAGGATTGCAGCAGCATCGTGCATCCTGCCCATCAGCCACGACCTCGACATCCCCAAGGAGTTCGGCCTCCGACACCGTGCCGCAAAAGGCATCAGCAAAGAGACCGACGCCCTGGCTATCGTGGTCAGCGAAGAGACGGGCAACATCACAGCTGCCTACTCCGACATGCTCCGCTCTCATCTCTCTGCAGAGGAATTGGAGACAGTATTGATGAAAGGCAAGTTCTAAGAACAGCATCAGATTACTCACAACACTCAGAACACTCAAATTACTCAGAATGATATCACTATGAAACTAATGGAACAAATCATCGCTCGAGCCAAGTCATGCAAGCAGCGCATCGTGCTGCCGGAAAGCTTGGAGGAGCGAACACTGACAGCTGCCGACAGAGCGTTGGCAGACGACCTGGCCGACATCATCTTGATTGGCGCAGAGAAGGAAATCTTAGCCCTGGCTGACAAGCTTGGACTCACGCACATCGGCAAAGCAACAATCATCGACCCAGCCACAAACGACAAGACTGAGACATACGTCCAGCTCCTTTACAACCTTCGCAAGAACAAGGGCATGACCGAGGAAGAGGCACGTGCGAAGGTGCTCGACCCGCTCTACTATGGCTGCCTCATCATCAAGAATGGCGACGCCGACGGACAGATTTCGGGAGCTCTCTCAACGACGGGAGACACGCTGCGTCCTGCCTTGCAAATCATCAAGTGTGCGCCTGGCGTGAGCTGCGTGAGCGGAGCAATGCTGATGATTACGCCAGCCACACAGTATGGCGAGGATGGCGTGCTTGTGATGGGCGACGTTGCTGTCACCCCGATGCCCGACGCCAACCAGCTTGCTCAGATTGCCATCTGCACAGCACAGACGGCTCGCAGCGTGGCAGGCTTCAAGGAGCCTCGCGTCGCTATGCTCAGCTTCAGCACGAAGGGCAGCGCAAGTCACGAGGTAGTGGACAAAGTGGTGGAAGCCACTAAGATTGCCAAAGAAAAAGAGCCAAGCCTTCATATCGATGGCGAGTTGCAGGCAGATGCCGCTCTCGTGCCAAGCGTTGGAGCGAAGAAGGCTCCCGGAAGCGACATCGCAGGCAAAGCGAATGTGCTTGTCGTACCTTGCCTCGAGGTAGGCAACATCGGCTACAAGCTCGTGCAGCGCCTCGCCGGAGCCGAAGCCATAGGTCCCATCCTCCAAGGCATCGCCCGCCCCGTCAACGACCTCAGCCGCGGCTGCTCCGTTGATGATATATATAAAATGATTGCCATCACATCTTGCCAAGCGCAAGATGC
>JAEEGG010002332.1_pt1 | contig 49161 bp, 40 predicted proteins | sample 9134161 | NCBI WGS metagenome assembly JAEEGG01 (sample SAMN16246543, study PRJNA631951) | gut metagenome | biome: gut microbiome; feature: rumen; material: CR-attached | host: Bos | place: Iran: Karaj | collected 2018-10
TTTTTTCTCTTTGTCTAAATACATTTTCTTAAAAATAATGTGAAAACTCGTTTAGCGGGCGCAAAGATAGAGCTTCTTTTTCAATACACAATGAATTTTCTAACATTTTTGCCGTAACTTTGCACCCCGAAAGAAAACACATACTGTATGAACATCAGAAACATAGCTATCATTGCCCACGTAGACCACGGCAAAACGACACTTGTTGACAAGATGATGCTGGCAGGACACCTGTTCCGCGACAATCAGGCCAAAGGAGAGCTTATGCTCGACAATAACGACCTGGAGCGCGAGCGCGGCATAACCATCCTGTCCAAGAACGTATCTATTACTTATAAGGATACCAAGATCAACATCATTGATACTCCGGGACACTCCGATTTCGGTGGCGAGGTAGAGCGTGTGCTCAACATGGCCGACGGCTGCATCCTGTTGGTGGATGCATTTGAAGGCCCCATGCCTCAGACCCGCTTTGTTCTGCAGAAGGCTCTGCAGATAGGACTTAAGCCCATCGTAGTAGTAAATAAGGTAGATAAACCCAACTGCCGCCCCGAAGAGGTTTACGAGATGGTATTTGACCTGATGTTCGCTCTGGATGCAACTGAGGACCAGCTGGATTTCCCCGTCCTGTACGGATCGGCCAAGCAGAACTGGATGAGCACCGACTGGAAACAGCCCACCGACAATATTCTGCCTCTGCTGGATGCAATCATAGAGCATATCCCCGCTCCCAAGCAGGAGGAGGGCACCCTGCAGATGCTTATCACATCACTTGACTACTCATCATACACCGGACGTATTGCAGTGGGCCGAGTTAACCGCGGCACCCTGAACGAGGGTATGACCTGCACTCTGGCTCACCGTGACGGCAGCAAGGAGAAGGTAAAGATAAAGGAACTCCATACATTTGAGGGAATGGGCCGCAAGCGTGTTCCCACAGTTGAGGCCGGTGATATATGCGCCATAGTAGGTCTTGACAAGTTTGAGATTGGTGATACCATCTGCGATGCAGAGAACCCTGATCCCCTGCCCCCTATCGCTATTGACGAGCCTACCATGAGTATGCTCTTCTCTATAAATGACTCACCTTTCTTTGGCAAGGAGGGTAAGTACGTCACATCACGTCACATTCAGGACCGTCTGAACCTGGAACTTGACAAGAACCTGGCTCTGCGCGTACGCCGCACCGAGGAGGACGGCAAGTGGATTGTATCGGGCCGTGGCGTGCTGCACCTTTCAATACTTATAGAGACCATGCGCCGTGAGGGCTACGAGCTCCAGGTGGGTCAGCCCCAGGTAATCATGAAGGAGATTGACGGCCGCACCTGCGAGCCTATCGAGGAACTTACCATCAGCGTACCCGAGGAGTTTGCCAGCAAGATGATTGACCTGGCTACCAAGCGCAAGGGTGAGATGACATCGATGGATACTCAGGGTGACCGTGTAGTAATTGTATTTGATATACCTTCACGCGGTATCATCGGTCTGAGAACCAACGTACTCACCGCATCGCAGGGTGAGGCCGTTATGGCACACCGCTTCAAGGAGTATCAGCCTTACAAGGGTGACATTGAGCGCCGTACCAACGGATCGATGGTAGCCATGGAGACCGGAACCGTATTCGCTTACGCACTCGACAAACTGCAGGACCGCGGCAAGTTCTTTGTAAACCCGCAGGAGCAGGTATATGCCGGTCAGGTGGTAGGTGAGCATGTACACGAGAAGGATCTGGTAATCAACGTGACCAAGAGCAAGCAACTTACCAACATGCGCGCCAGCGGTGCCGATGAGAAGGCACACATAGCACCTCCCGTAATATTCTCACTCGAGGAGGCTCTGGAGTACATCAAAAACGATGAGTACGTTGAGGTTACTCCCAAGAGCATGCGTATGCGTAAGGTTATACTGAACGAATTGGAGCGCAAGCGCGCCGCCAAGTAAAAGATAAAGCCCGATGAAATCGAGGTTTCCTGCACTGATTGCACTCTTTGTGCTGCTCTTGTCCGCCGCTTGCGGCAACAAGAGTAAGTTCGTGCTGCAGGGAACCGTTCCCCAAGGTACCGACACCATAGTTGTGGTCGGTATCGATTCCCGTTTTGAGAATGTGGACACCATATTCTGCCACAACGGCCGTTTTACTTGGAAATATCTGCCCGACACCGTAACCACTCTGATTCTGGTATTGCCCGACGGGCGCTATCATCCTGTATTTGCCGAGAAAGGTGTGGAATCATTCATAACGATACCCGCCGATTCGGGCCTGTTCGATGTTTCCGGCGGATACTGCAATGATTCATACCAGTCTTTCTACATGGCTTCGCTGCGGGACACATCGATGGAGCAGACCAGAGCCAGGATTGATTCCTTTATCACAAGAGACCCGTTCTCGGAGGTTACTCCTTTCCTTATATATGACAGGATGGTCCGTCAGTACCATGCCCGCGAAATATACATCGAACCGCTGATAAAGCGCATGAGTGGCAATATGCAGGATGCCCCCTATCTGGTTTCACTCAAATCGGAATTCAGCAAAGCCATTCCGGGCAATCTCTATCTGGACAACTATTCGGTTTGGGATTCGGCCGGTTACAAACACAGTTTCCAGGAGATGGGCGGCTCAACCAATTACACGTTGGTGTGCGTATGGGCTTCATGGATGGGACAGGCCGGTCTGGATGCCAGGGATACTTTGCAGTATTTCCTGGACAAATACAGAGGACGTTATTTCAATGTCACCGACATATCCATCGATGTAAACGTGGACAAGTGGAAAAGAACCATACTGCCCGATACCGTAACCTGGTTTTCATACAATGATCCGGCAGGATGGGAAAGCCGTATAGTAAGAAGCACCAACATACAGAGTGCTCCGGCATTCGTACTGTTTACCGGCGTCAAGAGAATGATTTACAGGACAGATGCAATAGATGCACTTGACAAGGAACTGGACAAGACCCTGCCCAAAGCTCCGGACAAGGAGTCGAGACAGAACAGAACAGTAGAAAGACAACTCAGAACACCCAAATAAAATCTCAATCCTTAGATCCCTGTTATGCAATATCTAATATTAACCATCAATTATTACCATGTTAATCAAAGTTTCAGGTGCGGCTGTCCAAGGGATAGACGCATACATCGTGACCATCGAGGCGAGTACATCGCGCGGTATCAGATTCTTTCTTGTAGGACTGCCTGACAGTGCGGTCAAGGAGAGCCACGAACGTATCATATCGGCTTTCCATGTAAACGGCTACAAGTTTCCATCAAGTCAGATCATAATCAACATGGCTCCAGCCGATATCCGCAAGGAGGGTGCGGCCTATGACCTGCCTCTGGCTGTAGTTATACTGGCTGCAGGAGGGGAACTTGACATCTCCATGCTTGATGACTATGTCATTATGGGCGAGATGGGGCTTGACGGCTCGCTGCAGCCGGTCAAGGGAGCACTTTCCATGGCAATCAAGGCACGTGCAGAAGGATTCAAAGGCATTATCCTTCCGTTCCAGAACGCTCCCGAAGCAGCGGTCATAGACGGTCTGGAAGTCTATGCTGCACACAACCTGCGTGAAGTGGTTGACCTGCTGAACCAAAGTAACGGCCATATTGTTCCTCTGGAAAGAAACGACTGTCAGGTTGAAACAGGCCTGGAATCCAAGGTCTTTGACTTTCAGGATGTAAAGGGGCAGAGCAGCGTAAAGAGAGCGCTTGAGGTTGCGGCCTGTGGAGGCCATAATCTTATAATGATAGGCCCGCCCGGAAGCGGAAAGTCAATGATGGCACGTGCACTGCCTTCAATCCTGCCGCCTCTAACCAAAGAGGAGAGTATCGAGACAACCAGAATACACTCGGTGGCGGGATTTACCGGTAACGGAGCGTCTCTCATTACACAACGTCCGTTCCGCCATCCGCATCATACGATATCTAACGTGGCGCTCACCGGCGGAGGAGCAAATGCGCAGCCGGGTGAGATATCTCTGGCCCATAACGGAGTGCTATTTCTGGATGAACTGCCCGAATTCACCCGCTCGGCGCTGGAGGTATTGCGACAACCGCTTGAGGACAGGACCATAGTCATATCACGTGCCAGGTACAGGGTTGAATACCCTGCATCATTTATGCTTTTGGCATCCATGAATCCCTGTCCGTGCGGCTATTACAACCACCCCACCAAGGAGTGTCACTGTACTCCCACCACCATTGAGCGCTATCTGGGTAAGGTGTCCGGACCGCTGATGGACCGTTTTGACCTGCAATGCGAAATTCTTCCGGTAGGATTTGACGATATGTCATCGGACAAGAAGGCTGAATCAAGTAATTCCATAAGGGAACGGGTAATCAGAGCCAGGGCGGTACAGGCTTCCAGATTCAGCGATGAAAAGGGCGTTTATTGCAATGCACAGATGGATTCGCGACTGCTGCACCGGTACGCTAATGCAGAGCCGGCTGCCATACGCATGCTGGGCGAGGCTATGAACCGTCTTAACCTTTCCGCCCGTGCCTATGACCGTATCCTCAAGGTGGCCAGGACCATAGCCGATATGGATGATTCGGAAACAATACGGCCTCATCATATAGCCGAAGCCATAGGATATCGCAGTCTTGACCGCGCATCATGGGGTAAATGATACAATTGGGGACAGTCCCCTTTTGTATCATTTTTATTATCTTTGCACGCTGAAAACAACTTAGATACAATATGAAAGATTACAAGAGGATTCTGGTTACATCGGCCCTGCCCTACGCCAACGGCCCGCTTCACATAGGCCATCTTGCAGGCGCATACGTTCCGGCCGATATTTATGTCCGTTACCAACGTCTCAAGAAGGTGGACGTGATGTTCATTGGAGGCAGCGATGAGCACGGCGTGCCCATCACCATCCGCGCCAAGAAAGAGGGCGTTACCCCCAAGGAGATCATTGACCGCTACCACTATCAGATGAAGGAAACCTTCAAGGGTATGGGTATATCATACGACATCTACGGACGTACCAGTTCCCCCACTCACCATAAGGTTGCATCGGACTTTTTCCGCAAACTTTATGATACCGGCAAGTTCATCCAGAAGACCAGCGAGCAGTACTATGACGAGGAGGCTAAGATGTTCCTGGCCGACCGCTACATCACCGGCGAGTGCCCCCACTGCCATTACGATCATGCATACGGTGACCAGTGTGAAAAGTGCGGCACATCGCTCTCTCCCACCGAGCTTATCAACCCGGTAAGCACCGTGAGCGGCAGCAAGCCCGTCATGAAGGAGACCACACACTGGTATCTGCCTCTGGAGCAGTATCAGGAGTGGCTTGAGAAATGGATCCTGGAGGAGCACAAGGAGTGGCGTCCCAACGTATACGGCCAGTGCAAGAGCTGGCTAGATATGGGTCTGCAGCCCCGTGCCGTAAGCCGTGACCTGGACTGGGGTATTCCCGTTCCGGTTGAAGGCGCCGAGGGTAAGGTGCTCTACGTATGGTTCGATGCTCCCATCGGTTACATAAGCAACACCAAGGAGTATTGCGACGCCCACCCCGAGCGCGGCAGCTGGGAGACCTGGTGGAAGGATCCCGATACCCGCCTTATCCATTTTATCGGTAAGGACAACATCGTGTTCCACTGCATCGTGTTCCCGTCCATGCTTAAGGCCGAAGGCTCATTCATATTGCCCGATAACGTTCCCAGCAACGAGTTCCTGAATCTGGAGGATGACAAGATATCCACATCACGCAACTGGGCCGTATGGGTACATGAGTATCTGGAGGATTTCCCCGGCAAGGCCGACGTAATGCGTTACGTGCTGACCGCCAACGCCCCCGAGACCAAGGACAACAACTTTACATGGAAGGATTTCCAGGCTCGCAACAACAACGAGCTGGTTGCCATTTACGGTAACTTTGTTAACCGCGCTCTGGTTCTGACACAGAAATACTTTGACGGCGTAGTTCCGCAGTGCGGTGAACTGACTGATTACGACCGCGACACCCTTAAGGAGTTTGCCGATGTTAAGGGACAGTTGGAGTCTCTGCTGGAGAACTTCAAGTTCCGCGAGGCCCAGAAGGAGGCTATGAACCTGGCCCGCATAGGAAACAAGTACCTGGCCGATACAGAGCCCTGGAAACTGGCCAAGACCGATATGAAGCGTGTTGAGACCATCCTTAACATATCACTGCAGCTGGTTGCCAACCTGGCCATAGCCTTTGAGCCGTTCCTGCCGTTCTCAAGCGAGAAACTGCGCGGCATGATTGGTCTGGAGGGTGCACAGTGGGACCGTCTGGGTGCCATTGACCTGCTGCCCGCCGGCCACAAGCTGGGTAAGCCGGAACTCCTTTTTGAGAAGATTGAGGATGATGCAATAGAGGCTCAGATCCAGAAACTGCTCAAGCGCAAGGAGGAGAATGAGAAAGCTGCCGCAGCAGCTCAGCCCGCCAAGCCCATCAAGGAGAACATACAGTTCCCCGAGTTTGAGAAACTGGATATCCGCGTAGGTACGGTACTTGAGTGCATCAAGGTGCCCAAGTCAGACAAACTGCTCCAGTTCAAGATAGATGACGGTCTGGGCGGACGTACCATCCTGTCAGGCATTGCAAACTACTACAACCCTGAGGATCTGGTAGGCAAGCAGGTATGCTTCATAGCCAACCTTGCTCCGCGTAAGATACTTGGCCGCGAGAGCCAGGGTATGATATTGAGCGCACTTGACGCAGACGGCACACTGGCCGTAACAACCGTTCAGCGCCCCGTAAAACCGGGCAGCGAGGTTTGCTAAAGATACTGATATGGAGACCGTAGCTGTAATACTGGCAGCAGGCTCCGGTTCAAGAACCGGTCTTTCCACCCCTAAGCAGTTCCTGCCTCTGGGTGGAAAAACTGTTTTAGAGCACTCAGTGCAGACTTTCCATGACCATCCGGGCATAGACCAGGTGGTCATTGTCACTTCAACGGAATTCATCCCCAAGGTCCAGGATATGGTAAAGGCCGATAACTGGACCAAGGTCACAGCCGTATTGGCCGGTGGAAAGGAGCGTTTTGACTCCAGTCTGGCCGCCGTACGCCATTTCAGCGACAAACCGGACCTGGTCATGCTGTTCCATGATGCCGCCCGTCCGCTGGTATCGGCCCGGATAATATGGGACACACTAAAGGCAATGGAAACTTACAATGCCGTCGATGTGGCCATACCCGCAGTGGATACCATCGTTCAGTGTGATGCGGCAGGCACGGTAATGGAATCCGTCCAGAACCGCAACCTTCTGTGGCGCATGCAGACTCCGCAGGGATTCCGCCAGAAAACCATACAGCAGGCTTACAGGATTGCGCTGCAGGATCCGCAGTTCACCGCCACCGATGACTGCGGCACGGTATTGCGCTATCTGCCCCACGAGAAGGTGGGTATTGTGCGAGGGGACGAAAAGAATATAAAACTTACATATGCCGATGATTTGCCCCTAATGGAGTTTTTACTAAGTTTGTAGAATCAACTAATCAACCCCACTTATGAAAAAACCTAACCTCAAGAAACTGACCCCTTTCATTGTCGCATTGATAGCGTTCATTGCTTTCGGATTCATTTACTGCTCACCTGTCCTTGACGGCAAAGTGCTGCAGGCCGGTGATACTACCAACTATTTGGGTTCATCAAATGAAATCCGCGAATACACAAAATCAGAAGGGAGACAGATGTGGTGGACCAACTCCATGTTCGGCGGAATGCCGTCATATCAGATAAGCGGCCTGACTCCTGCAAACAAACTGAGGGCAAAACTTGAGCGGGCCTCACATCTATGGCTGAAGGGCAGCAAAGAACCCGTAGGCATACTCGTGGCATATCTGATAGGTTTCTTCATTATGCTGATGTGCTTTGATGTTGACCCGTGGATGAGCATTGCAGGCGCCATTGCGCTCACGCTGTCGTCATATTTCCTGCTAATCATACCTGCAGGACATATAACCAAGGCCAATGCCATATGCTGTCTGGCGCCAATGATAGGCGGATTCTATGCAATTTACCGGAGCAGGTTCTGGCTAGGTGTCCCCATCACGCTGTTCTACGGAACGATTGGACTCACGCTCCACTCTCAGATGACATATTACGCTTTCATGCTCTTGGGAGTGCTCTTTATAGGCGAAATATTCATTCACGCAAAGGCCGGTACCTGGAAGGAGTTCGGAAAGGCTACCGGAATATTCATCCTGTCACTGCTCTTGGTGTTCAGTACCAAAATCAGCTGGTTCCAGATGAACCGCAGTTACCTTAAGGAGACCATGCGCGGCGGACACAGCGAACTGGTATCGGACAATGCCGTAGATGACGGCCAGGATAAACTGGTAGGTCTGGATTTTGATTACGCTACGGCGTGGTCATACGGAAAGACCGAAACCTTTACCCTGCTTGTTCCCGAGTATATGGGAGGAGCCAGCGGTTATGACCTGGGAAAGAATTCCAAACTGGAGAAGGAACTCAAGAGCATGGGAGTACCTGCAAGCAGCGCCCGCAGTATCAGCTCCAGCTCACCTGTCTACTGGGGTGAAAAGGCATTCACCAGCGGTCCCGTCTATGTGGGAGCAGTTATCTGTTTCCTGTTTATACTTGGACTGATAGTTGTAAGGGGAGCCTACAAATGGTCTCTGCTTGCCGCAACATGTTTCTCAATACTGCTTGCCTGGGGACACAACTTTGAATGGTTCTCAAGACTGTTCTTTGAGTATTTCCCCATGTACAACAAGTTCCGTACGGTAGAATCCATACTGGTTGTGGCCGAGATAACAATGCCCCTGCTGGGATTCCTGGCAATCAGGCATCTGGTTCAGTCCGATGACAAGGCCGCCAACAGAAAAGCAATACTTACAGCCGGAGCCATCACGGCCGCGATATGTCTGCTGGTGGCAATTTCGGCCGGTTTCACCGATACCATATCATCCTATGACGTAAGATTCAGGGATCAGATTGACGAACCCATATACAATGCCATCCTACATCAGAGACAGGCGCTGATATCCTCATCGGCCCTGCGCAGTCTTGTGTTCGTACTTCTGGGAACTGCTGTGACCTTTGCCTACTCTATCATGAAGGAAAAGAAGAACAGCACAGTACTGTTTGCGGCTTCATTGACTGCTCTCATTCTGATTGACATGGTTCCTATTGACAAGAAATTCTTTGGCAAACAGAACTTCATCACTACAAAAGAGAACGCGCAGATATTTGCCATGCAGGATTGGGAGAAAGCCATTCTGCAGGATAAGTCACTAGATTATCGTGTGCTCAATCTGTCAACACAGACTTTCAATGATGCCAGAACATCTTACAGGCTCAAGTCTATAGGAGGCTACTCCGCAGCCAAGATGCGTCGTTATCAGGACCTGATTGAAGCCCATATCTCAAAAAACAACATGTCTGTCCTCAATATGCTGAACACAAAATACATCATCACTGAAAGAGGCCAGATTATGAGGAATCCAGGCGCACTAGGTAACGCATGGTTCGTTGACACCCTGCTTTATGTGGATACACCTGTAAGTGAGAGTGAGGCTCTGAACCGGATTGATGTAAAGACAACGGCTGTTGCCGACCGCCGTTTTGCCGATGTGCTCAACCTGGAGGTTACCCAAAATGATCCCGAAGCTTTCATCAGACTGGACAAATACATTCCGGACCGTCTGGAATATACCACAAGTTCCACAAAAGACAAGATTGCCGTATTCTCCGAAATATACTACCCCAAGGAATGGCATCTGTATATTGACGGAAAAGAGCATGAGTTAGGACGCGTAAACTACGTTCTGCGTGCCGCTGTGATTCCGGCAGGAACACACACGGTTAAGATGGAATTCGTGCCCGATGCACTCAAAACCGACAAGTTGTGCATGGCGTTTGTGATACTTGTCATCTTACTTACATTGGGACTGCCCGTATGGCACTTTGCAAGTAAAAAGGACTCTGAGTCATGAAGATAATCATTCTGGGAACCGCCTGGCCTTATCGCGGAGGTATAGCCGATTTCAACAACCGGCTGGCGCAGGAATTCATAAAGGAGGGTAATGAGGTTAAGATCTACACCTTCACCCTTCAGTATCCTTCTTTCCTGTTTCCCGGCAAGACTCAGTACTCGCCGGATCCTCAGCCCCAGGGTCTGGATATTGTAAGGCGTCTGAATTCGGTCAATCCGTTCAACTGGATAAAGGTGGGACGTCAGATCAGACGTGAAAGACCTGATCTGCTGATTGTGCCCTTCTGGATGCCTTTCATGGGACCTTCAACCGGTTTCGTATCACGGATGGCCCGTAAGTGCGGTGCCCGCAGGGTTGCCATACTTCATAACCTCATACCCCACGAGCATAAGCCCGGTGACAGTATCCTGTCACGCTATTTCATCAAGTCTGTTGACGGTTTCGTGGCTCTGTCCGAATCAGTCAGGGACGACATCAAACTGTTTGATACCAAAAAGCCCCGCACATTCAGCCCACACCCGCTCTATGACCACTTTGGTGAACTTGCCACAAGAGAGGAGTCGCTTAAGCATCTGGGACTTGATACGGCATACCGTTACATACTCTTCTTTGGACTGATACGTGACTACAAAGGTCTGGACCTGCTGCTCAGGGCATACGCCGACAGCCGTCTGCGTAACCTTAACGTACGTCTGCTGGTGGCCGGCGAATTTTACGGCAGTTCGGACAAATACTTTGAACTGGAAAAGGAGCTTGGACTGCAGAGTCTGGTTGTCTGGAAGAACGAGTTCGTTCCCAGCGATGAGGTCCGATACTGCTTTGGTGCGGCCGATATCATAGCACAGCCCTACAAGACCGCTACCCAAAGCGGCGTATCACAGATAGCCTATCACTTTGGAAAGCCCATGCTGGTAACCAATGTAGGCGGTCTGGCCGAGATTGTTCCCGACGGCAAGGCCGGTTACGTGGTAGAGCCCGATCCCGCCCGTATTGCCGATGGATTGGTTGATTTCTTTGCAAACAGCCGACAGGAGCAGTTCGCCAATGGTATCCTTGACGAGAAGAACAAATACTCCTGGAGCAAGATGACTCAGGCTATTCTTCAGTGTAAAAACGGATGATCTGCTCAAGCGAGCGTTGACACACCTTGCAGAACTCGGGATAGGAGTTTGTTTTCATCCTGCAGTCAAAGAAACCGCGCCACACCCCTTTTGACATATAGCCACCTCCCTCATAAAGGCCGGCTCCGGGTACCTTATCCTTCCACTTGCTGTCAAAGTCTACCTTTGTGGTGATGTTGGGCTCCCACGGCTCAGTCTCAGAGTTGTAGTATTGCTCGTACTGGTCATCATAGAAGTACTCATCGGCCAGTCCTCCGAAACTGTGGCCGAACTCATGTACCACCACGGGGGCGAACTGGGCGTGATGGGCGGTGGTTAGGGTGTAGGAGTTGAATATTCCGCCGCCTCCATAGACATCGGTATTGGCCAGGATGATTATGTGCTCGTAAGGTACACCTGCCAGTTTGTCGTGCAGTTGACGCAGACGCAGCGTGGTCAGGTATCGGTCCGAATAGAAGGTACTGAAGTGTGAACTCAGGGCTGTCTCGGTCCAGAGGCCCTGCAGCGGGACACTGACCGCACCGTCTTTTGAGGCAAGCTCTACAGCCAGTATGTTGAAGCGGTCCTGCATGGTCTTGAACGGCTCATGTGAGAGCAGGCTGTTCACGGCAATGCCTGCATCCTTGTAAAAAAGGTCCATTTCATCGGCGGTATAACCCTCGGGGACAATCACCACGTCAATACACTGCTCCGGACTGCCGCCCTGATGCAGATACTCCCACTTGGGCGGATTCTGGCCGATCTTGCGGATAAGGATATCCTCCGGGTCAACCGTATGACGCAGGGTTGCAACCACCTTGTTGTAGTTATCGGTCAGTTTTACCTCGACGACTGCCTTTGCGGTCGGCATGGGCAGCAGGTACACGTTCTCAAAACTGCGGTCCACACGGGTGGCCTCCTCTGTATTCTGCCACTCCTGGAACAGGGTGCTGAACGCGTTGCGGTAAAGTGTATCACCCGTGGCCTCATCGGTCATGGTTATCTGCCCGTTTCCCTCCAGATACAGATCTTTCATGTTCACGCGGCGGCCGGCCCATCCGTCAATCACGTTCAGGTCATCCAGATATATGTGGCTCTCCCTGCTGTTACCGGAGAATGTGTAATTTACCCTGAGAGTCCGCTCCTGTGCATTTGCACCAATGGCCAAGGCCAACGCCAAAGCCAACGTAATCTTACTCCTCAGTCGAAACCAGTTCATAATCCATCTGCTTCTTTTCAAGGTTGCAGCGAACCACCTTAACCTTGACATGGTCACCAAGGCGGTAACGCTTGCGGGTGTGCTGACCTATAAGGCAGTAGTTCTTCTCGTCAAACTCAAAGTAGTCACCGCCAAGCGAACGGATGGGAATCATGCCCTCACACTTGTTTTCAATGATTTCAGCGTAGATTCCCCACTCTGTAACACCGCTTATCACGGCATCGAAGACCTGATTCATGCGGTCCGACATGTACTCAACCTGCTTGTACTTGATGCTGGAACGTTCTGCCTGCTCGGCCAGCTGCTCCTGTGCCGAGCAATGCTCGCAGTACTCCTCATACTTGCCCTGGTTGACGCTGCGGCCGCCGCCTATGTAACGGGTGAGCAGACGGTGTACCATCAAGTCCGGGTAACGGCGTATGGGCGATGTAAAGTGTGTGTAGAACTTGAATGCCAGACCGTAGTGGCCGATGTTCTCAGTCGTATAGCAGGCCTTCTGCATGGAACGGATGGAGATGGTCTCAATGAGTTCCTGCTCTTTCTTGCCCTTTACCTCAGAGAGCATCTTGTTCATGGACTTGGCCATCTCAGCCGGATCACCGTTGGTCTTGAGTTTGTAACCGAACTTAGCCACAAAGTTCTGCAGGTTCTCCATGCGCTCGGGATCGGGCTCATCGTGTACGCGGTAGACGAATGTCTTGGGGTTACCACCCTTGACTTTACCGATGAATTCGGCAACGGTGCGGTTGGCCAGCAGCATGAACTCCTCGACCAGCTGGTTGGCATCCTTGGACTCCTTGAAGAATACGCTTACGGGATGCCCTTTCTCATCTATCTCAAACCTGACCTCGACACGGTCAAAACTCAGGGCACCGTCCTGGAAACGCTTGGCACGCAGTATCTTGGCCAGACTGTCCAGGGTCATTATCTCTGTCTTGAACTCATCACCCGGAAGTTTCTCCTTGCCGCCCTGCTGCTCACGCTCAATGATTGCCTGCACCTCCTCATAGGCAAAACGGCGGTTGCTGCGGATAACGGTACGAGCTATGCGGGAGCGCTTTACCACGCCTGCATCGGTCATCTCAAGGATAACGGAGTATGTGAGTTTATCCTCATCCTGACGCAGTGAGCACAGGTTGTTGCAGAGTTTCTCGGGCAACATGGGTATGGTGCGGTCCACCAGATAGACCGATGTGGCACGCTTGTAAGCCTCTTTGTCAATGATTCCGCCCTCCTGTACGTAATAACTTACATCGGCAATATGCACGCCTACCTCCCACAGACCTTTCTTGATGGGGCGTATTGAAAGTGCGTCGTCAAAGTCCTTGGCATCATGGGGGTCAATGGTGAAGGTTGTCACATCGCGGAAATCCTCACGACCGGCCAGGGCGGCATCGGTTATATCGGCCGATATCTCATCGGCTGCACGCTCTACGTTCTCGGGATAGCTGTAGGGCAGTCCGTATTCGGCCAGGATGGCGTGCATCTCGGTATTGTTCTCACCGGCGGCACCCAGGATGTCTATTACCTTTCCAACGGGGTTGCGGTCAGGGGTATCGGGCCACTCAACCACCTTTACCACGGCTTTCTCTCCGTCACGGCCCTTCTTGAGGTTGGATATGGGGATGAATATGTCACGGTCCGATTTGTCGGGAGTTACCAGGTAGGCGAACTTGCCCTTTACCTGAAGCGTACCTACAAAGGTATCCTTGGCGCGCTTGATGATCTCGGTAACCTCACCCTCAAGTCCGGCATGGGGACGGCGGGCAAAGAGCACTATCTTAACACGGTCACCGTTTACGGCACCGGCCGAATTGCGCTCTGCCACGAATATGGGATCGCTGCCGTCATCGGGTACAAGGAAGTTCTTGCCGCCTACGCGACGCTGCAGCACGCCCTCAACGAACTTGCTCTTCTGCATCAGGCTGAACTGATTGTCCTTCTGCTTGAGGAAACCGTCCTCTACAAGGTCCAAAACTATATCCAGGCACATGCTGCGCATGGGATGAGTCTTGAGCTTAAGCTCATCGTAAAGACGTTTTACACTTATACTGCTGTCCTGATTGTCACGAAACCAGTCAGTAACAAGGTCTGTCATTGTCCTGCGGTTAAGGCGGACACCTCCTTTATATGATCTTCCCATATTGAGATTGTTTTGTTCTGTTTACGAAGATACAAATTAAAAATCGGAAGCAGTATCTCTCTGCCTCCGATTTTTGTTTAAAGTCCCAGGTCCGATGCCTTGAGCTCAAGTAGCTCCATCTTGCGTTTTATCAGGGGAACCTCATTTTCTATGAAATCGGTACGCATCTTATCAAGCGCGATGGCTTTTGCGCCCTCCGCCACAAAATAGCCTATGCCACGCTGGTTGTAGATGATGCCGTCCATTGTTAGTTTCTCATAACTGCGCATGGCTGTATTTGGATTCACACCAAGTTCGCCGCCCAGTTCACGCACTGACAGTATCCTGTCACCCTCCTTAAGCTCGCCGCTCAGTATCTTTTCACTGATTCCATCGGCTATCTGAAGGTATATCGGTTTGTTCTGATTGAATTCCATAAGACAGTCCTTTTTTAATGTTTGATCTTTCTGACTCTGAAATAAATGCCTACAGCAAGTCCCAAATTGACAATCGTATCACTGATACAATCCATCAATACAGCATGCTTTATGCTCCATGATATAAATGGGAACATTTCGAACAGTTGCTCGGGAGTAACATTGTTGGCAGCGGCCTCCTTGAATCTCTCCATTGCTCCGTGAGTAATGATGGGAGTTACAATCATACTCAAAGCAATGCTGATAAGAATCAGGCAACCTACGGTCTTGGCCGGTTTGGATGATTTGAACAACAGGGCACCCAGCAGGAAGATAAGGAATCCTTCGGCCAGATCATCGGCATATAGCCAGGGAGAGGTGAAAGCTGAGTAGTCAGGAATAAAATTGTTGGACTCCAGTGAGGCTTTACTGAAAAGCTCGTTCAAAAGAGTCTGACCATTGTTGATTGCTATTATGAGAGAGTCACCGCAGCGGTTGTCAATCAGGCAGAGTATCTGGTCCAATGACAGGTAAACTGCAAAGAATGCAAACGGAACCACCACGCAGCAGACAATTACCATTGACAGTGTCTTCTCAAGTGATGAGGCGGGAACCATAAGGAACGATGATCCCTCTTTCTTATCGGTAATGAAACCGTATATCTTGGCGGGAGCCGATAATGTGAGCACCACCAGGGTAATACCCATAATCACCGATCTGGGGGCAACTTCCAGACTATACCAGCCTGCACCTATGATCATTGTAAAGAATCCTACCAACAGGTATGCGGTAAGGCTTACAGTTGCCATTACGAGGAATGAAACACCGTATCTTGCAATTGCATTTTTGATATCGGTCACCAGATAACGACCCATACGGTTCATATTAAAAATATCATTATTCATGCCGTAATCATTTTACTTGTTGAACATTTCCTTGATCTCATTCTTGTGCAGCAGCACAGCATTGAAAAGAGCCTCAATGTTGACTTTGCTCTCGGCACCGGTGGTGTTGCGTAATACCTGGATGTTGCCTCCCGGAACCATCTCCTGATAGAGGGCAGCGGGATCAGCTTCCGATGTGTAGTCAAAGTAGAGCTTTTGGGCGATTTCATCGAGTGATGCGTTGAGCAGTACATCCCTGCGGTCCAGAATGATGATAGGATCGATGATGGCCTCCAGGTCACGTGCCTGGTGGGTTGAGATGAGCAGTGTGGAGTCATCGGACGTATACTTTGAGACAGCCTTGCGGAACTGACCTTTTGAGGGGATGTCAAGTCCGTTTGTGGGCTCGTCCATGAAAAGGTATTTGGTGTTGCAGGCAAGGGCAAAACTGATGAATGTCTTCTTTAACTGACCGTATGACATATGATCCATACGCTGGTTCTGGTCATTATCAAACACAGTCATAATCTCAGAGAACTTCTGTGCATTGAAGTTTTTCCAGTACTGTCCGTGATCAATGGCAAAATCTATTGCCTTGCGACGCGGTGCGGGAACCTCATCGGGCAGATAATAGATGTTTGAGAGGAAAGAAGGTTCGCGGTTGAACGGTTTCTGACCGTCAATCTCCAGAGTTCCGTCATCAACCTTCTTAAGACCTGCAAGCAAGGTAAGCAGAGTAGTCTTACCCACTCCGTTCTCTCCCAGGAGTCCGTAAATGCGGCCCTCCTCAAGATTCATCGAAATGTCTTTCAGTACGACATGGTCGCCGTAACTGAATCCTAATTTCTTGATTGTAATCATTGTTGTATTGTTTGTTGTTGTTTGTTTATCGGTGTATTACTTCACTAAGACACTGCAAATATAAGGCGTATTTCTTTAGGTGTTATTGTATTAACACACTTTAACATTGCTCGCGCACGTACCTTAGTATTCTTTCCGCCCCGCTATGTTGGCCATACCTGTCACCACAGGCTCTGTAACCCCGATTCCCTGCAAGTATGGCCACAAAAATGCCCAAAACACGGGTTTTCGCTGCCATACTTGCAGAAAGCCGCCTTTTAAAGGCCCTTTTACGCAGGTATGGCCATTTTAAAGAATCTCTGTGCCGAAAAGGGTGGCCGATGTGGCGTCGGTGATGCGGACTTTGAGGAAATCGCCGGGACGGTGGCTGCCTTTGTCAAATACAACGGTGCGGTTCTGCTCAGTGCGGCCGTACAGTTGCTGGCGGGAGCGTTTGGAATAGCCCTCGGCCAGGACTTCATACTCATGGCCGATGCACTCGCGGTTGCGTTCCAGTGACAGCTGGTTCTGCAGTTCTATCATCTCGTTGAGGCGTTGGATCTTTACCTCCTCGGGGACGTTGTCGGGCAGATGCTTGCTGGCATATGTGCCGGGACGCTCTGAGTAACGGAACATGAACGATGCATCAAAACGGCATTCTCGCATCAGGGAGAGGCTCTCCTGGTGGTCCTCCTCGGTCTCGGAGTGATAGCCTGTAAACATATCGGTGGTGAGACCGCAGTCGGGGATGATACGCTTTATTGCATCCACGCGCTCCAGATACCACTCACGGGTGTATTTGCGGTTCATCAGTTTGAGTATACGGCTACTGCCGCTCTGAACCGGCAGATGTATGTGACGGCATATGTTGGGAACCTCTGCAATTACATGCAGGGTCTCGTCACTCATATCCTTGGGGTGTGAAGTGGTAAACCTTACCCTCATCCCGGGAACGGCCTCTGCAACCATGCGCAGAAGCTCAGGGAATCCTACGGTGGATTCTCCGTTTTCAAATTTGTAGGAGTTTACATTCTGTCCCAGAAGAGTTACCTCTTTGTAACCTTTTTTCTTAAGGTCAAGCACCTCGTTCAAGATGCTCTGAGGGTCACGGCTACGCTCACGTCCGCGGGTGTAGGGCACAATGCAGTAATGGCAGAAATTGTTGCAGCCGCGCATAATCGATACGAATCCGCTTATGTGGTTGCCGCAAATGCGCTCGGGGATAATGTCACGGTAGGTCTCGGTGGTGGAGAGTTCCACATCCATTGCCTTGTGGCCGGCCTCAACCTGGGCCATGAGGTCAGGCAGCGAGAGGTAGGAATCCGGGCCGCAGACTACATCTACGTGATGATTCTCGGTAAGGTCCTCCTTAGTGCGCTCGGCCATGCATCCCATAACGCCGATGTAAAGATTCTTTTTCTTCTTTTTGAGTGCGTTAAGTGCCTCCAATCGGTTCCAGATCTTCTGCTCGGCGTTCTCACGGATGGAGCATGTATTCAGGAATATGGCATCGGCCTCATCAATGTTTTCAGTGGGCTCGTAACCCGCCATGCGCATGATGGATGCGATAACCTCGCTGTCGGCCACATTCATCTGGCAGCCATAGGTTTCTATAAAAAGTCTCTTTAAGCTGTCTTCCATATTCCTTTCTCCTAATCGGGCGCAAATTTACTTGTTTTTATTTTAGGTATTGGTTAATTTTGCGCTACTTTATGCCAAAGAAGTCAAACAAGTAAACAATCATATCACAATGGCTTTTAAAAAAATGACTGCTGCCGAGGCAGCACGTTTTGTTAAGAACGGTGACAACGTAGGTCTGAGCGGATTCACACCTGCAGGTACCCCCAAGGCTGTCACTCATGAGATCGGTTTAATGGCCCATGAGCTCCATGAGCAGGGTCAGGAGTTTCAGATCAGCCTCTTTACAGGTGCCTCAACCGGTGATTCATGCGACGGTATCCTGGCACGTGAGCACGCACTCAAGTACCGCGCTCCCTACACCACCAACAAGGATTTCCGTACCGCAGTAAACAACGGTGAAATCGCTTATAACGATATCAACCTGAGCCACATGGCACAGGAACTCCGTTACGGATTCTACGGCAAGCTCAATATCGGCATCATGGAAGCCTTTGATGTAACTGATGACGGTAAGATTTGGGTAACCGCAGGTGTGGGTATCGCCCCCACAGTAGCCCGTCTGGCAGAGAAGCTCATTATTGAGGTCAATGCAGCCCACGCCCGTTGCGCCAAGGGCCTGCACGATATCTATGAGCCGGCCGATCCTCCTTACCGCCGCGAGATTCCCGTTTATCAGCCCAGCGACCATATAGGTAAGGACTACATCCAGGTAGATCCCGCCAAGATCATAGGCATTGTAGAGGTTAATATTCCTGATGAGGCCCGCGGATTCACCGCCCCCGATGAGACCACACTCCAGATTGGTCACAACGTAGCCCAGTTCCTTATCTCAGACCTTAAGCGCGGTATCATACCTTCAACGTTCCTGCCTCTGCAGAGCGGTGTAGGTAATGTTGCAAACGCCGTTCTGGGCGCCCTGGGTGAGGATCCGTCGGTTCCCGCATTCCAGATGTACACCGAGGTCATCCAGGATTCAGTGATCAACCTGATGCGTGAGGGCCACTGCAAGTTCGGCTCCAGCTCATCACTGAGCGTAAGCAATGAGACCCTGCAGGGCATCTATGATGATATGGATTTCTTCAAGGACAAGCTGGTGCTCCGTCCCACTGAGATATCCAACAGCCCCGAGGTTGCCCGCCGTCTGGGTCTTATCGCAATGAACACTGCGCTTGAGGCCGATATCTACGGCAATGTGAATTCAACCCACGTAAGCGGCGTCAAGATGATGAACGGTGTGGGCGGATCGGCCGATTTCACCCGCAACGCATTCATCTCCATATTCAGCTGCCCGTCAGTAGCCAAGGGAGGCAAGATAAGCGCTATAGTCCCCATGTGCACACACGTTGATCACAACGAGCACAGCGTCAAGGTTCTCATCACCGAGCAGGGTATAGCTGATCTTCGCGGCAAGTCACCCGCCCAGCGCGCCAAGTGCATAATAGAGAACTGCGTGCACCCCGACTACAAGCAGCTCATGTGGGACTACCTCAAGATTGCCGAGAAGGGACAGACCAGCCACGCTCTTGACAAAGCCTTTGCCCTCCACAAGGCCCTGGCCGAGAAGGGTGATATGCACCTGGCCGAGTTCTAATCCGGCCCTATGTACTATCAACGGTCCGCAGCTTCCGGTTGCGGGCCGTTGTTTTTCTATCCCCTGCGCCCATTTGCGGCCATACCTGTCAACACAAGCGTTGTAGCCCCGATTCCCTGCAAGTTTGGCTCCAAAAATGGCCAAAACCCGGGTTTTTGCTGCCATACTTGCAGAAAACCTCCATTTAAAGGCCCTTTTACGCAGGTATGGCCATTTTAAAGAATACGCAGCACCTGCGTTACAGCCACAGGCAGCGGGAGGCCTGACTGTCGGACACATGGAAATCATTTATTAGTATCCTTTTGATGGATTCCCGCTTATCGCGGCTGAGCTGATATATGGATGGGGATTTGAAATCAGGGAGTATGCATCGGTCAATAATACCGCACAAGTCTATGTCGTTCCGACAGTTACGGAAAGTCGCAGCGCGCTCGTTGTACAGATAGGATTTGACGGCATCCTCATTGTGGATGGGTTCTATGTCAGAAATAACTGGTTGGTTTCGGAGTATAGGATGCTGCCATCCCGGTCAAAACCGGGCTTAATAACGGTCTTTGAATATGGTCCTACCGTGAGCCTGTTCTCGGTTTTGTCCGATGAAAACAACAATAAATGAACATGGTTTGACATTTCGGTATCGGCAAATATGTCAACCCCGTACTTCCATGAAGTTAGTGCAAGCAAGTTAAGGAAGAAACCCACATCCTGCGGGCAACGGAACATCACCTCGTGATGAGAGGTGAAACAACAGTGAATCATTTGTTTCATAGTATATTGTTTTTAAGGTAATCAGATGAAATAGTACCAATGGGGTCAGACCCCTTTGGTACTATTTTTTGTGTTTGGCTATCAGTTCCAGGATTTCGGGACCGTACTGTTTCCATTTTGCGGGGCCGAATCCGTTTACGGCCAGGAGTTCCTCTTTGGTCGATGGGCAGGTATCGGCTATTTCCAGAAGGGTACGTTGGGTGAGTACCCAGTAGGCGCGGATGTTTTGAGCCATGTACTGCTCTGTACGCCAGTCTATAAGAGGTTGTATGAGTTCGGGGTGGCGGTTGTCGGAGTATATTTCCTCAATAGAGGGCTTGGTCTTGACCGCCTTTTCCCTGACAGTTTTCGGTTCCTTTATCTTTTTGACCGATGTGTTGGGCTTTGATGAAAGGAGCGCATCATTCCTGATTCTCAGATATGACTCGATACTGAATCCGTTTTCCAGAATATCTCTCATACTTTGCAGATGCGTGGAGAGTTCGGGCAGGAGTTCGCCCGATGCCTCGGTAAGAGATTTCTTTACATCTTTATTGTCGATGGAAACGGACAATACAGGGGTAATGTCCGATGCCGCCTCAATCAGAATGGGAAGGAAATACCCGGCAGCTTTACTAACCCTCTCATCAAGATGAGCCTTGTCGGTAAGGCCGATCCGGTCCAACTCCCTCCGGAACGCCTCGGCTACTTTTTCAATATCCCTGACTCTGCGACGGTTCTCCTCCATCCTGGCGGTCTGCTCTGGATAGGTATTCTTGAGATGGTTGTTGAAAATGCCGCCTGCCCATCCGGTAAGCCTTTCCAGTTCGCTGAACGTAAAACACTCTTTGAGAATGTTCATGAAATACTCCGCCCGCGATGCCTCCAACTGACGCTCCATCTCACTGACAGGCAGGAACTGCTCATGGAATCCGGAAACATCGCTGTTGTTGAACAGGCACGACTGTGATATGGGACTGCTCAGAACTATGCCTTCAAGTGTGCGGCATCGTGACAGTGCCACATAGACCTGGCCGAAACTGAAGGCCGATGCCGCATCAATGATCACACGGTCAAAAGTAAGGCCCTGGCTCTTATGAATGGTGACTGCCCAGGCGGCCCGCAGCGGATACTGGGAGAAAGTACCTTCTACCTTGGGCACAATCTCCTTGGTATCTTTGTCTATCTCATACTGGATATTCTCCCATTTTTCAATAGGAACATTGATTTCATCGCCGTTTTCATCGGTCACAATGATGCCGTCGTCATAGTCTATGGAGGTTACGGTGGCAATCTTTCCGTTGTAGTACCGGCCCTCGCGGGAGTCGTTGCGCAGGAACATTACCTGTGCGCCTTCCTTGAGTTGGAGCACCTTTTCAGCAGGGAGGGTGTTTTCAGGAAAATTTCCCTCGACCTCTGCGTAGAATGTGTAGAGGCGGGTCTTCAGAGCCTCCATTTTCTCCTGGTTGATGCTGTCTGCCTGGCGGTTGTGGGTGGTCAGGCGAATCCATCTGCCTCCGGATGGTGCAGCGGTATCATCGGGATTGAAACGCGGGTCCAGACGGCTGTTGAGCATACGGTATGTGGCGTTGTCCATCACTCCGCCACGGATGCTGTTCAGTATGTCCAGGAATGATGTATCTGATTGACGGTAAACCGTTTGCAACTCTATAGTAACGTATTTGAGCTGCTGCATCACCTTTGAATGGAAGAAGAAAGGTGATTTGTACACCTTCTTGAGCCAGGGCTCATCCTGTTCTGTAACAACAGGCGGTAACTGGTGGGCATCGCCTATCATGAGCAACTGTACCCCGCCAAAAGGTTTGTTGTTGTGCCGATATCGGCGCATTACGGAGTCAACCGCATCAAGCAGATCGGCCCTTACCATCGATATTTCATCGATAATTAGCAGGTCCAGCGTCTTGATAATCTTGACTTTTTCCTTGCGCAGCTGGCGCCTTGCCTCGGGCAGCTGATACTCTGTTACCAGTTCCCTGACATCGGGCAGGTAAGGGCATAGCGGGAGTTGGAAAAATGAATGGATCGTTACACCGCCCGCATTGATTGCGGCCACACCTGTTGGCGCCAGCACAACGCAGCGTTTGGGTGTATTCTCAACAATGTACTTGAGGAATGTTGTTTTTCCGGTACCTGCACGGCCGGTCAGAAAGACCGATATTCCCGTCTGGGAAATGTAACTCTCGGCCAGTTGAAAGAGATGATCTTTTTTCATAGTATAGCAATCAGGTTTCTTGTCTGGCAAATATATGGATAATTGCTGACAAATCAGTTACGCAGGTACAGCGTATTTTTAAAAATGGCCATACCTGCGTAAAAGGGCATTTAAAAGGCGGTTTTCTGCAAGTATGGCAGCAAAAAACCGGGTTTTGGCCATTTTTGGAGCCATACTTGCAGGGAATCGGGGCGACAACGCTTGTGTTGACAGGTATGGCCGAAAAAGGGAGCAAATAGGGGGCAGCAAGCAGGAAAATGGCCATACCTGCGTGACGTAAATACAATAAAACCAGCAAAAAAAACTTAAAACACTTGACAACCCCTATCCCGGGGTATTATCTTTGCGGTCACCTTTTGCGCGCGACCCGCGCAAGGCGCGTGTACACGAGAGATGATTTATCAGGACTTCAAGCCTTGTCCCATTTGCGGAGCATCAGGACAGATTCCCTATGCAAACTGCACCGACTTTACGGTAAGCAAAGAGTCATACACTCTTATGCGTTGCCCATCATGCGGTGTTGTCTACACGCTGGATCCCCCATCGGAAGAGGAGATGGGGCGATATGACAAGGTCAACCTGAAACTCAAACTGGGCGACTCCCCTTCCGGACTTATCGGCCGTCTTTACTATCATGTGCGTAACCGTATGCTCCGCAAGAAGGTCAGGATTGTCGAGTCTCAGGCATACCGCACAGGAGGTTCGCTGCTCAACTACGGCGCCAAGACTGGATTTTTCTCCCACAGGATGGAAAAACGCGGATGGAAAGTGACATCGGTAGAAAAATACCACGAGGAGAGGCTTTTCTCGCTTGAGATGTTCCATCACCGTATGATAGATGTCCCCGAGATGGATGCGCTGCATGCAGGCACATTTGATGTCATAACCATGTGGCACGTGTTTGAGCATTGCCATCATCCCAACCAACTGCTGGACCGGTTCTACGAGTTGCTGAGACCGGGAGGGATTCTGATTATGGCCTGCCCTAACATCTGTTCGACCGATGCCATGTACTACGGACCCTACTGGGCAGCATACGATGTACCCAGGCATCTGTGGCATTTCAGTCCAAATTCGATCAGCACATTAGCCCACAGGCACGGATTTACCTTGATGCATCATGAGAAAATGCCGTTTGACAGTTTCTACATATCAATACTGTCGGAGAAGCAGCTCAGACACAGGATGGCGTTCCTTCGCGGTATGATAAAAGGGTTCCAGTCATGGAAAATCTCACTGACCAAACGGAGCCGAAGCAGTTCGCTGGTATATGTTTTCAGAAAAAGACAAGATACGGAATACAATGACTAAGCAAAAGAAAAAGAGAAAGATAGACCTGCTGTTCATTACGGCTTGCATCAGCACGTCTCTGGTATTGCTGCTCATAGGAATAGTAGCGCTGCTGTTACTTACCGCGAGTGACCTGTCACGCCATCTCAAACAGGAGATGACGGTTGAGGTCATCCTCAAGGAGAGCATAACCGATGCCCAATTCTCGACACTGCGCCGCAGTATCGAGGCATCACCCTATTGCGCTGTCTGCCAGTACATATCAAAGGAAGACGCACTCAGGGACATGACCAAAGCCATGGGTACCGATCCGTCACAGTTCCTGGAGTACAACCCCTTCTACGCATCACTCAACATCCGTCTGGAGGCCGATTATGCCTGCAACGACAGCCTTAAGGTGATAGAAAAGAAGATTGCCTCTTATGAGGGAGTGCGTGAGGTGACATGGCAGAAAGACCTGCTGGATATCATCAACAGCAATATCCGCAAGGTTGCCGGACTGCTGCTGGTCCTGGCCATGATACTCTCTCTGGTATCGTTCACACTGATAAACAACACCATCAAACTCACCATCTACGCCCAGCGTTTTGTGCTTTACTCCATGAAACTGGTGGGAGCCAAGTGGTCTTTCATTCGCAAACCGTTCATCAGCCGTAATCTGTGGATAGGATTTGCATCGGCCGTACTTACATGCATCATCATCTGGTACGGTCTCAAGATTGGCCTCAAATATGAGCCCTGGCTTATTATGCTGGCCGAACCCAGAATCATAATCCCCGTATTTGCCGTGGTAACATTTATCGGACTGCTCATTACAGGTGTTTGCGCCCTGCACTCCGTAAACCGTTTCCTGCGTATGAAATCGGGAGAACTCCATTATGTATAACCAATCAATCCTTGAATGTATGGATAAGAAAAATTTCGCCTTTACCAAGACAAATTACATTCTGACTGCTGTCGGAATGGCCATTATCATCATCGGCCTTCTGCTGATGTTAGGTCCCAACTGTACCAATGAGTATTTTGAGCCCGATATATTCAGCGTACGCCGCATCAAAGTGGCTCCCATAGTTACTCTCATAGGTTTCCTGACCATAATCGGGGCTATCGTCTACAAGCCCAAAGCCGATAAGGAGAACAAAGAATGAGTTGGCTTGAATCATTATTGCTGGGACTGCTTCAGGGACTCACTGAATATCTGCCCATTAGCAGCAGCGGGCATCTGGCTATTGCCTCATCGCTGTTCGGGATAGACGGTGAGCAGAACATGGCATTCACCGTTCTGGTACATGTGGCAACCGTACTGAGCACCCTGGTTATACTTTGGAAAGAGATTGTATGGATATTCCGCGACCTGTTCACCAGACAGTCATGGAAAAGTTACAGCGGCCTTAACGAAGGTACCCGATATGCCATCAACATCATCATATCAATGATTCCCGTGGGCATAGTAGGTGTATTCTTCAAGGATAAGATAGAGGCAATATTCGGCTCCGGTACGACCGTGGTTGGATACTGTCTGCTTGTAACTGCCGCCCTGCTCACTTTCTCGTATTACGCAAAACCGCGTCAGAGGGAGAACATATCCGGCTGGCACGCTTTCATCATAGGAATTGCACAGGCCGTTGCAGTGCTCCCGGGCATATCACGCTCCGGATCGACCATTGCCACCGGTATCATGCTGGGCAATAAGAAAGAGCGCCTGGCACAGTTCTCGTTCCTGATGGTCATACCTCCTATACTGGGTGAGGCGTTGCTGGATATGAAAGACCTGATTGAGTCAGCCGGCACCGGTGCCACAGGGGCCGATGCAAGCGTAGGCGTGCTGGCAATAGGATTTATTGCCGCATTCCTGTCGGGCTGCGCCGCCTGCAAGTGGATGATATCGATAGTACGCAAGGGCAAACTGATCTGGTTCGGAGTCTATTGCGCTATTGCAGGACTTGTAACACTGCTGTTCCTTTAAGAGATGAATTTCCAGGAAGGAGTGATAATGGCGTTTGACAAGCCGTACCGCTGGACATCATTTGATGTGGTGGGTAAGGTCCGATGGCTCATATGCCGCCGCCTTGGAGTAAAGAAACTCAAGGTGGGACATGCCGGCACATTGGATCCGCTGGCTACAGGCGTACTGATAGTATGCACCGGCCGTGCCACCAAACGCATTGAGGAACTGCAGTCCGGCACCAAGGAGTATTACGCAACCATACGTCTGGGTGCCACCACGCCTTCATATGACCTGGAGAAGCCCATCGACGCCACCTACCCCACGGAGCACATAACCCGTGAGATGGTGGAGCAGGTTCTGGAGCGTTTCAAAGGAAAGATTGAGCAGGTCCCGCCCACATTCTCGGCCTGCAAGGTGGACGGCAAACGCGCCTACGAGATGGCCCGCAAGGGTGATGAGGTGGAACTCAAGCCCAAGACGCTGGTCATTGACGAGATAGAGCTCAAGGACTGCAACCTGCCGGATATTACCATCCGCGTGGTCTGCAGCAAGGGAACATACATAAGGGCTCTGGCCCGTGACATCGGCGAAGGCTTGCAGAGCGGCGGACATCTGACCGCCCTGCGACGCACCCGGGTAGGTGATTACAGGGTTGAGGATTGCCTTAATCCGGAAAAGTTCAAAGAATGGCTGGACAAAGCTGAAATTGAAGATTTAATAACAACATAACAACACAAAAAGGGAATGAAACTATCACAATTCAAATTCAAACTCCCAGAGGACAGGATTGCACAGTATCCTGCAGAACACCGCGACGAATCAAGACTGATGGTCGTGCACAAGAAATCGGATGAAATAGAACACGTGCTGTTCAAGGACATCCTGAACTATTTTGATGAAAAGGACGTATTTGTATTCAACGACACCCGCGTGTTCCCCGCCCGTATGTACGGCAACAAGGAGAAGACCGGTGCCCAGATTGAAGTTTTCCTGCTGCGTGAACTCCGTGAGGAGAACCTGCTGTGGGACGTACAGGTAGATCCCGCCCGTAAGATCCGTATCGGAAACAAACTCTACTTTGGTGAGGACAACTCCATGGTAGCCGAGGTTATTGACAACACCACATCACGCGGTCGTGTGCTCAGATTCCTCTATGACGGACCCCATGACGAATTCAAGAAAGCGCTCTATGCCCTGGGTGAAGCTCCGATACCTACCTACATGAAGCGTAAGGCCTGCGCATGGACATTTGATGAAGAGGGAAAGGTCATACCTAAACCCATGTCACAGAAAGAGGATGGCGACTACTGCGATGAAGACAGTTTCCAGACCATATTCGCAACCAACGAGGGTGCCGTAACAGCTCCTACCGCCGGTCTGCACTTTAGCCGCGAGCTGATGAAGCGAATGGAAATCAAGGGCATTGACCGCGCATTCATTACCATGCACTGCGGTCTGGGTAATTTCCGCGAGATAGACGTGGAGGACCTGACCAAGCACAAGATGGAATCGGAAGAGATGTATGTGACCGAGGAGTGCACCCGTATTGTGAACAACGCCAAACTGGGCGGTCACAAGATCTGCGCCATAGGCAACACCGTTAACCGCGCTCTTGAGACCGTTGTAGGCACAGACCACCTGATCAAGCCTTTTGACGGCTGGACCAACAAGTTCATATTCCCGCCCTATGATTTCAGTGTGGCAGACAGCATGGTAAGCAACTTCCAGTTGCCGGAGTCAATCCAACTCATGCTCACCTGCGCATACGGTGGCTATGAAAAGATAATGGCAGCATACAACCTTGCAGTTAAGGAGGGTTACCGTTTTGGCTGCTACGGTGATGCAATGCTCATCACAGACTGATAACTGATGTCCACGCTGTACCTATCACTGGGAACCAATCTGGGTGACAGGCGGCAGAATCTCAAGTCTGCCCTGGAACTCATAGGCCGTGAGGTAGGTACTGTCGTGTCGGCATCGGACATTATAGAAACAGAACCGTGGGGATTTGAGAGTCCCAATCCGTTCCTGAATATGGTGGTCAAGGTGGAGACCCATCTGCAACCCATGGATGTGTTGCACGCCACCCAACAGATTGAACGCAAGTTGGGGCGCATTAAAAAGACGCAGGACGGAGAGTATCATGACCGCCTGATTGACATAGACATACTGCTCTATGACAATCTGGTCATGAAAACCCCTGAACTCACCATTCCCCACCCGCTCATGTATGAGCGTAAGTTCGTAATGGAACCGTTGGCGCAGATTGCGCCTGAACTTGTCAAGAGTTGACTATGGCAGACAACTATCTGGAAAAGCATTATGAGGACTACCTCAAGCGCAAGGCAGCCTGGGAGAAATCGCACAGACACGGCAGGTCAGACAGACCCGCTCCACCTGAACGTCCCGATGATGAAGCGTTGTAGGAAACAATATGATTATGAGAATTATTTTTAGGACAATATGCAAGCAATAATATTAGCAGCCGGAATGGGTAAAAGGCTTGGTGAACTCACTAAAGGAAACACCAAGTGCATGATTGAGGTCAACGGGGAGAAACTCATTGACCGCATGCTGTCCCAACTGTCAGGCCTGAACCTGAAAAGAGTCGTTATTGTGGTGGGCTATCAGGCAGACAACCTGATACAGCATATCGGTAAAAGGTATGAAGGAAAGCTCCGGATTGAATTTGTACTGAACCCCATATATGACAAGACCAACAATATATATTCACTTGCCCTTGCAAAAGAACAACTCCAGGAGGATGACACACTGCTGCTGGAAAGCGACCTGATATTTGAGGACCGCATGCTCAAACTGCTCACCGACAACCCCTATCCCAACCTGGCACTCGTGGCCAAGTATGAAACCTGGATGGACGGCACTATGGTTCGCATCGATGCGGACAACAATATCGTAAGCTTTGTCCCCAAAAAAGCCTTCCGATACAGTGATGTCCCCTACTACTATAAAACCTGTAACATCTACAAGTTCAGCAAAGAATTCAGCCGCAACCAGTACGTACCGTTCCTTGAGGCGTACAGCAAGTCAATGGGAAACAACGAGTATTACGAGCAGGTTCTGCGGGTGATAACCGCATTGGACAAATCGGCACTCAGAGCCCTACCCATTACCGATGAGAAATGGTATGAGATAGATGACATCCAGGACCGCGATATAGCCGAGACCAAGTTCTCTCAGGGAAAAGAGATGCTCCAACGTTTCCATCAGTGCTACGGAGGCTATTGGAGGTATCCCCAGATGAAGGATTTCTGCTATCTGGTCAACCCCTACTTCCCTACCGAACGCATGAAGGATGAAATAAGGGCCAATTTCGATACCCTGCTCACTCAATATCCTTCAGGAATGAAGGTCAATTCCCTGCTGGCAGGCAAATATTTCGGGATAAGGCAGGAGTTTGTATGCGTAGGCAACGGTGCAGCCGAACTTATCAAATGTCTCGTTGAGAATCACTGCACAGGAAAGACAGGTTTCGTGCTTCCCACATTTGAGGAGTATCCCAACCGGGCCGATGCACAGGACAAGGTTACATTCATTCCGTCAAATCCCGATTTCAGATATACGGCACAAGACCTGAAAGAGTTCTTCAAGGATAAGGAAATAAAGAACCTTTTGCTTATCAATCCCGATAATCCGTCAGGCAATTACATTCCGTTTGACGAACTGAAAGGACTGATTGAATGGACTGCAAAAAAATCAATCAACCTGATAGTGGATGAGAGTTTCGTTGATTTCACCGAAAATTATCGTCAGGCATCCCTGCTCAACAACGATATCCTGACAGCAAATCCGCACCTTACGGTTGTCAAATCAATCAGCAAGTCCTATGGCGTTCCCGGACTCCGTCTTGGAATAGTGGCATCGGGCAATACTGTCATGATGGACAAGATGCGCAAGGAGGTGGCTATCTGGAACATCAACTCCTTTGCCGAATTCTACATGCAGATATTCAACAAGTACGAGAAAGACTATCAGGAGGCTTGCGGCAAGTTCATTCAGGAGAGAACGCTGTTCCTTAATGAACTCAAGGAGATTCCTTTCCTGCGTGTCATACCGTCACAGGCCAACTATTTCCTTTGTGAGGTAACCGCAAAATACACATCCTCACAACTTACACAGAAACTGTTGGATGAGAGCAACATCCTGATCAAGGACTGCGGACAGAAGAGCGCTTTTGCAGGAAAGAATTATATACGCATAGCCATAAGGGACAGGGAGGATAACAGTAAACTCGTTCAGAAACTCAGACAGTTATGATCAGACAGAGGATCTGCATATGCGGTGGAGGCAACCTGGCTCACGTGGTGGGCGGTTTCCTTTCGGCCAAACCCGATTGTGAGGTCAGGCTTCTTACCCGTCATCCCGAAAGATGGCAGCAGGACAGATCCTTGCAGTTGACCGATATAAACGGCAGATCATTCGACTCAAGGTTTGCCGTAATAAGTTCGGACCCCGCCCTGACAGTGGCTGGTGCCGATATGGTTCTGCTGTGCCTACCCGGATTCGCAATAGCACAGGTTCTTGAATCAGTAAAGAATCATATTTCGGCACACACATTGGTTGGTTCAATCGTATCAAGCACAGGTTTCTTTCTCATGGCTCAAAAGATACTGCCGGAGAGAACCGGACTGTTCGGGTTCCAGCGTGTGCCGTTCATAGCCCGCATCAACGAATATGGAAAGTCTGCATCACTGCTTGGATACAAACCTTCATTGGCTTTCGCAACCATTAACGTAATAAACTCGCAGGAACTTGGCAATACACTTTCCAGACTCTTTGATGTCCCTGTAACATGGCTTGACAGCTACCTGAAAGTGACTCTCACCAACAGCAATCCCCTGTTACACCCATGCCGCCTGTACGGCATATTCGGAAAAGGAAAAACCGAGTTTGACCGACCGATACTTTTCTATGAGGAGTGGGACAACCTTAGCTCACAGACACTCATTGACTGTGACGCCGAGTTCAGGCTCCTGCTTGACAGATTAGGTATTACCGGACAGGAGATAGTACCCATTCTGGATTATTACGAGAGTCACGACGCCCAGTCCCTGACAGACAAGATAAGGTCTATCCAGGCGTTCAAGGGACTAACTGCGCCCATGATACAGACAGGAAACGGAAAGTACGGTCCGGACTGGCAAAACAGATACTTTACCGAGGATATTCCGTACGGACTGCTCATCATCAAGGCTTTTGCCTGCAAATACTGCATTGATACCCCGACTATCGACAGAGTCCTTGAATGGGCTCAGTCAGGAATGGGCAGGCAATATATGGTCAATGGACAATTGACAGGTAAAGATATTTCTCAAACAGCAGTGAATTGCATATAATGCTATGGGAACCCAAACGGAAATGTCAACATATCGTCGGATAGAAAGAAGAGTCAGGCTTAAAACCAGTATCTTCCTTTACAGTCTCATTTTGAAGAGACTTGTCCGGAAAGTCGCCCGACGCAGACCGATAAGGGTAATGTTTTATGTCAACAACCTGTCCATGTGGAAAAATGACAAGCTTTTGATGCTTCTCAAGGAAGACAGCCGCTTTGAACCGATTGTTGTCTCCCTGCTTTACCCCAGGGACTCGCTGTCAAGGAAAAAGGATCTGGAAGAGGAGTTGTCAACCCATTTCAACAAAATGGGAGTAGACTGTCTGAGCGGGTTCAATTTCAAGAAGAACAAAACTCTCCCTGCTTCTATATTCAAAGCAGATATCGTATTCTTTCCGCAACCTTACATCAATAATCTGAAAGACATTCCATTCAATGCCCTGTTGTCATACATCCCCTATGGATTCAGTATTGAAGATTCGCCCATATTCCATAATTCGCTGTATCAGAATATCTGCTGGAAATACTTTGCCGTATCTTCTTTACAGAAAGAAATGAAGGTAAAGTATAACTACAATCATGGAGCCAATGTCATAGTCTGCGGAGACCCGCTGGCCGATTATTTTCTTGACGGCCATATCCCATCCTGCAGCAATTGGGCAACAGACGATCCCAAATTGAAGAGAATCATCTGGGCTCCCCATCATTCAATCTCATCCACAGACTGGCTGAACAGGGCGAATTTCCTGAAAATAGCGGACGACATGCTGGAAACGGCAAGAAAATACAAGGATAAAGTCCAGTTTGTATTCAAGCCGCATCCCATGCTTAAAGACAAGCTCTACAAGAATGATTCCTGGGGACCGGAAAAGACCGATGCATATTACGATGCGTGGAATGCGATGCCCAACACACGACTTGCCGACGGCAACTATGTAGATCTGTTCATGACATCTGATGCCATGATTCATGATTGCAGTGCATTTACGGCAGAATATCTTTACGTGAACAAACCTGTCATGTATGTGACGGAAAAAGAGAGGATAGAGTCTTTCAATTCATTTGCCGATGAATGTTTTCAGGTCCATTATCACGGCTCTTCAATCCGGGATATTGAGACCTTCATTGATAATGTAATCAACGGGAATGACCCGTTATTTGAGAAAAGGACAGCATTGGTAAAAGACAAGCTTCTACCGAATGGAGATGAAACCGTAGCCGGAAACATCTATAAAGAACTTTGTAAAATCTTTGAGTAAATGACAGAAAACCTAAAGGATCAGACAGTAAAGGGCGTATGGTGGAGTGTTCTGGAGAAATACTCCACACAAGGCGTTTCCTTTGTCATTACCCTTGTAATGGCCAATATCCTTTCGCCCGATGAATACGGTCTGATAGGAATGCTGGCTATCTTCATGTCTCTTTCACAGGTTTTCATTGACGGAGGATTCGCCAACGCACTGATTCAGAAAAAGGCAAGGACAGACGCGGACTTCTCAACCGTATTCTGGATCAATATCTCCATTGGAGTGCTCTGTTATATCCTGCTGTTTATCTTTGCTCCGGCCATTGCCTCATTCTTTAAACAGGATATTCTTGTTCCTATTACAAGAATCTATTCCATAAATCTGATTCTGAACTCACTGTGCGCTGTGAACAAGGTAAAACTGGTGATTGACATCAATTTCAAGACACAGTTGAAGATTTCACTTGCCTCAGCAGTCACTTCAGGTATTGCCGGTATAATATGCGCTGTCCGGGGATGCGGAGTCTGGGCAATTGTTGTCCAACTGAATGTCCAGTCATTCATGACAGCATTGTTAAGTTTCATTTTTGTCAAATGGAGACCCACATTTATTTTCTCCAGGGACTCCTTCAGGTCGCTGTTCGGGTTCGGATCAAAACTGCTGATTGCACAGACTATCAGTACGGTTTATGTGAATCTGTATAACATCGCGATAGGTAGGAGATACACTGCCGCACAATTAGGCTTATATACCAGAGCCCGTCAGTTTGGCGAGATAGTGAGCACCAATCTTACATCTGTCATGACGAGAGTCCTATTCCCTGTTCTGAGCCGTGTTCAGGATGATGACGCACAAATGATGGCTGCTTACCGGAAATTCATAGCAATGGTGGCATTCATAGTCTTTCCCTGCTCACTAGGTTTATGCGGAATAGCCAGGCCGTTGGTGGTCTCCCTGATAGGAGAAAAATGGTCAGGATGCGTACCCCTTCTGCAGATTCTGACTTTTGCTTATCTGTGTGACGGAATAACCATCATAAATCTGAATCTGCTTTATGTCAAAGGTAAGTCAGATATTGTACTCAAATTGGAGATCATCAAGAAATCCATTGCCGTAGCTTTTCTGCTGATTGCTATCAGGTACGGAGTCACTGCAATCTGCATAAGTCTTGTCATTTACTCCTTTATTGCCCTGATAATCAACACCAGGAACACCAAAAGACTTTTAGACTACGGTTTCCTGAATCAACTGGCGGACCTGTTTCCTTATCTCCTTTGCTCGCTTACCATAATGGCATTGGCGTTTTTGTCAGATTATGTTTTTGACAATAACTGGCTTTCATTATCTGTCAGCCTGATTCTGTGTCCTTTGACATATATTTTCCTATGCAGGGTCTTCAGGCTGAACGCCCAAAAAGAGATGGCGTCTATAATCGCATCCAACAAGTATTGTCCCAAATGGTTTGACAGACTAATCAAAAAAATGTATCCCGTTTTGCCATGATTTTTTATCTGCTCATATTGCTCGCATTGGTTTTCATCGGCCTGAGAAAAGCCGATGAAAAGGAGGCGTGTCTAAAAAAGGAGCACACAGACGCAGTCAAGGGCTTTTTCATAATCATTGTCCTATACAGTCACATATTGCCGTATCTGACAGATGCAGGTGTATCGTTTTCACCCGTATTGGATGTCCCTGCCAATAGGATAATCAAGATGACAGGACAACTCATGGTCGTTATGTTCCTGTTCTACTCCGGATATGGAGTAATGGAATCCATTCAGACCAAAGGAAAAGATTATATCAGGTCAATACCATACAAAAGAATCCTGTCAACAATGGCGAATTATGCCATTGCAATAGCCGTTTTCTTTTGCATGAATTCACTGTTAGGTATTCATTTCCCTTTAAGGCAATACCTTCTTTCACTGATTGCATGGGAAAGTGTCGGTCAGAGCAACTGGTATATTTTTGCCATTGTGTGTTGCTACCTGTCAACCTATATATCGTTTACCGTATTCAAGGACAAACGATATGCGTTTGCACTGACCGTCATTCTGCATCTCATATACATTATCGTACTCCACGAAACAAAGGAAAGCTGGTGGTACAATATCATCCTGACTTATCCGGCCGGAATGCTTGTTTCACTTAAAAAGAAAGAACTGCTTTCATTCATTGAAAGCCACTACCTCATCTCTGTCATCGGCACCTTTGTCATTTTTCTGCTGTTATATTATTTCGGACACTCTACTGTCATTTATCAGGCGACATCTGTCGCTTTCGGTTTCCTGTTATTCTTCATATCATACAGATTGGTTATCAAAAACAGTTTTCTGACATGGTGCGGCAAGAATCTGTTCCAACTGTATGTATATCAGAGGATTCCGATGATTGCGCTGTACAACCTGCTCCCCCAGGCGGTCAGAATTCATCCGTATCTTTATGTAACATTCTGCATGGCAGTCGCACTGCTCTTTGCGGTTCTGATTAAACCCGTTTCAATTACTCTTCCCAAAAGAATAAGATGAAAAAGCCCTTAATAACAGTAATAGTAGCCGTCTACAATGCCCAAAAGACGATCGTAAGACTTGCCGATAGCCTGAAGGCGCAGACTATGCGGGATTTTGAGGTGCTGCTCATTGATGACGGGAGCACGGATGCATCGGGAGATATTTGTGACAGCATTGCACAATCTGACGGCAGGTTCAGGGTTTTCCATAAGCCCAACGAGGGTATCGGGTCAACACGCCAGTTTGGAATTGACCATGCATCGGGCCTGTATACCATTCATGCCGATGCTGATGACTGGGTTGAACCGGATTATCTGGAACTTCTTTACAATGAGGCTGTTTCATCGGGGGCCGATATGGTAATCTGTGATGTCCTGATGGAAAAAGGCAAACGGGTTTACCAACTGAAAGAACAGCCAAAAGCCTATGACAGGGAAACCATGATTGATGAATTGGTCAACAGGCTGCAAAACGGACCCTGCAACAAACTGGTAAGGCGCTCGCTTTATACCGACAACCATATATCCTATATCCCGGGGCTCAGTTACGGCGAAGACCAACTGGTAAATATTCAACTTATCAAGGCCGGCGCTTCAGTTTCATACATTCCCAAGGCGCTTTATCATTACGATTACATTACCAATCCTGATTCAGCATCTCGCGGTATCTCGCCGCAGAAGGTTATTCAGGGTGAACGGTTTGTATCGGAACTGCGCAAACTGTTGCCGGAAGAGGGATATGATGCCACCGTAGACAACCAGCATCTGGGAGTGGTTTATCTTGCAATATGTTCAAAAGCGTATTCCGCAAAAGAATTCCGCCGGAAATACTCTTTCCTGTCACGCGTATCCTGGAAAGACTACCGCAAGAAACCGTTCTCTATAAAAATCATTATCTGGACCTCATTGCATATATCCTACAATCTGGCCCTGTTCATGTACGGAATAAAGCGAACAAAAAGGCGTCTTAAATTGTAACATTACCATTTAAGTGTTACTTTAGCACTTTGTTATAAAGGAACCATATGAGCAAAAACATAGCAGTGATTCTGGCAGGAGGAGTAGGTTCCCGTTCGGGACTGGGAACTCCCAAGCAATTCTTCAAGGTTGCGGGCAAAACTGTCATTGAACATACAGTCAATGTGTTTGATAACCACCATCTGATTGATGAGATAGCCATAGTCACAAATCCGCTGTACAACCGCGAGATTGAGCAGATGGTTATCCGCAACAAATGGAAGAAGGTCAAGAAGATCCTTAACGGTGGAAAGGAGAGATACGAATCCAGCCTGGCCGCCATTGATGCTTATGCCGATGATCCCGAGTGCAAACTCATATTCCACGATGCCGTACGTCCGCTTATAAGCAACGGTATCATTGACGGTATAGTTGAGGCCCTTAAGACTTACAACGCCATTGATGTGGCCGTTCCTGCTACCGATACCATCATACAGGTTGATGCCAAGGGAGAGGTCATTGAGCGTATCCCCGACCGCCGTTTCCTGCGTCGCGGACAGACTCCGCAGGCTTTCCGTCAGAGGGTTATACGTAAAGCGTATGACATTGCTCTCAAGGATCCTGATTTTACATCGTCCGATGACTGCGGTACAGTGGTAAAGTATCTGCCCGAAGAGAAAGTGTATGTGGTACCCGGTGAGGAGGCCAATATGAAACTCACATACAAAGAGGATTCATACCTGCTTGACAAACTGTTCCAGTTGCGCTCAACCACAGTCCGTGATGATGCCGATTTTACCGTCCTTAAAGGCAAGGTGATTGTGGTTTTCGGCGGCAACTCCGGCATAGGCGCTGAAATAATAACCAAGGCACAGCAGTACGGAGCCAAGACATACTCTTTCTCACGCAGCACAACCGGTACGGACATAGCCGACCTTAAGGCAGTGGCCAAATGCCTTAAGGACGTCTGTGTCAAAGAGGGTCATATTGATTACGTAGTCAACAGCGCTGCCATCCTGGTACGTGAGCCCCTGGTAACCATGGATCCCGATGTACTGAGCACCATGATCCGTACCAACTACGACGGCATGGTGAACATTGCCATTGAGAGTTTCCCCTACCTTAAGCAGACCAAGGGACAGTTGCTGCTCTACACTTCAAGTTCATATACACGCGGCAGAGCTCTTTACAGCATCTACTCATCGACCAAGGCCGCAGTGGTGAACTTTATGCAGGCCATATCGCAGGAGTGGGAGGCCGACGGCATACGCGTCAACGTGATGAACCCCGAGCGCACCAAGACCCCTATGCGTGTACGTAATTTCGGCAATGAGCCCGAGGGTACGCTGCTGGATGCCGCAAGTGTGGCCGATGCCTCTCTCAAGACTCTGATATCGGACCTTACCGGTCAGGTGTTTGACGTACGAATCAAAAAGAACGACTGACGGATGAAGTTCCTGGCGTACCTTATCTGTTATCTGATTTATCCGTTCTCGTTCCTGCTGCCGCGCAGCAGGCGCAAGTACGTGTTTGGCAGTTACCGCGGATCATTTGCCGATAATGCCAAATACCTGTTCATATACTCCGTCGAAAACGGCGATAAGGATATCCGATATATCTGGCTCTCAACGTCAAGAGCCACCGTACGCAAGGTGCGCAGTCTTGGACTGCCAGCCTATTGGGTTCTGGGACCACGCGGCATATGGCATGCCCTGACATCAAAGTACTGGTTCTTCAACTCGTACACATCGGACATAATGTTCTGCCTGTCGGGAGGTGCGTGCTGCATCAATCTTTGGCATGGCGTAGGTCTTAAAAGGACCGAATTCAACACCGTTTCCGGGCCTTTGGCCGACCGTTACAGCAAGAAAAACAAGTACGATGTGTTCTGCCACCCCGAGTCGTTCCGCCGACCCGACTGGCTGCTTACATCCACTCCTTTCCAGACATCGATGTTTGCCAAGGCGTTCCGCCTGCCCGAGTCAAAGTGCCTGGAACTGGGCTACCCCCGCAACCGGATCCTGAATGCCGATGAAAAGGCCCGTTCTGAATATGTTGACCGATATGAGCCCGCCAGTACCCGTCAGTTCATAGAGAGCATCAGAGGTAAGTATGACAAGGTTTACGTTTACATGCCCACGTGGCGTGACTCCCAGCGTACAGTCTTTACGCAGAGCATGGACCTGGAGAGGCTAAACGGAATACTTGCCGCCAAGAACTCGCTGCTCATTCTCAAGCCTCATGCCAACGTCATACTGACTGACACACTGGGTTCGCTGTCAAACATAGTTCTGGCCGATCCCAAATCAGACATATACCCTATACTCCCCTACGCTCACGTCCTGATAACCGACTATTCATCGATACTTTATGACTGGCTGCTCATGGAGGGAAAGGATGTCATCCTGTACCTTTATGACTACAAGGAGTATGTACGTGAGCGTGATTTCTACTACCCGTTTGATGAGAACGTAGCAGGCTGCAGGGTTGAGAGTTTTGACGGCTTATGCTCAGTCATTGAATCCGGACAGTATGCAATTGACCCCGTTGAGCGCAAGCGTATAGTTGACAGATTCTGGGGTGAAACGGCCACTTTTGATTCATCCCGTAAGATTCTGGACTTTATAAAAGACCTAAGCAAATGATATCGGTAATAATCTGCACATATAACCGCGACAAGTATATCTACAATGTCCTTAAGAGTCTGGCTCTGGGAACACTGGAGCACAGTGCCTATGAGATCATACTTGTTGACAACAACTGCACGGATAATACCCGCAGCGAGGTGGATCATTTCTGCAACGTATTCCCTCAGGTGACCCTGCGCTATTTTGTGGAGACGAATCAGGGACTGTCACACGCACGCAATCGCGGAATCCGTGAGTCAAAAGGTGATATTCTGGTATATGTCGATGATGACGCCACGGTCAATCCGGACTATCTGAAAACATATGCCGACTGGTTTGCTTCACATCCTGAGACCGATGCCGCCGGAGGTCCCATCATTCCCCATTATGAGACAGGCAGCGAACCCAAATGGATGACCTACTTCATAAAACGTCTGCTTACCGGATATCTCTATTTCGGCGACAAAGCCAGACCGTTCCCGGGTGACAACTACCCCGGAGGAGGCAATGCCGCCTACCGCGCTAGCGTATTTGAGAAAGTGGGCCTTTACAACGTTCAGTTGGGCCGGAACGGAGACAGCCTTACCGGAGGTGAGGAGAAAGATATCTTTGACAAGATGAAGCGCGAGGGTATGCAGTTTGTATATCTTCCCAATGCCATATTGTACCACAGCATTCCCGGCTATAAGCTGGAGGCTGACTACTTTAACCGTCTGACTACCGGCATAGGCCAGAGCGAGCGGGCGCGTACGCTAAGGATAGGCAAAGGCTTATACCGCAAACGCCTGCTGTCAGAACTCAAGAAATGGTGCGCAACTATCGTACTGTGGTGTTTCTACCTGATAACATTCAGACCTCAGCGCGGAAATATACTGATCAAGTTCCGCCGTAACGTAACAAAAGCCTTGCTGGGAAAATGAAAGGACAGGGTAAGTTCTTTTTTCATGTGCTGGCATTCCTCACAATGGCTTTGTGGGGAGTCACATTCGTCTCCACAAAAACCCTTATCAACGAGGGGTTGACACCGGCGCAGATATTCACAATAAGATTCGTCATCGCCTATATCGGACTCCTTCTGATCTGCCTTCTCCGTGGTGGCCGTAACAAGAGGGCCTTTTCGGGTTCGCTGCGTCATGAACTGGTGTTCGTAATAACCGGAATCACCGGTGGATCGCTCTATTTCTGGACCGAAAACTCCGCACTCAGCTATACCCAGGCATGTAACGTGTCGTTCATAGTATGCATAGCTCCGCTACTGACGATTCTGCTTACTCTGGCTCTCAAGAGACTGTTCAAAGGACCTTTCATGGACGGACTTGAGGATGTTAAGGTAAAGTTCCCGCTTGTGGCCGGTACCGTGCTGGCACTTTCGGGAATGATAATGGTGATATTTGACGGCAACGGCGTGAGCCTGTCGCCCAAGGGTGATATATTGGCTTTCCTGGCCGCCCTGTGCTGGGCTGTCTACAGCCAGTTCATGGGTCAGATGACTGACCGGTACGGCACACTGTTCGCCACCCGCAAGGTATTCTTCTGGGGTCTGGTAACAATCATCCCGTTCCTGTTTTTATCGGACAACTCCAATCTGGCACAGGTCCGGTTTGATCACATTCAGGTTTGGGGCAACCTGCTGTTTCTGTCAACCATTGCCTCACTTGTATGCTTTGTGGTATGGAACAGGGTCATACTGGCCATAGGCAACGTGACCGCCACCAATTATGTATATCTGAATCCCGTTTTCACACTGATAACCGCTGTAATAATTCTTGATGAAAGGATGACTCTGGTATCCGGTCTGGGATCGGCCATGATTCTGGGCGGTGTGATACTGGCGGGAGCAAAGAAACGATAGAATGGACTAAAACAAATAAATGATGAAATCAATTGTAAAGATTATGATGATGACTGGTGTGCTGGCCATAACAGCCGGCTGCGGACAGAAAAAGAGTGATTTCAAGTATCTGCTTGATGAGTTTGCCGACCTTAAGGTGATGCGTTACACCATCCCCGGATGGGAAGAGCTGACCCTGCAGCAGAAAGAGTACGCATATCATCTGGCCGAGGCTGCCAAGTGGGGCCGCGATATCCACTGGGACCAGAACTGCAAGTACAACATCCCCATCCGCCATGTGGTTGAGAACATACTCAACAACTACAAGGGTGACCGCACCACAAAGGAGTTTGACCAGTTTACGGTATACGCCAAGCGCCTGTTCTTTGCCAACGGCATACACCATCACTATGCCGAGGACAAGTTCTTCCCGGAGTGCCCCAAGGCATATTTCCAGTCTCTCATGGAGGCTGTGGGTGACGGCAGCAAGTGCGCAGAGTTGCTGGATGTAATCTACAACCCCAACACCCTGCAGCAGCGCCGCTCAACTAGCACAGACGGTGATATCGTGGTTCTGTCGGCCGGTAACTTCTATGAGGGCGTCACCCGCGACGAGGTTGAGAAATACTACGCATCCATCGAGGATAAGACCGATGAGACTCCCATTGCCTACGGTCTGAACACCAAGGTTACCAAGGATAAGGACGGCAACATAGTTGAGATTCCCTGGAAGATTGACGGCATGTACGGTCCTGCCATCAAGAAGATCTGCGAGGAACTCAAGCTGGCTGCCGCCTGCGCCGAGAACGATATCCAGAAACGTGCCCTGGGTCTGCTCATAAAGTACTATGAGACAGGTGACCTCAAGATCTGGGACGAGTTCAACATCGAATGGGTAAAGGACACAATAGGAACTGTTGATTTCATAAACGGATTCATCGAGGATTACAACGACCCGCTGGGCCGCAAGGGTGCGTGGGAAGGCTACGTAAACATCAAGGACCACAAGGCATCCGAGCGCTCCACCATACTGAGTGCCAACGCCCAGTGGTTTGAGGACCATTCACCGGTTGACCCCCGCTTTAAGAAAAAGGAGTGCAAGGGCATATCGGCCAAGGTCATCAACGCAGTCTGCCTGGCAGGTGACTCATATCCCTCAACTCCTATTGGCATCAACCTGCCCAATGCCGACTGGATACGCAAGCAGTACGGCAGCAAGAGCGTGACCATAGCCAACATAACACACGCATATGATTACGCTGCACAGGAGTCTCCCACCAGCACTCTGGACGAGTTTGCATGGGATGAGGCCGAGAAGGCATTCTACCGCGAGTGGGGCTCATGGGCAGATGAGATTCATACCGACCTGCATGAGTGCCTGGGTCACGGAAGCGGCCAGTTGCTGCCGGGTGTATCAACCACCGCTATGGGTGAGTATGCATCGGCTCTTGAGGAAGCCCGCGCCGACCTCTTTGGTCTCTACTTTACTGCCGATCCCAAGATGGTTGAGCTGGGTATCATGCCCAACAAGGATGCCTACAAGGCCGAGTACGCCAACTATATCCGCAACGGTTTGATGGTGCAGTTCACCCGCGTGGAACTGGGGCGTCCCAACACCGAGGCCCACATGCAGAACCGCAAGCTCATTGCCGAGTGGTGCTATGAGAAGGGTCGTAAGGACAACGTGATTGAGAAGAAGGTTCGTGACGGCAAGACCTACTTTGTGGTCAACGACTACGAGAAACTGCGTGACCTCTTTGCCCAGCTGCTGGCCGAGATCCAGCGCATCAAGTCCGAGGGTGACTACGAGGCCGGCAAATACCTGATTGAGACCTATGCCGTCAACATTGACCCCACCCTGCACAAGGAGGTCAAGCAGCGTTACGAGGCTCTGAACCTGAAGCCCTACGGCGGTTTCATCAACCCCGACATCGTTCCGGTTGAGAAGGGTGGCAAGATTGTCGATTACCAGGTTGTATACAACGACGACTACCTGAAGCAACAGCTTGACTACGGTAAGAACTACGGCGCTCTGTAATCATTCAGCCTGTTTATATAATCCCGGATTCAAGGTCCGGGATTTTTTTTTAAAAAGTTATCTAAAAGTTTTGCGGTTACATCTAATTTTTTTAGATTTGCCGCGAAAACCTTTCAAAATCCATTGAAATGAGACAGTTGACCAAGAAAGAAAAAGAGATAATGGAGTTCTTCTGGAACAGGGGACCCATGTTTATAAGGGAGCTTCAGGGATGCTATGAAAAGGAGCCTAACTTCAGTACCCTTTCAACTCAGGTCCATACTCTCCAGGTGGACGGTTTCCTGGACCGGGAGGCATTCGGCAGCAACTACCGCTACTTTCCGGTTGTAAGTGCCCGTGAATACGGAAACAGCGGCATACACGGTCTTATTGACCAATATATGGACAGTTCTTACTCTAATGTTGTGATGGGATTCGTCAAGAACGAGAAGCTCTCAGTTGACGACCTTAAACGTATTATTGACAAGATAGAGAAGGGACAATGACTGCATTCCTTATATATATGCTGAAAGTGGCCATTCTATCGGCCGTTTTCATAACCCTGTACCATCTGCTGCTCAGTAGAGAGACTTTTCACAGGGCTAACAGGATAATACTGGTTTCATCGCTGGTTCTCTCTTATATTCTGCCGTTCATAGTCATAACAAGGCATAAGGAGGGAGCACCCGTAACAAGAATTGAAACCTTACAACGCGAACCTTCTCAGGAACCGGCAACGGCTCCTTACCAGCCGGTCATAACAAGTGGCAGCGTTTACTCATCGGCACCTGACGGGGAGAACGCAGAGCCTGTTGTATCACAAAACCTGTCTCAAGTGATTGAGGTCACGATGCAGGACTACAAGACCGAACCCGTGGTTGTCACCCGCCAGCCCATACACATCAACTGGTGGAAAGTGCTGGCTGCGGTTTATCTGCTGGGCCTGTCAACTGCTGTGGTTTACAGACTGTTCTGTACCGCACAGGTGATTGGAATAATCCGAAAGGGTGATGTTGTCGAAAAGAACAATGACTTCACGCTGGTACAGACCGGACAGCATATTCATCCCTTCAGCTGGATGAGATACATAGTGTTTCCCAAAAACGGTAAGGCTGCAGGTCAGACCCCCATATTTGACCATGAGAAGTCTCACCTGGCACATCATCACTCGCTCGAACTGTTCTGGACCGACATACTGTCCGCTCTGCAGTGGTTCAACCCCGCCCTGATGCTGTTCCGTCGTGACCTATACTCCATACATGAATTCCAGGCCGATGCCGACGTACTGCGCAAAGGCTACGACCGCAGACAGTACCAGTACCTTCTGCTGGACTGTGCCACCGACAAGACGGAACTCAGAGCCGTAAATACATTCAGGAAAAGTACTTTAGAAGGAAGAATTGATATGATTAACCGTAAACAATCAACAGGATCAAGCATCCTGAAGGCAGCATACATTCCGGTGCTGCTTCTGCTCTCCTTGGGCGCATTTGCAAAAACGGTTTACGACAAGGGTATTGCCGAAACCATCGAGATTGACAACTATGTCCGTATAGACGGGCTATGGTACAAATTCAAGGGTAATCAGGTTCGGGTAGTCAGCCGTAAGACTGATCACGATTATCCCGAAGAGATTGTAATACCCGATGCCATTATCTACAAGAATGTAAAGTATCCTGTCACGTCAATCGGATCCAAGGCATTCCAATATGATGAAAAGATTAAGTCGGTGACCATTCCTTCAACTGTAAGGGAGATTGAGGGAGGATCTTTTTACAATTGCACCGGGCTTGAAAAGGTAGTAATACCTGCATCAGTCAGGAGCATAGGAAACAAGGCTTTCTATGGTTGCCGCAGTCTGAAATCGGTCTCCATTCCCGCTACTGTAAAAAAGATCGGGGATTACGCCTTTTCGGGGACCTGTCTTGAATGCGTGTCGGTTGAGGATGGTAACAGGTTCTATGACAGCCGCCAGAACTGTAACGCAATCATCGAGACCTCGTCCAACACCCTTTTGTACGGATCGGCATCGACCGTAATACCGTCCACGGTCACTACCATCGGGCAGGAGGCTTTTTCAGATAACAAGAAACTGACCTCCATTGACATACCTGAAAGTGTAACTGTTATCGGTATAAGAGCTTTCAAGGGATGCAGCGGGCTCAAATCGATAGTTATTCCCGGAACGGTTCAGAGGCTTGAAAACAGTTGCTTTGAAAACTCGGGAATCAAAAACCTGACAATTAACGGAAACCTTGAAACGATGACATATGCTTTTGTGGGATGCAACTCATTGGAAACCGTGAATTATGGTCCCAAAGCGACAAAGATAGAATTGGTTTCAAGATGTCCGAATCTGAAACATCTTTTCATTCCGGCAACAGTCAGACAGATAGAGCATCTAAGACATAACTGTGAACTGGAACTTGAGTCCATCACGGTTCAGGAGGGAAATCCGGTATATGACAGCCGGGGCGGTTGCAATGCCATTATCCATACCGAAACCAACGGTCTGATTCTGGGTTGCGCCAATACGGTCATTCCCGACAACATAAGATATATATCGGATTATGCCTTTACCGGAGGTCATATCAAGGAGTTGTACATTCCGGCATCGGTCAGACAAATCAGCACTGCTATTTTCCAGGATTACTTTGATGCACTGTCTGTTTTCTCTCCCGATTATCTCAGGGACCTGAAAAGCATTGTCATCGACCCTGCCAACAAGTACTATGACAGCCGTGGCGGTTGCAATGCCATTATCCAGACGTCAACCGATATGTTGCTGATTGCCTGCCAGACGACCACAATTCCGGGAACTGTCAAAACCATCGCCGCAAATGCATTCCTTAATCAGAATGGTTTAACGGAACTGACAATCCCCGACGGTGTCAGGACAATAACGGATGGTGCATTCTCATACTGCCGGAATCTGGAAAAGATTACAATAGGCGCAGGAGTAACTCATGTTTCTCCATTCGTTTTCAGTGGATGCAACAACATTTCGGAGATAAAAGTGAGCCCCGGGAACAAGACCTATGACAGCCGTAATGACTGCAACGCCGTCATTGAAACCGCGACCGGAACATTGGTGCTGGGCAGTGCAGGAACCGTAATCCCTGACGGGGTGACAGCCATAGGTAAAAACGCATTCAATTCAAACAAGAAAATAACTTCAATAAAACTTCCGCCATCGGTCAAGGCCATTGAAGAATATGCTTTTGGAGGTTGCAGTAATCTTGAGGAGATAAACCTGGAGAACGTAACCAGGAAAGGAGAAAGAGCACTTGACGGAATTGCATTAGGTCGATACATATACGCTGACAGCATAAACGGATATCTGCAGTTCCGGTTGATTGGAAAAGAGGCCACCCTGAACAATGTCTGGGAAAACGCCCCTGCCAAGGTAACTATACCCGAAACCTTCGATTACAAGGGGAAAACATATACGGTTGTAGAGATAGGAGACGGAGCTTTCAACTCAAATAAGGGCATAGAATCCGTCACCATACCGGGAACCGTCAGGGTTATAGGAAAGGAGGCTTTCAATGAGTGCTCACGCCTAAAGAACGTCACTCTTTCCAATGGTCTTAAAACCATCCAGGATGAGGCATTTGCCTACTGCCGCAGTCTTGAAAACATCAAACTGCCTGCAACGCTTGAACATATAGGAAGAGCCGCATTCACCCGCAGCGGACTCAAGTCACTTGCCATTCCGGCTTCGGTAACAACGATGGGAAGGAACATAACCCTTGACTGCGGCAACCTTACATCTCTTTCCGTCAATTCCGCCAACAAGGTGTTTGACAGCCGTAAGAACTGCAATGCCATCATAAAGACCGATATCAACGTCCTTCTGGAGGGTTGCTGCAAAACCAGGATACCTAAGGGCGTCGTTGCCATCGGACCATACGCGTTTGCAGGGGCAACCGGACTCCGCAAGATAAAAATACCATCATCCGTACTTTATATCTTTGACTGTGCGTTTGCTTTCTGTCCGTTGGAGAAGGTTGAGATTCCGGCATCGGTAGTACTCCTGCATAACAATCCTTTCCTGGGTTGCGGAAAGATAGGCGCCATAACTGTCAATAAAGGTAACAGGAACTATTCAAGCCCATCGGGCAGCAATGCCATAATCTCAAACGGAAACGACATTCGGGTTATCCATGATTCGGGAATTGGAGGTATATTGAACTATCTTGGATTAGCCAATTATATGTCACGCAGGCCCCAGACACTGATATTGGGATGCCGTAACACCGTCATTCCGCAGTCATGTTCCATAATAGGCAGCAACTCTTTCGCATTTTGCGAGGGACTTGAAAGGTTAGACTTTCCCGAAAATGTGGAGGTTGTGGAAGCATCGGCTTTTGACCATTGTCCAGACCTGAAAGAGATACATATCCCTGCCTCAGTCAAGGATTTTTACAGGTCATATTATTGCCCTGAACTGGCAACGATAACCGTAGCCCCGGGAAATCGCGTCTTTGACAGCCGCGACGGATGCAACGCTGTAATAAAGAAAGACGGAGCTGTCCTCATTATGGGCTGCAGGAATACCGTAATCCCCAGTACTGTCTGGATGATTGAGTCCAACGCATTTGACCATGTCCGCGGATTGAAAGAGATAACAATACCCAACTCTGTAGAGCGGATATGTTATGACGCTTTCCGGGATTGTGCCGATCTGGAATCGGTATCTATTCCGTCTTCTGTCAGATTTATCGGAGGATCCTCATGGGAAAAATATGGTGATCTGAGCGTTAGTCAAATGCGCAACCCGTTCACGAACTGTACCTCACTGAAGCGTATTACGGTTGATAGTGACAATCCCGTATATGACAGCCGTGAAGACTGCAATGCCGTTATTATCACATCATTGACAACCATGCTTGCAGGCTGTTCCGGCAGTTTCGAGCCTGAAAGCATAAACAACGTACATTACTCCGCCTACGAGACTCTCCAGGACTATAACTTGAAAACTGACTATCTCAGCACCGGATATATCTTTGCTGACGGAGATTTGAGTCATAGCGTTATTGATTATGATACTGATGACTGATTTGGAAATTTTTTGTAACTTTGCAGCGGACAATGTGGAAAGATTTGCGGAACTGATGGTTCCGGACAGCTTGCAACCACACAAAAAAATGCTAAAAGTCAATCTTTTAACACGCTTTGAATGAGAACCGTTGCGGTCCCATTGTCCAAAAGACAGTGGGACTTTTATTTTTTGATATATGTCATACTTATTCACATCCGAATCGGTGTCCGAGGGACACCCTGACAAGGTAGCGGACCAGATATCCGATGCCGTCGTAGACGAACTGTTGGCCTTTGACCCGGATTCAAAGGTAGCATGTGAGACCCTTGTTACCACCGGACAGGTGGTGCTTGCAGGTGAGGTAAAATCCAAGGCCTACATTGACCTTCAGGAGACCGCCCGCCGAGTTATAAACCGCATAGGCTATACCCGCTCCGAGTACAAATTTGACGGAGACTCATGCGGTGTATTCAGCGCCATACACGAGCAGAGCGCCGACATAAACCGCGGCGTGGAGCGCGAGGACCCCGAGAACCAGGGAGCCGGTGACCAGGGTATGATGTTCGGTTACGCCACAAACGAGACCGATGAATACATGCCGGTTTCGCTTGCCCTGTCACACCGTATACTGCGTGTTCTGGCCGATATCCGCCGCGAGGGCAAGCAGATGACCTATCTGCGTCCCGACTCCAAGAGCCAGGTAACCGTTGAGTACAATGATAACGGCAAACCGGTTCGTATCGATACAATCGTGGTTTCAACCCAGCATGATGAGTTCATCGCCCCTGAAAACGCAACAGTAGAGGCCCAGTTGGAGGCTGACCGCAAGATGCTGGCACAGATTGAGGCCGATGTTAAAAACATACTGATTCCGCGTGTGATAAGCACCATTTCATCGGACAAGGTCAAGGCTCTTTTTAACGGTGAAATCAAGTATTTTGTCAATCCCACCGGCAAGTTCGTGATTGGTGGACCGCACGGAGACACCGGTCTTACCGGCCGCAAGATAATTGTCGATACCTACGGAGGCAAGGGAGCCCACGGCGGCGGCGCATTCAGCGGCAAGGACCCCAGCAAGGTGGACCGCAGTGCCGCTTACGCAACCCGTCACATAGCCAAGAACCTGGTTGCCGCAGGTGTGGCCGATGAGGTGCTGGTGCAGGTATCGTATGCAATCGGTGTGGCCAAGCCCATCAACATCTTTGTAAACACCTACGGCACCAGCCACGTAAAACTGACCGATGCACAAATTGCCGATAAGGTGAATGAGATATTCGATATGCGCCCCAAGGCCATTGAGAACCGTCTGAAACTGCGCAACCCGATATACAGCGAGACCGCGGCCTACGGACACATGGGTCGTGAGCCGCAGACCGTAACCAAAGTCTTCACGTCACACTACATGCCGGCCAAGACCATAGAGGTGGAACTCTTCACCTGGGAAAAGCTGGACTATGTTGACAAGATCAAGCAAGCATTCAATCTTTAAAATGATACAAAAGGGGTCTGTCCCCTTTTGTACTATTTGACCCAGGCGGGGTTATGGACTTTGGTCCTGGAGGGGGTGTAGTACTGGGCCTTTACATCGGGGATGTCGATGTAGTAGGTG
>JAEEGG010002335.1_pt1 | contig 49120 bp, 37 predicted proteins | sample 9134161 | NCBI WGS metagenome assembly JAEEGG01 (sample SAMN16246543, study PRJNA631951) | gut metagenome | biome: gut microbiome; feature: rumen; material: CR-attached | host: Bos | place: Iran: Karaj | collected 2018-10
TCGATCCTCGTCAGTATCTGAAGCCCGCTCGTGAGAACATGAAGAAGATGTACATCCACAAGATTGTGAACGTACTGGGTTCTGACGGCAAACTGGCAGAGTAATCTCACCATTTTCCATACATCAAGCGGCAAGAGTCATCATCCCTTGCCGCTTTTTTTTCTCGGACATCCTCTTATATCCTCTTGTTTCCTCTCTTAATACGTAGCAATCCTTTTGATGTCATCCTCGAAGGATTCCTTCTGCTGCGCCCTTCCCTTGATTTTCGAACGGTAGGTATAGATGGTGGTGATGCTGGAGCGCAGGATGTCGGCAATCTTCTGGTTGTCGGTGATGCCCAGGCGGATAAGTGCTAGCACACGTAATTCAGTGGTGAGCTTCGTGGAGTCTTCGGCCACCTCGAACTCGTTGCCAGGCAGCATGAGCTTGTTCACCTCACTGATGAAGTTGGGGTAGATGTTCAGGAAGGCTGTATCGAAGTTCTGGTGGAAGATGCGTACCCCCTCATTAACCGCTGCCGTACTCTTCAGGTTGGCGTAGAGCTCCTCCAGTTTGCGGTCGCGTGCCAGTCGGTTCAGATGCTTGGCGCGTTCCTCGCCATGATGTATCAGGGTGCTGCAAAGCTCGAGGAAGCGGCCGATGTACTCGTCCTTGATGCGGTTGGCCTCCTTCATTTGGCCGTTGAGGGTTGAGAGTTGTGTGTTGAGCGTCTGCATCTCTTCGTTATGTGTCGAGAGTACCGCGTTCATTTGGTTGATTTTCTGGTGAGCTATTCGTCGCTTCTTGAGCAGCCAGATGGTAAAGAGGATGGAGGCCGCCAGCAGGAGGGCAATGAGCGAAATGACGATGAGTAACAGGTTGGTGCGATGCTGGGTACGCTCTCGCTCGGTATCGTAGGCTTTGGCAATGAATGGTGTTAGTCTGGCCACCTGCATGCTGCGCAACCGACTGCCGTACAGTTGTGCGTCGTTTGTGGCCAGTGAGAGGTAACGATAAGCCCGTTCATACTCTCCCCGTTCCATGAGGATGGCAGCCAGTTCGCGCAGGGAGTTGTTTTCAAGGGTGGCACAGCGCAAGTCACTGATGGCCGAGAGCAGCAGGTAGTGTTCTTGTTGCGGGGTTTGTCCGTTCTTCCAGTAGAAGAAGGCCAGCGTGCTGGTTACGATGCTGTACTGGCGGTCGGCCTGTTGCAGAGTTGGCAGGTACTGTTCAAATTGTCGGATGGCCTCTGCCACGTTTCCCTGTTCGGCGGTGTAGCTGGCCCGGTTGGTCATATACTCGAACGATTCCTTCGGCGCTATCTGTAGCAGCAACTGCCGATAGTACTGGGCGCTGTCGATGTAGTCTTTAAAATATGGTGTGTATTGTGCCATCTCCGAGCGGTAGAGGTTCAGTTCGGCCCGTTGGTTGTAATAGGCCACACGTGTTGCTACAGAAAGCTGTTCGGGCGATATGCTGTCAAGCAGCAGTCGGGCATTGTTGAAGATACCCGACACGCTGAGAATATGTGCCAGTCGGATGGCACTCTCTGCATGACGGTCGGTGTCGGCCTTGGCCAGCGGGCTCTGCATGTTGCGGTTAATATAATAGTAGGCAGAGTCGAAACGATAGGCCAGGTACTCGTCGTAGAGCCGCAGATTCATGTCATACTGCTGTTCGGGAGTCAGCGTCATGCTCTGCAGTCCTTGGGCAATAGATATGATTTGCGTCCCTCTGGATGCTACAATCTCATCGTGATGCTCTATCAGGCTATCGAGTGTCTGATAGAGTAGCGCAGTCTGCTTGTCGTCAGCATGACTACCGCATGCCATGATCAACAGGGCGGTGAGTGCGGTGGCAAGTAATTTCTTCATTGTGGTTTGTTTTTTAGTTATTATTCTTGCCACAAAGATATATATTATTTCTGATATGACCAAACTCTCCTGTCCCTAAAAAGGGAAAAGAGGGGTGTTTTTGAGTTGAAAACCTTTAGATTTTTTTCTTGCAAACTATATGCAAAATACTTGATATTCATCATGTTGCATTTTTACTAATTTAGATATTTGCTTGAACCGCTTGCTGGTGGTTTAGGAAGGGTATATCTTTGCAGCCGAAAACGAAATCAATGACTAAAAACATGGTTAATAATGAATAGTTTTGTTAGTTTTATTATAGTTAGTAGTTTAAGTATTTTTGCCTTTGCCTCAGCGCAGGCAAAGGATGTCCTGGTATCTTCACCCGATGGCGCCGTGACGGTGGCCGTCGGTGTGAAGGCCAACAAACCTTATTATACTGTGCGGTATGAGGGCAAAATACTTGTAGCTCCCTCGCACCTCGGCTTCCAACTCGACGGTGGCGTGCTGGGCAACCATGCCAGGATGACGGGCAAGCACTATGCAACGAAGGACGAGACCTGGACACAGCCCTGGGGTGAAGACCTTCAGGTGCGCAACCACTATAATGAATTAACGGTGAATTTCAAGGAGAGGACAGGCCGGAGCATGGATGTTGTGTTCCGCGTATTCAACGATGGTGTCGGGTTCCGATATATTCTGCCAAGTAGCCATCAAGGTGAAAAGTATTGTGTTCTGGATGAATTAACCGAGATCACCTTGGCTCATGATGCCAAGGCTTGGTCAATTCCTGCCAACCGCACGGAATACTTCGAGGGAATCTATACACAAGAGCTGCTGAGCCAGAAAGATACCGTATGCACACCGCTTACCATAGAGTATGAGGACTCATTGTTCCTCGCCATCCATGAGGCGGCGCTGGAGGATTACGCGAGCCTGAACATAGCCCCTCAGCCTGCCCCCGAGGGGGCTGTCTGTTTGCGCACTGCCCTAACTCCCTGGCAGAGCGGTGTGAAGGTGTATTGCGAGGGGGAAACGAAATCGCCATGGCGTACCATAATAATAGGTAAAACGGCAGGCGACCTGATGACGTCACGCCTGATGCTGAACCTGAATGAGCCTTCCAGGATAGAAGACACCTCATGGATAGAACCAGGACGCTATATCGGTATTTGGTGGAGTATCCACAAGAAGCAGAATACCTGGGAGATGGGACCCGCGCATGGCGCAACGACGGAAAACGTCAAGCGTTACATAGACTTTGCTGCCCGTCATGGTTTCAGTGGCGTGCTGGCTGAGGGTTGGAACCCAGGGTGGGGCACTGGTGAGAAAATTTCGTACTTGCAAGCCTATCTTGACTTCGACATCGAGTCGGTGTGTGCCTATGCGCTTGCCAAAGACGTGCGCTTTATTGGTCATACAGAGACTTGGGGCAACAGCCGGCTGTTAGAGCAGCAGATGGACTCCGCCTTCGCATGGTTTGAACGTCTGGGCATTCGGGTTGTGAAAACCGGCTACGTGGGACATCTCTTCGACGGCAAGGAACTGGCTAAGTCGCAGTATGGCATCCGCCACTACCGCAAGGTCATTGAAACGGCTGCCAAATACCGCATCATGATTGATAACCACGAACCCGCCATGCCTACTGGCATTCAGCGTACGTGGCCCAATCTGATGACTCAGGAGGGGGTGCGCGGACAGGAATACAATGCATGGGATAGGAGAGGCGGCAATCCGCCCAGTCACACCGTCACGCTGCCTTTTACCCGTTGTCTGGCAGGACCTACTGACTTCACACCTGCCATTTTCAACTTCTCGGAGGTGGTGCCGGGTACACATCCCCATAGCACTTTGGCCAAGCAACTGGGTGAATTCGTGGTCATTTACAGTCCGTTGCAGATGGCTGCCGATGCCATAGAAAACTACGAGGGCCAGCCAGCCCTGACGTTTATCGAGAGCTGTCCTACGACGTGGAACAAGACGCTGGTTCCCAATGGAGAAATCGGGAGATACGTCACCGTAGCCCGTCAGGAGCGCGATGGCGACCGCTGGTTCATTGGCAGCATCACCAATGAGGAGGCCCGTGAATTGGACATCGACCTCTGTTTCCTGGACGAAGGAGCGCACTACCGTGCCATCATCTACGAGGACGGTCCCGATGCCGACTACGAGAACAATCCTTACGCCATGACCATCCGTCAGCTCATGGTTACCAGTCATGACCGGTTACATCTCAAGCTTGCTCGAAGCGGAGGGGCTGCTGTGAGATTGGAAAAGGAATTGTAATAATACCGAAATACCGGAATAACGATATAACGAAATAACGAAAGACGAAAAACGAAGACGAACTCAATAACTCAAATTTATATCTAAAAAACAAAAGAAATGAAAAAACTATTGTTACTACTTGTTCTAATGACAGGATTTTTCAGCGTCGTTAAGGCTGATGACGTAGCAGGATTTACCCTGACTGCCGACCAGAAAACGGTGACTGAGAACTTTGACGGAATGTGGGATGCCACGAAACAGGAGGCAACCCTTGTCATGCCTGCCGGCTGGCGCGTGGACCGACAGATAAGTGCCCCACGCATGGTTGGCGCCTACTCAAGTGGTGCCGCTGAGGTCATGTATGGTGGTGGCGTCAGCTTAGCCTCGAATGCCAAGAACGGCACATGGAACTTTGGTTCCAGCACCACACCGTCAGACCGAGCTGTCGGCGGTCTTTCGACGACTGTTGACGGTGGAACCCGCTGTGTCAGCGTCATGACACAGCTGACCAATGGCGGTACGGAACCCATCAACCAGCTGACCATCAGCTACGACATCGAGAAGTACCGCAAGGGTGACAATGCCGAAGGTTTTACCGTGCAGCTCTACTACTCTGCTGACGGCACCTCATGGAAGAAAGCCGGCGATGACTTCAAGACCGACTTTACGAAAGATAATGAAACACAGGGTGCCGAGGTGGTGCCTATTACTACTACTACGGTCAGCGGCAAGCAGCTGCCGACGGCTGTCGCTGTAGGCAACAGCATCTATCTGGCGTGGAACATCTCCGTCAGCAGCGGTACGTCTCCCAACAAGGCCATGGGTCTTGCCTTGGACAATATTAGCATCGAAGCTTCGTTTGGGGAGCCGCAAGTTATCCCCGAAGACCCCAACCAGCCTCCCTTCGTGGCTTCTGGCATCTACCTCCGTGGCGAGGTGAACGGCTGGAGTGCCACTGCCGACTGGGAATTCTCTGACGAGGGTGAGGGTACCTACGTCCTCTACGACAAGGAACTGTCAGGCAGTTTCAAGGTGGCCGATGCCAGCTGGAGTGCCACCTGCAACTACGGCAGCAACGGTTCTGCCATCACGGCCGACACGCCTTACTCGTTGGTGTTAGGAACGAACGACAACATCAGTTGTGCGGAGAACTACGACTGCCAGCGCATCGTGCTGACGCTGACTGACACCGGCGCCACCCTGCTGTTGGAGAGTAAGCCGGTGGAGCCCGGCGAACCTTCAGTACTTCAGAAGGTTGTCCTGATGCCAGCCGACGTGACGCTTGTTCCGCAGTTGCCTGAGAAGGTGAAAGTGCTTTCGCTGAACAACAGCCTTATCTTCTACAACGACCAGGCTGCCATGTTCAATGACATCGCAGCTGCTATGGGCAAAGATGCCAGCTGGACCATGCACACCCTGCTTGGTAAACCCCTGAGCACCCACTGGAACGAGGGTGACGGACTGGCAGCCGACGGTACGCCAGGTGCCAAGATGCTTATTCGTTCTGAAGCCTGGAGCCACATCATCCTGCAGGAGCAGAGTGGACTGCCTCGTACTGACATCGAAGCCTTCCGCAGCAATGTGAAGCAGTGGGTGGAGTACATCCGCGAGAACTGTCCTAACCCCAATGCCGTCATCATCGTACCCATGAACTGGGCCTACAGCGGTGACTGGGCGAACTTTACGGCCTTCAACAAGAAATTCTATGACAACTATATGAACGTGGCCCGCGAGACGGGTGTCACCATCTGTCCAGTAGGCGTGGCTTACCAGCAGGTCTATGACGAGAAGGGTTCCGAAGGCCTTGTCCCCTGGTTCCAGGACGACCGTCACCCTACGGACATGTCAACCTATATGGCTGCCTGCATGGAGTATGGCCTGATGTTTGGCGAAGACCCCACCACCATTACCTATCACCCCGCAAGCGTCAGCGATGCTGATGCAGCAGAGATGCGCTCTTACGCCTCCGGTGCCCTGCAGGGGTTCACTAACATTGTTGACCATACGGCTGGTACCGTGCGCTATCAGGCTGTGGGTTTCGACCAGTATGGTAAGGAGATGGATGCTCCTGCCGATTTCAACTATGAGCTGACCGACGGTGGCACGCTCAGTGTCGACCACATGTTCCAGAGCAATGGTACGGAAGGCACCTACGTTGTCACGGCCAAGAACGGCAGTTACGACTTGTCGGCTACCGTCAAGGTGGCACATGCCGAGACGGTGGTTCTGACGTTCCCTGCCATTGAACTGGATGCCGATAATCTGACAGCAGCAGAGAATTTCAATACCATGGGCTCAGCAGCCGATGCTACGCTGCCAACAGCATGGCGCATTGACCGCCAGACCGTTGGCCCCCGTACGCTGGGCTCCTACGCCGTGGCTCAGGACAAGACAATGTATGCCGGCGGCGTGAGCTTGCCCTCCAACGCCAAGAACGGACTGTGGAACTTTGGTCAGGACGACAGCGACGACCGTGCCGTAGGTGGCATCAGCACCGGTGTGGCCGATGGTACGCGCTGCGTCAACCTCTATGCTCACTTCCTGAATACAGGACGTAAGAACATCGAGAACCTCACCGTCAGCTACGACGTGGAGAAGTACCGCAAGGGCAACAATGCCGCCGGCTTTACCGTACAGATGTACTACAGCATCGACGGCCGTAACTGGACGTCGGCGGGCGAAGGGTTCAAGACCGTCTTCACGGCCGACGCTGCCACTGAGGGCTATGCCTCCGTGCCCGGCGACGTGAGAAGCGTCAGTGCCGTGCTGGGTGTCGCCATGCAGCCAGGCGTAGATTTCTATTTAGCATGGAACATCAGTGTCAGCTCGGGCGACAATGCCGCAGGTGCCATGGCACTGGCTATTGACAACTTCCAGCTGACGGGCGAGCTGCCTGCCGTGCCCACCGCCAAGCACTACATCTACGCCATCGACGAGACGGGCTACGCTTCGCTGGGACTCTATGCCTGGGGCGACGGAGAGCTCTTTGGAGCATGGCCTGGTGAGACATGGGTCGATGAGAAGGTTATTGACGGCAATACGTACAAGGTGTTCCTGCTCGATGCCGAGAGTGGCAGCTATAACCTCATCTTCAACAACTGGAACAATGGTTCGCAGTTGGATGACTATAACATCACCGCCGACCGCGACTACTATTTCCGCCTGACCAGCTCAGGTGTTGAGCAGGTAACGGTGACAGGCATTACACCGCTTACCGCTTACGGCTTACCGCTTGCCGATGCCATCTACACGTTTGACGGACGTAAAATAGTAAATGGAAATTTGTCAAATTGTAAATTGCCTAAGGGTATCTATATCGTTAACGGGAAAAAAGTAGTGATGGGAGATTAAGGATTAAAGATGGAATAAAAACAATTTTAATTTTTAATATATGATGACAATGAAAAGAACTAAGAACCAATGTTTCCGCTTGATGATGTTTCTGGCGGTAGCATGTTTCGCCTGGAATGTCTCGGCACAGACTACTATCAGTGGCCATGTGAAGGACGACACGGGTGAGGACATTATCGGAGCCAGTGTCGTGGAGAAAGGAACGTCCAATGGCGTGGCAACCGATTTCGATGGTAACTTCAAGTTACAGTGTAAACCTGGTGCAACGCTGGTGGTCAGCTACATTGGCTACACCCCGCAGGAAGTCAAGGCCAAGGATGGCATGGAGATTATCCTATCTGAAGACGTGGCCCAGCTGAACGAGGTCGTTGTAGTAGGCTACGGTTCCATGGCCAAGAAAGAGATTTCCAGTTCCGTGGTCCAGGTGAGCAAGGAGCAGTTCAACCAAGGAGCTGCCAGCGACCCCATGGCGCTGATTGCCGGTAAGGTGACCGGTCTGAACGTAGCAGCTACCAACGATGCCAACCCCAACGGCATGACTAACATCCAGATTCGTGGTGCCGGTTCGCTGACAGCCAGCAATGGTCCGTTGGTCGTCATTGACGGTATTGCCGGTGGTGACCTGCGCAACATTGCTACCCAGGATGTGGAGTCTATCACCGTACTGAAGGATGCCGGCTCGGCAGCCATCTATGGTACGCGTGGCGCCAATGGTGTCATTCTCGTGACCACCAAAAAGGGCTCTGGTACGCAGGGCGTGACCAACGTGACCTATGACAGCTATGTGGGTCTGAACTTTGCCAAGGGTAAGCCCGAGATACTCTCTACCGAGGAGTTCATCCGTTCACGCCGTGGCCAGAACTATGGCGGCGACACCAACTGGTGGGATGAGATAACCCGTAAGTCCAGCTACACGCTGAACCAGTACCTGAGCATTGACAGCTCGACGAAAAACGGCTACTTCGGTGCCTCTGTGAACTATAAGAGTGGCAACGGCCTGGACATTGTGTCGAAGCGTGAGGAGTATGGTGCCCGCTTTGTAGGCGAGCAGCGTGTACTCAACGGACTAGTACAGTTTAATACTTCGCTTTCCTATCGCAAGGTGAAGGAGGATTGGGGCAACGACGGACTGTTTGACACGGCACTGACCATGAACCCCACTATTCCCGTTCGTAATCCTGACGGAACCTATTACCAGCCCACGTCACCCTCTGGCATCCACAACCCTGTGAACGACCTGCTGAACAACGTAAGCAACGGTGACCGCAACTATGTGCTGGGCAATGCCGACGTGAAGCTGAACCTGCTACAGACCGAACGGCACTACCTGAATACCTCACTGAGCTATGCCCTGCAGTATAATGACCTGAAGGGTAACTACTATACTCCGACCACGTCGAGTGCCAGCTACTGGAACGGCTATGCCGGTTCTGCCAATATCAAGAACGAGCGCTGGTGGACCAACCGCCTGGAGTGGCTCGTCAACTATACGCTGACGCTGAGCCAGCATCAGCTGAAAGCTGTGCTGGGCTACAGTTGGGAGCGCTCCCGCTACGAGGTGAACTACCTGGAGAATTCTGGCTTCGTCTATGATGCGCTGAGCTACTGGGGCATCGGCAATGGTACCTACCTGAAGGACGGTAAGGCCAATATGTATGCCGGAACAACGGAGAGTACCCTCATCGGTTTCTTCGGTCGTCTGAACTATAATTACAATGACATGCTCTACCTCTCGGCCTCTCTGCGCCATGAGGGCAGCACCAAGTTTGGTGCCAACAAGAAGTGGGGTAACTTCCCCTCTGTCTCTGCTGCCTGGGAAGTCACCCAGACTCCCGGACTCAAGGAGAGTCTTGCCGGAACCTTCCAGAGCTTGAAACCCCGTGTCAGCTACGGTGTGACCGGCCGCTCGGACTTCTCACCCTATCAGTCCATGCCTACCTACGGCAGCTATGGCCAGTACTATTTGAACGGCCAGTGGATTAACGGCTATGCCCCCACGCTGAATGCTAACCCCGACCTGGCATGGGAGAAGTCAACTGCCTTCAACGTCGGTGTTGACTTTGTGACGCTGAACAGCCGTCTGCGTGGTAGCATCGAGTACTTCGACCGCCGTTCCAAGGATCTGCTCTATAACTACCGTGCTCCGCAGCCCCCGTTCATCTACAGTACCATCCTTGTGAATGTCGGTACGACGAAGAATACAGGTCTTGAGGCAAGTCTGGAATATGATGCCGTGAAGACCAGAGACTTCCAGTGGACCACCGGTGTGAACTGGAGCAGCGGCACGACGAAGCTGTCGAAACTCTCTGACGATTCCTACCAGATGTCTTGGCTTGACCTCTACCAGAAGCCAGGTTTGGGTACCAGCGAATACTTCTTCCGCATTGAGGAAGGTGGAAAGATGGGCCAGTTCTATGGTTACGAGCATGCCGGAATCGACGAGAACGGTCTGCTGATGGTTTATGACAACGATGGCAACGCACAGCCTGCCGCACAGGCCGACCCTGCCTGGAAACGCAACATCGGCAATGGTGCCCCCAAGCACTTCCTGTCGTGGAGCAACTCTTTCCGCTATAAGAACTGGGATCTGAGCATGCTCTTCCGCTCAGCCCTCGGCTACAAGATTTTCAATATGCGTAAGTATGGCATGGGTCTGCAGGGCTGCGGTACCGATAACGTGCTGCGTACAGCCTATACCGACTATGCTGACGTCAAGTCAGGCGGAAGCATCATCAGTAGCTATTTCCTGGAGAATGGTAACTACTTCAAGCTCGACAACGTCACACTGGGCTACACCTTCTCACCGAAGAACCGTACCATCCTGGAGAGCCTGCGCGTCTATCTCTCGGCCAAGAACCTCTTTACGCTGACCAAGTATGAGGGTAATGATCCTTCGGTAGTCAATAGCAACGGCATCACCCCGGGTGTGGATACCAACAGTGCCTACCCCCAGGCTACCAACCTCACGCTGGGCGTAACGGTAAGATTCCACTAATTTATTTAAGTGAAGAGTGAATAGTGAAGAATTTGCTACCGCTCTTCCACAAAATAATTTTAAAATAAACAAATAATATGAAGTCAATCAAATATCATTTTGAGAAAAGAGGTATAAGAAAGGCGATAATGTTGCTCGGTGCAGCATTCTTCACTCTCCACTCTTCACTCTTCATTACCTCGTGCACAGACTTGGACGAGAATACATACGACCGCATCGACGCCTCGGCCTACTATCAGAACGAGGCCAGCGTACAGGGTGCCGTGGCAGCCATATACAACCAGACGTCATCGACCTTGGCTGGTGAAAACTTCTTCCACCTGTCGGAATACCCCGCCGACCAGATTACCTGGCGTGTGTGGAATGGCGGACTGTGGGGCTGGGACGAGGCCGCAAAGACTGTGTTGTCCTGGCAGAACTGGGGCACAGAGACCCCCATCATTGAGAATGCCTGGAGAGATGCCTGGACGGGTATCGGACTGGCCAACCTGCTGTTGACCGACTTGGAGACCCTGAGTGCCAGCAGCCTCGGCATGACCGATGCGGCTCTGCAGCAGTATGTGGCTGAGGTACGCACGCTGCGTGCCTGGAATTACTACTGCCTGTTTGAACTCTGGGGCGGTGCACTACCGCTGAATACCTCTGCCAGCAGCGATGTGCCCGGTACGGCAGATCCCGACTGGGGCACCTCCTGCAAGAAAATCTATGACTTTATCGCGACCGAGCTCGACGAGACATGGGCTGCTCTCGGCAAGGACGATGCCCAGCACGCACTGGTCAACCGTGCCAACCAAGGCATGAACCGTCTGCTGAAGGCCCGTCTGCTACTCAATGCCGAGATATTTATCGGTGAACAGCACTATGACGAGTGCGAGGCACTGTCGAAGGAGATTATCAACGGCACCTACGGCAGCTACCAGCTGGCCGAGAATTGGCGCGACATCTTCAGTGTGGATAACGTGAAATGTCCGGAGGTCATCTTCGCTCTGGCTGCCGAAGACGGCAAGGGTGCCACTAACGCCATCAGCAATATCCGTACCATGGCCATGATGCCCTACAACTATGGCGAGTACTGCAACGGCATGGAAAACTACGGAGGCATTGGTGCCTGGAACTGCGTATGCCTCGTGCCCTCATACGATAACACCGGAACAATTCTGCCTACTGGCGGAACGATTGGTGCCAAGAGTTTTCTGGCTGACTACGGTGATAAACTGGGTGCTCCTTACGAGCGTTTCGACGACCGTGACGTGCGCAAACAGAACTACGTCTTTGACGCTACGACGGGAACCCACGGACAGGGTATGTTCCTGAAGGGTGCGATGAAGGCCAACTACGGTACCGGCAGTCCACTGCTGGCTGATGCCGACCGCGACGGTCAGGAACTGGTCTATGTCGATCAGGTAGGCACATTCCAGAACATGGGTCACGACCTGGAACCCGTCATGAGTCCCCGCTGGGGCGAGACCAACTCCGGTGTCCGTATGATGAAGTACCCGCTCTATCCTGCTGAGACCGGTCGTGGCTTCAAGGACATTGACGACGTGCAGTTCCGTCTGGCTGAGGCTTACTATAATGTTGCCGAGTGTGAGATGCGCAAGGGTAACAGCGCCGAGGCCAAGAAATACGTCGATGCAGTACGTCAGCGCTACTTCAAGAGCAGCGACCGCACGGCAGCGCTGAGCGTTCCCGGTCCCGGCTTCACCAACTTCGACATGGACTGGATGCTCTCTGAGTGGGGCAAGGAGTACCTTTGCGAAGGCAACCGCCGTCGCACCGACCTGCGCCGTTACGACAAGTTCACACAGGGTCAGTGGTGGTTCTGGGGACGTACCTCAGAGGATGGCTACGGGCAGATGGCAGCCAAGCGCGACCGTAAGTACGAGTGGTATCCGCTTCCTGCCAGCGCCATTGCCGTGAACCCCGGACTGGTGCAGAACCCCAATTATTAAGTGTAAAGTTTAGAGTTTAGAATTTGCTACCGCACTTAAAAAGAAAATTTAAAATGAGTATTATGAATAAGAACATAGCCAAAACGACAAAAAGGATGGTAATGGGTCTGTTGCCTTTTTACCTTTTCACCCTTTTACTTTCCATGACAGGCTGTAAGAGCAACGACGACATCGTGTTCGACCATGAGCGTCAGCAGTTTGAGACGCGTGCCGACCGTATCCTGTTAGAATTCATTGCTCCCTTCGGCACTACGCCCGATGAGGAGATCTACATCATTGGTCCGTTCAACGGCAACTCCCTGGAACCCAATGCGGAGGGAAAATACGAGAATCCCACACTTGCCGATGCCTACAAGCTGACGAAGGCTCCCAGTGGCAATGCCAAGTGGGGCATCTATCTTGACCCTGCCACTTTCCAGGATGGCAAAACACTGGCAGACGGTTTCCGCTTCTATTCTATCAAGCAAGGCCACGAAGCACTGTTGGGCACCGATGCCATCTATGCTGTGCATAATGACAACCCCGCCGTGGGTACTTTCACCAACGTCTGGGGACTGCGCTGGGAGAGCTATTACTGGAGTTCCGACGGTCGCCCCGAGCCTGACCACGATGGCGTCAGAGTCTATGTCGATGATCAGACCGGCTGGGACGTCCTGACCCTTTATATGTGGGGCGACGTAAACAGCCTCAATGGCGACTGGCCCGGCATGCAGCCCTCAGGAACCTGGGAGAAGGATGGCGTTCTTTGGACCTACTTCGACATGGGTGAAGAAAATACCGGACTGAACGAGAACCTCATCTTCAACAACAATGGCGGAGGTTCCCAGCTGGCCGACTTCAACCTCACACTTGACCACGACGTTTATCTGCGTGTCACTGTCGAGGGTGTGGAGGAAATCGAGTTAGAACCCTCGGTGAAGCACGACGGCTACGTACTGTTCATCCTGAACGAGTCGAGCCAGACAGACCTTGCACTCTATGCCTGGGGCGACGCAGAAGCCTTTGGCGGATGGCCCGGCATGGCTCCTACGGGAACACAGACCATCAACGGACTGGAGTATATCTACTTCGACCTCGGCGAAGCTAACACGGGACTGAACCTCAACCTCATTCCTAATAACAATAACGGCGGTGTGCAGTGGGAAGGCGGCGACCTCAACTTCACCCTCGACCACGACATCTACCTCCGCATCTTCGACGGCGGCTATGAGGTTATCAGCAAGGACTATCAGGGTGGTAGCGACACACCAGAGCCCACGCCCGATCCTCAACCCACGGACGAGATCGTGCTCATTGCCGTGAAGAATAGTGTGGGTTTTGAAGCACCCTGCCTCTATGTTTGGGGCGACACTGAGGCTTGCGGCGGATGGCCCGGCGCAACTCCGGTGAAGGTGACCGACAATGGATGGTGCCTCTTCGAACTGCCTGCCAACGGCACTTTCAATCTCATTCTCAACGACAACGGCAACTCGCAGATTGATGGTCCGGCAGTCTTTACTTCTGGCAGCCACTTCTTTGATGTCAATGGCAGTTGGGTAGAGTCTCCCTACACGGTGACCATCCAGAACACCGCCGGCTACTCTGACCCCCGACTCTATGCCTGGGGCTCAGGCGAGGTGTATGGTGGCTGGCGCGGCATCAAGCCCACCAGCAATGAGAATGGCACACTGGTGTTCCCGTTGCCCAATGATGGCGGTGAGTACAACCTCATCCTGAATAGCGCCGATGGCAGTCAACAGGACATTGCCACTGTCATTGGCAATCAGAGCTATAGTTTTACCGCAGACTAACTCTCAGAAAACAGTTATGACCTGCTTCATCCAAAAGGCATACTGTTAATTGCGTTAAATATTTAACATCGTCAGGGCTGGCTGCTCTGTGAAGAACGGCCGCCCTTTTTAGATTAAAGATTAAAAAATAACAGAATAAGATGAAAATGAACATGATCAATAAGCTGGTGAAAGAATGGACAATAACCTTTTTGTCTCTTTGCCTTTTTACCTTTTTACCTTTGCAGGTGCTGGCCACCGACTATGTCGATGACATCAACAGTGCCGCAGGAAAGCGAGAAGCAGGTCGTCAGGTGATTTACGAAATGAACGTCGGCTCGTTCACCCCTGCCGGAACCTTCGCGGCTGCCCAGCAGCAGCTCGGCGAACTCAAGACGTTGGGCGTTGATGTTGTCTGGCTCATGCCCATCTATCCGCGTGGCGGAGGCATTAACAGCCCCTACGCTGCTACCGACTTCCAGAAGACCAATCCTGCCTATGGTACCATAGCCGACCTGAAGGCCTTTGTTGCCGCCGCCCATGCACAGGGCATGGAGGTGTGGCTCGACTGGGTTCCCAACCACACGGCAACCGATGCCACCTGGGTAACCACCCATCCCGAATACTACGAGAAGAGTGGCGATAGCTTTGTCCATCCCAACAACTACGGCGATGTCTATCAACTGAACTATGGCAATGCCGCCCTTGTCAATGCTATGAACGACTGTCTGAAGTTCTGGATTGACCAGGCCGACATCGACGGCTACCGCTGCGACTACATCAGCAGCCCCAAGATTCCTACTTCTTACTGGCAGTCGGCCATTTCTCTTCTCAAGGGCTACAAGAGTGGCAAGACCATCACTTTCCTCGGCGAGACAGACATTGCCCAGGATGTGACGCGTCTGAAGAACGTCGGATTCGACTATGACTATGCCTGGGCATTCCAGAGCAGCCTTGCCAAATACGGTAGTGATGGTGTAAATGCCTCTACCCTGAAGGCCAATGCCGACAAAATGCTCAATGCCTCTGCCGGCGTGTCGTTCGGACGTATGCTCTACGTTACTAACCATGACCAGAATTACAACGAGAGCAAGAAGACGCTGACCGAGAAGTACGGCAACAATCGCTATCCGCTCACGGTGTTGGCCTATACGCTTTATGGCATGCCGCTCATCTACAATGGTCAGGAGGTAGGAGGAAACCAAGCCCTTGACTACTTCAACGACACCAAAATCAACTGGAACGCTAAGGACGAGAAGATGCGCAACACCATCCGTACGCTGACGGCCCTCAAGCATGCCATTCCTGCACTTGCAGACAAGGCTTCCGTCAACTGGGTTACTGTATCTGCAGGTAGTGCCAATGTGCTGACCTTCACCCGTAAGGCAGGCAACAGCGAGGTACTCGTAGTTCTCAACATGGCAACGAGTGCTGTCAGCGCCACGCTCACCGGACTGACTGCCGGTCCATGGAGCCTGTGGCTCAACAGCGAGACCATCGCCCAGGGCGTTAGCCGTAAGACGCAGTATTTCTCTGCCACGCAGAACGTCAGCCTCGATGCCAAGGGGTACCGCGTCTATGTCCGTGGCACCTTCCCAGAAGAAGACCTGCCTGCTCCCGAGACCTACACTCCCGCTTTGGACAGTGCCGACGAAATATCCTGTTTTTTCGAGACTCCCACCCAGACAGACTATGCTGTCTGGGCGTGGGGTACTTTGGGCGGTGGCGAAGCCTACTGTACCAACACCTCCTGGCCTGGTGATGCCATGACCTTGATGGGGCAGACCGCTGCAGGCCGCTACGTCTATAAGTGCACACTCACAAGACCCAGCGAAGCTCCGCAGTATCTGATCATCTCGAAAAGCGGCGGCAATACTAAAATATACGATGGTGTTGACTTCGTGAACCATGGCTACTACGTGGAGGGTCAGACAACCCCGACGCAAGTCATCACCGCCACGGGCATCAAGAGCCTTACTTCAAGTTTCTCCCAGGGAGAGGGGGCATGGTACACTCTTGATGGCCGTTGCATTGCCAATTCACAATGTTCAACGGCCATCGGTCAAATGTCTCCGGGCATCTATATCCGGAACGGAAAGAAGTACGTGGTGAAATAAATTATTTCGTCTGTTCCGAGTCCAGCTTCTCTACGCCACCATGGGTGGGGTTCAGAGTAATGTGGGTGATGAATTTCCTGTTGAAGAGTTCCTCGTCAAGTAATTCAACGTTGCCGAACTGACCAGCGGGTAGTTCCTGAGTGAGGAGTGTCTCGCCAGCCTGACTGACGGTGACGCGGATTCGGCCCGGGACGTTGACGTAGATGCCCTCTTCGCTTTTCTTTTTCTTCTTTCCTGTCTCTATGGGGGCAGGTACGGTGTGCAGGTCCTCGACGGTAAGGTAGAGGGGTGCGCCAGAGAGGTCGTCAGCATCGACGACGCCTAACTTCTGGGACAACCGGAAGAATACCTGTTGTTTTGTTTCCTCCATGGGGCAGACGGTAAGGACATATTCTGTGGTGTCTGACGTCGTTGTTCCTGTGAAGAGCTGGCTGAGTGCCTGGTCCTGTTGGTCTAACTGGGCAAGCATGATGCGCAGCTGTTCGCCGTCCTTGGGCATGTAGTCGGCTTCGCCACGGGTCAGCTGGTTCTTGCTCTCGCGGATGTTGTATATCTCCTGTGCAATGAGCTCGGCACGTTTGGCGGTGCTTCCTGCAGAGAGGATTTCCTCGTTGAGAAACTGACGGGGATTCACGGCGGCGGGCTTACGGGCTGGACGGAAAGCCTCGGGGAAGATTGTGCGCGGGGCTTCACTGTTGATGGCGAGCAGGGTACCGTCCTTAGACAGTTCGATATTGGCTGCCGTGGTCTTGGGATTGACCTTGATGGCATAGCATTTCGCGGTGTCAGCCTGTCCGACTGGCATCATGTCAACATGGGTGAGGCGGTAGGCTGATGTGGCCTCGGTCCTGACGTCGTGGAGTGCCAGGTAACGTTCGGCATACGCTGCATATTCACCGGGGGTGTATTGAGTGCGGGCAACCTGTACGGTGAAGCGCAGGGCTGTCTTGGGGAGGTAGTAGATGGCTCCCTCGGTGGTCAGTCCCGGCTGGTAGCTACTCACTTGAGCAACCATTGTCAAGGGTGACAGGGCTATGAACAATAACAGTAAAAGGGAGTAGTGAAAAGAGAATGCTATGCTTCCGCTCTTCATCATGTTGTTCTCTTGTTTCATCGTTTTTTATCTTTATATTTATTGCTTCGCTTATTCTTCCTTCTTAAAGTTCTCTCTTTTTTATTAACCTCAGTCATTCAGCCGTTTGAAGGCTTCCGACAGGTTGCTGATGATGTCGCTGGCCACAAGGCTCTCCATTCCGAGTTTGCGGGCGGCAATGTCGCCAGCCAGTCCGTGGAGGTACATGCCGAGAAGGCAGGCCTCGCGCTGATGATAGCCCCGTGCCAGCAGACCGGTAATGATGCCTGTCAGCACGTCGCCGCTGCCCGCGGTGGCCATGCCGGCATTGCCGGTACTGTTGAAGGTGACGTGGCCGTCGGGACAGCAGAGGGCAGAGTGGTGACCCTTGAGGATGACGTAGCCCTGCAGGCGTTCTGCCAGTTCGCGGGCCTTGGTCAGTCGCTCGTAGCTGTCAGCGGAGTGCCCCTCCAGTCGGTCGAATTCTTTGGGGTGGGGGGTAAGGATGATCCCCTTGGGCAGCTGCATGAGCCATGCACGATGGTTGGCCAGCATGTTGAGGGCGTCCGCATCTACCACGACGGGGCACTGTGTGCGCCGCAGCTGGGATATGAGGGCGATGGCGGTGGTCTCACTCTGTCCGAGTCCTGGCCCTATGCCCAATGCCTGGTAGTCATCGGTGTCGATAGTCTCTGAGAAGATAGTCTCTTCTTGATCGAGGTGCACAACGGCCTCAGGTACGGAGATTTGCAATATCATATTGTTTCGCTTGGGTGAGTGGACGGTCACCTTCCCGGCACCTGAACGCAGACAGGCCTTGGCGGCCAGTACGGCGGCACCCCCCATGCCATAACTGCCGGCAATGAGCAGTGCGCTGCCCATGCTTCCCTTGTGGACAAAGCGGTCGCGGCCTAAGAGCAGGGGACGTATCTCCGTCTCTTCAACAAGGTTGTACTGGGCATCAATCTTCTCGATGCCTTCCGGGCTCAGTCGGATGTCAAGCACCCGTAACCGTCCGATGTATGCCTGATTCTCGGGAAAGAAAAAGGCGAGCTTGGGTTGTTGGAGCGTCAGGGTGAGGTCGGCCCGGATGATGTTGGAGTGGACGTTGTAGGTATTGTCTTCGCCCATCAGTCCGGAAGGCAGGTCGATGCTGACTACCTGGGAGGGCGAGGCGTTGATGTACTTTACCAGCGAGGCGAAACCGCCTGCCAGGGGTTTGTTGAGGCCGGAACCGAACAGCCCATCGACAACCAGCGTCTCGGACTCCAGCTGCGGGGGGTCGAACTCCTGCGTCACCTCGACAAATGACTTTATCTGCTTGCAGCTTCTGAGGCGCTGGCGATTGGCGGCACAGTCGGCTGACAGGTGGCTGGAGATGTTGAAGAGGAAGGTGGAGACGTTGTAGCCAGACTCAGCCAACAGTCGTGCTACGGCCAGTGCGTCGCCGCCGTTGTTTCCTGGACCGGCAAACACAACGACGGGGGTGGCGGTGGACCATTGTTCGCTGATGGTATGGGCGATGGCCTTGGCGGCTCGCTCCATCAAATCGACGGACTGGATGGGTTCATGTTCTATTGTATATTGGTCGAGCTCACGGCTCTGAGCATTAGTAAATATCTTCATACGGCGACAAAGGTACGAATAAGTGAGCAAAGTACAAAATAAATTGATTTATTTTTACTTTCGAACGGGAGTTCCTTTCGACCGTAGGTCAGGGGTACGAAAAAGTAACAATGTAGGAGTCAGAGGAGCCCCGTGTAAGTTTCATTATTGTTTCTTGAGTACTATTTTCTGACCATAGACACTGCCGATGGACCTGATGAAATCTACCAGCTGCGGATAGAGGGCTTTGTCATAGGTTCCGGACTTCATGAGCAGTCGGTTGCGGACGTGGACCTCGTTGCCTTTGCGTACCACACTGAACGAGAAAGTTGCAAAGGGATGGTCCAGCGTCTGGTCCTTGGGGCGTGCTTCAATGTCGTACCCCTGAGGAATGACAATCGTGATTTCGTCCTCGTCCAGATAGCCGTTCTTCAAGAAGATGTCCTCCTGACGATTGTCCGATTGATAGGGTGTTGTATAGCCATTATGTATAGGACAAATCGGTACAAAGAGTCGCTGGCCCGTCTTGGTGGCATAGCATTGGCTCTTGACCTCAGCAGATACTGTTATCTTCGCCTCGTCCTCGCCGACATTCATCTGGCTGATGGTAGCCTGTGGAACGCGTAGCATGCGTAACAACGCCTTCTGCCTGTCCTTCTCGTCCATCTTCAGCAGTGGAATGCGGTCTTCGTATTGTCCATACAGCGACTCCTGGGCGATTCGTACGTCAGCAGCTCCATTTTCATCCAAATTGATGGTGATGTTGCTATGCATCAGGTTCACACTGTCTGCATAGACAGGTAGCTGCACCATTCGTCCGCCATTCTCGTTGATTTCTATGGCATCGTGGCCGGCAATGTCCTCGTGTAGAAAACCCATGGGCAATTGCGGATTTGTACACTCCAGCCATAGTGTGTCGTTAGCCAGTGGCACTTGCAGAATGGCGTGGTTCGTCTGTCCCACGCTGGCAAAGTCTTTCAGCAGTCTGCGGTTGGTAGTGCTGATGGTGACGTAGTTTGAAGCAATGCCCGCCTCTTTCAACATGGCGCGCATGAAGTTCGACAAGCCCTTACAGTCGCCAAAGCCACTCTTGCTGACGCTGGCAGCAGGTGCAGGTTTCTGTCCTCCTATGCCCAGCAGTATGGCTACGTAGCGTGTCCTTTTCCCCAATAGGTTGTAGAGTGCCCTCACCTTCTCGCGATTTGTCGGTAACTGGTCTGTTATCTGGTGCAATTCCTGACAGAGTGCTGGTGGCAGCGCTTCGCTGCCTTTTATCAGGCTGTACTCCCAGAGCCCGTACTTTGTCCAGTCCTGCAGACTGCCCCGCGTCTTGTAATACTCGAATTCCGTGGGTGCGAAATAAGCCAGTGGCAGTCGTTCCCTGAGCGTACGACTATAGGATTCCCGTTTCATGGCAGGCAGGTCGTTCAGCTCCAGTGTTAATACCTGCGTGTCTTTTGACGTGCCACTGATGTTGACGTCCTGACTGATGTTCTGCCTGGCACAGCGTACGTGCATCTCCGCAGGTGCCGTCAGCCGGTAGGTTGCCTTCTTCAGACTGACATCATAGTCGCCCACCGGGCAAAAAGCAGGAAACTCTATCAGGTTGTCGTTGCTCTCGATGGTCCACTCGTAGGTGATGGTCACGGGGAATACTGGAGGCGTATATTCAAAATACATCTGGTAGTCATCTATAGCCAGATAGGGCGAATACTCCGTGCGCCTCAGTTCGCTCTCCTTGATTTTTCTGATGACACGTCCCGTGGCGTCTGTCACTTGTCCCTTGAACTTCGTCAGCTTGTCATTCTTGCTGCACGAGCAGACGAAACGGGCCAGCAATGAACCCTGCTCGTTGAGGATGGTTGTCGATTCCTTGAAGTGTTTGATGGCCTGTGTGGAACTGGTGCAGACCACGTCTGTCACCGACTCTTCTATCACTGCTTTCTGGGCAGTGGCACAGAGAACTGACGACAAGAGGAGAAGTATCAGTATTTGTTTCATTGTGCTTTCTTGACAGTAAGGATTACTTTGTTGCTTTCGACAACTTTGTCGAAGAACATCTTCAGGTCCTGATAGCTCTCAGCACCAAAAAACGTCTTGTTGATGGTCATCTGGTACTGTACGTTGATATGTCCTTCCTGAACGCTGCAGACGATGCGGGCGGTAGCACCGTCTAGTCTGATTAGCAACGGTTTGGGCGTCTCTTCCACCATATAGCCTTCAGGCAGTGTGATGATGACATTCTGCACTTCTACTTGCTTGTAAGGGAACTCTATAGGCAGCGTGCGGGTGTCGGCAGTGAAAGGCGACTCCTTTTCTGGCACCAATATCAACGGGTTCAGGTAGATGATGTCGTCAGTGGCATCAACCTGCTTGGTGAAGGTCATTTCCTCCTTCACAAGAGGCGAGAAGTCCTGGCGTCCATCCGCACGGTACGACAGTATGGTGATGCCGTTGCGCTCCTGCAATTTCTGTATCTGTTCCACGCTGTCCTTGGCCTGTCGCCACGAACGGCGCAGTGAGGCAGCAGCTTCTTCGCTCCGCTGACTGTTCATCTGACCCTCCAGCAGTCCGTCAGCACGCAAATTGCCCCGTATCGTTGTGACGATGCGTCCCCTGGCCTGCTGTTGCAGGTTGACCCAGTATCCCGGCGCATCCTTCTGTACTGCACGCGCTCTATCTACCAGCAGATTGGCGGGCAGCACGTCCAGGTATCCGTCAACAGACGAGCCGTCTATATAAGACATGGTGGAGTCTGTCATATGGATACCCACCACAAAGGTGTTCAGATATTTTATACTTGCGTGGGTCAGCGGCAGTTTTCCACTACTTCGCAGACGCATCACAATAGGTGTCGATTCGATACCGGCGTCGTGCAGCATGTTGATGAGTAGAAAGTTGATGTCCGCATTCGTGCCCGTACCCTCTTTCAGTATTTTGGATGCCGACTTTCCCCACAAAGCGTAGCCGTTATTCCAGCGCACCTTGCTCTTCAGCAGATTCCAGACAGCAGCTATGCGCTCCTTCTTGTCTGCTATTCCTGGTATGCCGGCAGCCAGAATCTCAGCCTTCAACGGACTGCTGCTCTTCAGTCTTCCACCAAAGTCGTCGTCCGCCATCAACTGTTGGTCGATGTCCTCCCACTCTGTGCTATAGTTCTTGTGAACGGCTCCTGGCACATAGATACCACGCAGTTCTGCGGTCACCTTATTACTGTAGTCGTAGGCATACCATACATAGTCGTCACCTTTTACTGCTGGCAGGTTTCGTCCCGTGAACGTATGCACTGTCACTGCAAGATGCTCTACATCGTTGCCAAGCTGAAGTGACATAGACTCAGGTGTCTCGTTCGACTCCAGCCTGTTCATGCCTGTCTCCTCAATGTTAAACGAGAACCAATCCGGAATCGATAATATATAGGTGGTATAGAGTACTGGCACGTCCTCCTGAGCATGCCAGTCACGAATGTCACCATAGTAGTCGCTCTCTATGCAGTATTCGAATTCCAGAACGGTGCCTACCGATACTTGTGGCACGCTGAATTTCATCATCTTGTGGTGTTTGTCTATCTGTTCCTCGTTGACCATCTTGCGGTCCATCTTGGTTTTCACTACCTTTCCGTTCTCCAGGTTGTAGGCTGTGGCTTTCAGCCCCGACACGATCTCTTTAGCGCGCTGGTCGCCAAGACGGTAGTAAAACTCTTGGTCGGCTACTCGCTTGCCCTCAGGTTTCAGCACCTTGTAGCGGGCTTTGATATTGTAAAATACACGGAAATCACCATTGATGAACAGGTAATATACATCGGTCTTGCGATAGAGTACAACGGCATCGGCATCCTTGTCAGCCGCATATTCTGTCATTTTCAGTTCTTCATCTGTGGGTTTTCCCCATTTTAGGTTAGGTTCGATGTCCTGTGCTTGTACTGCCATACATGTGGTCAGTAGTAGCAGTAAAAAGTATTTCTTCATATGTTGTGTTGTTAGTTATGAATCGTGTGCAAAAGTAATCAATAAATATTTATTATGCAAATAATATCACCTCATATTTTTAATATGCACACCAACGCGGGAGAACAGGTGCCGTCTCTCTGGGAGAAACTGCCGCTTTTTATTCGTATCTCCAAAAAAATGGTGTAATAAGTGATTTTAGGTTTCGCAGGCTTCGTTCTGCCTTTATTTATGGGTCGAACTACGTTAATCATCCAAAAATTCTTTGCCACGTCAACATAATTTCGTAACTTTGTGCCAAATTATTAAAAAGCAGGTTATGAGCATTGTAAAAATCAAGGACAAGACCTTTGAAACGTCTATTTCGGAGGCGGATATCAAGACCAGAATCAAGGAAGTGGCAGCACGCATCAACAAGGACATGGCAGACAAGAACCCGCTCTTCTTGGGTGTGCTGAACGGCGCGTTTATCTTTGCGGCAGACCTGATGCGCGAAGTGACCATTCCCTGTGAGATATCTTTTGTGAAACTGGCTTCTTATCAGGGTATTACCTCTACGGGAAAGGTGCACGAGGTATTAGGCATCAACGAGGATCTGACGGGTCGCTACATCATCGTGGTCGAGGATATCGTGGATACAGGACGTACGATGAAGCAGATGATAGAGTCACTGGGTACCCGTAATCCTGCATCAGTCAGTATCTGCTCGCTCTTCGTCAAGCCCGACAAACTGGAGGAGGACATCGATATCAAGTATCCGTGTTTCTCCATTCCCAACGACTTCATCGTTGGCTATGGACTGGATTACGACCAGCAGGGACGTAACCTGAAGGAGATTTATACGCTTGTCAAATAATAGTAATAAGTTATGAGGGAAGTGAAGCTACCGCATTTGCCCAGCGACGTGGAGCAGGGTAAGGGACAGAAGGACCTGATGACGGACCTATGGTATAAATTCGGAAAGGGAAAGGAAACGAAAATTAATCAAGATAAACAAGAACAAAGAGTAGTAATGAAGAACATTGTTATTTTCGGCGCACCTGGTTCCGGCAAGGGAACACAGAGCGACCTGATGATCCAGCACTACGGACTGGGTCACATCTCTACGGGCGATGTGCTCCGTGAAGAAATCAAGAATGGTACAGAACTGGGCAAGACGGCACAGGGATTCATTGACAACGGTCAGCTGATTCCCGACGACCTGATGGTCTCCATCCTTGCCAAGGTATATGACGGCTTCGGCCGTGGTCATAAGGGAGTCATCTTCGACGGATTCCCCCGCACCATTCCGCAGGCTGAGGCTCTGAAGCAGATGCTCAATGAGCGCGGCGACAAGGTGGCTGCCATGATAGAACTTGACGTGCCCGAGGACGAGCTGATGCAGCGCCTGATACTGCGCGGACAGCAGAGCGGTCGTGCCGATGACAACGAGGAAACCATCAAGAAGCGCCTGGTGGTGTATCACTCACAGACGCAGCCTCTCATTGAGTGGTATAAGCAGGAGGGACTGCACCACCACATCAATGGTAGTGGCACGCTGGAGCGCATCTTCAAGGATATTCAGGAGGTAATAGACAGTCTATAGTGCCTATAGAAGCTATAGCAACTATAGTAACAACTACGATATGGAGAGTAATTTCGTTGACTACGTAAAGATTTACTGTCGTTCGGGTAAGGGCGGTCGTGGCTCCATGCACCTGCGTCACGTGAAGTACAACCCTAACGGGGGGCCTGACGGCGGCGATGGCGGCAAGGGCGGTAGCATCATCCTGCGTGGCAACCATAACTACTGGACGCTGCTGCATCTGAAGTACGAACGCCATATCTTTGCTGAACATGGCGGCAACGGCGGAAAGGACAAGTGTCATGGTACAGATGGTAAGGACGTGTATATCGACGTGCCCTGCGGTACAGTGGTCTATAACGCTGAAACCGGCAAGTATGTCTGCGACGTGACTTACGACGGTCAGGAAGTGTTGCTGCTGAAGGGCGGCCGTGGCGGACTGGGTAACTTTCAGTTCCGGACGGCTACCAACCAGGCTCCGCGCTATGCACAGCCTGGAGAACCCATGCAGGAGATGACCATCATCCTGGAACTGAAGCTGCTGGCTGACGTGGGATTGGTTGGATTCCCCAATGCCGGAAAATCGACCTTGGTGTCGGCGCTCTCCAATGCACGGCCGAAGATTGCCAACTATCCGTTTACCACGATGGAACCCTCATTGGGCATTGTGGGCTACCGCGATAATAAGTCGTTTGTCATGGCTGACATACCGGGCATCATCGAGGGCGCCAGCGAGGGCAAGGGGCTTGGATTGCGTTTCCTGCGGCACATTGAGCGTAACTCGCTGTTGCTGTTTATGGTGCCGGGTGATACGGAGAATATCTATAAGGAGTATGGTATCCTGCTCAATGAGCTACGACAGTTTAACCCCGAACTGCTGGACAAGCACCGTGTGCTGGCCGTGACGAAATGTGACCTGCTGGACGATGAGTTAATCGACATGTTGCGCTCCGAACTGGAAGAACATTTGAAGGCAGATGGCGAGAATGTTCCCATTGTGTTTATTTCGGCTGTGGCTCAGCAGCACCTGGACGAACTGAAGGATGTGCTGTGGCGGGAACTGAATGCCGAGAGCAACAAACTGGCGGCTGTCACGACGTCGGAATCCATCGTACACCGCGACAAGGACATGAGTGCCTTTGCCGCAGAAATGGCCGATGAGGGCGAGGACGACATTGAGTTCCTGGACGATGACGAGATAGAGGACTACGAGGAGTTGGACGACTTTGAATACGAAGAGGAGGATGAGTAGCACGCCAGTCCTCTTGTCCTATGACCTCGGCAAACGCATCACGGTGTTCAGCACAACTCGTCATGGTGGTGTGAGCCAGGGAAATTACGGCGAATTTAACATCAATAAGTACTGCGGCGATTCTCCAGGGGCTATTCGGGAGAACCGCCGCCGGCTTTGTGACACCTTATGCGTCGAACCGTCAAGGTTGGTACTGCCCCATCAGGTGCATGGCAAGGTGGTGAGGACCATTACGGAGGAATTCTTCCTGTTGCCTGAAGCCGAACGTCTGGAAATGTTGGAGGGCGTGGATGCTGTTATGACTAATGTGACGAATGCCTGTCTGGGCGTTTCTACGGCTGACTGCATACCTATTATAATATATGACGCTGAGCATCATGCTGCCTGTGCCGTTCATGCAGGGTGGAGGGGTACGGTGCAGCGCATCGTTCAAGCTGGCGTGGAGGCGATGACTGCTGCCTACGGTTCCAACCCTCAGAAACTATGTGCCGTAATTGGTCCTGGAATTTCCCTGGAGTCCTTCGAAGTGGGCGATGAGGTGTACGAGGCCTTTGCTGATGCGGGATTTGACATGCAGCGTATGGCACGCTGCTTTCCTCCGCTTACCACTCAACGGTCTCCAGTCACCAAACAAAAGTACCATATTGACCTTTGGGAGTGTAACCGCCAGCAATTGCTGGACTGTGGTCTGTCCGCAGAACATATACAAGTGGCGGGCATCTGTACTTTTCAGCATTGTGACGATTTTTTCTCAGCCCGTCGGCTCGGTATCAGTTCCGGCCGTATCTTCACGGCTTTCGTGCTGAAATAATTAATCAAATAAAAAGCCGTGCTTGTGTTCTGGAAACAAGCACGGCTATATTTTTCAATGTTATGTTTTCTTAGTTGTACTTCAGTACCTGACCAGGAGTCAGACGGAAGTTCTTGCCGATGTGGTTCAGCTTGCAGAGCTTATCCACCGTGGTGCCGCGCTTGCGGGCAATAGAGTAGAGTGTCTCGCCCTTGTTCACCTTGTGGAAACGGTTGTTGCCGCTCGCGGTGGTGTTACGCTTGGTCTGGGTTACAGAAGCCATCTCCGATGTTCTCGGGCTGGGCTCTTCGACAGCACTGCCGCTGGCACCACGAAGACGGGTGGCCTGTGCTGACTCACGGTCGTAAGAGGATTTGCGGAAGGTGTAGAAGTTGTCAACAACATCCTGGTTCTTGAAATCGAACATCAGGGCAGGGTTCAGGGCAACGCCGCAGAGGCGGGTCTCGAAGTGCAGGTGAGAACCGGTGCTGCGACCGGTGTTGCCACCCAAACCGATAACGTCACCGGCACGTACTTCCTGGTTCTCGCGAACCAACTGGGCTGACATGTGACCATAGACGGTCTCCAGACCATTGTCGTGGCGGATAACAACATACTTGCCATAGCCACGAGGCTCGTAGCGTACAATACGTACCTTTCCTGCAAAGGCTGCGCGGATGGTGTCGCCAATATAAACCTTGATATCCAGTCCCTTGTGCTGGCGTCCCCAGCGGGCACCGAAGTTAGAGGTTACCACGCGACTGGTTGTCGGCATGTGGAAACCACGCAGGTCAATACGATATTCGTCGGGGAGTATGCCATTAACACGGCTGACATATCTGTTGTCCCAGTCCTGATAAAGGTCGGTGCCAGGGAGTTCGGTTGCTTCTGTTTGGAGGAGTTGGCGGAAGGCGATGGAATCAACCGCTTTCATCTTGCGGTCAATAGGTGCCTGATTTGCCAAAAGATCTTGTCCCATTACGGGGGTTGTTGCTAAAGTTGCTAATGCTGTAAATGCGATTGTCTTAAGCGTTTTTAAAATCATAACTTGGTTCTGGTTATTGAGGCAGAAAGATATACCTCATAAATTAAAACGCTGCAAAGGTAATAAAATAATTCCAAAGACGATGTACTCTTAACACTATTTGTGCCTATTTTAACAATTATGCAGAGGTCTGCGTTAGGAAATGGCAGCCCAGTTAATGTTTGTTTTACGTAGGTCACGCAGGTGGTTCCATAACGTCAGGTATTTCACGTTCTGGCATGTCGGGTCGTCGTCAATGATGCGCTGTGCCTCGTCGCGGGCCAGCTGTACGAGTTGTCCGTCACGGGCTATGTCGGCTATCTTCAGATCGAAGGCCATGCCGCTTTGTTGCGTCCCTTCGAGGTCGCCTGGTCCGCGTAATTTCAAGTCGGCTTCGGCAATGCGGAAACCATCGTTCGTCTCACACATGATCTCAATTCGTTTGCGGGTGTCGGCACTTAGCTGGTAATTCGTGACAAGAATACAGAACGACTGGTCGGCACCGCGTCCCACACGACCGCGTAGCTGGTGCAGCTGACTGAGTCCGAAACGCTGAGCTTCCAGAATGACCATGACCGAGGCGTTGGGTACGTTGACACCTACCTCGATGACCGTCGTGGCAACGAGCATCTGTGTCTCGCCGCTGACGAAGCGTTGCATCTCCTCCTCCTTCTCCTTGGGTTTCATCTTGCCGTGTACCTTGCTCAGACGGTATTCTGGGAAGGCCTCCTTCAACTGCTCAAAGCCGTCTTCGAGGTTTTTCAGGTCCAGGCTCTCGCTCTCCTCAATGAGGGGGAATACGATATACACCTGACGGCCCTGTTGTATCTGGCGGTGGATGCCGTCGTAGAGGGACCCCATGCGGTTGTCATATACATGTAGGGTACGGATGGGTTTCCGGCCGGGCGGCAGTTCGTCGATGACGCTGACGTCGAGGTCGCCATAGAGGGTCATGGCCAGTGTACGGGGAATGGGGGTGGCAGTCATGACCAGTACGTGTGGCGGGTTGGCACTCTTGGCCCACAGTTTTGCACGTTGTGCCACACCAAAGCGGTGCTGTTCGTCAACCACCACCATGCCGAGGCGTGCAAACTGCACGGTGTCCTCGATGACGGCATGAGTGCCGACGAGAATCTGTACCTCGCCAGTCAATAGCCCGTTGAGTACCTCCTGTCGTTTCTTGCCTTTCACGATGCCGGTGAGCAGTTCCACCCGTATGGGCATGTCGCCCAGGAAGTCGCGGATGGTCTGCAGATGCTGTTCGGCCAGTATCTCGGTGGGTGCCATGATACAGGCCTGGTAACCGTTGTCCAGTGCGATGAGCATCGTCATGAGGGCCACGAGTGTCTTGCCGCTTCCCACGTCGCCCTGCAGCAACCTGTTCATTTGGCGACCGCTGCCCATGTCTTGTCGTATCTCGCGGATGACGCGCTTCTGAGCTCCTGTCAGTTCAAAGGGCAGGTGGTGGTAGAAGAACGTGTTGAACAGTTCGCCCACACGGCTGAACACGTAGCCGCGGTATTTGCGGCGGTGATCGCTCGCGTACCTTAATATATTCAGCTGGACATAGAACAGCTCCTCGAATTTCAGCCGCACACGGGCACGCTCTAACTGTTTTGCATCGGTGGGGTAGTGGATGGCGCGTAGTGCTTCGTCACGTCCCATCAGGTGTAGCCGTTGTAGCATGTCTGGCAGCAGGGTTTCGGGCAGCGTTTCCTTGATGGTGCTCACCATCGTCTTCGTCAGTTTCTCAATGGTGCGTGAGTTCATGCCTGCCTTCTTCATTTTCTCCGTCGTGTGGTAGTAGGGCAGCATCTTCATGGTAGAAAGCTCCAGGGTATCTGCCGGTTCTACGTCGGGGTGAGCTACCTGGATGCGTCCATTGAAGACAGTGGGCTTGCCAAAGATCACATAGTCGGTATTGACCTTGTATTTGGTCAGTGCGTTTTTGCCATAGACAAACCACACAAGGTCCATCACTCTGCCACTGCCGTCAGTGAAGTGTGCCACCACGCGCTCCTTGCGGGCACTCATCTTGAAAGTCTCGAAACTAAGGATTTGTCCCCTTACCTGAACGTATGGCATGTCGCCCGTCAGTTCACGGATGCTGTACAGCCTGCTGCGATCGACATGGCGGTAGGGATAGTTCTGCAACAAGTCACCAATGGTGTTGATACCCAGTTCCTGACTGAGCATCTTCTTTCGGTTCGGTCCTACGCCGGGCAGGTATTGTATGTCTTGTTGCAGGATGGACATTATAGGTGTTTGGCGATTAGTGAGAAGAAAGCAGTGCTTCGGCTATTGTCATGTCGAATGGAGTGGTAATCTTGATGTTCTCGCGGTTGCCCTCTACCATGCTTACCTCTTGTCCGTAGGCTTCCACCACCGAGGCATCGTCGGTGAAGGTTTCCTGATACGGCTGCCGGTTGGCAGCCTTCAGCAACTGGATGTCGAAGGTCTGGGGTGTCTGCACCAGTCGGTAGTCCGCCCTGTACTGGTTGCCTTTCTCAATATGGCGTAGTGTCTCTACCACGGGTACCACGGGGATGACGGCTTTCGCCGTGCGGGCCGTCTCATAGCAACGGCGGATGACATCAACCGACACGAACGGCCGTACTCCGTCGTGTACACCGACCACACCCTCAGCATCATCAGGTATCAGTGCCAGCCCGTGCTGTACGCTATGGAAACGGGTCTCCCCGCCATCAGCCAACTCATAGCTCTCGTTGAAATGGTATTCGTTGCAGAGCTGTCGCCAATAGTCTTGTTGCGCCTTGGGTAACACGAGGATGATCTGCAGGGTAGGGGAGTACTCGCGGAAACGTTCAATGGTGCGCATGAGTACAGGCTTCCCGCCAATGGGCAGAAACTGTTTGGGAATGTCACCTCCCATGCGCAGACCCTTTCCGCCTGCCACGATAATGACGTAATTCACTTTTACCTTTTTCTTTTTTACCTTTCCATCAGATGCTTGTACCGCATGCCCTCTGCAATCTGGTCGGCAGTAGCCTGGTCAACCAACTGTGCCAGTAGTTCGTAGGCATACGGGAAAGCGTCAGCGGGACCTTCGGCTGTGGTGATGTTACCATCGACGGTCACGAGGTCTCCGGTATAGGTGCCCTCGGGTAGCAGCTGTTCGAAACCGGGATAGCAGGTGGCTTTTTTGCCGTTCAGGAGGCCCAATTGTCCGAGCACGACAGCAGGAGCAGCACAAATGGCGGAAATCATCTTGCCCTTCTCGTTTTGTTTTACGAGTGCCTGGCACAGTTCCTCGTGAGCATAGAGGTTGCTGGCACCGGGCATTCCGCCAGGCAGCATCAACAGGTCGGCATCGCCTGGCTTGATCTCCATGAACATCAGGTCTGCCTCGATATTCACTCCGTGAGACGAAGTCACCACATAACCATCGGTGATGCTCACCGTATTCACATCTACACCGCCGCGACGCAGCACGTCCAACGGGATGAGGGCCTCGACATCCTCGAAGCCTTCTGCCAAAAACATATAAACCTTCTTCATAGTCATTTATTCCAGTGCTTTAAGATATTGTCTGATTGTTTCGCGCAACCCCATGTAGAGGGCATCGCAGATGATGGCGTGGCCGATGCTTACCTCGTCGAGCCAAGGAATCTGCTGATGGAAGTAATGCAGGTTCACAAGAGACAGGTCGTGACCGGCGTTCAGCCCCAGACCGCAGTCACGTGCTGCCTTTGCTGCCTCGATGAATGGAGCAATGGCTGCCTCACGGTCAGCAAGATAGCCAGATGCGTAGGGCTCCGTATATAGTTCCACCCGATCAGCACCACACTGTTTGGCTCCCTCTACCATTCGTGTATCGGGATCCACGAAAATGCTCGTGCGGATGCCTGCCTCACGGAATGTGCGGCAGATGTCGGTGAGGAACGTCCGGTTTTCAATGGTGTCCCATCCGTGGTTTGACGTCAGTTGGTCATGACCGTCAGGCACCAGTGTTACCTGTTTGGGCTTTACCTCAAGAACCAACTCGCTAAACGAGGGAATAGGGTTTCCCTCGATGTTGAACTCGGTGGTAATCAGCGGTTTGAGTAGTCGTACGTCTTGATAGCGGATGTGCCGCTCATCAGGTCTTGGGTGTACCGTGATGCCTTGTGCACCAAACATTTCACAGTCCTGTGCTACGCGCTCCACGTCGGGATTGTTTCCGCCTCGTGCATTGCGAAGCGTGGCCACCTTGTTGATATTTACGCTTAATTTTGTCATAATTATTTGCTTATTTGCTCACTAATGATTACTTTTGTAGCCAGTAATCGTGGTTGTTTCAACCGCAAAATTACAAAATGTTTAGCAAATAACGGCATTTTCGCCCCTAAATTTTTATGCATCGACGTAAATTGATTATTGCTTTGTTCGGCAACTGTTACCAAGCAAAGAAGTCTGCCTCCATTCAGGAAGTGCTTTCGTGCCTGAAAAAGTATGAGGCAGAGGTCCATATTGACCGTGAGTATTTCGAGTTCCTGCAGCATACGGCAGGGGTGCAGCCACACTTCAAACATGTCTTCGACAGCTACGAGGAACCTTATGACTATGCCATCTCCATGGGTGGTGACGGAACGTTGCTGCGTACGGCAGGCGTCGTCGGTGCAGCCTGCACACCCATCATTGGTGTCAACATGGGACGTCTGGGCTTCCTGGCCGATATTCGTCCCGACGAGTTTGAGCAATGCGTCAAGGATATTATAAATGGTCATGTGTGGCTTGACCAGCGTTCATTGATTCAGGTCGATACCGAAGGCCAGTCGCTAAAGGGCTATAACTGTGCCTTGAATGATGTGGCTATCCTGAAGCGTGACAATGCCTCGATGATTTCTATCCGCGCCATTGTAAATGGTGAATACCTGACGACCTACCAGGCTGACGGACTGGTGGTTAGCACACCTACGGGTTCTACGGCTTATTCGCTGTCGAATGGTGGACCGATTATCATCCCCCAGACACGAGTGTTCGCCATGACGGCTGTTGCTCCTCACTCGCTGAACACCCGGCCGCTCGTTATTCCTGAGACGGCCACGCTTCAGATAGAGGTTGAAAGTCGTACGGGTAACTATCTTGTGGCCATCGACGGACGCAGTGAAAGCATGCAGGAAACAACCCGCTTGACGCTTCACCTTGCTCCCTACAAGGCTCAGATTGTGAAACGTCCCCGCCAGAGTCACTTCCAGACCCTTCGCGAAAAGATGATGTGGGGCGCCGATGTTCGCGACTGATGTCTTTTTACGGGTATTTTCTAACCTTTTCCCCTGCCTGTATCGTTTTTTCTCCCTGCCCCTTTAACCCTTTCTCCCTACCTGTCTAACCTTTTCCCCGGGCCTATCTAATATTCGACTTAAGTCAAATGTTCGTTTGACTTAAGTCGAATTTACGTTTGACTGTAGTCAAATATTCGTTTGACTTAAGTCAAATGTTACTTCCCCGGCATGAAACTGTTGATTCCCCGGCATGAAAGGGTTGTTTCCCCGATATGAAAGGGTTAGACTGTCGGCGTAGATGAATGTGTGCTACGCGCTTGTCGCGTGTGTATATATAATAAGGTGGAAATGTAAAAAATGCACTTCATGATGAAAATAGTCTGGAAATAAATTGGAAGATATGTATGAATGTTTTACACTTTGCAGTGTACTATTAAGGTAGTACACCCGAAACGCTCCAGGAAATCTTCCTCGTACCTGAGGAATTTGAACTGCCGCCGCCTCTTCATGGAGCAGCAGTTGCCTGCCCTCTTCCGCCAAATGCGGCTGTTGGGCATTACTCAAGAAGAATTGCTAAAAGTCTTACATTCACTTAAATATTATTAGAAAATTTGTGCAATGTGCAACTTTTTCATATCTTTGTCCGTCAAACCAGTGAATTGTAACTCGAAAATCAGTAAATTGTAAATCGAAAATCAGTAAATTGTAAATATAGATGATACATCTAAGAGACATCAACAAGACCTATCAGGGGGCGCAGCCGCTGCACGTACTGAAGGGCATCACACTCGACATCGAGAAGGGTGAGTTTGTCAGCATCATGGGCGCATCAGGCTCGGGGAAGTCCACCTTATTAAATATATTAGGCATTCTGGACAACTACGACTCCGGCACCTACGAACTGAATGGCGTGCTCATCAAGAACCTCTCCGAGCGAAAGGCTGCCGAGTATCGCAACCACATGATAGGCTTCATCTTCCAATCATTTAATCTCATCTCGTTTAAGACTGCCGTGGAAAACGTGGAGTTGCCACTCTTTTATCAGGGCGTGTCGCGTAAAAAGCGACACACCCTTGCTTTGGAATACCTGGAGAAGCTGGGCCTGTTAGACTGGGCTACCCACTATCCTAATGAACTCTCGGGTGGTCAGCGCCAGCGTGTGGCCATTGCCCGTGCACTCATCACCCAGCCGCAGATTATTCTGGCCGACGAGCCTACGGGTGCCCTCGACTCAAAGACGAGTGTCGAGGTGATGCAGTTGCTGAAGCAGTTGAACCGAGACGAGGGCATGACACAGATTATTGTCACACACGACCCGGGAGTGGCAGAGCAGACAAACCGTATTATACGTATTAAGGATGGAATTATTGAATGAGATATGGCAGACAGCCCGACGTAACAAACTGCGTACGGGACTGACAGGCTTTGCTGTGGCATGGGGCATCTTCATGCTCATCGTGCTGCTGGGTGCCGGCAACGGACTCATCAATGCCAACTTGAAGCAGAGCGACCGGTTCCTCTCGAACTCGATGGTGGTCTATGGCGGCTGGACGTCGAAACCCTATCAAGGTCTGAAGGAAGACCGTCGCATCACTTTGGAATCGAAAGATTTCAAGGCTACGGAAACAGGTTTTGCTGACAATATTGACGAGGTGGGTGCCACCTATCAGGCAACGGCAGTCATCGCGAATGGAGCTGACTACCTCTCAACGCGTATTACAGGTGTCTATCCGAACTACACGAAGATTAATAAAGTCGAGCTGTTGGAAGGTCGGTTTATCAACGATATCGACCTGAGTGAAACTCGCAAGGTTTTGGTGCTCAGTAATAAGCAGAAAAAGGAACTTAACTGCCGCGTAGGACAGAACGTCAAGGTTGGAAGCCTGATGTTTCAGGTAGTGGGTATATACAAGGCTGACGAGAGCCGGCAGAGTGATGCCTTCTCTTCTTATTCCGCCATTAAGAGCATTTATGGTGCCAACACTACTGATGTTGGAAACATTCAGTTTACTTTCCACGGACTGCCTACGGAGCAGGCAAACGAACAATTTGAGAAGTCTTATCGTCAGCGTATCAATGCCAATCACCTGGCACATCCGGAGGACGAGAATGCCATCTGGCTGTGGAACCGCTTTACACAGAATCTGCAAATGAACACGGGTATCGGCATCATCCGCACAGCCCTTTGGATAGTAGGATTGTTTACCTTGCTGTCAGGCATTGTGGGCGTGTCGAATATCATGCTGATTACCGTCAAGGAGCGTACCCACGAGTTTGGTATCCGCAAGGCTATCGGTGCCAAGCCGTGGAGCATCTTGAAACTTATTATCATTGAGAGTGTCATCATCACCACGTTCTTCGGCTATATAGGCATGGTGCTGGGCGTGGCGGCCAACGAATACATGGATGCCACCATCGGTCATGAGACTATTGACACGGGTCTCTTCCAAGCCACGATGTTCCTGAATCCGACGGTCGGGCTTGATGTCTGCATCGAGGCAACGATGGTGATGGTAATAGCAGGAACGATAGCAGGATTGATTCCGGCATTCAAAGCAAGTAGAATACGTCCCATCGAGGCATTAAGAGCTGAATAACAAATGAGAATAGACATTGATTCATACAGAGAGATTATCGATACGCTGACTCGTAATAAGTCGCGGTCGTTCCTGACAGGCTTTGGAGTCTTTTGGGGTGTCTTCATGCTGGTAGCATTGATAGGTGGCGGACAGGGACTGAAGGAAATGTTGAACAAGAATTTCGCGGGTTTCGCAACCAATTCGGCTTTGATATGGGCACAGCCTACATCAAAGGCCTACAAGGGATTCCGCAAGGGACGCCAGTGGACGATGGTCTATAAGGACGTGGAACGCCTGAAGGAGCAGGTTCCTGAGTTGGATGTCGTCACGCCGATGGTGTCACGTTGGGGCGGCAATGCTGTAGTGGGCGAGCATAAGAGCTCATGTAATATGAGTGGTGTGACCCCTGACTATGCGAAGGTAATGGAGCCCGAGATGTACTATGGCCGTTACCTGAACGACATGGACCTGCAGCAGCGCCGTAAAGTGTGTGTGTTGGGTAAGAAGGTGTATAAGACACTCTTTCCCGGAGGTGGTGACCCCTGTGGAAAGCTGATTCGTGTGGATTCGGTTTATTACCGTGTGGTAGGTGTTGACTTTAAGACGGGCGGTGTCAACCTGAACGGTGACAGCGAGGAGGCGGTCGTCCTTCCCATAACCCTGATGCAGCAGACTTATAACATGGGTGAGGAGATACATATCCTCTGTGTGACGGCCAAGCCCGGCATTACCATGAGCAAGATAACAGACAAGATGCGTAGCGTGGTGGCCCGTGCCCACTTGGTTGACCCTACGGACGAACAGGGTGTCATGGTGTTCAATACCGAGGTGCTGTTCCAGTTGCTGGACAACCTGTTCCGTGGTGTCAACTTCCTCATCTGGCTTGTGGGACTGGGTACGCTGCTGGCTGGTGCCATCGGCGTGTCAAACATCATGATGGTGACTGTACGTGAGCGTACCACCGAGATAGGCATCCGCCGTGCCATTGGTGCTACGCCGACCATGATACTTTCGCAAATCATCTCCGAGAGTATTGTCTTGACGCTTGTTGCGGGTATGTCAGGCATTCTCTTTGGCGTGCTCATCCTGCAGATGTTGGAATTGGCTAATACCGAAGACGGCATTCTGACTGCCCACTTCCAGGTTCAGTTCTGGACGGCTATTACGGCGGCACTCGCTGTCAGTATCATGGGTGTGCTGGCCGGACTGGCGCCTGCCGCCCGAGCCATGAGTATCAAACCCGTCGATGCAATGAGGGACGAATGATAAATTCTACCTATAGCATCTATTATAAACTATAGCAACTATAAAAATAAAGAATATATGAAAAAGTATGGTAAACTGATTATCGCGGCTATCGTGGCCCTGATTTTCATCGGAACGTTTGTGTTCCTCTGGCAGAAGAGCCAGCCCAAGGAAGTGTTCTACAGCGAGTTTACGCCGAAGATGGACACGTTGCAGCGTACCACTGTTATTACCGGCAAGATAGAGCCGCGTAACGAGGTAAACGTAAAACCCCAGATTAGCGGTATCATCACCGAGATTCTGAAGGAGGCCGGACAGTATGTCCAGGCAGGAGAAGTCATCGCCAAGGTAAAGGTGATACCTGAGATGGGGCAGCTGTCGAGTGCTGAGAGCCGTGTACGTCTGGCAAATATCAACGTCCGGCAGGCAGAGGTGGATTTCGAACGCGAAAAGAACCTCTACGAACAGAAACTGGTGTCGGCTGACGAATATGACAAAGTTCTCCAAAAGCTGAACCAGGCAAAGGAGGAGCTGAAAGGCGCTGTCGATGCCCTTGACGTGGTACGTAATGGTGTGTCACGCTCGAATGCCAGTATGTCGTCAACCCTTATTCGCTCGACCATCAGTGGTGTCATCCTTGACATCCCCGTCAAGGTGGGTAACAGCGTAATCCTCAGCAATACGTTCAACGATGGTACGACCATTGCCTCGGTGGCTAACATGAACGACCTCATTTTCCGTGGTAACATTGACGAGACGGAAGTGGGTCAGTTGGTGACGGGCATGCCGATGAAGATTACCATCGGAGCCCTGCAGGATGTGTCGTTCGATGCCTCGCTGGAGTATGTTTCACCGAAGGCAGTTGAGAGCAATGGTGCTAACCAGTTTGAAATCAAGGCTGCTGTCACGTCGCTGGCTGACAGTAAGATACGCTCTGGCTACTCCGCCAATGCTGAGATTGTGTTGGCACGTGCTGAAAATGTGCTCACTGTTCCCGAGAGTGCCATCGAGTTTCAGGGCGACTCCACGTTCGTCTATATCGTCAAGGGCGAAGGCCAGGAGAAGACTTACGAACGGACGGCAGTCACCACGGGACTCTCTGACGGTGTGAGTATTGAAATCAAGAAAGGCCTGACAGCCAAAGACCGTGTGCGCGGACCGGAAATCATTGCGGAAGGAAAGGAGGAGTAAGCCATGAACAAGCCACGTTTCTCTATAACTTCTATTTTCTCTGTAGTTGCTATAGCTACTTTAACTACTATAGCAGCCCCTGCTAATGCTCAGTCCCGGCAGTGGACACTTCGGGAGTGTTGTGACTATGCCGTCGCCCATAACATCAGCATCAAACAGACGGACAACCAGCGCCGCCAGCGAGAGCTGCAGTTATCGACAGCCCGTAACTCCCGACTGCCGGATCTTTCGGCCAATGCCAGCGAGAACTTTTCGTTTGGTCGTGGACTAACGGCAGAGAATACCTATTCTAACAGGAATACTAGCCAGACGTCGTTCTCTCTCAGTACAAGCATTCCCCTGTTCACGGGCTTTCAGATTCCCAATAACATCAAGTTGAACCGGCTGAATCTGGAGGCGCTGACACACGACTTGGAGAAAGCAAAGAATGATATCCGCACTCAGGTGGCACAGGCATACGTGCAGATACTCTATGATATGGAAATCAGGGATGTGGCATATCGTCAGATAGCCATCGACTCTATGCAGGTGCATCGCCTGCAAGTAATGCTCGATAATGGCAAGGCAAGCCCTGCAGAGGTGTCCCAGCAGCAGTCCACACTTGCCAGGAGCCGTCTTACAGCTACACAGGCAGACAACCAGTTGCAACTGGCCATCCTCGCTCTGACTCAGCTTTTGGAACTGCCGTCGCCTGAGGGCTTTAGCGTCGTCCGTCCATCCATAGAGTCAATAGAATCTTTAGAATCTATAGCGTTTGCTTCTCCTGAAGCCATCTATCAGGAGGCGCTTGCCATACGTCCCGAGGTGGCTGCCGAACAGTTCCGCTTACAAGGTACTGAGAAAAGCATCAAGATAGCGCAGTCTGCACTCTATCCGTCGCTGACGTTCTCAGCAGGATTGGGTACCAATTACTATAAGACATCGGGCTTTACGGCTGATGGGTTTGGTAAACAGCTGAAAAACAATTTCTCGCAGTACCTCGGCTTTAACCTGAATATTCCCATATTCAACCGATTCTCCACCCGTAACAACATCCGTTCGGCACGTATCAGCCAGGAGACACAGCAACTGCAACTTGACAACGTGAAGAAAACCCTTTACAAAGAAATACAGCAGGCCTACTACAATGCGGTGGCTGCCCGTGAGAAGTGTCGCAGCAGCGAGCAGGCGGCACTGGCTGCTAAGGATGCCTTCACGCTGATGCAGGCGAAGTACGAGAACGGCAAGGCTAACATGACGGAGTTCAACGAGTCGAAGAACAACTACTTGAAGTCAGAGAGCGATTTGGTGCAGGCCCGTTACGAACTGCTCTACCAGACGCATCTGCTGAACTTCTACCGTGGACGAGAACTGAATTTCTAATTTTTTTACAATAACTAAAAACGAGAGAGACTATGAAGAATTTAATGAAACCGATGTGCTTGGCCGTGATGGCGTTCTGCTGCCTGAGTGCCGCTGCACAAGAAAAACTGTTTAACATTGCAAGTGTTCAGTCGCCCGTCGTCAATGCTGACGGTACCGTGACTTTCAACCTCTTTGCCCCCAAAGCCGTGAAGGTGGAGGTGACGGGTGACTTCCTGCCAACTCAGCAGGTAGATGTTCCAGGATATGGTAAGTATGATGCTCCCGGCGTAGCCCAACTGGTGGAGGGCAAGAATGGCGTCTGGAGCTACACCACCGACAAACTTGCCCCTGAGATGTATAGCTATACATTTAATATTGACGGTATGACCGGTGTTAAGGATCCTGCAAACATCTACGTTAACCGTGACATCGTGTCGTTCTCGAACATCTTCATCGTCAGCAATGAGAAGGGCGACCGTGGCGACCTCTATAGCGTCAATGAGGTGCCTCATGGAAACCTCTCGAAGGTGTGGTACAACAGTCCTACGCTGAAAATGCAACGCCGCATGACCGTCTATACTCCTGCCGGCTATGACAAGGGTGGGCGCTATCCGGTGCTCTACCTGTTGCATGGCGCCGGTGGCGACGAGAACGCCTGGAGCGAACTCGGACGTGCTGCCCAGATTCTCGACAACCTCATTGCTTCCGGAAAGGCGAAACCCATGATTGTGGTCATGCCCAATGGTAATCCTAATTGTCAGGCAGCCCCGGGCGAGTGGTCATTTGGCATGTACTCGCCAGGATTCCGTGATTCAGGTACGGGTCCCACAGCACCTGCTGTAGCGTCCATTCCTGAGAGTTTCATGGACATTGTCAACTACATTGATGCCAACTACCGTACCAAGAAGGACCGTGCGAACCGTGCCATCTGTGGTCTTTCCATGGGTGGAGGCCATACCTTCAGCGTCAGTCTGCTCTATCCTACGAAGTTCGACTATTACGGACTTTTCTCGGCAGGTCTGCACCTCGGCAAAGGTTCCATCATGGGTGAGCCGTTCTCAGAGCAAATTAAGAACGATCCCGACTTCGCACAGCAGTCTGCCCGTCTGTTTGGCAGCAAGCCGAAGCTCTACTGGATGGGAATGGGTAAGACCGACTTCCTCTATCAGCCCACGGTTGACCTGCGCAACTATTGGGATTCCAAGGGCTACAAATATACGTACGTTGAGACCGATGGTGGACACATCTGGCGCAACTGGCGCATCTACCTTTCGGAATTTGCAACGTTGCTGTTCAAGTAGGTTGTCAGCCCACTAACAACGATGCCCCCGAAAGCCGTAAAGAGCTTTCGGGGGCATTTGTTCTTTATTACTACTGACCATTCTACTGAATGATAATCTTACGTCCACCATTAATATAAATACCCTTCTGCGTCGGCTTGCCGTTGAGTTGGCGGCCGTCGAGCGAGTAATAATGGCTGTCGGGTGTTGTTTCAAGGCGAATATCTGCGATGCCAGTGGTTTGCTGAGTACATGTGAAATTATCTACATATATATTGGCCTCATCAGACTTTGTGGGTGTCGGATTGTTAAATTTTAAACCTATTGTCAGCGAACCTGTTGTGCTAAGTGTGGTGGTTACTGATACTTGGTATGCAGTACCCCAATCTGTAGTTGCTGTAATGGATTTTGTATCGTTGTTGGCAAATAGCAGGACGCCATCAAGGTCTGTATGAACGATGGCGGTGACAGTATAAGTCCCTGCAGGTAGGTTGTCAAGAGTCTGCGAGATGAGATTCGCGTCTGTTGGCAAAGTAGAAGGAGAATCGGACCAACCCTGCAAAACATAATTTTCAGATGTAAGAGAGGAGTGCCATTGATCTTTTGCCTTTGGGAAAGGACCATCCTTCCATCCTTCGTAATTAATGGTCCAACCCGTTCCGTCACTAGTTTCAAAACCCATGTTCAGGAATTGTCCGGTAATGTCGGTTTCTTCAGATTCTACGTATCCACTGCCCCCGTTGAAGGTGTTAAGAGTCATCAACGCTTTTTCGCTAATGAGCCTGTGCTGCCCGCTCTTCCAAGTCAGTTCCCAGAATCCACGCTGATCCCAGCTGCCCATGACGCGGTTTGTTCCTCCTTCGTCAGCTCCGTTGCCGCATTCCTCCGGCTGCCAGTAATAGAGACCCGTTACGTTGTTGTATTCATTTAAAACGTTGATGAGGTCTTTCAGAAAACTGGCTTGTCCTTCTGGGGTGAATGCCCACGTGCTTCGGGTGTCTGTATCTGAACTCGTCAGCGTCTTGTCTGAGTTGAAGTATCCTGTCTCTACAATATGAACTTTTTTGGAAGGGTATGAATTCTTGATAGTTGTTAATGTTGCCTTCAGGGCATCAAGGTTTCCATGCCAAACAGGGTAATAGCTCAGACCAATGATGTCGTAGTCGGTAAATCCTGCCTTTTCCACCCAGTCATAGAAGTTCTTAACATAAGTTGCGGTCTTTGTTCGTTCGCAATGTAATACAATCTTTGCGGAGGAACAGTTGGATGCACGTACGCCCTCGGAGGCAGCTTTTAGGAGTGCAGCGAAACGTTCTATGTTTGCTTTCTGGTTATCGTATGTGCCACTGGTGATAAACCACTTGTCACGACTACTTCCAGACATAGTGTCCCACAGCATGCCATAGCTTACCTCATTGCCAATCTGCACGAAGTCAGGGGTGGCACCATTTGAGACTAAAGCATTCAAAACCTCAGTGGTGTAGCTTTTCACCTTTGCTGCTAATGTTTCAGTAGCAGTACTTTTGTTGTACCCCCAACTGGTGGGAATCCATTGTTTGGAAACATCGGTCCATGTATCACTATAGAAGATGTCAAGCAGGAATGACATGCCTGCATCTTTAATGCGCTTACCAAGAGCCTTGACATATTCCAGGTCTTGGCAGGTAGCAGGTGCATCGTCCTTTGTTGGATCAACAAGAAGACGCACACGTACGGCATTCCATTCTGCAACTTCTTTAACATAGGTAATCATACCATCATCGTATTCGGTGTTGATTTTGTTGCCTTTGGCATCCAGCCATACATCTCCTGCGGCTTCATAGGCAGGCACCAGACTTAGGTCGCCACCCACGTACTTTTGTGCGGACAGTGTGAGTGCCAGCACGGTAAACATTGTTAGTAGTAAAGTTCGTTTCATTTTTTTAGTTTTATAATTGTTTGTTAGCTTATTTCTTATGTCTGTTAGCCCGTTGCTCACGGTATTTGGCCTTCTGCCGTGCAGAGCCGCTACCGTGAGCACCGGTGATGTACTTTTTTTTCTTTGCTTTGGTCTTCACCTTGTCCTCCTCTTTGCGGGGACCACCGCCGCGACCGAACTTGATGCCGTTCTCGAGGATGAGGCTGAAATCGTCTTGCATAATGCTTAATTCTTAATGGTGGAACAAACGTACACCCGTGAATGCCATCGCAATGCCGTACTTGTCGCAGGTCATGATGACATGGTCGTCACGCACACTGCCGCCAGCCTGGGCAATATACTGCACACCACTCTTGTGGGCACGCTCAATGTTGTCACCGAAGGGGAAGAAGGCGTCAGAACCCAGTGCCACACCCGTGTTCTGTGCAATCCATGCTTTCTTTTCCTCGAGTGTCAGCACTTCAGGCTGTTCCGTGAAGAACTGCTGCCATGCCCCGTCGCGCAGCACGTCGTCGTGCTCGTCCTCAGAGATATAGACATCGATGGTATTGTCGCGGTCGGCACGGCGGATGCCCTCCTTGAACGGCAGTGCCATTACCTTCGGGTGCTGACGCAGCCACCAGATGTCAGCCTTGTTGCCGGCCAGACGGGTACAATGGATGCGGCTCTGCTGTCCGGCACCAATGCCGATGGCCTGTCCGTCCTTGACGTAGCAGACGCTGTTCGACTGGGTGTATTTCAGCGTGATGAGAGCGATAATCAGGTCACGCTTGGCTTCAGCGGTAAATGTCTTGTTCTCGGTAGGAATATTCTCAAACAGGGCGGGATCGTCCAGCTTGATTTCGTTACGTCCCTGTTCGAAGGTCACGCCGAAGCACTGCTTGCGCTCGATGGGTTCGGGTTTGTATGTCGGGTCTATTTTGATGACGTTGTACGTACCCTTGCGCTTGTCCTTCAGTATCTCGATGGCCTCGGGGGTGAAGTCGGGAGCAATCACGCCGTCGCTTACCTCGCGCTTCAGCAGCAGGGCTGTTGTAGCATCGCAGGTGTCCGAGAGGGCTACGAAGTCGCCATAGCTCGACATGCGGTCGGCACCACGGGCACGAGCATAGGCACATGCCACGGGGCTGTCGTCCAGTCCCTTCACGTCGTCAACGAAGTAGATTTTCTTCAGCGTGTCTGTCAGTGGCAGACCGACTGCTGCACCTGCAGGGCTGACGTGCTTGAACGAAGCAGCAGCGGGCAGACCGGTTGCTGCCTTCAGCTCCTTCACCAACTGCCATGCGTTCAGCGCATCAAGGAAGTTGATGTAGCCGGGACGGCCGTTAATCACTTCAATGGGTAACTCGCCTTCCGTCATAAAGATACGCGAAGGCTTCTGGTTCGGATTGCATCCGTACTTCAACTGTAACTCTTTCATTCTTCTCAGTCTTTTCGAAAACTTCGGCAAAAGTACAAATAAAATTTCAGATAGGCAAATAACCAGACGAAATTCTAAAAAGAAAGGGGCACTCACGCTGTGTGAATGTCCCTTTCTTATGTTTTCTGTCGTCAGAATTACTCTGCAACAGTGTTGCGGCGCTTCTCCTTGATGCGGGCAGCCTTACCGGTGAGCTTGCGCAGGTAGTACAGCTTAGCGCGACGTACCTTACCAACCTTGTTCACCTCAATGCTCTCGATGTTAGGGCTCTCGATAGGGAAGATACGCTCAACACCTACAGTACCAGACATCTTGCGAACGGTGAAACGCTTCTTCTCGCCGTGACCGCAAATCTTGATTACTACACCGCGATAAAGCTGGATACGCTCCTTTGAACCCTCGATGATTTTGTAAGCAACGGTAACAGTATCTCCACTCTTAAATGAAGGGAAATTCTTGCCAGTTGCAAATGCTTCTTCAGCAACTTTTATTAAATCCATTGTTTCTTTTATGATTAGAATTTGTAATAGTTTCGCGCAACATAGCGAGGCAACTCTTCTTCCTGCCATAGGTTACGTCGAAAAAGCGGTGCAAAGGTAATACATTTTTCTGAATTACAGCACATTGGCACCCTCTTTTTTTCTATTAATTGCCTTTTTTTATACTTTTATTATTAAAAAGTCGTCACTTTCAAAGAAAAAAACTATCTTTGCATTCAGATATTTTTACCATTATGAGAAACAAATCATTATTTTTCGTTTTAGTGGCAGCACTTATGCTGTCGGCTTGCCGCTCACATTATAAGTTGAGTTCGGTAGACAGAACACGCATACTAATCGACAGCCGTTACGATTCTAACCCTGACGAGAAGGTGGCCGCTTTCATGGCAACGTATAAGAAGTCGGTAGACTCTATTATGAGTCCGGTATTAGGAACCACAGAGCGCTATCTTGAACGCGGAAGGCCAGAGGGTTTGCTCTCAAACCTCCTGCCTGACATTTTCATGGAGATGGCAGATGAGTATGGCGAGACACCTGATTTCGCTTGTTATAACTATGGAGGAATACGTGCAGCATTGCCTGCAGGTACTGTGACGAAGGGCGATGTAAACGATGTGGCGCCTTTCGAGAACAAGATTGTCTTCGTCACTCTGAAGGGCGACAAAGTGCTTGAACTGTTCCAGCAGATGCTGAATAGGGAAGGAGAGTGCCTCAGTCATGAGGTGCATATCGAGGCAGACAAGGACTTTAAATTGCTTTCGGCAACGATAAACGGCGAGCCCGTTGACCCCAACCGCGAGTATCGCATCACCACAATCGACTATGTGCAGCAGGGCAACGACGGAATGACTGCTTTCAAGAGCGGCACCAACCTCAACGCACCAGGCAACGACGATGCCAACTCTCGCTATGTGATGGAGAGATATTTCAAGAGAATGACAGCACAGGGGAAGAAGATTGACTCTAAGCTGGAAGGACGTATAACCATTAAACAATGAAAACGCCATGATGAAAAAGACTATAATTACCGCCCTGCTGTGTGTAGCATGCACCACGGCGGCACTGGCACAGGACAAACAGCTTGTGATACTGCACACCAACGACACACATAGCACCATTTATCCGCTAAATTCAACACTCGCCGACACGCTTGTAGCGGGTCGCGGAGGCTACCTGCGTCGTATGAAGATGATAGAAGAAGAACGTGCAAAGGCACCGCGGTTACTGCTCATTGACAGCGGCGACTTCTCGCAAGGTTCACCTTATTATAATATATATCAAGGTGAGGTAGAGGTGAAACTCATGAACATGATGAAGTATGACGTTGCAACGATAGGTAACCATGAGTTCGACTTTGGAATGGAGAACATGGCAAAGATATTCAAGATGGCCGATTTCCCTATCGTATGCTCCAACTACGACTTCACCGGCACAGTTCTCGAAGGTATCGTGAAACCATACACCATTATCAAACGTGACGGAGTGAAGATAGGACTCTTCGGACTTTGTCCGCCACTCAAAGGACTTGTCTTCGACCATAACTGTGAGGGCGTGAAATATCTCGACCCCGCTGTAGAGGGACAGCGCTGGGCAGACTATCTGAAGAACGTGAAGAAGTGCGACGTCGTTATATGCGTCTCGCACCTTGGTTGGAAGATGGGTAAGAAGGTTGATGACGATGACAACCGCGTGATACCAAAGATGCGTGGCGTTGACCTTGTGTTGGGTGGTCATTCACATACCTACCTACCAACCCTCGAGTATGTCACAGATCTTGACGGCAGGCAAGTGCCAGTAGATCAGAACGGCAAGCACGCCATTTATGTAGGTAAGCTAATTTTGAATCTTGACAAAAAGTAATAACTAATGTAGAATGGAGATTGTAGAATGTAGAATTATGATTACAACTATGAGTCATGCACCAGGGCTCGTTCTTGAAATGTAATCATAATTCTACATTCTACAATCTACATTCTACACTCTACATTCTCCATTATAAATAACTATTCAAAGTAGAATGTGAGGACAATCATCTTGCTACGTCCTTTGTTCACCGAATTGGTATATGGCAGCATGCTCTTGTCTTTCAGATGGTTGCCGTGATCGGTGTCGAGACAGTTTGTCAGACCGTAAGCGAACTTCAGTTCCGGGCGCAGTTTAAAGAAGGGAAGGTAGAAGTCACATCCCAGTCCTGCCTCCAGAAAGACATCATACTTCTTCATCTTCAGGTAGTCATCGTCCTTGTTAGAGAGATTGAGCATGGGGTTCAGTCCAAGCATCATGTAAGGACGGTGGTTGTTGAATCGCTTTGCGCTGAAGATAAGGTCGAAGGCGCATGACACGTATGCCGTCTTCAGTTCCTGGCGCTGCTCTATTGGTTTTCCGTCTTCAAGGGTTTCCTTATGGTTGTGGAAGGTGAAGTGCTTTGTTCCGAAATACATAGCCGGTGCAACGCGCATGGCGAAATAAGTGCCTAGACGGAACTCGCCCAGCACACCAACGTTGAAGCCCGCATCCCAGCGGTCCTGATCGCAAGTGACTAGAGCGTCAATGCTTCCGTCTTCCGTTGTAATCACCTGTGGGCCGACATTAGTAAACTCGATGTCTTGCAAGTGGGTGCCGACAAGCACGCCGAAGTGGAACGGGCGCAGGTCGGTATATGGGCGGTTCTCCACCGTCCGTTCCTGTGCAATGGCGCTCACGGCGCACATCACCATTATTATTGAATATGCTATAACTCTTCTCATCAATATATATAACGGCACTTTCCCACTATTATTGCATTGCCGTGAAATGCAATTTATCATGCCATTCATCATTTCTTGGTATCGCAACGGCAAGTTTTGTGTTAATTATTGTAAAATCTAATACCTAATATTAGGTACGTAATGGATATTTTCCTATCTTTGCATCAATGAAACTGTAAATAACATTATTAACAAATAAATTAAAATTAATTATGGCTTACGTAATTGGCGAAGACTGTATCGCATGCGGTACATGTATCGATGAGTGCCCAGTAGGAGCAATCACTGAGGGCGAGCGTTATTCAATCAACCCTGACGAGTGCACAGAATGTGGTACTTGTGCTGGTGTTTGTCCATCTGAGGCAATCTCACTTCCTTAAGAATCCTATCCCTTTTCGGGAAAAAGATTAATTGTTAGACATGACTTTGGGTGCTGTTCTTCGGAACAAGCACCCATTTCTTTTTCAGAACACTATGTCCACAATAGCAGCGAGGGGTATTGACGTATCGTCTTCCATAATCATCAGCTGTTCGTAGGTGTCCACTTTCTTTATATGTCCCGTCTTTGATACATACGCACCTCCGGCTTTGCTCTCGTCGGGCTTGAAATACGACACGGTAATCACGGGATGCTCGCTGATATTCTCTATCAACTCAGCATACTTACGGTTAAGCCGCTCATTGTCATAATCCTCCAGTTCCACTTGCTGGTCAGTCAACCGTGCCGTCTCATTGATAACGGCGTCATAACCAGTCAGCGCGGCAAAGGGTGCAAACTGGGCAGCACGCATCTCCATCGGCATCTGTCGATGGTTCTTTGACACATGATGTGGCAAGTTTATTATATCGTCATATTCATCCATTATCTATCAACTCTCCTTCCTACCCTTTGCTCCGAAAGCAAACGAGAAACTACTATCAATTATCAATTGTAAACTATCAATTTACTCCTTATGTCCTCCTATCTGTGCATTACGTTCTCTGGCTGTTGCCCCGTCGTCAAAGTTCAGACCCTTTAGTATGGCGTTCTTTCCGTACCGACGTTTTATTGCCAGTCGCGCCTCCTGCATGCGGCGTTCCTTGTCTAGTGCTGCCTGTTCCTCCTTTTTCTTCCGCTCCACTTCCTCGTAGTCGGTGAATAAGTCCAGTTGGATAGGCATGCCCTTCTTTTTTACTGTCCTTTCGTCCACCACATGGTTGGTAGTAAGGTTCAGTCTTCTGATAAGCAAGTCAGGGTTCACTATTCGGTCATATATTCCCATTACCGCCTTCGTTATGAGCGAAGAAGATGATGTCTGACGGTCAAGTTTCGCCGTGCCGTGAGCGTGCTTGGGCACTTTCCTGCCATAATAGTCGGTATTGACTGGTCCTTTATATTTCGCTCTTATCTCGGGGTTTGTCAGGCTCTCAACGTCATAGCCTACGGTCAGCACCAGTTGGTCGGTAACCAGTCGCTTTGCAACCAGGTCCAGAGCGGCAGCGTCTGCCATCTCTTTCACCACCACACGCGCTTTCTTCCAGTTGTAAGCACTTTGCAGCACCTGTCCGCTGCTGAATGAGTTGCTCTCCGGCCTGTATGCTTTCACCAAGTCTATGGTGCACGGTTCCCATCCCCACGCATGGTCGATGAGCAGTTCGGCGTTCACTCCTAGAAGTCGGTACAGCAGTTCCTCGTTCTTAAGCGACATGCGTGCAATCTTCCCCATTGTGTCCATTCCGTATGGCTCCAATCGTTCGGCAATGCCGCGCCCCACACGCCAGAAGGCAGTAAGCGGCTTGTGGTTCCATAGTTTCTGGCGGTAAGTCATCTCGTTGAGTTCGCCTATGCGCACCCCGTCTTTGTCTGCAGGAATGTGCTTCGCCACGATGTCCATTGCCACCTTGCAGAGATACATGTTAGTGCCGATGCCTGCCGTTGCTGTGATGCCTGTCTGCTTCAGCACGTCGCGTATCATTGTCATCGCCAGCTGATGTGCTGTCATCTTGTAACTCCTGAGATAGTCGGTCACGTCCATGAACACCTCGTCGATGCTGTACACATGGATATCTTCCGGCGCGATGTATTTCAGGTATGTCTGATATACCTTGCTGCTCACTTCCATGTAATGTCGCATGCGGGGCGGGGCGGCAATG
>JAEEGG010002336.1_pt1 | contig 49117 bp, 50 predicted proteins | sample 9134161 | NCBI WGS metagenome assembly JAEEGG01 (sample SAMN16246543, study PRJNA631951) | gut metagenome | biome: gut microbiome; feature: rumen; material: CR-attached | host: Bos | place: Iran: Karaj | collected 2018-10
AAACAGATAAATAACCATTTTTTTTGTCAGAAAAATATTGAAATGGAATGTCGGAAGCAACTTTGCGAAAAATGCAAAAAGAAAGAGGATGACTACTTTTTAGTCACCCTCCCGTTAATTTCGGACGCACGCGGTGATTCGGATTCGGACGCACGCGGTGCGTCCCTACAGGAATTTGGGGGCGGTAATTCGTGGGGTCAAATCCGCTGTCACACGTTTCACACGGGAAAACCAAATTCCCATTTCATGGCAACCGCGGTATCACGACCGCATCATATGCAACCCAAATGAAATGAACAGTCGGGGCAGAAATTTCATTTGGCGATTTCTATAATTAATCTTATTTTTGCACCTCGATTCTTTCGTCATGCAAAAACGGGAACGTAGAATAAGGAACATCACCCTTTGGGGCTCTTTCGTGAACATCCTGCTCACCGCGGGCAAGATCTGCGCCGGCGTGTTCGGTAAGAGCGCAGCCATGATCGCCGACGGCGTCCACTCGCTGTCAGACCTCTTCAGCGATTTCGTGGTCCTCATCTTCTCCCATTGGGCCTCCAAGGATACGGACAGGAGCCACCCCTTCGGGCATGGCAAGTTCGAGACTTTGGGCACGCTGATCGTCAGCATCCTGCTCATCGCCGTGGGCGGCAACCTGCTGGCCAATGGCGTGCACTCTGTCATGGACTTCTTCCACGGCAAGACGATCCCGCGTCCCGGTGCCATCGCCCTTGTGGCCGCCGCCGTCTCCATCGCGGCCAAGGAGATCCTCTTCCGGGCCACCATGAAGGTCGCCAAGGAGGTCGATAGCCCCGTCACCAAGGCCAACGCCTGGCACCACCGCAGCGACGCCCTCTCGTCAGTCGGTGCCTTCGTGGGCATCGGCGGCGCTTACCTGCTGGGCAGTCGGTGGACGGTCCTCGACCCGCTGGTCTCCTGCGGCATCAGCATCGCCATCATCGTCTTCGGTGTCAAAATGTCGATACCGGCATTGTCGGAACTGCTTGAATCATCTCTGCCAGAGGATGTTGAAAAGGAAATCGTCCAAACGGCGATGTCGGTGGAGGGGGTGAAGGACATCCACAACCTCAAGACCCGAAAGAACGGCATCGCCTACATCATCGATGCTCATGTCGTGGTGGATCCGCAGATGAGTGTGTTCGATGCCCACGAGATCGCCACCCAGATCGAAGACCATCTTTACGAAAAATATGGCCATGAGACCCAAATCAGCATCCACATCGAGCCGGATGCCGGTTCAAGATAACACGCTATTCCACAATGAACTTGGCCGTTTTCAGGCCTGATCCCCATTCGATTTGCAGAAAGTAGAGCCCTTGCTCTAATCCGGTAACGGAAATGGATCCGCAGGTGCTTCCCGTTGCCACCACCTGTCCCAAGACATTGATGATGGAATACTCCACCTGTTCATCGGGAACACTTTTCAGGTAGATGATGTCGGAAGCCGGATTGGGATAGATCTCAAGTGTCTTTGGGGAGTTGTTAAATGCTTCTGGAACAGCCGAATGAACCGCGGGGATGAGGTTCATGATAATGCCTTCCAACTGGGTCATGCCATAATAGAAATCGGGGTCGGGAATGTCGTACCAGTCGTCCATATAGCCGCCGTAGCCGAAGTTGAGGTGGAACTTGCCGTCGCTTTCGCGGTAGCCATCGACAACGACGTTGTGACCGGCCGTGGCGTCAGGGGTCTCCACGGCCAGATGGGCGGGATAGCCGGCCTGCAAATTGCTGATCAACAGGGCATACATGGCGGAATCCGGCTCGCGAAGCAACATGCAGTCGGAGAAGCCGAATCGCTGGTAGGCCTCATATGCCTGATCCACGGAGAATGTGCCGGATCCTTGCGCGGAATAGACCTGCTTCATTGCCGTGCCGCACGCAAAAATGAGCGCGGCGGCCAACGGGTCGGATAGCTCCTCGCCACGCTGGAAAAAAGCATCCACGGAATCCAACATCACATTCAACTGCGGAAACGACGGGAATTGCAGCTCTTCCCAATCGTCATCGATGGAGAAATTACGTCCGGCGTAGATGTGCATATAGTCGTCGTCATCTGAAAAGCGGGTGGATTGTGTCGTTTGCAAATAGTTGATGATCTGTCCCATGGCAACGGCAGGACATCCGGCATAACTGTAGGAGTAGTCATTTACGGGATCCCTTGGACAAAGCATATTGTATGGGGGATCTTGTGTCCAGTGGGTGCTGAGCAATATCTCCTGCGACCAGCCGGTCATGGTGCAAAATAGAAGCAATAAGGAAATGAATCTTGACATTTTGCTCTGTTTTAATTCGATTTTATGACAACTCCAACATCTTGAGAATCGGTCGCTTGGCCGCCTCGATGGTCTCCGCGTCCATCAACAGCTCGGGCTTCTCGTCCCTCAGCGCCTGGTATATGTTCTCCAAGTTGTTCATCTTCATGGTCCTGCAAATGCACTCGCTGTCGCCGGAGAAGAATCGCTTGCCCGGATTCTGCTTCTGCATCTCGTGCAGAATCCCGCTTTCAGTGATGACGATGAACTCCGGGGCAGGGGAGGAGGCGACGTATTTCAGCATCGCTGCTGTGGAGCCGATGAAGTCGGCGCATTCTAACACCTCGCGACGGCACTCGGGGTGCGCGATCGTCAGCGCTTCCGGATGCGCCTGCTTCAACTGCGCGACCTTCGCCGCCGACCAGCGGGCGTGTACGCAACAGTCACCGTGCCACAACTCCATCTCGCGGCCCGTCTGCCGGTTGATGTAGTCGCCCAAGTTGCGGTCGGGCACGAACACGATCTTCTCATCCTTCGGTAGGGAGTCCACGATTCGCAACGCATTGCCCGAGGTGACGATGATGTCGGCCATGGTCTTCACCTTCGCCGTGCAGTTGATATAGGCAAGTATCTTATAGCCAGGATAATCCTTCATGAACTCCGCCAACTCGTCGGGGTCGCAGCCGTCGGCTAACGAACACCCCGCCGCCATGTCGGGCACCAACACTTTCTTGCTGGGATTCAGTATCTTGGCCGTTTCTGCCATGAAATGCACACCGGCAAATAGGATGATGTCGGCCTCCGTCTGCGCTGCCTTCTGCGACAAGCCCAGACTATCGCCCACGAAATCAGCCACTTCCTGCACTTCGGGAAGCGTGTAGTAGTGCGCCAAGATGATGGCGTTTTTTGTTTTTTTTAACGCGATGACGTCCTCTTTCGTTACCATGGTCGTTCTGTTTTTGATGCTGCAAAATTACTATTTTTATGTGAAAATTGAATCCTTTTTCACTTTTTTTGACCTACTTGCGATAATCTTCGTAATTTTGCATCGAATAATCTGTCATGGAAGCCCGTCCGCTCTACATCTTCAACCCCGACCACGACCTGGCACTCGCCCACGGCACCAACCATTACGTGCCGCCTGCTTCCGCCGTGGAGTTCGCCCGCGACTGCGCCGCCCTGCCCGCCTGGTTTGCCCGCGACAACGTCGTCTATCTGCCCAATCTGCACCTGCCTTCCACTTTTTTATGTGACCTGCAACGATTTGTTAATAAAACTCAATTTGTTGATAATCAGGGAATAAAAGAAATGGGTTGCTGCCCCAAACCCTGGGGATGGAACCATAATTTGGCACAGTGGCTGCTCAAGCAGAACGCCCCCCCGCACATCCTCCCTTGCACCGAAACACTCGCCCGAATCCGCGACCTATCACACCGCCGCACTGCCATCCACGCTTTGCAGTACCTTCATCAAAATGTCGCTGACCCACAACTGCTGCCGTCGCCCGCCACCGAATTGACCACCCCCGCCGACGTGGAGGCCTACGTCCATGCCTGCGGTGATGTCATGCTCAAAATGCCCTGGTCGGGCAGCGGTCGCGGACTGCGCCACGTCGTCGGCGCCCTCACCCCGCACCAACGCGGCTGGGCCAACCAGTCCATTCGAAAAAGCGGCTGCGTGATAGGGGAGAGGTATCTTCTTAATGTTCAGGATTTTGCCATGGAATTTTACTGCCGCGATGGTCATGTTGACTACTGCGGTATCTCCATCTTTACCACCCACAACGGCATCTATCAAGAGAATTTGATGATGCCAGAAAATGGCAAAGTGGAATGGCTTTCCCGCAATGTGGATGTTTCGCTTTTAGATGAATATCGCATTGGTATCGAAGATTTTATACGCAATAATGTTGCGCCTTGCTATTCCGGACCGGTCGGTGTGGATATGCTCGTCTATCGTCATGAAGGCGGCTGTCGCATCCACCCCGCCGTGGAGTTGAATGTCCGGATGACAATGGGGCTCGCTTCGCAGCTTTTTTACTGCCACTTCTGCGCTCCTGACGCCCGTGGGCGTTGGCGACTGCGCTATAATCCGGCAGAGTCCGGCCTGTGGAAAGAACATGTCGAACTCACGGAAAAGTATCCGATGGTGCTGTCAGAAGGAAGGTTGGTGTCTGGTTATCTGTCGCTTACGCCCGTTACTGAGCGCACCCGCTATGCGGTTCAGGTGCTGTTGGGGTAGCCGCCTCGGCCGCTCGACGGTCATGCTGCCAAAGTTGGAAACTGTTGTACAGGTTCTGCCAGATCGAGTAGGTCGCTGGGAAGATGGAGGCGAGCGGCTGCAGGTACATGCCCGACATCCAGATGGCGAGCGCTGTGTTGCGCTGTCCTAACCCTTGCCCGCCGGCGATGCGGTCGCCGTAGCGCTTCCCGATGAGATGCCCGCAGCCGAACTGTACTGCGCAACCGATGAGCGACGCCACTGCCAGCCAGGCGATGCTCCGCCAGTGACCGCTGCCATGCAGGAAGATGAAGTCGATGGCCTGTCCGATGGTGATCATCAGCGCGACGCCCCAGAGGTAGAACGACCACCCCTTGCGTTTGGCAATGACCGCGTTGACTCTGGGGGCGACCAACTGCAACACGATGATAATCAGCAGGGGAAGCACAATCGTCGGACCTATTTTCGACAAAACCAGCAGGAAAGAGTCCCAAAACGGCATTTCGACGTTGGTGCCGATGAAGGAGAAGTAGATGGGCGCCAAGATGGCAATGCCGAAGTTGCCCACTAAACTGTAGGCGGTGATGGTGGCACGGTTGGCGCCCAACATGCAGGCGATCACCACCACCGAGGCCGCCACCGGACTGAGCACGCCGACCATCACCCCTTGCGCCAACAACTCGTCCCACATCCGCAGCAGAAAGTACAATCCCAAACTGACGACGGCCTGGAACAGCAGCATCCAGCCGTGCATGGGCGAAAACCGCAGTTTCTTGATCTCCGTGGCACTGAAGTTGAGCAGCAGGATGAGGAAAATGAGGAACGGCACGGCCGGTTTGGCCATCGCTAACCAATGGTGGCAGAACAACCCCGCCACAATGGCGATGGGAAGAATGAGACTACGGAATTTCTGCATCTCTCACTATGCTAAAAAATGGTCAGAGCTCGGCATTTTGGGACGCCTCCAGTTCATTCTTAACACTTACCCTCAGATAAGAAATCATCGACTTTTCCTCCAACCACTTTTTCTCGTAAAAAGTCTGTATTTCAGTGAGAAACGGCCTTTGGGGTTCTGCATAGACATCTTCGATTTGGTCGAGAATCTGCCAATTATTTGCAGATGCGGTCTCTATTAAATATTCGTAGAGAAGGCGACTGTCTGTCTTGAGGTGCAGGATGCCCGGGTTGCCCCAAACCTTGCAGTAGCGTTCCACGAAATTGGGGGAGACGAGCCGACGGCGGGCCTTCTTGGGCTGCGGATCGGGGAAGGTGACCCAGATCTCGGACACCTCGCCGGGGCCGAAATAGCGTTCGATGTCATCCACCTGTCCGCGGATGAAGGCGACGTTGGGCAGCCCCTCGATGGTGGCGTCTTTGCAGCCGCGCCAAAGGCGGGCGCCCTTGCGGTCGATGCCGATGAAGTTGCAGTCGGGAAACTGCCGCGCCATGGACACGGTGTATTCGCCGCGCCCGCAGCCCACCTCCAGTACGATGGGATGGTCGTTGTGGAAATAGTCGGCGTGCCACCGCCCTTTCAACGGAAAGGCGTCGTTGCGCACGTCGTAGTTCTGGTGCTGAAACAGGTTGGTGAAGGTCTCGTTCTCTGCAAAACGTTGTAGTTTGTGTTTGGGCATGCGCTATGATTGTTGGTTGACTTCTACGAATTTGGCATATTTGCCGTTGAGGGCCATGAGTTCGTCGTGCGTCCCCTGCTCGGCCACGCGGCCGGCGTCGAGCACGATGATGTTGTCGGCGTGGCGGATGGTGGACAGCCGGTGGGCGATGACCAAGGTGGTGCGGTTCTGCATCACGCGGTCGAGGGCCTCCTGCACCAGCCGTTCCGACTCGGTGTCCATGGCGGAGGTGGCCTCGTCGAGGATCAGAAGGGGCGTGTTGCGCAGCACGGCGCGTGCGATGCTGAGCCGTTGCCGCTGACCGCCCGAAAGCGTCAGCCCGCGGTCGCCGATGTTGGTGGAGAGCCCGTCAGGCAGTTGCTCGATGAACTCGGCCGCGTTGGCCGCCCGCGCCGCTACCCAGATCTGCTCCTCCGTGTAGTCGCCGCTGCCGAAGGCGATGTTGTTCGCCACCGTGTCGTTGAAAAGCACAACATCTTGTGACACAATGGAAAAGAGCGACCTCAGCGAGTCGATGTCAAGTTGACGCAGGTCGGTGCCGTCGAGGCGGATGGCTCCGGCGGTGACGTCGTAAAAGCGCGGCAGCAGGTCCGCCAGCGTGGTCTTGCCCGCACCCGACGCGCCCACAACCGCCACCATTTTCCCCTTCGGAATCTCTATGTTGATCTCTTTCAACACCTCGGTCTCCGTGTAGGAGAACGAGACGTGGTCGAAGACGATGCTGCTGTCGAAAGACTTGACCTTCACGGGATTGTCGCAGTTCTTGGGAAGCTCTTCCGCATCCAGCACCTCGTAAATCCGGTCGAGGGCCGCCATGCCGCGGTGGTACCCCGCCATCGCCGTGCCCACGTTCTTCGCGGGATTGACGATCATGGCGAACAGGGCAATGTAGGTGATGAACAGCGGGGCCGTGAGCGTGGCGTCGCCACCCAAGACCAAAGAACCGCCAAAGACCAAGATGATCATCACCGCCGTCACCCCGAGAAATTCACTCATCGGCGACGCCAAGTCGGCACGGCGCATCAAATGCCGGTGCGTATCGGTAAAACTCTTGTTGTGACGGTCGAAAACCCCTTCCGCGTGCGCCTGCGCGTTGAATCCCTTGATGACCCGCAGCCCCGCCAACGTCTCCTCCACATGCGACAACATCACGCCCTGCAACTCCTTCATCTCTTTGTTTTTCTTTCTTAATTTTCTGCTAATCAAAGAGATGAAGAATCCCGCAATGGGCAGCAATATCAGGGAGAACAGCGTGAGCCGCGTGCTGATGGTGAAAAGCGCGGCTACATAAATGATGATGGTGAGCAGAGCGGTCAGCAGGGTCTGAAATGCACTCAACACCGTGAATTCGATCTCCTGCGTGTCGTTCACCGCCCGCGAGATGAAGTCGCCCTTCTTCTGATGGGTGAAAAACGATAACGGAAGCAGCAACACCTTGTGGTACATGCGGTTGCGGAGTTGCCGGATGACATCGCTGCGCACGGGCGCCAGCAGCCACTGGGTGAGGATCGTAAAGAGATTCTTCAGAAAAAAAAGCACGACCACGAAGATGATGATCGCCATCAATGAGTGCTGGGGCTGGCTGACATCCACAAAAAGCCCCATCACCTTCATCAACTGCGTGCCAATGGCACTCAGCCCGTCGATATGCCCCTGGAAAATCAACTTCATCAGTGGCTCAATGAGCAGCATCGTGGTGATGGACAGAAGGATGGACAGCAAGTTGACAACCACAATAAGCGCCAATTTCCATCGGTAGGGGCGGATAATGGAAAGGAATTTATGGCGACGCATGGGATTGGGAAGTCTTAAAAAAAAAGTCGGGGTGACAAGACTCGAACTTGCGGCCTCTACGTCCCGAACGTAGCGCGCTACCAACTGCGCCACACCCCGTGCTTTTTGTGGCTGCAAAATTACGATTTTTTTTGATACGCTGTCGCCTTTCAAAGAAAAAAATCTATTTTTGCAAGTCTATTAGAATGAACAAAATAGCGGGGGTGAGTTGTTATATAGATAGTTTATGGGAACAGAAATTGTGTTTTGATGGAAGAAAAAAGGAAAAAATCTACGAAGAAGTTTCTGGAGAAACCGCAATATCCGGGAGGTCGCAAGGCATTGGACGTCTTTGTCTCTGCGCACCTTCAGTATCCGGAAGATGCTATGAAACAGCGGATTGAGGGCATCGTGACCGTTGCTTTCCAAGTGAACGACGACGGAAGGGTGGAGAGTGCTTCCATCCTCAAGAGTCTGTGCCCTTCGTGCGATGAGGAGGCGCTTCGGATCGTTCGGATGCTGCGTTATGGACAGGCACGGAACCGCGGCGTCCGCCTGAAAGCCAACTGCAAGTTGCATGTGCGCTTCTCTTTGGCTCCGACTCCTCCGCAAACGACTATCACATATACAGTTACACCTTCCAAAACGAAGTCCGCCCCCAAGCCGAAGGCATCCGGCTACTCAGTCAGTATTGTCTTGCCGGAAGTGCATGAATGACCTCGTGCTTCCTGATGCTATCGCAACCCTTGGGCACGTTCGATAAGCGTCTCCGCATCGTCCGCCGTGGGCGTCTCCGACAGCGTGCAGACGATGATGCCCTCGTTTCCGGTTATCGGTTGCAGGCGCTTGAGCACGTACCCGTGCGCCTCGAACTCCTGCCGGAGCACGTCGTTCTCGATGACGATGACATCGTAGTCGGCGGCAAGGACCTTGCGCACTATCTTCTCATCGGTGTTCAGCACGATATATCCACGCCGCTGCATTTGAATGAAACAGGAACTTTTCGGGTAGGCGAAAAGCGCCACCACCTTGGCGTCGCGCGAGATCCCCGCTTGGTCGAGCAATTTGTCCGACCCTAAGAAATGCTCGTAGCAACGCAGTGCCGGGTCGAACGGCTCCCGTCGAAGTTGCTGCATCTGCACGGCCTCTTTCCCCATGATAATCAATAAAATAGCCAATAGCAAAGCGCCGACAAGCCCGGAGCGGATGCGCTTCGCAGCCGGCAGTTGGGCCAACGACAGCACTAACAGGAGAATGAATGGAAGGAACAGACTGTCGAGAAAGTAGTAGTCGTGGTTGCTGAATTGCCGTAGCATGGCGACAACATACAGGATGGCTCCGAGGAAGTAGATGCTCAAAAACCACCAGAGAGAGAGTCTAGAAGTGCTTGCAATACAATCTTTTGCAGGGGAATGACGCCCTTTTGCCGCACGTATGACAGCTGCGATGGCCGCCGCCGTCACCGCGGCCAACACCAACCAGTGCTGTATCCGCTGGAAATAGTGGAACATCCATCGCTCCCGCACGTTCTCATAAACGTAACGCGCATCGTCCATGTCCCTGGCCGGCAACAATCTTCCCAAAAACATTGAGCCGTATTCCGCTTGCAAGTGTCTGTTCCACAGGTAGAAACCGATATAACAGGCGAACGACACCCCCACGGTAACCACTTTGTCACGCCAACCGCTTTCCCCGCGGAACATCCTCAACACCTCAAAACAACATACGGCCACCAACGGGACCACCTGCGGCATGCGTATCATCGCCGCCAAGGTGAGACAGGCGAATCCGACATGGAAATAGCCCGCTTCCCCTTTCCGGACATACGAAAAATAGCCCCAGAGTCCGATGATGACAAAGGTGAGCGAGGGTATCGAGGGGATGAAGCCGCTGAAATAGTATGCGTAGGACGGGGTGGTCATTGCAATGCCCACCACGCCCGTCGATTTTATCCAATCGTCTGTCAATAAGAATGTTAGTTTGTAAAGAAAAAACATTCCGACCATGCCGACGAAGCATGTCCAGATACGGAAGACCCAAGGGGATGTGGTTCCGAACAACTGCATCAACAGCGCCACTACGTACTCGTGTACGGGAAAGTCCGCCGAGGTGATGGGCGACCCCCACACCCCGTCGTCCTGCTTGTTGTAAAGCATCGTCTGGGGGTGGAAGAAGTCGAAGCCGTTGTCCACGTATCCTAAGGAGATGGAATACCAGTCGGATTGCGCCCAAGCATGGATGTATAAAGGAAATTCGTTCAGATACTTGGCGTGAATGAAGGCCCCAAAAAGCAGAATCACGAGGATCGCCACCATCCAGCCGCGCTTGTTGATCTTTTCGTACATCTTTTCCATGTTCTGTAATGGATTATTGTCCCACGGTGACCACGCTGAAATCCTCCTCGCGCAGCCACTGGTTGGCCAGACGTTGCACGTCGTCGGCCGTAATCGCTCCGATGGTTTCGTAATATTGGATGAAACGCTGTTCATCGCAGCCGATCTCGTGCCAGCCAATGTATGAGCGCATCAGTTGCACGGATCCGTCAATACCTCTCAATGCACTTCCATACAGGAAGTTGCGTACTTCGTCCATCTCTTCTTTGCCGACTGGCTCCTCCCGCAGACGCCTCATCTCATCGAAACAGGCCTGGATGGCCGCCTCGCACTTGTCGTTGTTGACCTCGCTCGCAATCTGGCAGATGGATCGGTCCGGAAAGTGGGAAATGGTGCTGCCGATGCCGTACGTGTAGCCGTTCTTCTCCCGGAGATTCTGCATCAATCGTGAGCCGAAGTAGTTGCCAAACAGCGTGTTGAAGAAACGGAAGGCGTGGATCTCCGGGTCGTTGGCGGTGGGACAGCGCCGGCACAGGGCAATGGAAGTCTGAAGCGCGTCGGGCATCGTTTCGTGAATCCGCTGCGGCGGACGGATGCCGTTGTCGCAGGACATCATCCGCATCGGCTCCCCATGTCGAATACCGGAAAACAACCCTTCGACCATCTCCGTCACCTCCGGCGTTACATGGCCGGTGATGAATATAGACATGTTTTCGGCACAATAGGACTGCTTAAAGTAATGGTTGAGATGGTTTTTGTTAATAATCTCAAAATCACGATAATCTGCAATTTTTGAAAATGGGAGTTCATCCCCAAAAAACAACTTTCGGATGAGTTGCGCGCTGCGGAAATCTCCCTTGCGGGTGTCGTATTCCCAATCGCGGATGGTGCGGGCACGATAGCGTTCCAGCTCCTCTTTCCGAAAACAGGGATGAAGGATGATTTGCAGCACCTCTTTCAATGCTTGGCTGTTGCGACGCGGAAAGATCACGCTCAGGTGCGAGTGGCTCCAGCTGGCATCCACCGACAGGGTGATGCCGGCATAGTCGCGAAACTCCTCGAACTTCTCCGCTGACATGTCGGGGTGACTGTCTATCAGCAGGTTATTGCAGAAACTGGCCAGCCGTTTCATCGGCTCATAGACTACACCTGCACGGGTGCTGACGACTAAATGGATGAGTTCCAGCCCCTTATTTTGAAAAATGAAGAGCGGAATCCCGTTGGACAGCATGCGACACTGCGGTGGCGTCAGACAGGGCATCTCGCTGATGCGGCTGGGTGGGGGAGTGACACGGTTGAGCATCGTCCAAGTGGATTCTATTTATTTGACAACAAGTTAGTTGAGGTCGTAGGTCGTTCCCTCTTTCGTGTCTTTCAACGTGATGCCCATCTCCGTCAGGCGGTCGCGAATGAGGTCGGCCACCGTCCAGTTCTTGTTGGCTTTGGCGTCCTTGCGGATGTCAATGATGAGCGACATCAACTTGTCGGTGTATTCTGAGTTGCCGTGTGCCTCTTCCTCCTTCATCCCGAGGATGTCGTAGAAGAAGGTCGGCAGATACTTCTGCAGCATCTCCAGGTCGGCAGCGGTAAGCGCCAATTTACCGTCTTTCACGGAGTTGACGATACGGGCACCGTCGAAAAGTTCGGCGATGAGTTTGGGTGTGTTGAGGTCGTCGTTCATCGCGTCGTAGCAGCGTTGCACCCAAGCGGTCACATCCTCGTCGGAGTGGTCGGAGGCCTTCAGTTTCGGCAGTTGCGCGATGGCGGCGTACAGTTTCGACATGCCCTTCTCCGCCGCCTGCAACGCCTCGTTCGAGAAGTCGAGCGTGCCGCGGTAGTGCGCCTGCAGGATGAAGAAACGTATGGTCATCGGGGAATAGGGCTGATACAGCAACTTGTGGCTGCCGGTGAAGAACTCGTTGAGCGTGATGAAGTTGCCTAACGACTTGCCCATCTTCTGCCCGTTGATGGTGATCATATTGTTGTGCATCCAGTACTTCACCGACTCCATGCCGTTGGCGACGGTGCTCTGGCATACTTCCGACTCGTGGTGCGGGAACAGCAGGTCCATGCCGCCGCCGTGGATGTCGAATTGGTCGCCTAAGTACTTGGTGCTCATTGCAGTGCATTCAATATGCCAGCCCGGGAAGCCGTCGCTCCACGGGGAAGGCCAGCGCATGATGTGCTCGGGCGCGGCCTTCTTCCACAGCGCGAAGTCGGCCGAATTGTGCTTCTCCTCCTGCCCGTCAAGCGTGCGGGTGTTGGCCAACAACTCGTCGAGTTTGCGCCCCGACAACTTGCCGTAACCGAAGGCCTGGTCGAACTTGGCCACGTCGAAATAGACAGAACCCTCTGAGATATAGGCGAATCCTGCATCCAAGATGCGTTTCACCATATCGATCTGCTCCATGATGTGCCCGGATGCACGCGGTTCGATGGAGGGACGTTTCACGTTGAGGGCGTCCATGGCGCGGTGGTAACTGTCAATGTAGTATTGCGCCACTTCCATCGGCTCCAACTGCTCCAGCCGGGCCTTCTTCGCCACTTTGTCCTCGCCGCTGTCGGCGTCGTTCTCCAAGTGCCCTACATCGGTGATGTTACGCACGTAACGTACCTTATAACCAATGTGTTGAAGATAGCGGAACACCAGGTCGAAGGTGATGGCCGGACGGGCGTGGCCCAAGTGCGGCTCGCCATAGACGGTCGGTCCGCAGACGTACATTCCCACGTGGGTCGGGTTGAGCGGCACAAACAGCTCTTTCTTTTTGGATAAAGTATTGAAGATGAAGAATTTGTCTTTGTTTTCAGTCGATTCCATAAGGTTGTTTTTTTTTAGGGATGTGCGATTTACAGGATGGCTTGTCGTATCCGTATGAGTTTCGTTAATAAGGGTTGTAATTCTTTGAGGGGAAGCATGTTGGCTCCATCCGACAGGGCGTGTGACGGGTCGGGATGGGTCTCGATGAACAGTCCGTCGAAGCCGACGGCGACGCCGGCGCGGGCGATGGTGTCGATCAGTTCGGGATGGCCGCCGGTGACGCCGGCGGGCTGGTTGGGCTGCTGCAGCGAGTGGGTGCAGTCGAGCACCACCGGACAGCGGTTCCGCTGCATTGCCTTCACCCCGCGGAAATCGACCACCAAGTCCTGGTAGCCGAAGGTGGTGCCGCGCTCGGTGAGCATCACGCGGTCGTTGCCGGCCTCGCGCACCTTCTGCACGGCGAACTGCATCGCCTCGGGCGACAGGAACTGTCCCTTCTTGATATTCACGATCTTGCCAGTGCGCGCGGCCGCCACCAACAGGGAGGTCTGCCGCGACAGGAAGGCCGGTATCTGGATGATGTCGGCCACCTCGGCGGCCATCTGCGCCTCCTCCTCGGTGTGGATGTCGGTGACGATGGGCAGCCCCAAATCCGCTTTCACGTCGGCGAGGATCTGCAGGGCGGCTTCGTCGCCGATGCCGGTGAAGGAGTGCAGCGACGAGCGGTTGGCCTTGCGGTAGGAGGCCTTGAAGAAGTAAGGGATGCCTAACGTCCGGCAGGTCGCCGCCGCCGAACGCGCCACCTCGAAGGTCACCTCTCGGTTCTCCACGACGCAAGGCCCAGCGATTACGAAGAAGTTGCCGGTGCCGTTGAAGAGCGTGCTGTATTCGGGAATGTTCATGCGAAATGAAATAAAATACCCCACAACGAACTGTATTTGAAGTCGTTATGGGGCGTGTGGAAATTATGCCTCGACGAGGTAGTCAACGAAAAGGGCGGGCGTGTGTACCTGTTCGGGGGCAATGGCGCCGACAGGAACGACCTCCTTGGCCTCCGCGATGACGAGGTCGGCGGCGGTGGCCATCATGGGGTTGAAGTTGTTGGTGGTGCCGCGATAGACCAGGTTGCCGCTTTCGTCGGCCTTGGATGCGCCGATGAGGGCCACGTCGGCGTGGAGGGGCTTCTCCAGAAGGTACTCCTTACCGTCAATGGTGAGTTTCTGCTTGCCCTCTTCCATGATGGTGCCGAGGCCGGTGGGAGTGAGCACGCCGCCGAGACCAGCGCCCCCTGCGCGGATCTTCTCTGCCAGAGAACCCTGCGGAACGAACTCGATCTCCATCGTCTTGTTGTTCAGGCCTTCGATGGCCTTGGCGTTGGTGCCGATATGGGAGGCGATGAGTTTCTTCACCTTGCCCGCGGCGATCAGCAGACCGCACCCCAACTCTTGACCGTGGCTGGCCTCCTTGTCGGGATAACCGGCGTCGTTGCAGATGATGGTCAGGTCCTTGGCGGGACCGGCGGCAATCGCCTCGATGACACGGTTGGGGGAACCGGCGGCCAGAAATCCGCCTACCATAATCGTCATGCCGTCCTTAATCATGGCGGCAGCCTCTTGTGCAGAAATCGCTTTTTTCATTTTGTATGTTTTTGATTATAATATGAATTTCTTTTTTCTCCTTCAATGGAAACGCGGCTGCAAATTTACATTTTTTTGTTGAATTAACCGCGCCTTTCAAAATGTTTTCTTTTTTTCTTGAAATGGATTAAATTTTCGTTTCCCATTAAACAAATGTGCCGATGGGTTGTTCAAGAGATATAAATTTTTGTACGATGTATTGGCTGATATTCGGAGTCTTCTTCATTTTGAGCATGATCGTCCAATCGGTCATGGGGAAACGCATGTCAACTTATTCCAAGGAGTTCCTGCCTTCCGGGCTGACGGGACGGGAGATCGCAGAGAAAATGTTGCATGAAAATGGCATCTACGACGTGCAGGTGACCTGCATCAAGGGGCATCTGACCGACCATTACAATCCTGTGAACAAAACCTTGAACCTCAGTGAAGGTGTCTATAACGGCAGCAGCGTGGCTTCCGCGGCCGTCGCGGCACACGAGTGCGGACATGCGATACAGCACGCCGAGTCCTATGCCTGGCTGGGCCTGCGCTCGGCAATGGTGCCGGCGGTCAACATCGGCGGAACCCTATCCACCTGGGTCATCCTCGGCGGATTGCTGCTTATGTCATTCTTGCAGAACAGCCAGATCGGTTTATATGTCGCCGCCGTCGGCGTGGGGCTTTTCGCCCTCACCACGATCTTCAGTTTCGTTACCCTGCCAGTTGAATTCAACGCCTCTAAGCGCGCCCTCGCATGGCTCGAACGCAGCGGCGAGGTCAACGAAATCGGGCACCAGCACGCCAAGGACGCCCTCTCCTGGGCCGCCCGCACCTATGTGGTCGCCGCCCTCGCGTCGCTCGCCAGCTTGCTGTACTACGTCTCCCTCATCAATCGGGATTAATCTCTGATTTCTTCGAAGTCAGAATTTTCTGTCTATCTGCTTCTTACAATTTTTCTTAATATCCGACCACATTTGCGTGGCCGGATTCGTTTTTTTTGCGTAGTTTTGCAACGTATGAAAAAGATGATTCTCTCGTTGGGGAGCAACATGTCCGATCGCCGTCTCTTCCTGCAAAAGGCGGCGGCACACGTCGAGTCCGAAGTGGGCCGTGTCGTGCGCCGTTCCTCCGTGCGCGAGTCAGAGGCGTGGGGTTTCGTCGCCCCGCCCTTCCTCAACCAGGTGCTGGAAGTGCAGACGGACCTCTCGCCAGAACAGGTGTTGGCGAAGACCCAACAGATCGAACGCGCCCTCGGCCGTACCGAAAAGACCCGATACGACTGCCAGGGACAGCCCGTCTATTCCGACCGCCCCATCGACATCGACCTCCTCTGGTTTGAGGACGAATGCCGCGATACCCCGCAACTCATCCTGCCTCATCCGCGCATTCCTGAACGGGAATTTATCCTTGTTCTTTTAGTTGAATTATATGATAATCAGATACTTCCACCATTTACATCATCTTTTGAAGAGATGCTTGCCTATTTAAAATAATGTCCGATGAAATACAACTACATCACTATCGAGGGCTGTATCGGGGCAGGGAAGACCACCCTGACCGAGAAGTTGTCCGCCGACCTCAACGCCCAGATCGTGCTCGAACGCTTTGTCGATAACCCCTTCCTCGCCAAGTTCTACAAGGATCCGGAGCACTATGCCTTCCCGCTGGAAATGACCTTTCTGACCGATCGCTACCAGCAACTCAAGACGTTGCTCTCCCATCGTGACCTCTTCACCGACTTGGTCATTTCCGACTATTTCATCGACAAGTGCTATATTTTCGCCAAAAACAACCTGCAAGGAGACGAGTACAACCTCTATCTGAAGGTTTACGACATCATCTCCGCCTACCTGCCCAAGCCGGAGATCATCATCTATCTTTACAACCAGATTGACCAGCTGCTCAGCAACATAGCACGCCGCGGCCGCGATTTCGAGCAGGACATCGACCCCGAATACTTGCAGGACATCCAGTCGTCCTACATGAATTATCTCAGCCATTTGAACAACATCCCTGTGGTGTTGGTCGATACGCACGAACTCGATTTCGTGAAATACCCCGAGCATTATTCCTACCTGAAGTCGCTGTTGGACAGGGATTTCGAGAATGGCCTCAACCGGGTGATCCCGCGGGAAGAGGGAATCTTTTGATGGAAATTCGAGTGACGTTTCAATAGTAAGGAACTTCTACGGAACGGTTTTGTTGACTTTTCACTGTACATAGTCCCAGCCCGAGCATGACTTCCCATCGGGAATGGGTATAAAAAAAGCACCAGACATCTGGTGCTTTTTGTGATTCCGCTGCGACTCGAACGCAGAACCTGCTGCTTAGAAGGCAGCTGCTCTATCCAGTTGAGCTACGGAACCTTGGTATGTTTTGTTGGTCGGGATGACTCGACTCGAACGAGCGACTTCTTGGTCCCAAACCAAGTATTCTACCAACTGAACTACATCCCGATTCCAGCGGATGAACTGCTGGATTTGATTGGATTAGGCCTCAGCACCCTGTTCCATCGGGATGACGGAGACGAAGGACTTGCCACCGCTTTTCTTCTTGAACTCGACGGTACCGTCGATCAGGGAATAGAGGGTGTGGTCCTTGCCCATACCGACATTTCTGCCAGGATTGTGCACTGTGCCTCTTTGGCGGATGAGGATGTTGCCTGCCTTGCAGATCTGACCTCCAAATATCTTGATACCTAAACGTTTGCTTTCGGATTCGCGACCGTTCTGCGTACTACCGACACCTTTTTTATGAGCCATAATGAATAATTTTTTTAATGATAAAAATCCGTGAATGAATGGGTTAGAGGGTGATGTTGTTGATCTGGATGGAAGAAAGATACTGGCGATGCCCATTCAGCGTCTGGTAACCTTTTCTTCTTTTCTTCTTGAAAACAAGTACTTTGTCGCCTTTGAGATGTTTGAGGACGGTGGCGGTGACTTCTGCACCTGCAACGGTGGGGGTACCCACTTTAACGGAACCGTTGTCGTCAACTAACATCACGCGGTCGAATTTCACTTCGGCACCTTCGTCAGCTTTAAGGCGATGAACAAAGATCTTCTGATCCTTTTCAATCTTAAATTGTTGCCCTGCTATTTCTACGATTGCGTACATTTTAATTGATTTTAGTTAGACATTTTTTTCGGGCGGCAAAATTACAAAAAAAATTTTATCAAAAACACCTTTTTTATCAGCATAAAAAAATAATTTTTCTTAAACAATTTCGTTACTTGTTTGTATTTATAGCATCTAATTTTAGAAAGGAGAAAGCCATGAAACGCACTATGTTTGCTAAAATTCTGATTTTCACACTGATAAGTATCTTTTCAGTGGGCGCTTACGCGCAATCCGCCAACCGCAATTATGTCGATCTGACTGGCGCCGCGGAGAGTTCTGTACATGCCGTTGTTCATATCAAGACTACATTTAAATATAGGACATCGGTCTGGGAGGACTTTTTCAGCGACAGTTTTTGGGAGGATTTCTTCGATTTTTCAGCACCGTTCGGTTCCCGGGAACAGACGGTGATGGGTGCCGGCTCCGGGGTGATCATATCGGAAGACGGCTATATCGTCACCAACAACCATGTGGTAGAGAATGCCTTGGACGTCATGGTCACGTTGAACGACAAACGCGAATTCCCCGCCACGGTCATCGGCACCGACCCGGGCACCGACCTGGCGCTCATCAAGATCGATTGCGCTGACCTGCCGTCGTTGGTCTTCGCCAACTCCGACAAGGTTCGTATCGGCGAATGGGTTCTGGCTGTGGGCAATCCCTTCAACCTCACTTCCACCGTCACTGCGGGCATTGTGAGCGCCAAGGCGCGTAACCTCGACATCCTCGGGTCCAACACTTCCGTCGAATCCTTTATTCAGACGGATGCTGCTGTGAATCAGGGAAATAGCGGTGGCGCACTCGTCAATGCTGAAGGCGAACTCATCGGCATCAACTCGGCCATCGCCTCCCACACGGGCTACTATACCGGCTACTCTTTCGCTATCCCGTCCAATATCGCCCGTAAGGTGGTCGGCGACCTGAAGGAGTACGGCCAGGTGCAACGCGCCGTGCTTTCGGTCACTATTCGCGAGGTCGATAACGAATTGGCCAATGAGTTGGGACTGCCGGATGTCAAGGGCGTCTGCCTGCAGGAGATTGCGGAAGACGGCGCCGCCGCCCGTGCCGGCCTGCAAAGCAATGACGTCATCCGTTCCATCAATGGCGCCGAGGTCAACTCCATCTCGGAACTCCGTGAGGTGCTGGCACAGCATTCCCCCGGCGACCGCGTCGATGTCATCTACATCCGCGACGGCCGGACGATGCGCACGCCCGTCACGTTGCTCAATACCGACGGCACTACGGAACTGCATTACTTAGAAAAATAACCATTTAATCATATTAAAACCATACCATTATGATGCGTCAAATCAAAATTTCAAGTTCCATCACCAACCGCGACTCCGCCTCGTTGGACAGATTTCTGTCCGACATCGCGAAAGTCCCGCTTATCACCGCCGATGAGGAGGTCGAGTTGGCGCGGAGGATTCGGAATGGTGATGAAGCGGCCCTTGACAAGTTGGTCACTGCGAACTTGCGATTTGTTGTCTCCATAGCCAAAAAGTATCAGAATCAGGGAATTAGCCTGCCCGACCTCATCAACGAGGGCAACATGGGACTGGTGCGTGCCGCCCGCAGGTTCGACGAGACCCGCGGGTTCAAGTTCATCTCCTACGCCGTGTGGTGGATCCGTCAGGCCATCCTCACCGCCATCGCCGAACAGTCGCGCGTGGTGCGCCTGCCCCTCAACCAAGTGGGCACCATCGCCAAAATCCGTAAGGAGATGTCCCGCCTGGAACAGGAACTCCAGCGTGCGCCTTCGGTGGATGAGATCGCCGAGGCCGTCGATCTGCCCGCCGACAAGGTCGCCGACCTGCTCCGTCAGAACGGCTTCCACGTCTCCATCGACGCCCCCGTCGCCTCCGACGACGAGACCAAGTTCATCGACACCTTCGTGACCGACGACACCCCCGCCACCGACGATTCGCTCATGTCGGAATCGCTTTGTGTGGAGTTGGACGATGTGCTGGCGGAACTTCCTGAAACAGAGCGTGAAGTGCTGAGTTTGTACTTCGGTTTCCATGCCAAGCGCGAATACACCCTCGATGAGATCAGCGCCTGTACCGACCTGTCGCGGGAGCGCGTGCGTCAGATCAAGGAGCGTGCCATCAAGCGTCTCCGCACCGCCGACAACCACAAGAAACTCCAATCTTATCTATAGCGATGAAACTGGTCGTCGTACCCACGCCCATCGGAAACATGGAGGACATCACCCTGCGCGCCCTTCGGGTGCTGCGGGAGGCCGATTTTCTGCTTTGCGAGGACACCCGCACCACCAAGAATCTGCTCCGCCATTACGAAATCGAGAAGCCGTGCTATCCATACCATATACATAATGAACATCGGCAACTCGACAACATCGTCGCTCAGATCCGTCAGGCAGGGATGGTGGCGCTGACCTCCGACGCCGGCACACCTTGCATCTCGGATCCGGGGTATCTACTTGTGCGTGAGTGCGTTCGACATGGCATTGAGGTGGAGTGCCTGCCCGGCGCCACGGCTTTGGTGCCCGCGTTGGTCAACTCCGCCCTGCCCGCCAGCAGTTTCAAGTTCTACGGTTTCTTGCCGCACAAAAAGGGAAAGGAGACCTGCCTCAAGACCATGTCCGCCGCCGACGAAACCGCCATCTTCTACGAGTCGCCCTACCGGTTGCTGAAAACGTTGCAGATGATGGTCCCCATCTTCGGCAACGACCGGAAGATCTGTGTCGCCCGCGAGTTGACCAAGATTCATGAGGAGAACTTCCGTGGCACGATAGGGGAGGCCATCACCCATTTCTCAAGTCAAACCGTGAAGGGCGAGATTGTCGTGGTCGTCGGGGCTTCCGACGAGAGCGATCCGCCTGCCGAACTTCCCGAAGACGATGAATAGCACTTGGTATTGCGGAACAGTATGCCATGGCAACGGCAACGGTCGCAAGTTCGGCTATCCTACGGTGAATTTGTTCGCTATTACACCTACAACCGACTTTGAGACAGGGGTTTATGCAGCGCGAGTCCGCTTCGATGGTACACTGTTCGGCGCCATGATGTATGTCGGCAGCCGCCCCACTCTCGGTTTGGAAGAGCCGGTCGTGGAGATTCACATCTTCGACTTCCATGGAGATCTTTATGGAAGGAAATTGGAGTTTCAGGCCGTTGAATACCTTCGCACTGAGCAAAAATTTGGCACAGTGGAGGCCTTGATGGAGCAACTTTCGTTGGATGAACAGCAGATTCGTCAATTGATTTCTGAGATTTAACTATCTGAAAATCTGTTTGTTATTTTGTGGTTTTCATAATTCTTCCGTTGTGAGTTTCAGGTCGATAATTTTTTATCAACAAAACATTCACATTTCTTCATTTATAAGGTAAGTTTTTGTAATTTTGCTGCTCAATCTTTTACAAAAACAATCCATTATGCATATTGCGGTAGCAGGCAACATCGGTTCGGGCAAGACGACCCTGACGACCATGTTGGCCAAACATTACGGCTGGGAGCCGATGTACGAGAGTGTGGAGAACAATCCCTATCTCGCCAGTTATTATGAGGACATGCAGCGTTGGTCGTTCAACCTGCAGGTCTATTTTCTCAACAATCGTTTTCGTCAAGTTGTTGATATTCGGAAGCATACGAAAACCATCATTCAGGATAGAACCATTTATGAGGATGCCTATATTTTCGCTCCCAACCTGCACGACATGCAGTTGATGGCCACGCGCGACTTCGAGAACTATGCTTCGTTGTTCGAGTTGATGGCGCAGTTCCTGCAGGCGCCCGATCTACTCATCTACCTTCGCGCCGACACCACCACGTTGGTCGGGCAGATCCAGAAGCGCGGTCGTGAGTACGAGAAAACCATCCGGTTGGATTATCTGCAGCATTTGAACGAGCGTTACGAGGAGTGGATCGCCAATTACAAACTGGGGAAACTGCTTATCATCGACGTGAATACGATTAAGTTTGCCGAAAAGCCCGAGGATTTCGGCAAGGTGATCGAGAAGATCGATGGCGAGTTGTTCGGCCTTTTCGACCAAAAGCATTAAGATGGCGTTTGTAGGGGTCATTCCTTCGCGCTATGCCTCGACCCGCTTCCCGGGCAAGCCGTTGGCGCTCATCCAGGGCAAGCCGATGGTGCAGTGGGTCTATGAGCGGTCGAGGATGTCGGCGCTCGACCAGGTGGTTGTGGCCACCGACGATGACCGCATTTTTTCGGCGGTGCAAGCATTTCATGGCGAGGTGGTGATGACCGCTTCCACCCACCGCTCCGGTACGGAGCGGTGTGCCGAGGTGGCTCGCTCCTTGAATCTGCAACCCGCTGACATTGTGGTTAATATCCAAGGCGATGAGCCCTTTATCAGTCCCGACGCCATCCGGCAGTTGACGGAGTTGTTCCGTCGGCCGGAGGTGAGGATTGCGACGTTGGCCAAGGAGTTCCTGCCTGAGGAGGAGCCCGCCAACCCCAACATGGTGAAGGTGGTGTGTGACCGCTCGGGGCGCGCGCTCTATTTCAGCCGTTCGCCCATCCCGTACTATCGCAACACGCAGGTCGCGCGGCACCATTTCCGTCATGTCGGCATTTATGCCTACCGTTGCGACGTGTTGCAACAACTCGTCGCCCTGCCCGCTTCCGACCTTGAGGACGCGGAGCAGTTGGAACAGTTGCGGTGGCTCGACAATGGTTACGACATTTTCGTCAGTCCTTGCACCTACGACAATATCTCCATCGACACGCCTGAGGATCTGACTCGTGCCGAAGTCTTTGCGAAAACTTTTATAAAATCATGATAGTAAGCAATTTAATAAAATACCTTGCTGAAAACAAGTCGGCCTATATCAATGGGCTGGGACTGTTTCAGGTGGTGTTTCATCCTGCCAAGGTCACGAAGGAGCGGATTCTGCCGCCGCATAATGAGGTTTCGTTGGACGTCAACGCCGACGGGAGTGGTTTTGACTTTGTGCTGTTCCTTTCCAACCAAGGGTTGATGAAGATTGTGGAGGCGGACGACAGGATCAAGGCATGGACTTCGCAGTTGCTGGAGGATTTGCAGAAAAAGCGCCCCGTAGTTGTGCCGGATTTTGGCACGTTCTCGCAGAAAAAGGGAATCATCACCTTTGAGAGCGAGTGGATCCCTGCGATCAACCGTGAGTTTGAAGGAATGACGTCCATTCCGGTGGTGGAGCCGCTGGAGGAGCCAAAAGCCGTGTCGATACAGGCGCCCGTGGTCGCGCCAGCACTGGAAACTATACCCGTTCCCGAACCCGAACCGACAGCAGAGCCGGAACCGGAGGTTGTCCCCGAGCCGGAGCCAATGCCGGAGCCCGAACCAGAACCTGTGCCGGAAGTTGTTCCCGAGCCGGAGCCAATGCCGGAGCCCGAACCGGAACCTGTGCCGGAGGTCGTTTCCGAGCCGGAGCCAATGCCGGAGCCGGAACCGGAACCTGTGCCGGAGGTCGTTTCCGAGCCGGAGCCAATGCCGGAGCCGGAATCAGAACAGAAATCGGAACAGGTGTCTGCGCCCAGGAAAAAGCACCGTTGGATATGGGTGCTGCTTCTGGTCTTGTTGCTGTTGGGCGGACTGGCTGCCGTCGGCTATATCTTCCGCGACAAGGTGAAAGAGTGCTATCAGAAACTTACGGGTACAGAGCAGGTCGTTGAGCCCGTTACGGAGCCGCAACAGCCCGCTGTACCTGCCGTCGAAGAGCCGGCGCTTGCCGAAGAGGAGACGGCCGTTGATACTTTGTTGGAGGAGGAGCCCGCACCCGAGGTGGCGCCAGAACCCGTCTCCGAACCTGCGTCTTTCGATTTCAACAACCCCAGACATACAACTTTCCAGATGGGCAAGTTCTACGTCGTACACGGCAGTTTCGGCTCCGATGCGGATTGCCTCAAGCATATCCGTACCGCCGGATTCCAGAAGTACAACCCGACCATCCTGGACACCCCAGGCGACTGGCACAAGCGCGTCTGCCTCGGCGTCTTCAACACCGAGGAGGAAGCCAACGTGTTTGCGGCAGGAATCAAGCATGCGTGGGTGAAGAAGGAGTAGAGGTAGCAGGGAGCAGGGGAGTAGATGGAGAATAGGGATTGGAAATTAGGAAAAAGGCGTTGCATGCGACGACCATGGATCAGAAAATCAGAATATTATGGATGAATCGATTATTTATGGGATGCGGCCGGTGTTGGAGGCCATTCAGAGTGGGAAAACCATCGACAAGGTGATGTTCCAGAAAGGATTGGGTGGCGCGCTGTTCAAGGACCTTTTCATTCAGGTGCGCGCGCATGGCATCCCGTTCCAATATGTGCCCGTGGAGAAACTCAACCGGATGGTGCGGGGCAACCACCAGGGGGTGGTCGCCTTCATGTCCGCCATCGAATACAACGACATCTATGAGATCGTGCCCTTCCTGTATGAGCAGGGTAAGACGCCATTCCTGCTGATACTGGACAAGATCACCGATGTGCGCAACATCGGCGCCATCGTGCGGTCGGCCGAGTGCGCCGGCGTGGATGCCGTCATCCTGCCACTCAAGGGCGCCGCGCAACTTAACGAGGACGCCGTGAAAAGTTCCGCCGGCGCACTCCACAAAGTGCCGATCTGTCGGCATTCCAATCTTGTGGAGGTAATTGATTTCTTGAAGGACAGTGGCATCGAGGTGGTCGGCGTGACCGAGAAGGCCGAACACACTTATTACGAGCGCGACTTCACGAAGCCACTCTGTCTCATCATGGGCAATGAGTACGAAGGCATCGCGTGGGACTACCTGCGTAAATGCGACGACTCCGTCCGCATCCCCATGGTGGGCACCATACGCTCGCTCAACGTCTCCGTCGCTACCGGCATCCTGCTGTTCGAGGTGGAGCGGCAGCGACTGGCAGAGTAGTGGCCGAGGTATAAGTTTTGATGTCAATGAGGAAAGGGAATTTCCTTACCGCACCAATGTGACTGTGCCGACTGCTTCGAACTCGCCATCGGTGCCGTAGGTATAGGTGATGCGGTAAATGTAGCAGGCACCGGGCAGCACCGTGCCGTTGAGTTTGCCGTCCCACCCTTCATTGGGATCGGTGGTGTGGAAAAGTTGTTTGCCTTCACGCGAGAAGATGTACATGTGGTAGTTCGACATCGACACGTAGGAGTGTACCGGCTTGAATACCTGATTGATGCAACCGATGCGCGGACAGAAGGCGTTGGGGATGTAAGTGAGAGGACGCTGCTCCACCACCACCGTATTGGAGACGCTCTCTTCCATGAATCCGTATTCGTCAGGAAACTCTTCGCCCACAACGAAATAGGAAAACTTTTCGCCCATCTCGCGCAGGTTGGTCACGGGATCTTCGGTGGTACCGGAGAAGAAGGTGCCGAGGATGTGGAAGTCGCTCTCCGCTTCGCACTTGCGGTGCAGTTGGTAACCTTGTACGCCGCCCTGCCAGCCGTCGTAGTCGTTCCAGGTCAATGAGTTGAGCCGTGCTTCGTTGTCGTGCGCGCCAGTGATGAGGATGTTGTGCGAGATGTTCGACAGCATGGTCTCCACCTGGCACTCGTTCTCAATGGAGGCCTGGTAGTAGTACAATTCTCGATCAACTCGCAAGTCGTTGTCGTCCAAGAAGATGTACGTGTCCGTACCGTTGTTGGGCAGGGATGCGATGTGGGTGAAGTGCTGGTCGTCGCCGATGCTGCGGTAGAGGTGGACTCGCGAGAAACTCACGGTGCTTCCCGTGGATACCTTGACCTCGATGTTGCGGTTATCGACCACGGAGACGTAGCGGATGTAAGCGAAGTCGTTGTTGTCGGCCTGGTTGAACAGGAAAGTGCACTTGGTGGAAGTGGCGGTGACGATGCCGCCGAAGGAGACGGCGCGCACTACACAGTTGTAGGTGTGCTGCGGGGTGAGGTCGGGAATGGTGAAGGCGAGGGTCTGACCGTCGGTCTCGCCGGCGAGGGTGAGCGGTCCTCCGTTGTCGGAGTAGAGCACGAGGTAGCGTTCCACATCGAGGGGCATCTCCTCATAGTTCTCCCACCGCAGATAGGCCTCGCGGCGGCAGAGGTCGAAATCGACGAAGGTGCGGATGTTGTGTTGCGGACCGCTCATGGCGCTGGAGTTCATGCAACTGTCGAGGGCGGCCACGCGGTACTGGTGCACTTCGCTGGAGCTGTTGACGGGGTCGGTCCACTGGGTGTTGCCGATGCCGTAAATGGTATCGACGGGGATCCAGAGTCCGTTTTCGTTATGATATATAATGTATGCGAAGACGTCAGGGGAGAAGGCCTGTTCCCAGCCGACTTGGATGCGGGATGTCGTGAAGTTGACGCTGACGCTGTCGAGTTGCGGAATGTCGGGGGCGTTCATGTCGGAGAAGATGTCGCGCAGGGGACGGGAGACGTTGGTACAGCCGCTGTTGTCGGCGAGGCGGACGCGGTAGCCGAGGGTGGCCTCGCAGATGTCGATGGTGTCGCGGTGGATGAGTTGCGGGGTGTGGCCGACGGACGTCCAGGTGCCGGCGGGATACTCTCGTTGGATCTCGTACAGGTTGTCCCAGGAGGGTAGGGCGGGCGTGTGCGCGGGCGACCAATTGAGCACGGCGGTGCCGTTGGCTTGGTTGGTGAGGTAGAACTCGAGGGTGCAGAGGGTGTCGGATGGTAGGCAAGCGGTTGCGGAGCAGGCGCTTACGTAGTAGTAGCAGCGCGGGTTGTTGAGCGCGTCGGCGCCGGCGTGGGTGTAGGTGTTGGTGGTGTTGCCGTTGAGTTGGGCGAGTTGGGTGAAGACGACTCCGTCGGGGGAGTGGAAGACGCGGTAGTAGGCGAAGTCGGCGGTGGCGGGAGCGGGTGTCCAATGGAGGGTGACATCGCCGTTGTCCTCGACGCTGAGGCAATGCAATTGCGGCGGCTCGATGGCGTGAACCACCGCGCCGCAAGCCAATAGACCGAGCCACAGCATGAATCTTTTCACGAGAATATAACGTTAAATGCGTTAAAATAGTATTGTTTTTTGAGTAAAATGCCGGGATTGGGGGGCACGGGGGCGGGAAAGGAAATGTGAGAAAGTAGATGTGCTTTCGTATTTGTCTTATTTATAACAACTTATATTTTTGTAAAATATTTTTGCTGGGATGTGGCATGGAATGGAAAAAAGTATTATTTTTGCAAACTCAAAAAGAGGCGGGGTAGCTCAGTTGGTTAGAGCGTCGGATTCATAACCCGGAGGTCTCGAGTTCAACTCTCGATCCCGCCACAGAAAGTAGCCGGAACCCCCATGAATCAAGGGTTCCGGCTCTTTTGTCCGAACTTGCTGCGCCAAATTTGCGCCAAAACGAATTCAATAACAATCCCTCCTGGACGATTGAAAAAAATCAGAAAGGAGAAAAAAAAATGCCCAAAATGTTCGTTAACTTCCGTCCGGCGGAAGTGTTCCACAACAAGAAGGAGACTTACATCTATTACTATGTCATCAACCCGATGACCAACAAGATGGAACGGAAGCGAAACCGCTTCAACCATATCAAAGGACAGCAGGAGCGTCTGAAGTATGCACGGATGGTGTGCGCTGCCATCAACCAGAAACTATACGAGGGATGGAATCCGTTTTACGATGAAATTGCGTCTGAAGCGAATATGACCTTGGGGGCAGCCCTTGATAAGTTCCTTGCTGAAAAGAAAAAGGATGTTCGTCCCGACACTATGCGCGTATATACGTCCATCGTTAGTATCTTCCGAAAATGGTTGGAGGATAGGGGAGTGGTGGACAGTCCCTGCTTCACTTTCAATAAAAAAATGGCCGAAAGGTATCTGCGGCATCTGGCCGACAATCCAAAGATGGGGAACAGAAGCTACAACAATTATCTTCGCTGCCTGAAGACTGTATTTCTCTATATGCAGAAGAGAGAATACATAAAAGACAATCCATTTGCCGATTTTGAACCTAAACGATGCGATAAGAAGCTAAGAACCATCATCCCGCGTGAAGATCGTGAAAAAATAAAAAAGTATGTTCAGGAAAACAACCCTGTTTTCTATTATGTGATGCTAATGTGCTACCAATTGTTTGTCCGTCCCAAAGAGATCTTGATGCTGAAGGTGGGGATGTATAACCCAGTCGATAATCTATTGACAATCCCTCCCGAGATCTCAAAAAACCACAATGCGCGCGTGCTTGCCTTGCCAGACGAACTGAAGGAGTATTTTTTGACTTTGCAAGACTATCCGGGGAACTGGTACATTTTTTCAGACGAGGATACATTCAAACCGGGAAAAGTTTTGCTTAATTCAAAAAGGATTGGCCGTATATGGGGGTATATCCGCGACGAACTGAAACTGCCCGTAGCCTACCAGTTTTATTCGCTTAAGGACACAGGTATAACGGAAATGCTGGAGGCCGGCGTACCGGCCAAGTATGTGAAAGAATTGGCCGATCATCACTCTCTGGAGATGACTGAGCGGTACACGCACAAAAGCGAGGCGAAGAAGATCCTGGAGTGGAACAAGCTGGAGTTTTGAATCCATGGTTCGTGTCCCGGTGGGATTCAAACCTTGGACACGAACCTATACCACGGGCTTCGCACATTCTATTTCGGTGAGTATCTGGTCTTTGCCTTCCACAATCTCAAATGTCATCCGGATGGGGAGCACACGTACATTCTCCACGAAGATCCAGCGCACTTGGTTCTCAGGGGCGGCATCCTGCGGACGGAACAGCCGGATGACCTCCAGCAGTTTGGCAGGCGGCAGCAGGAATCGGTAGGTGATTTTCTCGTAGTTGCTCAGCAGCTGGAGCCACGGCTTCACATACACCTCGCCAATGGAGTGCTCGCCAGTGGCGGTAAGGTCGTTGCCAGGGAGACGGACATTGTCGTTGCCGTAACATACAGGAGAAAAGTGGTGGTAATAGTGCGGCCCATTGTCCCAGTCCTCTACAGCCAGAGTGCCAATTATCAATGGGTTTGATACGTTCTGGTGGTATCTCATGTGTGGCGGAATTTGCTCATCTCCCAAATAGCGCAGCAATATGAGGTTGAAGCCGCTGTTTGTTTTGTTCAGAAATGATACCGCCTGTGCTTTGATGGAGGGATAGTGCAACTGGGCTTCTACGGAATCAATTTCAGGAACGTATGGAACTCCTGACGGATGTTCCGCATCAACGATGTAATCTGTACCCACATCTGGGCTGAAGAATGTGAATTGCTTTGACGGAATTTCTACCCCAACGGTTACCCTGGTGTCATCATCGCCCATGTCGGATTCTCCGACCGGCAGCGTTAGAGCATTTCCTGAATATCTCTCCCAAATATAGGACCACACTGTTATAGCGTCCTCGACACGTTGCGCCGAATATATCTCGTTGAGTGAGCGGATGTATGTCTTCTTCCCCACATTGTCGGCAGCGACGGGAAGAGTGCTCATATATTCGTTATCCTCAAGAAGGTCATCATCGGCCACCTCGTTGCTCTCAACCGGTGGGAGTTCGTAAACATAGCGGTGATGTTCCCAGTCATTGATCGAGGTCTCATCATCCATCTCATAATGTGTCAGGTCGATTTGACCTGACGTGAAAATGTCTTTGATGAACGAGATTTCAATCTCTTTGGATAGTGAGTCTATGAAAAATGACAATCCATACAGACATTGTAGGGATTTGAGGAACTCTGAATTGGTTTTGTCGGGAACGTGGTCGCTGAATTTGAGTTTGTTGGTGAAAATGTTGGTTTTTAAAGAGTTTGCGTAATAGTCGTATGATAAATCCATCTCGCAGGCAGGGCCTGTTCCTGTGATGTAATCCTCTGTCATTATCCAATCGCGGGCTTCTTCAAAAGCCTGGCCATTTAAAGGTTGTAATCTCGCATCCTGCAATACAAACTCAAATGGTTTGTCAACGTCCTTTTGCAGAAATGTATGTGTGAATGAGATTTGCAGCTCCCAAACATCGCCACCCATGTTGCTCCCCTTGTAACGGATCTTGTCACCATACACATTTGGCATTCCAGTCGCACCGATGGGTGCATCGAACACACAATCGTCTGCTACAATGCTTTCATATTGCCCCACACCACCCTCGGAACGCAAATTGCACCCGTCGGTGTGGCCCGGACTGCCCATGAGAAATCGCAGGCATGTTCCGAAAGATTGCGCATCTGTGACAAAAAAGCCGATTTCTTTCCGAAATCGTATTGTTACAGAGAAATTGTAAGTCCCCTCAATGGGCACGACAAATCGGTGTGTGGTGTTATCAAATGAGCCAATGTTGCTGTTAAGATCGTCCATTACCACAGGAATGACTCTACTACCGGTATAGTTATTCTGTGGGAAATTACCAGAATTTCCTTCAGCGTTAACATGAGGATCGGGGTAATATTCGTTCAATGTGCCGTCCATCGAGTGTAATGACTGGTAGAAGAGGTTGCCAACCTCACCACTTCCAACGAAATTCCCCTTCAGTGAATATTGGGCATTCGCGATGACCTTTTCCAGCAGCCATCTGATTTTGAGTGCGGGGGCGAATGAAAGCTGGTTGTACTCCACATTGTTTTCCCCCATGGCGTGCAACTCATTAAACAACCTCCAGCCGGAATGCACACTGCTGTAAGAGCCCACAGATGTCGGTGGAGCGTCTTCAATGTCTTTGTCATTGCCATTGAAATAGAACGAAAGACGGTTTACAAACTTGCAGATGGTCACACCGTTGTTCGCTTTTTCGCCAATCGGGTCATTTGCTATTCCTTCCCAATATCCAAAATCCTCATTATCATCGTAGTAATCTTCATCGAGGAAGAGTGGAAACTTGACGATGCTGTCGGTGGCGAGGGTGCTTCGGAGGAAATCGAGCCAATTCTGCTTGTGGTTGGCGTAATTGTCGCTGATGATGATGTCTTCGCCGTAGTCGTTGTCGCGCAGCTTGCGGTCTCGCCATCCGTCTGGGAAGGCGTTCACTGCCAATTCGCAGCTGTAGGTGTCTTTGGTGGCCTTGGTGACATAGAGATTACCGTTGCCGATTGGAGTTCCCGCCAGCAGAATGGCACAGGCATACTTGCGCCGCCGCTGCACATACACAAACCGCGCCGACTCGAAAATCAGATCGTTGGGGGCGGCGGGAACGTCGAAACTGTAAGCCACATCGCCCTCAATGCCGTCGGTGGAGAAGATACTGCTGTTGAACTCCACCTGTATGGAGGTGCCGCGCTCGATGGCGATGCGCTGTCCGTTCACGATGATGTCAAGCATGGCGACAGATTAAGATGCTGAAACTGCTGCTAAAACTACTGCGGAGACAACCATTCCAGCCCACACCGCCCGGCAATAAATATAAACACCATCTTCAGGTTTGTCAAAAGATCTGGTTGATTTCACCGAACCCGACATTGGAGTGCCTGAAACAATGTCTTCTTCGTCGACATAAAAGCGGGTGGAATATCCGGAGACGAAATTGTCGGTACAAACTTCTACGGCGAGTTGTCCGAAAGGCCAGTTCCCGGCGTTGGCAAAACCAATAATTACAGTTATTTCATTTGTCTTTGGGTCAAAATATGCGCCTATGGACGAAAACACAGGCTTCGCTATGTACTCCCCATTGAGTGAGTTGACGATGGTTATCACCTCGTTAAGTTTATCCCTTGTTGAGCTCCACTGCTCATTGTTTTGAATCAGATCAATCATAATGATGCTATATTATTTACAAATAATGTGTTGTCTTCAATACGAGCCTCCGAACCAATTATGTGGCTGCCTCCAACCTTCTCGATAGCACGTTGGACGGGCCTACCAATTGTGACCTCTACTTCTGCGTTCTGCAAATCTTCGCCCTCATCTATTACGGTGAGTGTGCCAGGTATGAAGTTGATGCGGTAAGCAAGTGTGCCGTCAAGCAGATAGTTGTCTGGATTGGTGAAAGCGTCGGCCAGCAGACGCATCTCTTCCTTCGGATGGTTGCCCGTACGGAGGGTTAGTCGTGTACTATGGTCTGCCAAATCAACCATCTGCTCGCCATCCAATACCACCTCATTTCCGCTGGTTTCGCGCTCAAATACGATATGGTCAATAATGAAAGTCTCGGCTATACCAAGGTGGTTCTGTAATAGTAGCACTCTGCCGAAATATGGTTTGGATTCCAACTCCACTTGAAGTACTGCCAAGGTGTTGTGTCCTGAGAGGATGACACTATACCCATAGTCATCATCCATGTTCAGTGACTCTGGTAAGGCGTTTGGACCAACCGGAAGTCTCACAATCGTATATGGTGGTATGGAGAATGAGTTAGTATAGTCAATCCCTTGGTTTGTTCTAATAGTTGCGGTCAGTGTGCGATTTGAGCTGGTGAAGTTGGCCACATACATATAGTACTCGCAACCATGGAAAAGACGAACAGTGGATTTGGCTGGAGTTCCCCAGTTGATGAGTCCTGCTGCCGTTGAGATTTGGAAATCTGATTCAGCTATCTCCCAATCCGGCGAGTTGCGCACGAACTCTTCTCGGCGCAAAAGGCCATTGATCAGGATGTGTTCCTCGCATGTGGTTTGGAAAGGATTATCCCCATCGTATCGGTCGCCAGCGCGTAGTCGATAGCGAATCATATTGTAATAAAGAGGATAGATGTCGAGAGTCTCACCGTATGCTGGGATGTCCATCCTGTGAAAATACGACTGAAGGAGGCGTGTGTCAATTACAGCATTTCCATTTTCTTCCCAAATGGAAAATTGTGGCGATTCCAACATCTCATCGTCAGGCACCTCTCCAGAAAGGTATGCTCCGCGAAGCTCTGCTTTTCTTGTGATAAGAAAGTGCCCCTTGACAATGTAATTCTTTCTGTCAACACTTGCACGTCCTTGTGTGAAAGTCCACGTGTGTATTACAGGAAAACCATTTACGCTGCCGCAAGCTGTTCCGTCTTGCTTGTACGATAGACTCGGGTGGTTTTCTCCACTAACGGCTTCTCTGCGTGTGAGCCGCAAGAAGCAGCATGGGTGATTGTTTGCCCCGGTTCCCGTATAGACTTCTACAAGATAATCGTCTGTAATGGCAGGCGTGTTGCACAAACGATCGTAGATGCGGTCGGCCATTACCGTAGGGTCAGAAGTGGCGCGTATTTCTTGATGATTATATAAGCCCGCTGTTGAAGGAATGATAGATCTGACAAATGTGCCGGCATTGGTGGTCAGTTCGAGAGTCCCGTCAACACCTTCAACGTATGGGATTTGATAGATGGCATACGTTACAGTACACTTTCTCCCCGATATAACATGCGGTTGGGTCTTGATGTCGAAGCGCGGACGGTTGCCTGCAAAGTCTATCCGGAATGGTTTGGAACGGAAACTGATCATAATTTAGCCGCTTGTTTGATGAAATCCCTGTTTTTCTGTGCCTCGGTCTGAATCTTGTAGCTGATGTATGCCTGCCGGTTCTTCGGATCCGATAGGAACTGGTTCATCTGTTTTACCTCCTTCAGCAGTTCGTCGCCTCCGACGGTTTGGTAGTGGTGATGCACAACCGGGGTTCTGTTGGATGCAAAGGTAGAGGAAATTTGCGAGGCCGATTGGGACAAGTTTTTCCACGCCGGTTGGGTGGGTGCCACCATGCGCAGTGGAGAGCGGTTCCCGCGCTGGTAGTCTTCGAGGGCGGCGATTACTGGGGCGGTCTCATTATCTTCCAGCAAGGTGTTGGAGGCCACCCATTCTGGGCCTTTCTCACCCACGAGTGCGAGTTGCTTTTTGCGGATGTAGCCGCCCTTGGCGTAAGGGTTCACCTGTGAGGCGATCAGCGCGATGTTGGCACCGGTGGTAATGAGCGAAACGCCCATAGGAATAAGTCCCCACGGCACACCGCCACCGTTTGCCAATGAGTTTGATGCTGCCAGCGCGCCCGCCGCGATTGCGTTGACAAGGCTTGCCTGATGCTCCCTATCCCATTCGTCGTGGCGAATCTGTTTTTCCTTCTTTTCCCGCTCTGCCTCCATCTTTTCCATCTGAGCGTCGTAGTATTTTTGGGAGATGAGCCCTTCTTCAAGCTGCTGCTGAAGTTTGCGCGACTTGGCATCCTGCGCTTCCGTAAAACGGTTGAGCTCCTGTTCTGCGGCGTTCTGCTGCATTTCCACCATACTGTTGAATACATCCATGGCGGTGGCTCTCAATTCCTCCAATGCGTTAACGGCCCGTTTCAAATTCTCTTCCCACGGATCCATGCTGCTGATGTTGAACAGGGAGAGAAGACCTTCATCTTTGGGAGTCTGTTTGGACTTCCCTTCATTATCTATCATGTTGGGGACTTCCTTTTTCAGACGTTTCAGCTCTGTGATAAGATCGCGGATTTTCCGTAGTCCTTCCTCGTCACCGTCATTCAGGGCCTCCTTTGCTTCAAGTTCGGCTTCCGCAAGACGGATGCGAATGTCGTACTCTTCCTGTATCTCTTGTATCCTCCACTGCTTGCGCAGTTCCGCCTGTTCTTTTTCGGTCTTGCCGGCGAGCTCCGCAGCACGCCGCTGTTCGTTATCCTTCTCTTGTGCGAATTTTAGAATTTCCTCGTAATTTTTTTTGATGATGTTGGCTTGCGACTCAATTTTTCTCTTTTCAATTTCTTTTAGTAGTGCCTCCTGGACTTTAATTGCTTCATCCACTTCTTTCAGCTCTTCAGGATCGGCTAATGTTTCACTAAGATGGTTATATATATCTGAAAGAGAGTTGAGGTTGTCCCAAACTTTTTTCTCTGCGTCATACCATTTCTTGTTATCCTTGTCGAGTTCTTCCTCTATTTTGTTGGAATAATCTTTGCCGACGGTTTTTCTGATGGCATCCATTACGTCCAATGATGCCTTTTGGTACTTTGCCACCAGATCGTGTGTCATTTTTTTAAATGCTTCGTCTCTGGCTGCATTCAATGTGGGCAGGAGCTCGTCACCCATTCCGAGATCGTTCATCTCTTTGTACAACTCGGCATTTTTTTTTAGTATCTCTTTCCGGAGTTTTGAGAACTCATCGAGATTAGCATCACGTATGGATTGGTAATAATCGGCCAGCTTCTCGCGAAATTCTTGTTTTCTTTTTTCCAACTCGGCAGCACTATTGTTGGGATTGTTTTTTGGGTCTGGTTTGGGGTCTTCGTCTTCCAAGAGCAATTTTTGATATTCTTTTTGATATTCTTTCGCCAAATCTTCATATTGCTTTAATAGTCTGTCTCTCACTTCTTTAGCATCGTGTGCTTGTACGTCTGCCATTCCTGGGCCAAAATCAAGTCCAAAAAACTGACGTCCGATATATTCGCCACCTAAGTCCAATAGCCATCTTTTGCCTAAACGCCACCCCTTCCCCACCCAGTTTGAGTTTTGGTAGATTTCACGCTGGGCATCCCACTCTGATTTTTTGGTCTGATATTCTTTTTCTGCATTTTCGTATGCAGCTTGTGCGCCTTTCAGCGTGGCCATCTTCCTGAACGATGTAAGGTATTCGTCTATTTTCTCTTTGTTATGAGAAAGCAGACGTCCTTCTTCATCTAAGTCAGCTTTATAGTCGGGCATGACCTCTTGCAGTTTCTTAATGGCCTCCAGTTTCTTGTCTCGTGAGGTGGTTTCTGATTCGATTATACCAACAAGGGCATTGATGCGGTCCTCCTCTTTCTTATAGGTGATTTCCGCTTCATCTCTGTATTTTTTATAAAATGCCGCTGTTCTCCCTTCAGTGGTAAATGTGGCCTTAGCAAGTCGCTCGAAAACATCTACAAGTGCTAAAATGGCCGTAATGATGAGACTCCAGGGAGTGGCTGCAAATGCCGCTTTAAGCGCTTTCTGGGCATTGGCGGCTGCCAGAGTATTCTTGGTGAGTTTTGCTTGAGCTAATGCGAAAAGTTGGGTGAAGGTTGTGCTGGTTGCCAAAATAGCATTCTTGGCCTTGGAAAGAATTATACCTGCCTTTTCCAAAGCTTGTCTTTTCACTTCCAATAGGAACTCCTTATGCTTTGTAGCGTAATACTTTAATGTTAGTGCTATCATTGCAGACACTAATACTTTGTGTTGGCCTGCCCAAGTGATGATGGAGGAAAGCAATTTCAGTCCGCCTGCTCCGACATCTGCCAATTTTGTTATGGTAGGAATCAATTTGTTTCCCAGTTCCGCTTTCATATCCTGCATCTTTTTCTTGGCCTTCTCCAATTGGGCGGCGGCATTGCCGTTTACAGCAGCGGCTTCGTTGATGACTGAGTTGCCGTCGGCGTATGCTTGAGTGGCGAGGGCCTGGGCTTCACGGAGCTGGTCGGTATGGCTGGCCAGTGTAAGCAGGGTCTCTTGCACACCGGCACCTTTCAACTTCAAATCTGCCAGGGTTTCACCTAATGCCGACGGGCCACTTTCGTTGATTTTGTTGAAGGTGTCAATCACGGTAAGGAAGGCGGTGTTCATATCGTTGTCAACCAGCTTGCGGAACTCTTCGGTGGTCATGCCTACCAAGTTGGCATATTTCTCCGTCTTGCTCATCATATCCATCATCACCTTCTGGACAGCAGTTGCAGATTTCTCCACCTGCGCCATATTCTGGTCCATAGCAGACGCAATACCCATGATTTGGGCTTGTGTGATACCAGCTGTATTGGCAATGCCAGACAACCTCGCGGAAAAATCCATAATGTAGGGTTCTGAGGCTGACGAAGATTGTGCCAGGGTGTTCACGGCGGATGCAGTAGCAATCATCGCACCACGCAGCCCCAACCTATCACTCTCACCAAACATCGTGGCCATCTTGCCTATTTCTTTCACAGCATCTTCACCCAAATCCTCGCCCAATGCCACATTGATGATGTCGGCGGCTTCTACAAAGTCTTTGATGGCTTCTTTAGAGGTGATGCCCAAACGTCCGGCATCGGCGGCCAGTGCATTGAGCTTCTCCGTCGGAGTACGGGTGTCCATCTTCCGGAACTCTTCGTTCAGCTGTTTCACTTCCTCACGGGTAAGCCCGGTGTATTTACTCACATTGGTCATCGCATCATCCATCCGGGCGTAGGCATCAACATACTCCTGCGTAGCGGAAACGAAACGGCGGACAGCGGAAGACGCAGTTTGGAAAACAGCTGCAGCACCGCCCCAAGCCATAGCGAGATTTTTCGTGTGTTCACCCGCTTTTTCTATTTCCTCGCTCGTAGCTTTGATTCCTTGCTGCATTTCGGAGTAAATACTTTTTAATTCACTAAGTTTTTTTGATTTCTGATACCATTCTTCAGACTGATACGGTAGCTTTGCAAGTTCATTAGTCGTTTTTATTATAGCAGCTCGGACTGACTTGAGGTTGTTTTCTATCCCCTGCTGATTTAACCAAATGTTTATAGGTATGTTCATAAAAAAAATGAATAAGAAGTGTTTGTATTATTTTTTTTTGTATTATTGCACCGATAAAATTTTAGAACAATGTTAGGATCAATAATTACATTAGCATTTCTGTATGGGGCATATAAATGGCTCAAAGAAAACCTTTGATCCCAATTCGCTGATGTAATATGAATATACTCCGCAGCCGGTCTTTCCAAAGGCCGGCTTTTTTGTTGTGCGATATTTTTCGGATACTTTTGCCATAAACTGATAAAGTCAGACAAAGGTAGGCAATACCGGCAGATGTTGCTGGGACAAACTTTTCCCCTTACACCACTCCTTTCCCAACATCCAGTTTGCGGAACTCCACCAGCACTTTGTCGCCGTAGTAGTCGGCTACGAGGTCGCCGAGGGCTTCCACGTTGCGCTCTAACGGGGCGTAGAACCAGTCGCTCATGCTGCGCTTGACGTAGGTGTGCGCCGATGCCGCCCTGCCGCTTTTGGTGGCCACGCCGTGTCGCGGCTGCCCGTTGCCCACACCATACTCGCGGAAGATGCCGTGTACGGGCATCTTGAAGCTCAACGCCTCCAAGTCACCGTACCGTTTGCGCAGCTTGTAGGTGGTCTTGTCTTTCAGTTTGCCTTCGGTCGTGCCGGCATACCTCCCTGTCTTGTAGGTGTGGGTGGCTCCCTGCTTGCCCTTGGGGAAACCAGCGGCAGCGGCTTTCGCCTGGCGGCGCACCGTGTCGGCCCATTGTTTGGCACGACGCAGGAACTCTTCTTCGGTCATCAGGTTTTCTTCCATAGTGTTCAGTATATATGCAGCGGGGCATGCCCCGCTGTTAGTGGTGTCGTTTATTGTCCAGTATCAGCTGGTTCAGGCGGTTCAGTACGGTATGCACGTTCAGGTGCAGGTATTTCTCTTCGTCTTGGATGTTGTCGCCGAGCAGGTTGCGGTGTACGCCCGTCCAGCTGAAGTTGCCGGATGGGGTGTCGGCGGCTTCCGGATCTTCGTCGGTGAAGTCGGCCTCGTGGGTGTCATCGGGCTCGGATCCGTGCTGCGGGAAGAGCTGCGGGTAGGTCTCTTCGAGGGAGGCGCGGCGCATGGCCACATAGTTGAGCAGGATGGCTGTCTGGATGGCGGGGTCGGGTTCGCCCAGCAGCTCGTAACGGTTGGCGGTGCCGAAGGTGGTGAACGGGATGCGGCGATCGGTTTCGCCGTTATACCCTTCGCGCTCCGGACGGAACAGTGCGGCCACCATCGGACGGTGCAACCCGTTAAGGAAACACTGGTCCACATACACGAACTCCTCCCACGTGATGTTGGCGAAGTTGCTCATCGGACCGTACCACGTGGTGCCGTTCACGGTGATGGTGGGTATCTTCCACTCACGGAAGTTGAGGGCTTCGCGGTCGGCATCGTGCAGGAATGTGAACATCTCACGGAGACTGTAAAGCTGGAATGGGCTGAAAAGCTCCAGTGTGTCGGTAGGCACGCCCGTGAGCACGGCAAGGTCGGCCAGCGGAATGTCCTCTCCGGAGAGCATATTGCGGACGGCGGCAATAAGCTGCTCGCCGTTCATTTCGGCCAATGTGGAGGGAAACTCAAGTTCGGTGCGCTGCCCGTCGATTTCGTAGGCGATGGTGTTCATTGGTAGGTCGTTTTATTGCCACACGTCGGAGTTGGGCTCAGTGTCGAAGGAGGATTTCACGGTGATGGTGTAGCGGATGCCGGCGTACAGGTGCTGCTCGTTAAGTACCGGCACCGCGCTCATCGGAATGATGGCGGCGCACAGTGTGCCGTTGGCGGCATCCTCCATCAGCCGGCGCAGGAACTCGTCGCCAATGCGCTCGCACAGGTCGAAGGCGGTGTGGATATTGTCCCAGTTCTTGCTTTCCTTGTAGTTGGCGGCGATGATGAAGGAGGTTTCGCGCTGCTTGAACTCCGCATCCTCGTCCCATGTAAGCTCGAAACTTTCGGCGATGACGGCGGGAAACTTCACGCGGTTGCGCAGATCCATATAGAACTCTTCCAACTCGCCACGGAAGAAGTGTTTGTCGCGGTCGGTATGGGCAACCAGTTTGTTCGTGCGGGCGAGGTGCTCGATGTGGTTGTAGTAGGATGATGATGTCATAATGATTTCAATAGGTTAATCAATTCGGGTTGTGGGTGTACGGCGGGACCGTTGATGCAGAAGGAAGCGTCGGTGTAGATGCCGGGCGTACCTTCGGTGGTGCGTTCGGGACAGAGCTGCCACGTGTGCTTGCCGTAGGGGTTAACGATACGGAACTTGTGGCACAGATCGCGCAGGAGGCGTTCGAGGGCAGCGAGCTGTGCGGTGCTGTACCGCTCAAAGTAGAGGAAGCCGCGCCAGCGGTTCTGCTGACAGTACTCGTAGAAGTAGGGAACGGCGGCGCACAGCATATCGGGGGCGAAGCCGCTGCCGGTGTTGCGCACCGGGTAGAACTTGCCATCGGCGGCGGGTAGGAGAGGGATGCCGCCATCGAGGATGATGTCGCAGCGTTCACCTTCGGCAGGTCGTGAGAGGGTGATGATGTGGCCGTCGCGCTGCACGATATAGTTCGGTATCGTGTCGTGCAATGAATTCCGGAGTATGATCATTAGTCCCATTATGCCTTAAATTTTACAAAGTTTCGTAGCACAAATGCTGCTATTGCCAGTATCAGCAGAGCCAGCAGCCACCAAAAGCCGTTCTTCTGAAACTTCTGCCATTTAGTGAGCGGCTTATCCACCTGCACGGTGTTGGTCACCAGCTTATCGCGGTAGATGATGCTGTCCCGGTATTCGGTAACGGTCTTGGTAAGCACCTGCACTGATCCGGTGTTTCGGATGTCGTGCCACAGGAAGCCGCTATCAATACGTGCCGTGCTGATGGCATACTTGGTCGATACCACGCTGAACGTGTCACGGGTGACGTTTCTGTACACCTCAATTGGAAGTTCCACTACCTGCGTGTCAACACGCTCTATGGTTACGCAGTGCGTCTCCACACGAACTGAGTCCTTCGTGTCAGTCGATAGGTGCTTGCAAGGGCAGCAGCCTTGGGACGCTATCATTAAGACCACTGCCACAATACAAGCGAAGATATAAGTGATGATACCTCTTTTCATTATTCCTCGAATTTGAAGTCTGCCAATCGATTGAGCCACCCCTTCAGGAACTTCCGCTGTGTCGGGTCCGCCTTGCAGATGTTCTCAAAGTGAACTTTGCGTCGTGCCCATATCCGGTTGAACAGTTCCCGCTGGTTTGGGTAGTTGTTGATGGCGGCGATGGTTTTGGGACCGACTACTCCGTCGGCGGCCACACCAAGGAGCCGCTGCGGGTAGATGATGCCGTATTTGCCGGATCCCCAAACCCAGTCCACAAGGATGTTGGCGATGCTCTGGTTTTTGATTTCATCGGCACGCCATCGTTCCCAGTAGATGCGGAGCACACGCAACGCATCATCACGGGTGAGCAGCTTCAGATCATCGGCATCAATGTCGCCGTCGCCGTCTTTGTCGTATCCTACCTTCTTCCAAGTGGCCACGGTCACGCCCATGTTTGTGGCGCCGCCGTGGTCGTCTTTGTCGTTTGCCCATCCGCCTTCCCATTTTAAGATGATGGGAGCAAGTTTTTTAATGTCCGCCATCTACTCCTCCTTTCTGTTCTGGTCGTACCACTTCTTTGCGTACCAGCCTGCAAAGAAGCCCGCAACGGCTGTCGCGGTGCTGATGATTGTGCTCCAGAATGGGAGATACTTGATGCTGACAAGGCAGATGATGACAACTGCCACAATGATTGCGATTACGATGATTTTGTTCTTTTTCATAAAATATTTGTTTAAAAGGTTTACCATGATTTCACCCAGCTGCTGTCCGCCTGCCACTGCATTGTGGGTGCGGCCACCTTGTGGGTGTGCGCTGACACCAGCATGATGACTGACATGACTGCTGCGAGCAGCCATAGGATGAGTATGTTATCGGTCGTTTTGTATTGTAGTGTGTTGTTCATAATTTTAACCATATAAAAAATCGCTCGTTCCAGCACTTGTCAGGAATTCAGAATTTGTTACTAAATCAAAAAAACCAGCTTTATTTGTCAGCGTGTTATATTTTGGAACATAATTTCTCACAAGTACATCATTAATTTTGATATATGCACTAATTGCTTTAGCTGAAGCTAAATATCTTGACACGTTGTTTTTATACAATCCACCTAAAAATGCCGTAGTAACATCCCCTCTTGCTGTGCCACTATAACTTCGATTATATGTTGTATTGTTACAAGTTTGGTAAACAGTGTGGGTTAAACGATTAACTTTTACAGACATAAAATATTGTATCCCAGTGTTTAAATTACTAAATCCAAGAATGTTTGCACTTGAGCCACACCATACACGAACTACACCAGGATTTGGAGAATAAAGTCCACCAGTCCAATTAACATCATCTTCGGTTGGCGGAAATGCGGCAGCTATAACATTAACATGATAAGGTCTAACCGTAAATATCAAATTAATTCCCGCTTCATAAATATCTCCAGCCGTATAAACAGGTGTTATTATATACTGAGTCCCGTTTGTTTCTATATAATTTAAGTCAGTATAAATAGATGGTGGTGTTACTTGCTGTGTTATATGTTCTCTCTTACTCATATCCTTGTATTTTTCTTATAGTTTGCAAATCAAGAACTTTGTTAAACATCAGAGTTTCCTTGATATACACCTCGCGGCCGTTGTTATTGCTGTTGTAACTGCCTACATACCAGTTGTAGCCTCCCCATCCTTGTGGGAGATATGGAGCATAAGCACCGTACGTTGCAAACAAAGCTCCATTGTCATATAGCCACCTTCCTGCCGATGAAAGAGTGTATGCGCAATTATATAATGAATTGTTCCAGCTTGCGATATTGGAAGTGCCAGCCTGCATAGTGGCGTTGCCAATAGCGGTGTAATTGCCGACGCACATAAACGTGCCGTTGCCGTTTGCTGATTTTTTCTTGAAGGTTGTCAGTACGCTGACTTCATTGTCTGGAAATGTAGCAGCTGACCAGCTATTTGCAAGAGTGTATGACTGCGTATGATAAGAGGGTCCTACAAAAACGTACATACCCTCATTATTATCCCAATATGCTCGTGTACCACTATTGGTGTATTGTAAAGATGCACCACTGATACGATCTTGCAGATCACCATCTTGCGTAAGCGGTAGGTATAGTACGCAGCCGATTGATTTCAACCAATCAATATAACTCTGAGTTGTTGTATGTTCTCGTTTCATAACATTGATATTTGTTCATTTGTCAGCATGACATTCCACATCCTTACGTTTCTTATGTAGCCTCTAAAGTATCTGTCAGTCCCGTTGTTGACTCCTATCCATACGTTGTTCACTGTTTCAAATGCAGGTATTACCTTTGCCGCACTATTACGTAATACGCCATCAATAAAAAGTTCAGACATCCCTGTGTCGTAATTGTATCTGACAAGCAATGTATAAAATTGATTTGCAACAAACGGGACTGATGATATTGACAATACTCCATAACTATTGTTATAATAAGTTGCACAATTTAAGTCCTGTGACCATCCGGGAGCATAATTGAAGGCGTTGAAAGTGTTGTATCTTGTGCACGCATACTTGATCATACAATACAATCCTGTTGCGTACAACTGAGGGAACATCACTTCAACAGCAAAAGTATGAAAATTAGCATGAGATATACTTGCATTTGTTTTTTCTATTTTCTGGGAGCCATTGAAATATGCTCCGTTTGAGGAATATGTAACCCCTGAAATAGTGCTCCATCCTATCCAGTTTCCCATTACGTCATTGGCATCAGCTGTAAGCGGAAACCAATAAACAGGGTCGGGTACTATAACCGATTTATTTTCTTTATGTTCTCTTCTCATAGCGCATCTATAGCTTGTTCGTAGGCAGCATCCACCGCCTCAACAGATTGAGCCGCCTCAATCTGAGGTCGGTAAGTAGCCAGCACCGTCATTGCGTGCTTGCTTTGACTGCGGAAGTCGCTCACAACCTGTCTTGCTTCTGTCAGTGAATAATAACTATCAGCGGTGATGTTCTCCACCTTGTCAATCGCCATCGCGAACTCAAGCGATGTGACGCTGATAGAGCCGTAGCAGGCATCCTTCAGCTCCTTTACCTTCTGCGCTGCATACTCCTGCACATCAGGTGTTGGCGGCACATAGGTCGGGTTAAGTTCACACCTAACCACTTCTTGCACCTTGGCCGTAGGATTGGCAAGGTAGAACTCCCGCTGCTCGGTTGTAAGTTCACGGTACAACTTTCTGTTCAGATCAAGATTCATGTTAACAGGGAACGCTATGACTTTAATGTCATGCTCAACGCCATTCCTCAACTTGAAATAGTAATATGTTCCTATCATAATATCTTTGATGTTACATAAGCACCATCTTCGTTAATGCAGAATCCGATTTCCAAGGTTTTGCCCGCCGGAATGGTCTCACAATCTCCTTCTACATTGCAATCGTTGTTGTTGCTGTCGTAAATGTGGTTGATGACCACATCAACGTCACTACTGCCGTTGTTCTTCACCCAAATGTAGTTGTCTGCGCCATTGCTGCAACTAATGGTAAGTCCCACATCAGCGGTTACTGTTATTTTGGCTGAACATCTTGCAGCGGAGAAGGTGATGGTGGTGGTGGAAGTGCTGACCGTAGTATTGGCAGTGTGGGTGAAATTGAGGTTTGACGGTCCCGCTGGGCCTTGTGGCCCTTGTTGCCCAATCAGCGAGGCGAGGAAGTCGGCCACCGTGCCGCTGTTGCCGGCATCTAACCATATTTCGTAGGCGGACTTTCCGTCGGCTCCGTCCTGCCCGTCTGCACCGGGTGCGCCGTCCTGACCATCCTGACCATCCGCCCCATCGGCACCGTCCTGACCGGGATCTCCCTTCAGCGATGCAAGGAAGTCGGCCACCGTTCCGCTGTTGCCGGCATCTAACCATATCTGATAAGCGGACTTTCCGTCCTGCCCGTCTGCACCGGGTGCGCCGTCTTGTCCATCCTGACCATCACGCCCGTCAGCACCTGCCGGTCCTTGTGCCCCGGTGTCGCCCTTATCTCCTTTGTCTCCTTTATCCCCCTTTTCGCCTTGTGGACCCTGTGCCCCGGTATCACCCTTATCGCCCTTGTCTCCCTTGTCACCTTTGTCGCCTTTAGGACCACGGATGCCCTCCACGCCGCCAGCGAGCGGTGCGGGTGAGGGGACAGTAGCCGTACCTTCCAGTTCGGGGGCTGTCGGCATGCCTTCAATCGTGCCGGTAAGTTCAATATCTGCCATGGCCGTTATTTTACAAAGTGAATGTTGGTCGGGGTCTCTTTGACGTAGATGTCGGCGGTGCCGTCGCTGAAGTCGGCATCGGCTTTGCGGAAGTGGGCACGGTACGACAGCCGTCCGCTGATGAACGGGTAGTGCTCGAAGATCACCACGAGATCTCCGTCGTCGATCTTGCAGTGGGTGTGGGTTTCGTTGGTCGGATCATTCACAACCTCATACTCGGCATCACCGACTGAGAACCGCAGTTCGAGGAAGTCGGTGGTGGGGTCAAACGAGTCGCCATCGCAGTGCAGGCGCAGTTTGAAGTCGGTAGGGGCTACTATGTAAGTTTCGGGGGTGGTAATCATGATTCTTGGGGTTTATAGCTGATTCGTTTGGCGCAATCGTGTACCATACAGGCATCATGTCGGTATTCCTCTTCCTTGACGGACAACTGGTTCTGCAGTTTCATCACCTGCATCTCCAAATCGTATTTGCACCGTTTCATCTTCACCATCTCTTCCCTCATCTCATCGTCAAGTTTGTCGCGCTCCTTCATCTTTTTCTCGTAACTGTTGAGCCGTTCATCCTGATAGTCGAGCTGCTTTTTCAGCGTCTCGAACTCTTTGTCATCCACTTCGGCCTGTGAGGCAGCATTGCCGATGGCCACTGAGTCGGTTTCGAGTTTTCGTTTCCGGCGTTCCGAAATCCATTGTATGAGACCGAAGAGCGTGGTTCCGCCCAGTACGAAATTGAGGATGATTGAAATGACTGATACGGTTTCCATTATGCCAGAAAGATTTTACGGTTGGTATTGTCGCGGTGGATGATGCCATCTTCGGGACTGTCGCCCGCGAAGGCGGTGTAATTGGGATAGTTGTCGCTGTTTGCCTTGATATGGGCGATGGCGGCAGCCAGGTACTGTTCGGCACGCTGGGCGAAACGGGTACGGGTCTCCGCCATCTGGGCGCGGGTGATGGGCGAATCGGTCACGCCTTCCATGCTGGAAGTCTCGAACAGCAGCCCCTTTTCGGTAGGCAGCTTGTGCAGCTCTCCGATGCCTTCTGCCACAGAGCGATATACCACATACATCCGCAGATAAGGAAGAATTGCAGAATACTTTTGTTCGCTCTCGTCGGCGGCAAGCAGCTCCTTGTAGAACTCTGTGCCAAGGCGGTGCTGTAACTCAATGAGCTCCACATCACGCATATAGTGCCGCATCTTCAGGAACACGAGGCGGCTGTTTTCAATGTTATAATATCGGTCGAACATCTGTGTGTTGCGGATGAGCGACTGTTGACTGTTGAGCACGTGCCCGGATTGGGAAAATTCGGTGAAAGTGGTAGCATTCGCCTCCAGAAATTCGAGGATGTTGTCCAAATAGTTGAAACCTTCCTCTTTGAGGGTGCGCTTGATGTTCTCTTCCTGATAGCGGTAGAGGCGGTTTTCCTTGTCCACTTCGGCAGAAACGCCCGTGTCGCTGATATTGGCGGCGAGGATGTCGTAACCCTTCCAGATGGCCAACCGTATGAGGGCGAACCGCGCCATATTGATGAGTTTGCTGTCGGCGGTTTCGGCCATCAGGGCGGGGTTGGCTCCCACGTATGCGGCAAGCCGGTCGAAAAGTGCGGCACCCAGCAGCGGACGCAGGTACGTCTCTTCGCACAATGCAAGGTGCGAGGCCACGGTCTCAAACCGCAGGTTGATGTTCACGGGCAGGTATTTCTTGAAAACCTCCGCGTTTTCGCTGAATTGGGGTGTGAAGAGCTTTGGTTCCATAGTTTATGTCAATGATTCCTGTGTGTTCCTGCCGCTGTCGAGGGTGGTCAGGGTGATATTGCGGTATTTGAGGTCGATGTCGTGGATTCCGTTGTACTCGAACATCAGTTCCACCGGATCCAACACCGCCTGTTTTTCAATGTGGCTCAAAATCAGGGAAACCAACAGACCTTCACGGATGTCGGAGCCGCTGCCGGCGTTCCCGGAGTACGGTCCGCCCGGCATTCCGGCACCCAGCACGCTGGGGTTCACCATCAGCGAGAACAAGATCTCACTGTTGGCCGCCGCCGACATACTCAGACGGTCATCGGCTTTGATCTCCCCATCGAGGCGCGTCACCTTCCAGTCGCCGTTGGTGCGTCCGCTTTCGTCGATGTAGTATTGGGTGAAGAGCGATTTGTTGGCATTCTTGGTGTCGGTCAGCTCTTTCTCGAATTTGTCCATAAAATCCTGAATGAGCTGCTTGCGTTGCTCCACATTCTTGTATTCGCTGCGGGGGAACTGTTTCTCCCAGTAGGTGGCGGGGATCTGCACGTGCCACATCAGGTGCATCGCGTTCTGGTAGGCACGGTTCAGGAACTCAGGAATCTTGTGGGCAATGTCGATCCAGCCGCTTTCCTGTGCCGACTGCCAGTCGGGGGCGGCATAATAGTCGTTGTTGCTGAAATAGTTGCGGATGCGCGGGAAGGCAATGGCTTTCACGCCTTTGAGTTTGCCCGTATCGCGCCGCCATTGGAGGTCGTAGAACGGATCATCCTCGTTGAGCATATCATAAACCACGGTTTCATCCTCGGCAGGATAGGTGTTTTTGAAGTCGCCATACACCAGCAGTTTGGTCTTGTCAACACTGATGCGGCAGTGACGTGCGTTGAGGATCTGCACACGCACAATCTTATCGCCCGCGTTGTTGAACACCAACAACGGGAAGGCGTTGCCGAACTTGATCAGGTCACGGAAAGCGGCGGTGTGGTAGTTGCGGAAAGCAAGCCCACGCAGGTAGTTGAGGATGTTGCGGTCGCGCACCGGCTCAAAAATCTCGTTGTTGTTGTCATCGAAGCCGCTCACCTTCACCGGCACCACTCCCTGTCCATAACAGCAGCGTGCCTTGTAGTTCAAACCCGTCTGCAACACGCTGGTGGTGCGTATGGTGCGCTCCGCATCATCAGGGAAACAGTTGGTGTCGCCCCACATGGCATAGTTGCGTTTGTCGAACGAGAAGTATTCGTCAAGCCGCTCCTTCACGGGTTTTACCGTCGTGGTGCTGCCGAAGACGGTTTTGCCTCGGAATACTTTTGGCTCGCCTTTTTTGTCGAATAGGATCTCCATGGCTATATCTTTACTCGTACATTGTTGAAACTGCGTATGTTGTCGATAGATACGGGGTAGATATGGCCGATGGCGTTGCCGTGGTCGTCCACCTGCTGCACGCCACGTGTGCGGTTGTCGGTCATGTTCATCCGAAGACCACAACAACGGGCGCGGTTGAGCGTCACCAGTTCGCCGTCCTTTTTGTAGAACTGGATGGCGAAGTAGCGGCGGCGACCATCGGCGGTTTCACGGGTCTCCATCTCTGCCAGCACATCGGCACGGGTGATTGTCTGCTCCATATCCTTTCGATTTTTCGCAAAGATAAGACAGCCGTTTAAAATGCGCTGGGACAAAAAAATTACGAAATGAAAATTTGGGCAAATCCTTAATTTTTAGTATTTTAACCCTCTCTAAAAATATTTCTCACATTGTCAAGCGTTTCGAGAGCCGCCGCTCGCCCTACTCTGCGTGGAAATTTCCAACGCCGCCGGCAAGGAAATATGACAAGGTGGTATGGTTACAGCGACCGCCCGCCAAACCGCGCCGGCACGAAGTCGCCGCCATCGCGCTCGACGATGGTGCCGTACTTGGTCCACAGGATCTTATCGACGGCATCGGAGAAGTGGGTGGCTTCCTCTGGGAGCACGCCGCTGCCGCGCCGCTCGCTGCTCTTGTCTTTTCCCAGCTTGCCGTCGTACTCCTTCACCATCGCATTGTTCATCGAGATGAGTGTGTAACGGCAGCGGGTGCCGTTGATGCGGAAGAGCGGCAGTTCCGGATTGTCTTCCTTCAGGATGCTGTTGATGAGCAAGTACTTGTCAGATTGTGGCGGTTCCATACCAGGATGCTCGTGCTCGATTACCGTCCACCCCGCAGCGGTCAGATACTCCACGGCCAACTGGTTGTAGGTCTTGGATTTCACAATGTTGGGATTGCGGCTGTCGCCGTACTTATCCTTGTAGAAATGCAGATCACGGTTGGCGTGCTGGCGGTAGTGGTTGCTGAACTTGGCGCACAGCTCCTTGATGAGCACGTTGCTGTTGCCGTCGGGTTTCACAAAGAACTCGTTGATGATGTTGTGCACTTCCTGCTGGGTGAGGATGCCGCTCACAAAGTCGTAGTTCCTGGTTTGGCTCACACTGAAAAGGCAGATGGCAGACCCCCAGTCTGGGACAATCTCCAAGGGGACGGATGGGTTGCAGTCGCGGTCATATACCGATGATCCGAGAATGTCTTCCGGTTTGTAGTCGAAGTTAGTCTCCTTGGCCATGGCCATAATCATCTGGCTTTGGTCGGAGGCGTAGTAGATCTGTTTCTCCTCGTTGATGCTGTAGAAACAGTCTTCCACCTTATCGAACAGGTAGTTCATCACCTCGATGAGGAAGGTGAGATACGGCTGCTTCTGGTACTCCCGACGGATGTAGGAGAGTCCGAGATTTTCCAAGTTATCGAAAGCGTTGCTACAGGTGAACAACAAACCTTCTTTGCTCAGGAATGGTTCTATCTTGTGCTTGAGGCGGACAATCTCATTCCACGCATCGGCGAACTGGCGTGGATTCGTCAGCTTCAGCAGCTCGATCTGCATCTTCACGATGCGGTTCCACACGCTGAATAGGTTCACACCTTTCTCCTCCTCGTAGTATTTGGCATATTCCAGGATCCACCTGCCCGCCTTGGTGGGCGGCATGGAGGTGGAGTACTTGAAGCCGTGGTGGAAGCTCACCGGGTTGGCACTGCGGGGACCGAAATACTCGTT